>OJNT01001776.1_pt1 | contig 13688 bp, 10 predicted proteins | sample 1597981 | NCBI WGS metagenome assembly OJNT01 (sample SAMN01915211, study PRJEB22387) | human gut metagenome | isolation source: stool | host: Homo sapiens | place: USA
GATTGTTTCGTTGTGGTGACTTAACAATACTACTTTTAGGACTTGCTTTCCACTGTTTTGTTATAGAAAAAAGAAAATCGCTATGCCATAGCCTTGGTAGGCCATCGCGCAGCGATTTTGTTCAATTCCAGTTTGTATAATTGAAAAAATGAAAAACGCATAGACAACTGTGTCTATTAGTGAAAATACGACATTTCTCGCTTTGTGTCGTGTTATTTGCAGATAACAGATTCTATATTTGATGATGAAAGGAGGAGTTGAGGTGGACCAAGTAAAAATCGGGAATTTTTTAAAAAAACTTCGCAAAGAAAAAGGCATTACACAGGAGCAGTTGGCAGAAATATTAAATGTCTCTGGAAGGACCGTATCCAGATGGGAAACCGGAAACAATATGCCGGATATCAGTATTCTTGTGGATATTGCAGATTATTATGATATCAGCATTCCTGAGATTATCAGTGGAGAAAGGAAAAGCGAGATGATGAACGAAGAAGAAAGAAAAATTGCTAAAACAATGTCAGATTATGCAACTACAGAGAAAGAGAAGATTTTTAAGGAAATGAAGCTCCAAAGTGTCATGGGAGTTTGTGCATTGGTTCTATACTGGATTCTGCATGAAACAGGTGCATATATGTATAATGATGTGTTAGGAAAGCTTGCCGGCTATTGTGAGACCTTGGTATCTGTGTCAGTCATAATGATGGCAGCATTTACGACAGGATCTTTAAGCAAGGTGCGGAGCAAGAGTAGGAAAGTTTTTGTGTTCGAAAATTTCCCAAAACCTATGCAATTAGTTGTAACTGCAGTTGTTGCCTTTGGTGGAGCTGCTGTGATCAAGCTGGTACTGGTGTATTTTTTCGGCTTATAAGTATTTTCAAATTCGTATTACATACTATGAAAAAGAACTTTTTGACATTCTTACAGATGCGTGATAATATGCTTATAGAAAAAAGAGTGCTACCGATAGACGGTTAGTCCGTTTTACTATTTAGAATATCTATCAAAAATAACCGCTTAGTTTGCAGACTGGGCGGTTATTTTTGTGGTTTATGATTATCCTTGCCTAATGTATATCCGATACAAAAGCAGGTTAGGCCGAAGCTCACTACTGCTATGAAGTCAACAATACTCATTGGCTTAGTTCTTCTTTCCAGTGGATTCCCTTTTGGGTTTCTATGTAATCAGAGGGTCACAGGTCTCCGTTTCACTTCGGTCGTTGCAAAACGAGTGCCAGTGGCACTCTGCAACCCTCTGTTGAAGGACTAACCGCCTACCGTTATGGTAGCACCCATATTCTGATTATAACCGCCTGAAACTGTCGGCGCAATATGAAGTTGACAGATGAGAGTAGGGCAACTGTAGAAAAGAATCTTTTCGACCAGGGATTCCGGTGCCAAAACGGTGCCAAGAAATCAGGCAAATAAAAATAGATGGTGCAAATCAGCCGTTTTTCACTGTATTTTGGATAGAAAACCATAAAAAATATGAGGTAAAACGGGATTAAAGTATCGCGAGGGTGGACGTACTGTAGGATCAGGACGTGTTGCTACAGTTATCGAGTAATCCTTAATTAGTATAACATCCTAATTTAATATATATTGAGTACCGCAAGGTACATTGTGTCCAAACGTAAGATACCCCGGAACCGTAAGGTTTCCGGGGTATTTTTACGAAAAATATTCATAAAATTTCTGTTTTATGGATTCAAGAAATACCAGAATTCATGCCCCTGGCATACGATATATCTTTCCAGCCATTCATTAAAAGGGATATTAAAACGATCAGTATCTGGAGCTGGATAGCATAGGTAATCGTCTCTGCCTTCTGATACAGCCTGAAGATCCATGGTTATATCGCCGATGTCCTGTAAGCAAAGAACAGGAAGATGATATGTAAACTCCGGATCAGATAAAATAGGCGTACTATTCCAAGATTCCTTTTCTTTGAGCGCTCTTTTTAAAGAATAAATGGTACAGCTGACTAAAGAACTGCCTTCCTCTCCGCAAAAAAGTTCCATGCCATTTGAGCAGGATAAAAAAGCTTTGTATGAGGCAGGAAGTTTCATATTGGGAAAATATTTTTCAAACAGCTGAAATTCTTCAGGTGTTACAGGAGGGTTAAATTTATGAGTTACTTTTATAGGTTCATCGCCTAAATGCCACTGATAGACCCATCCATTATTTTCCATTTCATATTTTAGATTGTTGAAAATTCTGTAGATTGCACGGATGTCTTCCATTACATATATGCTCCTTGATCGATGTGATATTGTAAAGATTCATATGTCTGCTTTATTTGATAACGGAGAGTAATTATAGCATGCTTAAAAGTTTTTTCAATGCTTTTTTGTGCAGAATTTACCAAAATCCTCTCGACTTTACGCTACGTTAATGCTATACTTATACAGCTGTTTAAAGCTTTAAAGTGAAAAATAAAAGTAAAAATACAGGAAAGAAGATAGAAAATGAAAATCGTTGTATGTATGAAACAGGTACCGGCGACTTCCAAGGTTGATATTGATCCGGAAACCGGTGCCATGAAACGTATGTCCGGTGAGACAAGAACAAATCCATATGACCTGTTTGCGCTGGAAACAGCCCTTGCGATCCGGGAAAAAACAGGCGGAACGGTAACCGTTCTGACCATGGGACCGCCACAGGCGGAAGAGATGATCCGGGATGCCTACACCATGGGTGCAGACGAAGGCGTGATCCTTTCAGACCGGAAATTTGCAGGAGCGGATGTACTGGCAACTTCCTATGCACTGGCACAGGGAATCCAGGTGATCGGTGGAGCAGATCTGATTATCTGCGGAAGACAGACCACAGATGGCGATACTGCCCAGGTAGGACCGGCTATTGCAGAACATCTGACCATTCCACACGCTGCATGGGTAGCAGAGATCATGGATGTCAATGAAAAAAGCATTCAGGTCCGTCAGGATCTTGTAAGTGTTTCTCAGGTTTCCGAGATCCCCTATCCATGTCTGCTGACTATTGACAAGGATACCTGCGTGCCACGTCTGCCGTCCTACTTATTAAAGAAAGCAACTGCAGACCGTCCGGTACGGATCTTAAGCTTTGAAGATATGCCGGATCAGGATCTGAGCCGTTACGGACTGATCGGTTCCCCCACCTCTGTGGAAAAAATGTTTGCGCCGGAGGAAAGTGAAAAACAGGTTTATCTGGAAGGAACTGCAAAGGAAAAAGCAGACAAGCTTGTTGCTCTTCTGACCGGAAAGAAGATCATATAGGGGGAAGCGGAACATGGAATTTTTAAAATTTGATATAAACAAATGCGTGCTCTGCGGAGTATGCGTGGAAAAATGTCCTTTTGGAGCCCTTACCATAGAGGGAAAAGGAATTGTTGTAGGTGATGCCTGTCGTATGTGCGGACTTTGCGTTCGTAACTGCCCGGAAAAAGCAATCCAGTTTGAGCAGAAGGCGAAATCCTTTGACAAGGATAAATGGAAAAACTTTCTTATCTATGTGGAGCAGGAGAGAGGAGAGATCCATCCGGTTACCTTTGAGCTGATCGGAGAAGCAAGAAAGATGGCTGTCAAAGTCGGTTATCAGGTTAACTGTGTGATCGTCGGAGGAAAAGGAACAAAAGAAAATGCGGAAAAGCTTCTGCCGTATGGCGTAGACAATGTGTACGTATATGAGCATGAAGGCTTCGAAGGCTTCCGCGCAGACTGTTATACAGACGCAGTTGCAGACTGTATCGCAGCAAACAAACCAAGCTCTGTGCTGATCGGAGCTACTGCGCTGGGACGTTCTCTTGCGCCGAGGCTTTCCACCAGATTCCATACGGGACTGACTGCAGACTGCACAACTCTGGATATCCGTTCCAACACCGATATGATCCAGATCAGACCGGCTTTCGGCGGAAATATCATGGCTCAGATCGGCATCACCAAATCAAGGCCACAGTTTGCCACGGTCCGTTATAAGGTTATGGACAAGGCAGAAAAAGTAAAAAATCCGCATGGTCAGGTGGTTGTATGTCCGGTAAATGAAAAAATGGCAGATTCCAGGATCAAGATTCTGTCATCCAGGGTCATTGATAAGGTAAAGAGCCTTGAGGAAGAGGATGTTCTGGTAGTAGCAGGCCGTGGTGTCCGGAATGAAAAGGATGTGGAAATGTGCCGGGAGCTGGCAGATGCCCTTGGCGGACAGCTTGCCTTCACCCGTCCTATGGTAGAAAACGGATTCGGAGATGTTGCACATCAGATCGGACTTTCCGGAAGAACTGTCCGTCCGAAGCTGATCATCACCTGCGGCGTATCCGGTGCTATCCAGTTTACCTCCTGCATGACAGGATCTGACTGTATCGTAGCGATCAACAATGATCCGGAGGCACAGATCTTTAATGTTGCAGATTACTGCATCGTGGATGATCTGTATCAGGTTGTACCGGAGCTGACAGAGCTGATAAAGAATCGGAAGGAGGATTAAGTCATGGCATATCCCTATAAAAAAATGACTTCAGAAGATTTTGACTACATCCGTTCTGTGACTGCTTCAGATCGTGTATGGGTCGGCGATGAGATCGCAAAAGAATATTATCGTGATGAGATGCCGGAGTACGGAGTTTTTCCTCCGGAGCTTTATGTGGAGGTTTTAAATAAAGAAGAGATCTCAGCCATCATGGCTTACGCATATAAAGAAAATATCCCGGTGGTATGCCGTGGCGCAGGAACCGGACTTGCAGGCGGAGCAACCTGCAAATATGGTGGAATCATGCTTTCTGTGATGCGCATGAACAAGATCTTTCCGATCGACAGAAAGAACCAGACCATCACAGCGGAGCCGGGAGCACTGCTCATTGATATCCAGGCAGCCGCTGCAGCAGGAGGACTTTTTTATCCGCCGGATCCGGGCGAAAAAACAGCTTCCATCGGCGGTAATGTTATCACAAATGCCGGTGGTATGAAGGCGGTACGATATGGACTGACCAGGGATTTTGTCCGCTGTATCGAGGCAGTTATGCCGGATGGTTCCATCATGAATTTTTCATCCAACGTTGTGAAGAACACAACGGGATATGATGTAAAAGATCTGGTGATCGGCTCAGAGGGAACCTTATGTATCCTGACTCAGGTAACGCTGAAGCTTCTTCCCGCACCGACCTGTACCTGTACCCTTGTAATGCCGTTCAGGAGTCTTGAGGAATGTGCAGACATGGTCCCGAAGGTTCTGGAGCTGCCGTTTGTGCCAACAGCCATCGAGTTTCTGGAAAGAGAACTGATCGATATCGTAGAACGCAATCTGAACAAAATGTTCCCGGTAAAACAGGGCGAAGCAGTTCTGATTGTTATGTATGATGCTTCCAGTAAACAGGAGCTGGACAGCGCAGTGGAGGCAGCAGCGGAAGCAGCTCTGGCAAACGGAGCTCTGGACTGTTGTATCGCAGGAACGCCGGAGCGTGCCGGAGCTGTATGGAGTGTCCGGGGCGGGATCCTGGAAGGAATGAAAGCAGATTCTGTCGCACAGGAGGAGTGTGACGTAGTTGTTCCGCGTGCAAGGATCGCAGAGTATGTAAAAGCAGCCAAAAAGATCGCAAGTGCACATGGCATCCGTGTAGAGCCCTGCGGACATTGCGGAGACGGAAATATCCATACAGAGATGCTCCGTGGACCGGAAATGAGTGACCAGGAGTGGAAGGAAGCCACTCACGCAAGTCTGGTAGAGCTGTATGCACTGTCCAAGGAACTGGGCGGACAGCTTTCCGGTGAGCATGGCATCGGAAACGGACGTCTGGAATTTCTGGAAGAATTTGCGGGACCGAGAATGATCGCTCTTTATAAAGCCATCAAGCTGGCTTTCGATGATAAACTGATCCTGAATCCGGGAAAAGTCATCGAATATAATAAATAAAAAATGGGGGAAAGAGAGATGAGTCAGAATAAATCATTACAAAGTAAAATGCCTCTGGCTATGGGACTTGCGTTCGTCGCATTTACCACACAGTTCGGAGGCGGATTCGCATCAGGAGCGCAGATCTATCAGTACTTTATCAACTACGGTATCTGGTGTCTGATCCTGCCGGCAGTGACACAGGGATTGTATGCACTGTTTTTCTGGTATGGAATGCGCTATGCTTATAAACACAAAACCTACGATTACAGAAGCTTTTCCGACAGTCTTTACGGAAAAACGAAACCGGTTATGTCCAATCTCTATGAGATCTGTTACCTGATCATGATCGGAACTGCATCAGCAGCAGCCTTTGCAACCGGCGGTTCCACACTGCAGACACTGTTCGGGATCCCATACTGGCTCTGTACACTGATCATTGCAGCATTTATCTTTGTGATCGCGCTTTTCGGAACCAATGTCGTAAGAAAATGTGCTTCTACATTAAGTGTGCTGATCATCATCGGTCTTGTACTGGTACTTGTTCCGAATATCATTGCACAGTGGGGAGATATCACAGCTTCCATCCATACTATGTCCTCCGGAGAAATGACTGTACTTTCCTCCGAGAGCGGAGCCTTTGGACCGGCTCTCTATTCAGCAGTCCTTTATTTCTTCTTCCAGCTGGCATCTGTTTCTGTTATGTACCAGCACATGGAGGATGTAACGGACGAAAAACAGATCAACAAAGCAGCGATCTGGATGTTTGTATGCAACTTCTGTGCAATGGAGCTTTCCATCCTCGGACTTCTTGCCATTGCATATGTAAGTGAACTGGCATCTGCATCGGTACCGATGCTGGTACTGGTCCAGAACGGTGTAGGCGCCGGAATTCTGACACCGATCATTTCTCTGCTGATCATCCTTGGAGCTATTTCCACAGCAGTAAATATGATCTCCGGTATTGTGACCCGCTGCGTAAATGCAGTGGAGCGCCGTATGGACAGCCCGTCGAAAAAAGCGCAGGGACATCTTGGAAGAAATGCTATTTTCACAGCGATCTTCACATTTCTGGCATTTGCCATCGCACAGTTCGGTCTGATGACAGTTGTTAAAAAGGGATATGCATACCTTGGATATGCGGCGTTTATTACATTGTTTGTACCGTTTGTTGTACATGTCGTTGCGACAAAGGGAAAAGAGATCTGAAGAATAAAAAGCTGAACAGAAAATCCCCCGTTGATCCGTATGGCAGGATCATCAGGGGATTTTGTCAAAGTTCACAAAAATATTATAAATATTTTATTAAATATTCCAGATAGACAACATATATTTTTTCTGATACTATTACGTACAGTTATTAAATAGTTACGAATCAGAAGGATTGTTACTGAAATATTTATTTATCGTCAGGCAAGACCTTATAGTAGTATAGGAATAGGTTTTCTATATACTGTAATGGTCTTTTTTTATTTGTTTGGCAGCGGGGGAACAGGACTATGGTTATCCATAAGATTTTGAATAATAATCTGATACTGTCCAGGGATGGACAGGGACATGAAGTTATTGTAAAGGGCTGCGGAATTGCCTTTCAGAAAAAGAAAGGACAGCAAGTGGAGGAGTCCAGGATCGAGAAGATCTTTACTGCGGAAAATGCCCAGATCAGCAAGGAGATACAGGGTTATCTGACTGCTATTCCGGAAAAATATCTGGATTTTGTGGAAGCTTTTGTAAATGAAGTGAAGGAAAAAGAGGGGATGAAATTAAATGACAGTATTTATTTTTCCCTTAGCGACCATATCATGGGTGCGATCTCCAGACTTGAAAACGGAATCCGCCTTCAGAATATGCTGCTTCTGGATATCAAGCAGCTTTATCATAAGGAATATGAGATCGGCTTGGAATTACTGAAAAAGGTAAATGAGATGTTCGAGGTAGATCTTTCTGCAGATGAAGCAGGATTTTTTGCATTGCATTTTGTGAATGCGGAAGATGGCGGCAAGACGGACAGCTATCAGATTTCCATTATCGTACATCAGATCCTGGACATCGTGGAGAAGTATTATGACAATATGGAATTTCAGGAGGATAATCTGTATTATCAGCGGTTTCTCACGCATCTGAAATATTTTGCCCAGAGATTCCTTCATAAAGAGCTTCACTATGATGAGAATCAGGAGCTTTTCAAGATCATCAAGGAGCAGTACAGAGAAGCTTACGGCTGTGTAAAAATGATCTATCTTATGATGGAAGAGGAATATAAATACGCTATGACTGAGGACGAAATGCTGTATCTGACGATTCATATCCAGAAGATCACAGAAGACCATAAACGTCTGAAAAATCTGTGAAAAGAGATTGTTTTATAAATTAGGTGTTAATGGATTGTTACTGAAATACGTGCCATGTGCGTATCTTTTCAGGCAAGACCTTTAATATAAATTTCAATATTTATTATTAAAGGAGGTCCCCAAATGAAAAAGGACTATGCAAAAACTGCAGACACACTGATTGCAGCGCTGGGCGGAAAAGATAATATCACCCGTCTGTTCCACTGCATGACAAGGCTTCGTTTCTATGTGAAAGACAGATCGAAGATCAACGAGAAAGAGATCTTAAAGCTTTCTGAGATCTCCGGCGTTAACTGGCATGAAGATCAGTTCCAGGTTATCGCAGGAAACGAAGTAAACGCTGTTTACAAGGCATTGGAAGACAAAGGCGTTCCTACCGATGATGCACCGGCAGCGAACTCTGACAGCTCAAAGAGTGTTGTTTCAAAAGTTATCGATGCCATCACCGGATGTATGACCCCGATGATCCCTGCCCTGACTGCAGCCGGTATGATCAAAGTTGTACTTACCCTGCTGACAACTTTTCATCTGGTATCAGAAACAAGCAGTACCTACCAGGTGATCAGTTTTATCGGAGATGTTACTTTCTACTTCATGCCGTTCCTGATCGCAGCAAATGCTGCCAAGGTTTTCCGCGTGAACCAGTCACTGGCACTGTTTATTGCCGGTGTTTACTTAAGCCCTACCTTTGTAACTATGGTAGCTGGTGATGCGGCCATCACACTGTTTGGTCTGCCGATCACAAAAGCAACTTATTCTTATTCCGTTATTCCGGTTATCCTGATGGTATGGATCACACATTATATTGAGATTCTGGTTGATAAGATCACACCGAAAATGGTAAAACTGATCCTGAACCCGACACTGGTAATTCTGATCAGTGCACCGATCGCCCTGATCGTAGTTGGACCGATCGGAACAATTATTGGTAACGGACTTGCGGTAGCCATCAACTTCCTGTCCGTAAAACTTGGTTTCATTATTGTAGGTATCCTTGCAGCAACCTTCCCGTTCATCGTTATGACCGGTATGCACCATGCGCTGACACCGATCGGACTGAATGCCATTGCAACCGGTGGTACCGATACACTGATTTTTGTATCTCAGGTATGCTCTAACCTTGCACAGTCCGGAGCTTCTCTTGCAGTAGCTGTAAGATCCAAGGACAGCAACATGAAACAGCTGGCAAGTGCAGCCGGTGTGTCCGCTCTTATGGGTATCACAGAGCCTGCTCTGTATGGTGTTACACTGAAACTGAAAAGACCGGTTGTAGCAGCTTCTATCGCAGCCGGAATCGGTGGTATCGTAGGAGGACTTCTTCAGGTTTCTCTTTACATTGCACAGAATTGTATCATGGCGATCCCGGCGTTTATCGGCGAGAAGGGATTAATCAATCTGATTTATGGAATCATTATGATCGTGGTATCTTTTGTAGCTGCTTTTGTTCTTACGCTTATCTTCGGATTTGAGGATGTAAAGGCTGAGACAGAGGATGAAGTACAGAACACAGATACAGAAAAACAGCCTGCACAGCAGAGTGCTCCGCTTGTAGATAAGATCGAGCTTTGTGCACCGGTAGCAGGAACTGTAAAAGCACTTTCCGATGTTCCGGATAAAACTTTTGCTGATAAGGTTTTAGGTGACGGAGCAGCAATCATTCCATCAGAAGGTAAGGTTTATGCACCGGCAGATGGTACGGTGGCAAATATCATGGACAGCAAACATGGAATCATGTTTGTGACAGAAAGTGGAGCAGAAATTCTGATCCACATCGGACTTGATACTGTAAATTTAAATGGTAAATATTTTAAATCCCATGTTTCTGATGGAGATAAGGTAAAAAAAGGAAAGCTTCTTGTGGAATTCGATATGGATGCCATTAAGAAAGAAGGATATGATCTGATCACACCGGTTGTTGTGACCAATATTTCTGATTATATCAAAGCAGTATGCATGGAAAAAGAAGATGCAGCTGTAAATGCAGGAGATAAATTCCTGACTATTGTATAAGAATAACAACGAAACATCAGGCGGAGATAACAGATCCGCCTGATGTTTGTAAAAAGGAGAAAATTAAAATATGAAAAATTATAACCGTATGCCGGAAAACTTTCTCTGGGGCGGAGCAACCGCTGCAAACCAGTATGAAGGCGGTTGGGATGAGGATGGCAGAGGCCCGTCCATTGCAGATATCCTGACAGGAGGAAGTGTGGATAAGGAACGTCGTCTTACACCGCCGGCACCGTTACCGGAAGAATTTTATCCCAATCACCAGGCGACTGATTTTTATCATCACTGGAAAGAGGATATTGCTCTTTTTGCAGAGATGGGATTTAAGGTATATCGTTTTTCTATTTCTTGGTCCAGAGTGTTCCCAAATGGGGATGAGGAAACTCCAAATGAGGAAGGCCTTAAGTTCTACGACAATGTGATCGACGAACTGAGAAAATATAACATTGAGCCGCTGATAACGATCTCTCATTATGAGAATCCCCTTCATCTTTCTCTGGAGTATGGCGGATGGAAAAATCGTAAGATGATCGATTTCTATCTTCGATTTGCAAAGGTTTTATTTGAGAGATATAAAGGTAAGGTAAAATACTGGCTGACTTTTAATGAGATCAATATGCTGACGCAGGACTTTGGTGCGGTATTCTGTGCAGGAATGCTGGACCCGAAGGATGTATGTGAGCAGAGCCGTTATCAGGCAATGCATCACCAGCTGGTAGCAAGTGCACTTGCAGTTTCCATGGCTCATGAGATCGATCCGGAGTTTATGCTTGGCTGTATGCTTGCTTATCACAATGGTTATCCATATACTTGCCATCCGGATGATATCTTATATGCACAGCAGTTTGGGCAGATCCACAATTCCATTGCCGGTGATGTTCATGTAAGAGGATATTATCCGGGATTTGCAGCGAGATACTTTGAGGAGCACGGAATCCAGCTGGAGGTTCTTCAGGAGGATAAAGAGATCCTCAAGAAGGGTACGGTGGACTTTTTCACTATCAGCTATTATTCCAGTAGCTGTGTCAGCGTGACAAAGGACGGAGAGAAAACGGCCGGAAATGGAAGTGACAATCTGAAAAATCCATATCTGAAAGCTTCCGACTGGGGCTGGCAGATCGATGCAACTGGTCTTCGCTATGTTCTGAACCAGATCTATGACCGCTATCAGATTCCGATCATGATCGTGGAAAATGGTCTTGGGGCGGTGGATCAGCTGACAGAGGATGGAAAGATTCACGATGATTACCGTATTGAATATATGCGCCGCCATATAGAGCAGATGAAGGAAGCAATCCATGACGGAGTAGATCTGATCGGCTACACCTGCTGGGGCTGTACAGATCTTGTCAGTGCCTCCACTGGAGAATTCAAGAAGCGTTATGGGCTTATCTATGTAAATAAAAATGATGACGGGACCGGAGACTTTTCCAGAATCCGCAAAGATTCTTTTTACTGGTACAAAAAAGTGATTGAATCCTGCGGGGAAGAGCTTTAACTGAATCAACTGCGAAGCAGTTATCTGGTGTAGAATTATGTAGCGAATGCGGTTGCTTTTATCCGGTTGACGACAAAATCCTGGAGTATGACAATGTACTCCGGGATTTTTTTGGAAGGTTGACTTTTACACGGTAAAGTGTAATACTTATTGTAAGTGACGAATGTGAGGAGTGTTTTTTATGCCGGATGAAAAAGTACTGCAGGTAGCGATACTTATATGGGGATGTGTATTTTGTGCCATAGCTGCATTATGTATATTTCTGAGCAGTAATTATGACAGGGAAAAGCGTCGGTATCTTATCCTGATGGAGAGTTTTGCTTCTCTATTATTGCTGATGGATGCCATGGCGCATATTTTCATCGGATATCCCGGAGTTCTGGGCAGTGTGATGGTCCGTATTTCGAGTTTTCTCGTATTCCTTTTAAGTGACGTAGTCCTGCTGTGTTTTCACATTTATGTGTGTGTTTATCTGTTTTCGAAGAAAGAGCGGAGAACATTAAAAAGAGTAAAAGCCGGATATGTTATTGCTGCCGCAGGGGCTGTTTTTGTGGTGATCTCGCAGTTTACTCACTGGTATTATTACATAGATGTGGATAATTATTACCATCGGGCACCGTTATATATTATGTCAATTCTTCTTCCGGTAGCAGGTATGTTCATTGATTTTACACTTTTGCTCCAGTACAAAAAGAGAGTCAGCAGGAAGCTCCTGTTCTCTATGCTGTCATGCATTGTACTTCCGGCAGTGGCGGCAGCTGTGCAGGCATTCAGGTATGGAATGTCGCTGATCGATTTTTCTGTTGGTATTTCCATGATCATTATGTTTATCGTGACGATGACGGAGCTGAATCAGGAAATGTATCAGCTGATAAGCAGAGAGGGCAAGATAAAGGAAAGACTTGAGATCGCAACGATACTGAATAAATGCATTGCTGAGCTGATATCAGGAGAAGATGAAGATGCGGCAATCTCCAATCTGCTGCGTATTATCAGTGGGTATTTTGACGGAGACCGCAGTTATATTGTTCAGATCGATGAAAAGAGGAATGTCTGTACAAATACCTATGAGTATGCCATGAACGGAGTGACTGCTGAGAAGGATAATCTTCAGAAGGTTCCCATGGAAATGCTGGATATCTGGATGGACAGCTTCCGGAAAAATGGCCTGTATTATATTCCGGATATTGAGGAGGAGCAGGGTCAGCCGTATTATGAGACTCTGAAGATGCAGGACATTACCAGGCTGCTGACCGTTCCTTTAAACAGTGACGGAAAGATCATAGGATTTCTCGGGGTAGATAATCCGAGACTGCATTATGAGGATCATACGCTGCTGTCATCTATACAGTACTTTTTAACGGACAGCCTGAAAGCCAAGGAGCGTAAGGCGTGTCTGCAGTACATGAGCTACCGTGATATGCTGACGACCTTGTATAACAGGAACGGGTATATTCAGGTTCTGGAAGGCATGCAGGCAAAAACAGTGATAAAAACAGGCGTAGCATATATTGATATCAATGGTCTGAAACGGGTGAATGATCTTTACGGACATGAGGCCGGAGACAGGCTGATCATAAACACAGCGCGTTCCATGCTTGCGATTCTGCCGGAAAATGCTTACCGGGTAGGTGGCGATGAATTTGTACTCATCTGTTTTGATATGGATGAGAAGATTTTTCGGAGTAAGGTTCGGGATATCTGTGACAGCATTGTTGCTAAAAGGATCAGTGTTTCTGTTGGCGTTGTCTGGGAGGAAAGCTCTTCGGAGCTTGAGACAATGCTGAGAAGAGCAGATGATCTTATGTATGCGGAAAAAAAGAAATATTATGAAAAGCATGGAAGGATGTGAAGGTATGTAGCAGAGAGCAGAGTGTACGAGGAATGTCCGAGATACTGCAGCTGATTGATCGTCAGATGTAAGGTTACCGGCCGTCGGAAATTACGCATTGGTTTTGAATAAAAAAATAA
>OJNT01001781.1_pt1 | contig 13649 bp, 16 predicted proteins | sample 1597981 | NCBI WGS metagenome assembly OJNT01 (sample SAMN01915211, study PRJEB22387) | human gut metagenome | isolation source: stool | host: Homo sapiens | place: USA
TTTCAGATTATATTGATAGAATGTAAAAATTATGTTATGTTATATGTGTTTTGTGTAAACTAAATATGTATAACTGGAGCAAATAGTAAAACAAATTATTTTTACAAACGGAGGTAAACATGAACATTTACTCTATATTGCAGTTATGCGGTGGACTTGCCTTTTTCCTTTTCGGAATGCATGTTATGTCAGGCAGTCTTGAGAAGCTCGCAGGAGGCAATCTCCAAAAGATACTTAAGGAGGTAACCTCAAACCCTATCAAGAGCTTATTTTTTGGAGCAATAGTCACTATTGCAATCCAATCCTCATCCGCACTTACTGTTATGCTTGTCGGACTCGTAAACTCCGGCATCATGGAGCTTGCCCAGACTGTTGGTGTCATCATGGGTTCCAACATCGGAACCACTCTCACCGCATGGATTCTTAGTCTTTCAGGTATCGAAAGTGACAATCTGTTCATCTCGATGTTAAAGCCTGAGAACTTCTCCCCTGTCATCGCGCTTATCGGTGTGATTATGATTATGGGAAGCAAGAAGGAAAAGCGCAAGGACGTTGGAATCATCATGGCAGGTTTTGCCGTACTCATGTATGGTATGCAGCTCATGAGCGGCGCTGTATCACCACTCGCAGATATGCCTGAATTTACCGGACTGCTCACCACCTTTAACAATCCATTCCTCGGAGTGCTTGTAGGTGCTGTATTTACCGGAGTCATCCAGTCATCTGCCGCATCAGTTGGTGTGCTGCAGGCTTTAGCCATGACAGGTGCTATCTCATATAGCATGGCTATCCCGATCATCATGGGTCAGAACATCGGTACATGCGTGACTGCACTGCTTTCGTCAATCGGCGTAAACAAAAACGCCAAGAGAGTATCCATCATCCACATCAGCTTCAATCTGTTCGGTACAGCAATAGGACTTGTAGTATACTGTATCGCACGTTATGCTGTTGATCTGACATTATTTAATGACAGCATCTCTCCTGTAATGATTGCGGTATTCCACTCAATCTTCAATATTGCTACCACTATTATCCTTCTGCCATTTAGCAATGCTCTTGTAAAGATTGCTAAGAAGCTTGTCACAACTGACAACGCAGACGGACAGGTTGTACTCGACGAGAGACTTTTACTCTCACCTGGACTTGCTGTCAAAGAATGTCTTGAGAAGACAAACGAGATGGCTGAGCTTGCAAGAGACAGCTTCAAGAATGCTTTAGATCTCTTTGACAATTACTCAGATTCAAAGTTTGATGATATTGAAGTCATGGAGGAGCGCCTTGATTACTTAGAGGATCAGCTTGACACCTTCCTCATTCACTTATCCGGAAAGGATGTTTCTGAGGGCGGCAACAACGAGATTTCAAAGATGCTTCATGCAATCAATGACTTCGAGAGAATCGGAGATCATGCGATAAATATGGCAAAGCTTGCCAAGCAGATTGATGACAACAAGCTTGAATTTTCAAAGAACGCAAGAAAAGAGCTCACGGTGCTCAACAATGCTCTGCGCGAGATTCTCACTCTCACTGTAGAGGCATTTAGCAAAAACGATTTGACAGAGGCAGTCAAGGTTGAGCCGCTTGAGCAGGTTATTGACGATCTCACCAAGGAGATTAGAAATTATCATATCGAGCGTCTTCAGAAGGGCAAATGTGACAGCAGACTCGGCGTATTCCTCACAGATTACATCACAAACTGTGAGAGAGCTTCGGATCACTGCTCAAACATTGCTGTATGCCTGATTCAGACACACAACTCATCATTCGAGACACATGATTATCTCAATGAGCTTAAGGCCGGACAGGAGCCTGCATTTGTAGGTCAGTTCACCATGTATCAGGACAAATATCATCTTGATGAGGATTCTAAAAAAGCAAAGAGTAAAAAATCATCGAAATAATATAACGTAATTAAAAAGCAGGATTTCTGATTAATTTCAGAATCCTGCTTTTTTATCATCGTCTGGATATGAAATGCTTCACAATCGTATAAAGCACTATGATGCATGCAAACACATATCCCATAACACCAAGCGCCGGTATGCCAAGTATCTTAGGTGTCATATCTGTGGTACACACTATGCTTGAGCTGATTAGAAGTGCCATAACCCATAAGCCCATGACGATATTTCTCACCAGCCTGTGTAAAAGCCTCGCAAGCTCATCAGAAGCATGCATGTCAAAATTTATGCTTGTCTGCCCTCTTTGATATTCCTCGAGTATCTGCGCCAGCCTATCCGGCAGTTCTGCCATGCGGTGAGCTGATTTGTAGGCTGTCTTCCCGGCTTTTTTAAGCTCGCCCTTCAAATCAAAATTCTTAAGCATCTCCTGCCTTATCCTTGCAGAAGCAATCCCAACCATGTTGATGCCAGGTGCAATATCCGCAAGCACGCCCTCTATCTGAGTGATGCCCCTCGCAAGCATTGTAAAACCATGCGGCATAACAATGCGGTTGTTCTTCATTACCTCCAAAAGCTCCTGAATAAACTCTGCGACATCGACCTGTCCCATATCCAGACTGCCGTATTTATTCATGATTATTTTGATATCCTTGTACAGCTTTGCCCTGTCAGGCTCACCCTTAAAGTCACCAATTGCAAGCACCGCATCCTCTATCATGCCGATATCGTTCATGGCGATGCCGTAAACAGCATTGCTCAGTTCCTTTTTGTCATGCTCAGAAAGCCTTCCCATCATGCCCATATCAATCCAGACAATTTTGCCATCCCTTATCTTTACATTACCCGGATGCGGGTCCGCATGGAAGAAGCCATCCTCTATCACCTGCCTGATATAGTTGTCAATCAGCTTGCTGCCTATCTCCTCAAGGTCATAGCCATCCTTTAAAAGCCCCTCCTTGTCATCGATATTAAAGCCCTTTATATACTCCATGACAAGTACATGTGATGTGGTATACTTGCGGTAAAGCTTTGGTGTGGCTACAAATGCAACATCCCTGTTATTGCCGGCAAACTCCTCAATATTGGATGCCTCAAGCAGGAAATTCATCTCCTCCTGTGCCACAGCCCACATCTCATCAAGCACCATGTCAAAATCCACAATGCCCTTTATAGAGATGGGCGGCACAAGCTTAACCGCCTTGTGAAGCAACGCCATATCCTTTGACATCACCTCGTGAATGCCCTTCCTTTGCACCTTCACAACCACCTGCTCACCGGTTTTAAGTGTGGCCCTGTGCACCTGCGCTATAGAAGCTGCCCCAAGAGGCTTTTTATCTATTGAAGCAAAAACATCCTTCCATGAATAGCCAAATGAAGCATCTATGACAGCCTCCACCTGCTCAAACGGCATCGGCTCCACATCTGAGCATAGCTTCATAAGCTCCTCACAATATTCCTTTGGCAGAATATCCGAGTGAAGCGACATTATCTGTCCAAGCTTAATATAGGTAGGTCCCAGCTCCTGCAATATAAGTCTGAATTTTTCGGGTGTAAGTCCATGCGTGAGCTTGTACTTCTTAAGTACCGCTGTCATCTCCTTCAGGCGGCTATCCATACTAGTTCACGCTTTCCTCTTTATCGTCCTCAGCTTCTATTTTTATATCCGCTGTCTGTGATTCTTCACCGGAAGCACTTTTTCCATCGGCTGAAGTATCTGTTACAATGTCCTCATCCTCGAAAACGCTTTCATCAGCTTCTTGATCCACGTCAGCCTCATCCATCTGTGCAAGCTTGTTCTTTAAAGCCTGTATCTGTTCAGGTGTCATCTTGTCCAAAAGCTCCTCGAGCTCCTCAGGTGACTGTGGCTTAACAGATACATTTACATTTTTCTTGACTGTGTCCTTGATATTGTGCTTAAGCTCCTGATTGAGCACCTTGCCCTGCTCGACAGTCAGCTCACCTCTCTTGACCATTTCATCAAGCACTTCCTTTGATTTCTCAGCAGTCACTGCCACTGTTCCTATTCCTGCAAGTAAAATCTTCTTTAATCCGTCTGTAAGTCTTTCCATGGTAAAATCCTCCATTTCCTGTTATTATAGTGAAACAATCCTTGGCACAAAAATGATAAGTCCAACTATCGCAGCCATTATTGCTGCCACAAGCACTGCTCCTGCTGCCGTGTCCTTAGCTACCTTGGCAAGCGGCTTTCGTTCTGTCGTTACCAAATCTACAACTGACTCAATCGCAGTGTTGACCAGCTCCAGGGCTATCACCAGTCCAAACAGCGTCAGGCAGATGCACCACTCAGTCGGTGTTATCCCAAGTACCGCTCCTGCTATCACTACAAGTATCGCGACAGTGCAGTGTATCTTGATATTGCGCTCATTTCTGATGCATGTAAATATACCCTCGAAGGCATAGCCGAAGCTTTTGTACAGAGGTGGTTTCTTTGCTTTTTTCATGTTGATACCTCTCGTGATTTAATTTTGGAATTAGTTTTGATGCCTTTTACTATGGTACTATTGTATAACTTTTTGGTTCAAAATAAAAGAGGATTGTGCAATATTGTTCAAAAAATAGAAGTTACTGACATTTTAAATAATTTTTATTACTAACACTTTGCCAGCACTTTAAATATTCCTTATTGACATTACGAATTTATCGTACTAACCTAAACACGTAAAATATATGGTAATAAAGGTAATCAGATATGACAAATTTACATTCAGATAAAATAAAAACAGCAAACCTTAATACTACAACCAATCATATTTATACAAATACTAAACTTCGAAAGCTTTTGGTTCCGATAATAATAGAACAGCTATTGGCCTCTCTTATGGGAACTGTGGATACAATGATGGTCAGCAATGTAGGTTCTGCCGCTATCTCAGCGGTCTCGCTTGTAGACTCAATCAATATCCTTGTCATACAGGCACTTTCAGCGCTTGCCGCCGGTGGTGCGATTCTCTGTTCACAGTATCTGGGAAGTCACAATACAAAAGGTGCCCGCCATGCTGCAAGACAGGTATTTTTTGTCATGGCATTTCTGTCTGTACTTTTATCTGCTTTTTGTCTGATAACAAGAAAGCCACTGCTTCGTGCCATTTTTGGTGCTGTTGAAGCTGATGTAATGAGAAACTCACAGGTTTATTTCTTTTTTACATTGCTGTCATTTCCTTTTATAGGTCTCTATGATGCCGGCGCATCCATTATGCGCGCACAGAATAACAGTCGCAATCCTATGGTCATATCTGTTATTTCAAACTTTATGAATATCGGCGGCAACGCTATTCTGATTTTCGGCTTCGGCATGGGTGTTGAGGGAGCTGCTATTTCCACTCTCGTATCCCGAATATTCTGCGCGATTGTCGTTATCATACAGCTTCGAAGGGAAAATGAACCGATTTTCATAAAGAACTATATGTCTATACGCCCTGAATGGGGCCTGATTAAAAAAATCCTGCTCATCGGTATCCCATCAGGAATCGAAAACAGCATGTTCCAGTTTGGAAAGCTGGCTATCCAGTCTACTGTATCCACTCTTGGAACCGTGGCCATCGCTGCCCAGGCCATGACCAATATCCTCGAAAACTTAAATGGTATTGCCGCTATCGGAATAGGAATAGGTCTTATGACTGTTGTAGGACAGTGTCTGGGTGCCGGCAGAAAGGATGAAGCTATCTACTATATCAAAAAACTGTCACTGGTGTCTGAGGTCGTAATCATTGCCAGCTGTCTGATTATTTTCATACTCACAAAGCCCATTACAATGCTTGCCGGAATGGAACCTGCCAGTGCACGGCTCTGCTTTGAGATGATTACCTTTATCACAATTGTCAAGCCAATCTGCTGGGTACCATCCTTCATCCCGCCATATGGGCTGCGTGCCGCAGGCGATGTGAAATTCTCCATGATTGTATCCTGCTGCACAATGTGGCTTTGCCGTGTAAGTCTGTGCATATACCTCTGCCGTGTATGGGGCTTTGGTCCGATTGCAGTGTGGATTGGCATGGCTTGTGACTGGATGCTTCGTTCTATTATATTTACTGCCAGATTCCACTCAAGAAAATGGCTGAATCATCATGTGATTGATTGATAATAACAAGCTATACTATGCTCTATTCACAAATCTGTATAAGTAAAGGAAAAACATGAAAAACTATCAACCGGACTATTACAACAATTTCAAATGTATTGCTGACAAATGCAGTATCACATGCTGTCAGGAGTGGAAAATTGCAGTAGATGACGCTACAAACCGCAAATGGAAGAAGCTTTCCCCTCCGGATACTTTATCTACAGCCCCTTTTTCTGCTGATAAAGTGTCTGGAAAAAGTGACAATCTAAGCTCATACACATGCCATAAGGATGGCAGTCTGGTTATTAAACTAGACGAAAAACACCGGTGTCCGTTTCTTTCAAAGGATAAGCTATGTCATCTTGTAATGACATACTCAGATGAAGTGCTTTCAGAGACATGTGCACTGTTTCCCAGAGAAATCCACCGGTTTTCAACACATGAAGAACGAACACTCATGCCATGCTGTCCGGCAGTTATCGACCTGTGGTGCGAAAAACCTGTCACATTTCCTGTAATATCCGAAACCCGGAATAATTTATCTACGGCATTTTTAATCCGTGATAATCTGATTAAACTGATATCTGACCAAGGGCTTTCAGTGGAGCTGGCTTTGCTTGATGGGCTTTACATTTTATTGGAATTACATAAAAACCAGCCGGTCTCCAATGCACATATACAGGAATATTTTTCCAACCAGACGCTTAATGAACTGAATACCGCCATGGAAGATATCCATATCCCGGACGAAGATACATTTATCGAATGCAATGAGCTGCTTCAGGATTTATCAGTAAATTATCGTAAAGAGGGTTTATACACAGCCTTTCTTCAGCCTGTACTGACCGAGGCTTGTAAATACTCCAATATTTATTCACAGTCAGATAACAATTACATGAGCCAAAGCTTACAAACATCGCAGAAGCATTTTTGCTCATTGCTCACAGATTATGACATTGTTTTTCGCAATTATCTGGCAAACGAGCTGTTTTCTGACCTGATATCGCCTGAAACAGCATCCACTAAAAAGATTGTTGAACACATAATTATCAAAATGCAATGGATTATGATTGAATACACTGCTATCCGTCAAAGTCTTTTCCTGTGGTACAGTCACAATGCCAATAGTCCGTTGACATATGAAACCATCAGAGAGCATATTGTCATCATCTCACGCATGACAGGATATGATGACGATGACATACGTGAATATCTGGAAAACAGCTTTGCAAAGCTCATATGGGATTGGGGCTACGCCGCACTCATTATGGGAATTAGAAAATAATTACAAAGGAGATTTTTACTATGAGAGAAACAATTTTAGGCAATCACATACGAAAGGTTCCTTCCGTTGCAGTTGGATGCATGCGCCTTTCTGAAAAATCTAAGGATGAGATGAATCATTTTATTCATGCAGCTTTGGAACAAGGCGCATATTTCTTTGATCACGCGGATATCTACGGTGGCGGTATGAGCGAAAGTATATTCGGCGAAGCGTTTGCAGATGATCCATCCCTAAAACGTGAAGATATGTATCTGCAGTCAAAATGTGGCATCCGCCAAGGCTTCTATGATTTCTCAAAGGAGCACATTCTGAAATCTGTCGATGGTATTTTACAACGACTCCATACAGATTATCTTGATCTTTTACTGCTTCACCGTCCGGATGCACTCGTAGAACCGGAAGAGGTTGCCGCTGCATTTGACGTCCTGTTTGAAAGCGGAAAGGTTCGCAATTTTGGTGTTTCAAACCATAAGCCGATGCAGATTGAACTGCTACAGAAGTATGTACGCCAACCACTCGTTGTCAATCAGGTTCAGTTCAGCATTCCTGTTTCCAATCTTGTTGCAAACGGTATGGAGGTCAATATGGAAACACCCGGTTCAATTGATCACGATGGAAGTCTGCTCGATTACTGCCGACTCCACAATATCACTCTCCAGGCATGGTCTCCGTTTCAGATGCCGGCATGGAAAGGCTGCTTTCTCGGAAGCGACGAATACCCGGAACTGAATCAAAAACTTCAAGTGATAGCCGAAAAATATAATGTCAGCGATACTACTATTGCAGCTGCATGGATTTTACGCCATCCGGCAAATATGCAGATTGTTACCGGAACTTCAAGTGAAAGCCGCCTGAAGGAAATTATCGCGGCATGCGATATTACTCTGACTCGCGAGGAATGGTATGAGCTGTACCTGGCTGCAGGTCATATGCTTCCGTAGAAATTATCAGCACTATTTTTCAAAGTGCTGATAATCCTTGGAATGCGTCCAATCGCCTCCCCACTCAAAACCATGCTCCGTAAACAGCTTATAGCATAAATCATCATGGTCAATTTTGTGCGAAAAATCCTTGCTCCGGTCAACATAATCTGCGGCATTTGCAGGCTCAATCGAAAGCTCCCCATCGACTGTTTTGACATAAGGATTGTATAGAGTGTTGATATCCACCGCCATTCCCATTCCATGCTTCGATATCTTTGTAGTGTGGGAGATAAATCTGAAATTGAAGGCCGATGAATTATTGTCGCTCATAGATGCCTCATCATCTGCATCGTATTCATCAACAAGTCTGACCTTTTCTATTTGATATCCGGACTCATAGAGCTCCTTAAATATTTCAAGTACATCATCTGCGATATCTTTATTTACAACCAGCTCACCTTCATGTACCTGATTGTCAAAGCCTACGTGTAGTACATGTATATATCGCAGATTTTCTCTGGGGAGTGTACAATCTGCCTTGTAGGATTTGCCCTGCATTTTTTCAAAAATGTCATCCGGAATTTTGGATATATAAAATTGCTCTTTATTATTCTCATAGGTCGTATCCAGAATATCTGCTTCAGATGTACTCGTGTCAGGTGTATTCGTATCGGCTACACACGTATCAGATATACTTGTGTCAGGTATATCTTCACATGTATTTTCTGATACATTCGTAGACGATTTATCATTAGACTCTTTCTTATGATTTTTAATGAATTCTCTGCCCGCAAGTGTGACGATAAGCAGCGATGCCACGGCTGTGATTATTATGTTTGTGTGTCTTTTCATATTGGTTTTATGCCTTTCAATTTCTCCCACCGTTGGTAGGAGTATATCTCTACAAATCCTCTGCTTTATATTTATCCAAATATCCATTTTCAAACAGCTACTTCATAAATAGTGCAACGCCCTATTGCACTATTTAGCCTATTTCTTTCTCAAATACTTTCTGTTCTTTGTACTACCAATCGGTTCAATATACTCATTAAGTTGCTTTAATATCGCTTTGGTTCTTGTTTCCTTCAAATCAAGTAATTCACAAAATTCCTGTAAACTATACTCTTTGTCAAATTCCATAAAGTCAAGTATTTTATCATACTGTGCCTGGGTTTTTTTCGTCACTTTTTTTCCGTCACTTTTTTTCGTCGCTTTTTTATCGTCGCTTTTTTTCGTCGCTTTTTTATCGCCGCTTTTTTTCTTAAACTCCAACGTCAAGATGGTTCGATCTGGGTCAAACTTCTCTTCAATAACTGGCTCAATCCATCCTTCATCTTCCCAGACATTAAAGATATTTGGCACACCGCTGCCTGCACGTTCACCGATATTAATCAGATTTAACATCTTCATCAAGGCTTTGTTTCTAGGATCCGATTCGCCACCTTTTCTCATCTGTTCTTTACCAGTACGAATGTATCCTGGATTTTCTAATATCAGCTTATCCGGTTCCTTTTTGATAACAACTCCACGAACACCATAATAATCTGTATTGATCAAACAATTTGCCAATGCTTCTCTGAGTGCTTCGTGTACCGGAGTGTCATCAATACGATCTCCACCACTGGTTTTAAACGGAACTTTTATATCTTTTATGATTTTGTTATAGACCCTAAAATAAAAGTCACAAATGTTACCAGACCACTCTCCTGAGCTGGATTGCAGGCGATCCGTCCATCTTATTGTAGGATCAAGCATTTCTCTATAATCCAAGAAATATTCCGGAAAATGTCTCACGATGTTAAACTCATCTCCAAACATCAACATTCCTGCTGCTGTTGGGTGCAACTGCTTGTCCTCTCGCGATATAGCCGCAGCTCCAATACTACGTAAATATTCTGCATCATCCAATCTTTCAAATGGATGACCTGCTTTTAATGTTCTATGCCTATTCCGATATCCCTGTATTGTTTCTGCATTTAGCTCCGACAATTCCGCATCATCCAGAATTTCCATATCCATAGTATTCTCTGTCTGATCACGCAGCATCGCCTTAACCTGAAGTCTTGTACATTTATAATCACCAGCATTTGACCTACGGAAAGTCTGATTAAACATATCATTATTGATGTATACCGGTTTCTCACTCCGTTTCGCCATAGGAACAGTAATAACAATAATAATATCTTCGCCTATATCATAAGTTTGTACATCAGATTCTGTAAGTAGATTTATATTCACCTTATTGCGATTATGCAGCAAATTCCACAGGTCATCCAAGAGTTTCTCTTTATCCTTGAGTTTTAATCCTGTTGTCCTCCAATGTTTATCATCCAATTCTTTCACTCCAAGAATGATAACGCCACCATAAGTATTAGCATATGCAGAATATGTCTCCCACATATCATTAGGGAGTCCACCATTTGCTCTCTTTACCTCACGTCTGTTATCTTCCTTATATGAATCAAATTGTGATATATCAAAAAAATTTGCCAATATCTACCACCTCAATCCGGTTAAATTATTTTTATTATTACCTAAGATTTTATTTCAATACGCTTTTGCTCAATACAAGCTGAAATACAACTACATATCAAGATCTAACACCCTATTTGTCTCAATAGACCTTCAATAAAATCACAAGCATATTTACGTTTCAACTTGCTGTGATTTGCCTGGTTGTAATAGTTTCTAAGGCAGTTATAGCAAGAAGTGTTTTCATCGAAACATTGTTGTGATACTTTCGCATATGCTGCATTTAAAGATGTTATTACAGCGTTCTTCTCAATCAGTCTCTTAACATGACCTGCTCCTTCTGGAACATTATCATAGATCAAAATATCATAGCTATGCTGCTCTAGATTCAATTCAAGCACACCATCTATGTCATTTCTCTCAATCCCAAGTCCAATACTTATTCCCTCAAGAAATGCATACATGAATAACAACGCAATCGCATAATCTTCCTTCGTAAAGGATCCTAACATAGGAATAGTAAATCGAGCTACATCTGTTTGGAATCTATGTCCAAGCTTAATTACATCATCAGGTGCGCTTGAGTACCATACATTTTTACATCATTCTCAAACTACCCAGCTCCCTTTACCTCATGAGGATACGCTTGAATACCATACATTTTTACATCATTCTCAAACTTACATTCATGCTTTTTCACTCTCCTTGTAGCTTGAGTACCATACATTTTTACATCATTCTCAAACTCCATGTTTAAGTCTTGCTTCTGCCTCTTTGCTTGAGTACCATACATTTTTACATTATTCTCAAACTACTTTTGTGAAAGAGAGGTAAAGATAATGGCTTGAGTACCATACATTTTTACATCATTCTCAAACAACCAATATTAGATAAATTAACATCATCATGCTTGAGTACCATACATTTTTACATCATTCTCAAACGCAATACATCCACAACAGAAGTCCTGATGTGCTTGAGTACCATACATTTTTACATCATTCTCAAACTATCTTGGTGCTTATTAGCTAATAGTTCTGAGCTTGAGTACCATACATTTTTACATCATTCTCAAACTTGATTTTGACTCGCCACTTTATCTCACCTGCTTGAGTACCATACATTTTTACATCATTCTCAAACTGTAAACACGTACTCAACACATTGAGAGTAGCTTGAGTACCATACATTTTTACATCATTCTCAAACACTTAAAAATAATATCAGTGCAGCAGCAATGCTTGAGTACCATACATTTTTACATCATTCTCAAACTACTTGGGTTGTTTCTGCATCGTGATGAATGCTTGAGTACCATACATTTTTACATCATTCTCAAACTTAAGTGAATGTGTGCGCCATGACTTCATAGCTTGAGTACCATACATTTTTACATCATTCTCAAACCGTTTCAGACCTTGCAAGGTCATGGATTTTGCTTGAGTACCATACATTTTTACATCATTCTCAAACTGTTGCCTTCAAGTGGCGTTCTATCAGGTCGCTTGAGTACCATACATTTTTACATCATTCTCAAACAAATCATGGCTATGCGTTTAAATATGAGTCGCTTGAGTACCATACATTTTTACATCATTCTCAAACGCCTGTTCCCTTGCAATCACCATTTTGTCAGCTTGAGTACCATACATTTTTACATCATTCTCAAACCGTCTGCGCTTGCTGTTGCTTATAGCGTTCGCTTGAGTACCATACATTTTTACATCATTCTCAAACGTTTTGGCTACGTTCTAAGCCATCAAGCTCGCTTGAGTACCATACATTTTTACATCATTCTCAAACTTTCCCGAAGTCGTATAATCGATTTAACCGCTTGAGTACCATACATTTTTACATCATTCTCAAACTCGGAGGACGATTGGTTATCAACTATTTGCGCTTGAGTACCATACATTTTTACATCATTCTCAAACCAACGAGAGGTACTGAAAAAGACCAATTAGGCTTGAGTACCATACATTTTTACATCATTCTCAAACTGAGGGGGACTTCTTTCGGCAAGAAGCAACGCTTGAGTACCATACATTTTTACATCATTCTCAAACTTTTAGGCACAAAATTTGATTGCATAAATGCTTGAGTACCATACATTTTTACATCATTCTCAAACGTCCTCGGACATGGTGTCAAAAACCTTGTAGCTTGAGTACCATACATTTTTACATCATTCTCAAACTTTAAACTATGAGTGCGCCAAGATTTCATGGCTTGAGTACCATACATTTTTACATCATTCTCAAACGAAATCCAGGGGGGCTATATGATACGAACTGCTTGAGTACCATACATTTTTACATCATTCTCAAACGTGTATATGTGGTAACTTGCGTCACCCGTCGCTTGAGTACCATACATTTTTACATCATTCTCAAACCTCAAATTCAAAAATAAAATGCTATCATCGGCATAAAAACAAGGTACTCAAGCTTAACTATTCAATAAATTTCACATCCGTCTCTATCTATAATATAACGCATTCCTCCTTCCATGCAACTTCTTTCATGATTTTCAATAAATAATCCCTTTACATCCTGATAAGAAATCTCCTTAATCAATTCCTGCATTTGCAAATCTGTTAAATAGCTTCGAAGATTAATAAAAACAAACACTTTTGTTGCCAAAACATTTACCGCTATCTTTATATAACGTATTATTTGTTCAAAAAAATCAGTTTCCTGTACTTCATACCGAATACCTACTGATTTGAACAATGCAGGCATATCCAAATCCATATCAAATTCCAAAACATATTCTGTATTTTGTTCTAACTCCAACAAATATTCCTGTATTTTTCCTGTTAATTCAAGTGTTTTTACATACATCAACTCCGATTTTGACAACTGATCCAATTCTGCATACAACTTATTTAATATCTTCCGTCCATTTATTTCTATCTGAAACGGATTCACAATATAATATACCCATAACAGTGGACACGCGAATTAGTGTAGTACCTACTTTTA
>OJNT01001786.1_pt1 | contig 13627 bp, 10 predicted proteins | sample 1597981 | NCBI WGS metagenome assembly OJNT01 (sample SAMN01915211, study PRJEB22387) | human gut metagenome | isolation source: stool | host: Homo sapiens | place: USA
TGATTGTGGAGAGAGGTAAACTGGATGACTCCGCCGGAGTTACCCAGTGAGAAAATTTCGTAATAAGATTGCCCGTAGTGCGGTGAGAACATGAGCCCGATCACCGGCAGGTTGACCTGATAGCGGAGCACCATCGGATAGCGTTTGATTTTCAGGTGCCAGATGGCCATTCCCGAAGCGTCCAGATTGACATATGCCCGTGCAGAAGCCGGATTGTTACTATTGCGAAGGTTGTAAACGAAGCCTCCGTTGGCGTCAAACAGTCCTCCTGCCAGTAACTTGAAGTTTTCGGTCAGACGAAACTGATAATGAAGGCCGTAATTCCAGTTGACGAGTCCGGAAAAGGTATTGTTGTTGTCTGCGCGGTTATGTGTATAGCCGACGTCTGCCTGAAAGAAGTTCTGCACAGAAACATTTCCGTCGAACAATTTTGTCATCCGAATCGTCTCGCGGGAAATGCGGAAATCTATTCCTTTATATTCCTGAGGCGAAAGATAGGTGTCGAACACGTTGGTAAATCCGACCCCGTACATGGTGGCACGTGTTACATAGCGATGAGCTTGCAGACTGTCGGTCTGCGCCTGTAATCTTGTGCAAAGGGCGAACAGGAGGTATCCTGTCAGCCCTAGGTATAATAAGTTTTTCTTCATTGGCACATTGGGTATTTTTTACCGCATGTATACGTTAGCTAAAACAGCTTCATCTGTCCCGTAATTTCATCAATGATGTCCCCTTCGCTTTTATCGCTGTCCGGGTCCAGATTTTCCGGTTCTTCTGCCGCTTCTTCGGGCTGTTCCTTTACCGGTTCCGGGAAACGGGTAGGTTCAAGCTCGTTGATGGTATCCACCGTGTAGGTAGTGATTCGCTTCCCTTTGGCTTTGAAACCTTTCACTGCGATAAATTCTTCCGCATCAATCACCATCGCTTCACGGAAGCTGTCGTGACCGCCAAATATAACTTCCAGACGAGGATAGTACTCGTCAGTCAGGAGGATCAGACGGGTATTCTTATTTTCTCCCAGATAGTTCTGCTTGCGGTTGGAACCCTCAAAACAGAAACGTTTCAGATATGGATAGTTCTGCTGGTCGGCGTCATAAAGCGCGGCAGTCCATATCTTGTTCGGGTCAAACTTCTCGACAATGCTGACATTGTCCTCGTAATGGTTGCTCAGGTCAAAGTTAGTGGTGTAGAACTCGCCATTGTTGAGCACCACCAGAATGGTGTCGTCGCTTTGGAATTCTCCCAGATATTCTCCCCGTCCATCGTAGTTGAGGCGCAGGATATCACGGTCGAACCATACCTTTCGCCCTCCGAGGGTGGAACCGCCTTTTTGCTTCAAGGCAATCTTATGAACCGGCAGACGGGTGAGGATCACTCCTTGTGCCTGACGTCCTTTGATGCTGATTTCGCTGAAATCACGTTCGAAGATAATGCGTCTTACGCGTGGGTTCGGCTTTAATGTCACTTTGATGATTTCGGCTTCTCCGTTCGGGTTGGCGCTGAAATAAGTGATACGTGAGTCTGGCGTTCCCTGTGTGACATCGTATTCACGGTCACGGACAACACCTGTTACAGCAAAGCGTTTGATATAGGTCGTTCCTTCTTTGCCGTCCCGATAAGTGATGTTATAGATGGTTCGCTTGTCATTCTTCTTGAAGACATTGACATAAAGTATGTTTTTGCCTACAAATTTTTTGTCGGCTACCGGGGTGACGATATATTTACCATCCCGGAAGAAGACGATTACATCATCGATATCTGAACAGTTGGCGACGAATTCGTCTTTCTTCAAGGCTGTTCCGATAAATCCTTCTTCGCGGTTGATGTAGAGTTTCTCGTTGGCTTCTACCACTTTGGCGGCTTCGATGGTGTCGAAGTTGCGCAGTTCGGTGCGGCGCGGGAAGTTCTTTCCGTATTTGTTTTTTAGCATCTGGTACCAGTTTACGGTATAGTCCACGATGTGAGCGAGGTGATCGTCGATTTCGGCAATCTCTTCTTTCATACGGGCGATCAGTTCATCGGCTTTGTCGGTGTTGAACTTCAGGATGCGTCCCATCTTGATTTCCATCAGTTTGAGAATATCCTCTTTGGTTACTTCACGGATAAAGTTCGGATAGAAAGGAGTCAGGCGGTCGTCGATATGTGCGCAGGCAGCGTCCATGTCTTTGGATTGCTCGAACTCTTTGTCTTTATAGATGCGTTCTTCGATAAATATCTTTTCGAGGGAAGCGAAATGGAGTGATTCCAGTATTTCCCCTTTCTTGATTTCCAGCTCCTGTTTCAGCAGTCCCAGTGTGTTGTCTGCCGACTTTTTCAGCACTTTGCTGACAGTGAGGAAGTGGGGTTTGCTGTCATCAATCACACAGCAGTTGGGGGAGATACTTACTTCGCAGTCGGTAAAGGCATATAATGCGTCAATTGTTTTGTCCGATGATGTTCCGGGTGCCAGATGTACCAGTATCTCTACGTTGGCAGCTGTGTTGTCGTCTACTTTACGTATCTTGATTTTTCCTTTGTCAACTGCCTTTAGGATAGAGTCGATGACGGTAGAGGTAGTCTTGCCATATGGAATCTCCGTGATAGCCAGTGTCTTGTTGTCCAGCTTGTTGATTTTAGCACGTATTTTTACCGCTCCGCCACGTTCTCCGTCGTTGTATTTGGCAACGTCGATGGAACCGCCTGTCTGGAAGTCGGGATATAGCTGGAACGACTCTCCACGCAGATAGCTGATAGAGGCATCGCAAAGTTCGTTGAAATTGTGAGGTAATATCTTGGATGAAAGTCCGACAGCAATACCTTCCACTCCCTGTGCCAGCAATAGAGGGAATTTGACAGGGAGAGTCACCGGTTCTTTGTTTCTGCCGTCGTATGACAGTTTCCATTCGGTGGTTTTAGGATTGAATACGATGTCCAATGCGAACTTGGAAAGGCGTGCCTCAATATAACGGGGAGCTGCCGCACCGTCTCCGGTGAGAATATTACCCCAGTTACCCTGACAGTCAATCAGCAGGTCTTTCTGCCCCAACTGTACCAGTGCATCGCCGATAGAAGCATCACCGTGCGGATGGAACTGCATGGTGTGTCCCACAATATTTGCCACTTTGTTATACCGTCCGTCGTCCAGACGTTTCATGGAATGTAGAATACGTCGTTGCACAGGCTTCAAACCATCGTTGATGTGGGGAACGGCACGTTCCAGAATCACATAAGAAGCATAGTCCAGAAACCAATTCTGGTACATGCCTGTTAACTGATGCTTTACGTTTTCGTCCCGCGCGTCCGCCGGTTTGTAGTCTGAATGTTCTTCCGTTATCTCGTTGATTTCGTCACTCATATATCAATCTTCGCTTTGCTTTTACAACAAATTATCTTCTTTACATCAAAAAAAAGGGGATGTGCACGCAAAAATACGAAATTAATTCATATGAGGACGAAAAGAACTCACGTTTTTTATGATACTGACAACTCCAATCATCCTTTGTTTTCGTGAGTAAACTACCCAGGGACTTGACAACGTTCTTTTTATGTTGTATATTTGTAGTCGGCTATAAAGCCTGACTAAAAACCGAAATTAATGAAAAAAGAATTGTTTATTGCAACATTTATCTGCATGTGTTTACCTCAAAATAGGTGTAATATGCTAACAATATAACAGGAAAAATCAGCCAGTGATAACCTGCTGGGAACTCATGTGTAAACAATGGGCTGTGAATCTTTAGTGGATTTACAGCCTTTTTTGTTGCATAAATTTGAGACTTTTTCTGCAAAAGGAACTATTCGCGTTTATAATAAACTAGAGAGACGTTTCTAATAAACGATGAAAGAATTTATTAGAAACGTTCAAATAGTCATTGTGTAAAAGATAAACTATTTTCAATATATCTCGATGGAGGATGTATAGTATCTCTCTTATAAAGCAGTTGCTATGGTAAACTATAATAACACATGCGTTCGTTTGCTTTATTATACAAAAAGAGATATGACGCACTGGCGTCATATCTCAATGAAACTTAAACCTAATGAAGAAACCTGAGGGGAGAATGCGGATTATACCCTTATTTCCCAACCTTTTTCGTATTCTCTTCCCCAAAGCTTGTTAGCTTCCAAATCATTGAGAATACGTCCGCTACTCGGATCAATGTTTAAAGAATGACCTACGCGCTGTGCAATATTGCCGAGTTGTACAAGCTGTGTACTGATACAGGCATCTACGATGCCGGAGTTCAGCTTGCCTCCTTTGCGGATAGCGTCAAACCAGTTTTCGAAGTGAAAGGCGTCCAGCTTTTCCGATGGATTTAATAGATTGCCGGTTTCAAACTTCAAATTACTTTTTACGTCCTTGATAACTTTACCCTGTAAATCTGTTATTTTATATTCATTACCGCCACTGATAAAGAGCGTACCTGTTTCTCCGTAGAAAGCCGTACCTACTCCGAATCCGTCTACCGGAGTACTGTTGCAGCTACGCCCTTCCCAGGAACAGGAAGCTTCGTCACCGAACTGGAAGGAAATGAGTTGTGTATCCGGTGTTTGCCAGTCGTCCTGAAACCGGTATCTCCCCCCGATGGAGTCTACCTTTGTCGGATAGTCCACACCCAGCCCCCAACGGAGTATGTCGACAAAGTGAGTTCCGTTATTCAATGCTTCACCTGTACCCCAGTTCCAGAACCAGTGCCAGTTGTAATGAATATAATTGTCTTTAAAGTCAGCCACACGAGGTGCCGGCCCTTGCCATAAATCCCAGTCCAGATAATCCGGTACAGGCATGACTTTACCTGTTCCGATCGAAGGACGATTGTTGACATACCAAGACTTGGCATACCTCACCTTGCCAATCGTTCCTGACTTGATTTCTTCTATTGCTTTGATTACATTCGGCCACGAACGGCGTTGGTTGCCGACTTGGACAATACGATTGTATTTGAGAGTGGCGCGCATCAGCATTTCATTTTCCGCCGGATTATGGCTGGTCGGTTTTTCCAGGTAGACATGTTTGCCTGCCTGCATAGCCATGATAGCCGCCTTTGCATGCCAATGGTCGGGAGTAGCGATAACTACTGCTTCAAAATCGGTTGATTCCAGCATTTTGCGGATGTCCTTTTCTCCCTTCGGAGTACGTCCGCTGATTTTATGTATGTCTGCCTGACATTTCTCTAGTGCTCTTGAATCAACATCGCAAAGATAGGTTACTTCGCAACCTTTCATTTTAGCAAATCCTTGTGCCAGGGCATTCCCTCTGGAGTTAACACCAATAACCCCGATACGTATTTTGTCGTTTGCACCTAGAATTTCCTGATAACTATTGGCACCGAATCCGGGAATGATACTTCCCAAAGAAAGGGCGGCTGTACCTGCTACTGTCTTTTTTATAAAATCTCTTCTTGTAGTCATAGTATTTATTTTTTTCCAAAATTAAGCTGTTATTAGGTAATATTAGACTTCTTTTCCGTTAATTGGTCTTCAAAAAACGTCAGGATGCTATTTTTTCTTTCGAAAAAAGTAGCGCAGTCCAATAAAGAGTATACGGGGAATCCATTGTATGAAATAGATAAAGAGGCTGATTACAAAAACATATCCGAGTTGGGTGAACGTTTCAATCCAGGGACGTGTATATGCCACAATAGCAGCAATATTAATCACGAAAGCGAGAAGAAAGCATACCAGGTAAATGTTTCTTTCCCTTCTGATTTTCTGGGAGGTAATAATGATATCTTTCATAACTTAAAATTTCATGTAAGGGATTTTATATTCATCTGGGAAAAGGATGCGGCGCTCTTCTTCCATGGCCTGATTGCCGAGCAGGCAAAGTACCGTGGAACAATAAGCTTCTTCTACTACATTCTGTGCTTTTTCGCCGGTGATACACGACTGGCAGAACGAAGAGAGGATAATATCTGAACCGTCTTTATCAGCTCCGATCATGCTCAGACCATTGTTGACCTGAATATCTCCCTCGATGATGAAGTGAGGGGTATACTCCATTTTGGTTTCCGGGCGCCAGCTGGGACCTGCTGTAGGGATTGCTGCAAATACTTTGTCTTTCACTTGCCCGATCAGTTGCCGTATTCCTGATGTCGAATGGTCTTCTTCCAGATAGTAAATTCCTTTTGCCATTTCCATAGTACCTTTATGTCCCAGAATCTGGTCTTCCATGCCATTGAATTTATTGGAAATCAATGATTCGTAAGCAATTTTAGTTCCGTCGGAGTACCGATAAGTTACATTTACGCTGTCATATACTTCACGTCCGTCTTTCCAGTAGACAATATCGCCCATACCGATAATGCTTTCCGGCATTCGCCGGGCTGCCCAGTTGCAGACTTCCAGCTGGTGGCAAGCTAGTTCGGTCATTAGTCCGCCAGAACTTTCTTTATACAATCGCCAGTTTATTTGACGTTCCAGTTCCGGAGAAGGAACAGGGCGGCGCCAGTCTGCATTTCTAAACCAGTGGCAACGCATTCCTACAACGTCTCCAATGAGTCCGGAATGAATCATTTGCATCCCTTTGATGTACTTCTCGTCATACATCCGCTGCATGCAGAAGTAAAGTACCTGACCGGTATTTTGGTAAGCGTCATAAATAGCCTTACACTCGTCTAAGGTACGTGCCATTGCCTTTTCGCAAAACACATGTTTGCCTGCTGCCAATGCGTCCAATACAATAGGAGCATGCCAGTTCAGCGGAGTGGAAATAATGACTCCGTCGATATCTGCCGATTCCAGTAATTGACGATAATCTGTGTATGGTTTGGCATCCGGACACAAATCTAATGCTTGCTGAAGGTTAGGAGCGTAGTTGTCGCAAACTGCGACAATCTGTGCATGCGGAATTTCCTTCAGGTTATGGATATGGTACTGTCCTCTGGAACCTGTTCCGATTAAAGCGATCCGTGCTTTCTCGTTGCGTATCTCTTTGAGCTTTTCAGGGGTGCAGGAAGACAACCAGGGTGTTGTGCTGAGTAAAGCGGTTCCTCCTGCAATGTATCCCAGACTTTTTATAAACTGTCTAAGACTTAAGTCTACTCCTTTTTCTGTATTTTTCGTCATATTTTTATAGAGTATATATGTTTCCTTGTATATTTTTAAAATGTGTACTGATCTGCTTCCGTTGATTATTGTCCGCGATCATCCAGACTGTGCTGAGCACTTCTGCATCCAGTGGGTCACTGGATATGATAGTCGTAATTTTCTTCTGGTTGTTGTAGGTACCGGTGAGCGGATTTATAATATGTCTGGTGTATTGCATTGTATTTCCCGATGTGGACAATGTGTTGTCCGCAAGACTGAATTCGTTGAGGGACTGTTGACTATATGGATTTAATAAGCTGACTTTCCAGCAGTCACCATAAGGATGACGGCCAATTCCCATAATAGAACTATTCCCGAAATCAATGAAAGCGTCCCGTATATTTCCTTGTAGAAGAATCTCCTGAATCTTTTTTAGTGCATACCCTTTCGCAAAACCGCCGAAATCAAGAGAAAGCGGCGGATAGGCAGTAGATATATGCCTGTTGTCGTGAAACTGTATGAGAGAGAAATCTTTCAGCGTGATATCGAAAAGATGAAAAGTCTTTTCATAGTAAGACCGGCAAAGCTGAAGAATCGTCCCGAACTCCGGGCTGACAGGTACTGGAGTTTGAGAAGAGAGTTTTAATTGGGCTGCTTCGCTTTTCGGGTCAAAGCGGTTCAGCATCCTTTCCAATCTTTCCAACTCATTGGTAATGACCGGCCAAAGCTTATTTAAGTACTCCCTATTGGGATGAATCATTAACATGTCGAAACGTGTCCCCATAACATGAGGAATGAATCCATGAAACATGGATTCATTTTCGTAATATTTTGTCTCTGTCCTTAACACTGACCTGATCCTTTATTTATTTTTCTTTCTTGGCAAGTTCTACAGCTGTTGTGGTAATATAATATTTGGATATTGTATTCTCATTTTCCCATTGCGGCATGTTCTTATCATGCAGATAAGTCAGGAACGATTCCGCTACTTTACTGAAGTGAGCTTCATGGCCTGATCTGTTTTCCTGTGGAATATCAATCAGATAAGTTCCATTACCCATATCTTTGATAAATAAAAACGGAGATTTTGCCTGTAACCGTTGGATTGTTTTTTGTAGCTGATCTTCAAATCCGGCACTATCCATGTCAGGGCTTTTTTGAATATAGAGTTGTTTGACAAAACCGCTTTCCTTATCTTGAATGGTTTTCAATGTGGCTTTACTTCCTTTTTTGATAGAAGTAAAAGTGTCACCGCCGCCCTTTGGAGGAGTATAATTCCAGGTAACCTTCATGTTTACGTGGATGCCCTTTACTGTATAATGAAGAGTACCGTTTGCTAAAACCTCCAGTACATTGTCTTTTACGTACTTGTTTAAGTAAGATGGAAAAGTATCGACTAAAGTTGATTGGGTGAACTCCGGTAATGTGATACGGGTAGCCCAATGTTCGGCTGTCAATACCTTGACATCCGATTGATAGTGGATAGCCTCGTCCGGGAAGCATTGCCAATTAACTAAATCGATGAGATGAGTGGTCACATCAGCTATACCTTCACCCTGTTGGGCCACATCGTAGTACCATGCTGGGCGGGTCAATGGTTTGCCGGACACCGTTTTGAAGAAATGATGCACACTCTCCATACTGACCGTCGGTTCAGTGAGTGAACCTTGCAGTAATTCACCGAATATCTCCGGGGTATGTAGTAACTCTCTTTCTATGATATTAAGAATGTCATATCGTTCAGTCATCAGATCATAGAGAAGTAATCCCTTTTTCTGGGCTAATTGATAGGCTGTTGCCAGTAAATCAAAATCCTGCCTGTTGATAGCCAACGGTTTGTCGGAAAGAACATGGTAGCCTGCTTTGATCGCTTCCAGAATATATTTTGTCTTTTTTTGATTGTTTCCGGCTAAGACAACAACATCTCCTTTACGATCGGAAAGCATTCTGGAAAGGTAATCTTCTCCTATATATGCCTCTTCTTCCCAGGCTGTAGGACTTTCTGTCCGTTGATTGTAAGAATGAATATTATTCAAATATTGCTTGACTTCTACTCCTTCGGGAGCATATACCCGGACAGTGTCATTGACGGCAGCTAACGCGTTTTTTTGTAACAAACTGGCGTGAAAATGTCCCGGGTCAAGCACTACTAATTCTATGCCGTGTCCCATTTCTTTGTTATGATGGTTACTAGTCTGTTTCTTGGAAAAAGTGCAGGAAGCAATCAATAATGAAATAGACAATATGCCGATATTCTTAAACGTGTACTTCATGTGTTGTTTTTATTTATAGGACTTGATTAATTTCCGGGCATCTTTCAATCCTTCCTGATAGGCTTCTTCCATAGAGACAATTTTCCCATTTTGCTCTTTGCTCATGTTAGAAGCTTTCATAAAGGTGAAAATTTCGATTGTTTCTTCTTTGGAGATAGGAGCTACTCCGGTTTTGAAGAACTTTAATATCTGGTCAAGTAGTACTTTGTAGCCTGCATATCCTCCGGCAGGAATTGCTTCTTTGGAGGTATATGCCGTACCTCCATAAATAGACGGTCCTTCCTTGATTCCTCTGAAAGTACCTATCCGGCCATCTTTCCAGCGTCCAACTACTACATCCGCTTCTTTGGAGGACATACGGTTGACAGATGCACAACCGGTTCCCATTAATGTATATAGTGTTTCCACTCCATGAATACCATAAAAGCCAAAGTCCGGGTGAGTCGGTTCTACCTTATGCGGAGAATAGCAGTCTGCTCCCAGAATCTTGCCGAACTCCCCCTTTCTCAATTTCTGATTTTGTGGAGAATATCGAAGTGCGGAAGAAGAAAAAATAGGAACATTGTATTTTTCAGCCATTTCGTAGATGGCAATTGCTTGTCCCAAAGTAGCTCCGACAGGCTTGTCAATATAGCATATCTTTCCGGACTTAAAGACTTCCATTGCTTGTTCCAGATGGATTCTTCCATCATTTGTTTCGAGCATGACACAATCTACTTTGTCGAGTAACTCTGCTATGGAAGAGGTGATTTCTACCCCGTGTTTTTTAACTTCTTCTATGTATCCGGGAATCCGTTCATAACTGGACTGGATCGTCTTTGAACCATAAGGATAGGCAGCTACGACTTCGAACTCTTTCACAAATTCGTCATCGGAGTCTCCGTTCAGTAGCTCGGTGAAAGCTGTAGAATGGGAGGTGTCGAGTCCAATAATTCCTATTTTGATTACATTCTGTGCATGTAGTCTGAAGCTGACAGACAAGAAAGCAAGGAGGATAAATAAGATATTTCTCATATGTATTTATAAGTTTATTCGTTCTGCACTTTCAGGATTCAAATATAAACAAGAATTTTCTTTTTTGCGTAATATACTGGCCGGACATTTTTCGGAAATTTCTCCATAAAGAGTGTTGTATACTGCATTGGCTTTATTCTTAAAAGGCACAATGCAGAACATCCAGTCTGCTTTTAATAAGGCTGGAATGGTAAGAGTCAGTGCTTTAGCAGGAACAAGGTTGAATGCTTCAAAGCATTTTTCATTCACTTGTTGCTGGCGACATATCGGGTCGAGTTCTACTACTTTAACTAAATGGGAGTCGTTGAAATTGGCTACATCCGGATCATTGAATGCAATATGACCGTTTTCTCCAATTCCCAGACAGACAATATCGACAGGATGACGAAGCAGCAATTCGGAATAACGTTTGCATTCTTCTTCAAGGTTTTCTGCTTGTCCGTTCAGATAGTTTACAGTCTTGAACGGGACTTTGTCGAAGATACGCTGACGGAGAAAATTTCCGAAACTTTGTGGGGCTTCCGGATGAATGCCGATGTATTCATCCATGTGGAAAGCGTTGATTCTGCTCCAGTCAATCTGTTTACTGTGAATAAGATGACTTAAGAATTCATTTTGTGAAGGAGCTGCGGCAAAAATCATATTGATTTCAGCTTTCTCTTTGAGAAGTTCGCATATTTTGTTAGTAACTTCTGTCGCAGCACATTTCCCCATCTGTTGGATAGAAGGGAACATTTTGACTGTTAATAGATCTTGTTGAAACAGGTATGTTTCATTGATTGTAGATAACATGGCCTTTTGATATAGTTGTTGTTACGTTAATTTGATTGTCGAAGATGACGATGTCGGCATCTTTACCTTCCTCCAAAGAACCCTTTTGGGAATCCACATGCAGAATGCGGGCGGGGGTAAGGGTTATCATTCGAATAGCATCGATTAGGGGTATGCCGGCTATATTTATCATGGTTCTTACCAAACGATCGGCGGTAGCTACGCTTCCGGCGAATGCCGAACGGTCGGGAAGCTTGGCTACTCCGTCTTCAATAATAACTTTCTGACCGTTGGTCAGGCTGCCCAATATGGATTCACCGTCCGGCATTCCCGCACCTCGCATGGCATCTGTGCAAAGTGCTGTTTTATCGACCCCCTTGAACTTATATACGAATTGTAGTAAAGGTTTGGGCAAATGAATGCCGTCCGCAATGATTTCTACTGTCATACCATCAATCAGATAAGCTGCCTCTACCACACCTGCATAGCGATAGGCATTTCTACGGGTGATGGTTGACATCGCTGAATATAAATGAGTGATATGAGTATACCCTGCTTCGTATGCTTTTACCACTTCTTCATAAATGGCATCGGTATGTGCGATGGATGGGAGGATGTGACAACTATTGAGCTTTCCCCCCAGCTCAACTGCTCCTGCCAGTTCCGGAGCAATACTCCATCGTACAATATCTTGTGAAGCTTCCAGTATTGTGTTATATTCGTCCGGATGAGGCGTTTTCAAATGATTGGGGTCTTGGGCTCCACACTGCTTAGGCGAGAAGTAGGGCCCTTCCAGATGCAGCCCAATAAATTGGGCACCTTTTTTATTAAGACTTTTGGCTTTTTGATAAATGGCAAAGGTCGTCATTAGCTCTTCGTTTGTGCTGGTCAGTGTTGTAGGTACCATGGCTGTTGTTCCATATCTGGCATGAGTTTCGGCTACTCCCAGAAAGGCTTCTACGGTTCCATCCATAAAGTCATGACCTCCGCCACCGTGAACATGTATATCGATAAATCCTGGGGAGACATATTGTTGGTTGGCATCTATGATCCGGTCGTCAGCTTGAGGAATATATGTTTCGGATGATACAATTTGTTCTATCTTACCATTTCGGCAAACCATTATTTTATTGGTTTCGATGCCGGTAGGGAGTATTAGTTCCCCATTGATAATAATCAGTCTTTCCATTTTTTTAATTTTTAATGTCTTACGTTCAGTTTTATCTCCAGGAGTTGATTTTATGCCCTTTGATGGCAAAGAATACCAGATAGATAAAGCAAGGAATAAGTACCCAGTAACCGATACGCAAACTGTACTGGTCGGCAAAGTGACCATATACCAAAGGTAAGATGGCATTGCCGCATAATCCCATAATCAGCAGAGAGGAACCGGTTTTGGTGAATTTGCCTAACCCATGAATGGAAAGAGGCCATATTCCTGCATAGATCAGAGCGTTGGGAAAACCTAAAGCATTCAGAAAGAAGATGGAAGCATTGGCTTGATGACCGAATAATGTCATATCGAAGTCTGCCCATACCACTCCGAATGAGAGAGCCAAACCTAGTAATGTACACCCTATCAGTGCATTTTTCTGGGAAATGTATTTAGGGATAAGGATGATACCAAGTATATATCCTATCATTGTGCATCCCAGTGTGTAAGAAGGGAATACTTTTGCTTCCAGTAAATCCATCCCCATAGAGTTGGCGTAATTGATTATAGTGTCAATGCCTATAACCTGTGTACCTACATGAAAGAAAATGGCCAATGCACCTAATATGAGGTATGGAAAGTCGAGAATGCTTTTTTTGTCAGTATGTTTATTGTCCTGTTCATCAGTGGCATTCTGCTCGTCAGTATTTATTTCCGGTAATACGGAGTAGCGGATACCGATACCTGTCAGCAGTAAGATGATGCCCAGAATAATGTATGGGATAATGACACGTTGTATCAATTCATTGAGCATGGCGTTCTTTGTTGCTTCGTCCAGTGCACCGGATTCAATTAATGCAAAGAGTTCACTGTCGTTTGCTTTCAGAATAAGGGCAGCGAATATGAGCGGGGAGATAATTCCTGCCACTTTATTGCAGATTCCCATGATGCTGATACGTCGTGCTGCACTATCTATCGGACCGATAATGGTGACATAAGGATTGGCGGCTGTCTGCAAAATAGCCAGACCGGTGCCAATAGAAAACAAGCCGATGAGAAATATTTCAAATTGCCGTGCCAGAGCCGCCGGGACAAAGATAAAGGCTCCCAAAGCAGTCAGCATAAAGCCATACATGATTCCTTTTTTAAATCCTACTTTCTTCAATAGAATGCCCGAAGGAATGGCCATGACAAAGTATGCTATATAGAAAGCAAAGGCTACAAAATAGGATTCAAAATGGGTAAGCTCGCAAGAAATACGGAAGTATGGAATCAGTATGGAATTGACCCATGATACGAATCCGAATATAAAGAACATACCGGCTAGAATAGCCAGAGATATATAATAAGTTTTTTTTCTTGCCGAAGGTTGATTGTTTCCCATAAATTGGTCTTTTATAGTATGTAT
>OJNT01001807.1_pt1 | contig 13524 bp, 11 predicted proteins | sample 1597981 | NCBI WGS metagenome assembly OJNT01 (sample SAMN01915211, study PRJEB22387) | human gut metagenome | isolation source: stool | host: Homo sapiens | place: USA
GGTCGAGGGCGGCTTCAAACTGGCCGCTGACGGTGTTGGCCGTGGTGGCAGTCAAGTTGTGGAAGGTCCCCGCCGTCTGCTGGTAACCCGCATTGAGTAGGGCCTGCAGGGTGGCATTATAGGCAAAGGGCGTGGGTTCCTTGCCGTAGTGGTAGTAGATCTCGTCCTCGGCTTCCATGGCCCGGGTGGCCGCTTCCTGCATGAGCCGCCGGATCTCGGCTTCACTCTTGCCGGTGTAGCGGGCCAGCTTCTTTACCACGTCCTGCCGGACAGCTTCCACCTGCTGGTATCGCCACAGCTGCCAGTGGGCCGTGGGGGTCATGGTGTCCATTTTGGAGATGCGCCGGGCCACGTCCCGCAGGATATCGTCCTCGACCTGCTGCCAGAGCAGCACAAGCCGGTCGGGTGCGTGGTCGAGATAGTCCGGGGCCAGCATCAGCCGCCACCCCCGAAGCTCAGCTCAGGCTGCCGGTTCTCGTCAGCGGCTTCCTGCGCCAGCTTGCGGGCTTCGTCCTCGCTGTATCCCTCAAACTCCACCAGATACCGCCAGAACGGGAACTTCCCGGCGGTAACGTATCCCCAGAACATCTGTTTGCGCTCCTTGGGATCTGAGATAATGGAATCATCGAAGTCGAAGGTCACAGTGCACTCGCCCGGCAGGGGAACCGCCGCGCCGCTGCGCCATGCGGCATCCAGCAGGATGTTCACGGCATAGACCAGATCAGTGATTGCTGTGCCGAGGGCCCGTTGCAGGTCTTTGACGGTGGTATAGCTGCGCTGCTTGCTGGAGCGGATCTCCTCGGCGGTCTTGTCCACGTTCTGCGGGTCAGACAGGGTACCGTAGGCAAGGCCGCACTGAAATTCGATGCGCTTGAGCATGGAATCCAGCCCTTTGCGGTAGCTCTCATCCCGCAGGGTGGGGGCAAACACCTCGTAAAGGTTTCGGCCGCCGGAGACGCTGCCATTGATCCAGTTGCGGTAGAGCCGCTGTTCCCGCAGAGGCATCGTGGAACTACCGTCAGGACCCGGGCGCAGGGCAGTCTGGTCTACATCGAGGGCCAGCTGGCCTCCGTTGTACTCCCAGAGCAGTGCACCATACTGCTCATCTGCATCCCGGATGATGTCCACTGCCGGGGCATACACGCTGACACCCAGCGGGGAGTGCCGGTCAGCGGCGTTGCCCTTGGGGGTCTTGAAGTATCCCCACAGCGGCCTGTCTACGCCAGTGAACTCCGTATGCGGGGCCAGTGCAGCCCACTCGGCAACGTCAGTCAGGGGGACTTCAATGCCGATGTCAGCGCTTGTCATGGAACGGAACGCCTTGACGGTGACGGTATACTTTCCGCTGGAAAACTCGTGGCTTTCCAGCCGGGTGTAGATGCGTCCGCCCCGCACCAGATGATCGTAAAAAATAGCCCCGGTCATACGTCCGGAGCTGTCAAAGCGAGTGGGACAGAAGCAATCTCCCTGCACCACATCGATCTGGATGTGGCCAGCAGGGTCGAGATAGGGACGGAACAGCACTCCGCCCAGAGCACAGCCGTACTCCACGGGAATGCGCAGGTCGGCAATAAAGGGCTTGAGCAGCTCATTGATTCTGTCTGCCCGGGCACTGCCGGAAACAAGACATTCCATTTCCAGCGTGGTCAGCCGAGCCAGCTCGGCAGCAATGCTCTGCGGCAGACCCAGACTGTGCAGCGGGTCTTTGCCGCCGTGACACCATGGGCCGCCGGTATCGTACATCTGCGCCCAGAGGGTGATGGCACTCTCCATGGGGGCAGACACGCTGACGTTGATGGGAGTGTCCTCCCCGAACCAAAGCCGGGCCTTCTCCCGCAGCCACGAAAGCAGCTTGTCAAACATTACTTGGCTCTCCAATCTGCCCAGCGGATGAGCGGGGCGAATATCGTGTAACAGAAATAGCGGATATCATCCATGGCGTGGTCGTTTTCCTTTACCACCCGGTCCTCCTTGGCCTTGTCATCCCAGGAGTAGGCACCGAACTCCCGGCGGGAATCGGTGCAGCTCTCATGGATCTGGACAAGCCCGGCCTGCATCAGGGATGCCACGCAGCGGATGCCGTTCAGAACATCGTTGTCTGCGGGGATGACCTGATACCTGCCGTGCCGCCGGATGGTCTCGATAAAAGATGCGGCAGACGGGTCTACGCATACGGCCTGAATGTAATAGCCTTTTGTGAGCCGTTCCAGCTCGGCGTAGTGCTCCTCATCGGTGCGCTGCACCCGCTGTTTGCGGCTGTCGAAATAACTCTCCCTGATACGCAGGGCCTTTCCTTCATGTATAACCCACAGGCCCATGGAACAGGGGTTGTGGGTGCCGTAGTCGATGGACACATAGAACCGTCCGTCCACACCTGCCGCGCTGCCGTGGAAGAGATAAGGATCCGGGCAGAGCGAAAAGAAGGGATAGATCAAACCAGACGCGTTGCACCAGTTGCCCAAAATGAAGCGGTCGTAATAGACAGTCCCGGCCAGCTCGTGCTTCAGGTGCTCCACGAACTCCTGCGGGAGAAAGGGGTTGTCGTCGATGGTGGAGGTCTGGCAGAAGATGTCCACCTCGGGGTCATCGATGAACTTTTTGAGAAAATGCTCCTGACTGTCCGGGTTCGCTGTGCCGTCGAAGTGGGAATGAGGACAGCGCAGGCGGGTCTTGAGCATCTGGAACACGTCTTCATCCCAGGTGGTCATCTCATCGCCGTAACCGTACTCGATGGTCATGCCCTGAATGCGGGCAACGTGTTTTTTGCTGTCCGCGCCCAGAATGTGGACCCGGCGGCCAAACAGCCGGGCAGTGTTGTCGCTGCTGATGGTTCCCACAAGGGCCTCGCCCCAGATCTCTCGCATGGGGTCCAAAACGTTCCGGCTGATGGTGCCCTGTGTGTTGCCCAGCATTACTGCTGCGCCCTCACCCCGCAGAGCCAGAAGGCGCTGGGGAATGACCACGGCATAGTCCAGCCAGCTCTTGCCGGAACCGGTAGCCCCAACTTTCAGGTTCCACCGGTGTGAACAGGAAGCAAGATATTCTTTCTGCTTAGTCGATAACACTGTCTACTCCTCCCAGGATCTTGCGGGCCTCGGCCAGCTGATCAGAGGCATCGCCGGACACGCCGTTGAACATTCCCAGGTGCCGCCCTAACAGATCCAGGGCTTTCAGCTTGTCGGCCAGCTTGACCTCCTGCTCCAGACCGTCCTCTCCGAAGGTCTTGACCTTGACCGACTGCACAGCAGCCAGATCGTCCGGTGCGGCATCGCTTTTCAGGGAAGCCGTCCTAGCATCGATGAGGTCGCCCGCGTTGACGAACGCCACCTTGGCCAGCTCGCGCACCACCCGGTCAGCGGACACGCCGGTGCGGCGGCTCTGCTCGGCCTGAAGCTGTGCGATGCGGTTCTGGATACTAACATTCGCTAACAGCCGTGCCGCCTGCTCGTTGGCCGTCTTTGGGGAGTATCCGGCACGGATGGCCGCCTGGGTCGCGTTCAGGTCGATCATATATTCTTCACAGAACCGCGCCTGCTTGTCAGTCATCCTCACCACCTCTCTCGTCGTCAGGGTACAAAAAAGCCGCCCCGGGACAGCCCGGAACGGCAAGTGTGATCTTTGAAAGCAGCCCGCAAAGCACAAGAAGGAGAAAAATGCTGTTAAGCGGCAAAAGGTCCAAAAGGAGCAATTCATTATGGAGGTACTCAGGAGGCTGCTTTGAAGCGGCGCACCGCTTTGCGCGGTTCCGCTTGTGCCCAGAATATCACAAATGGGGTGTTTTGCACATGGATGCAGGATGGATGTGATGTGGAATCATTCCAGTGTATCCCAGAGCAGAGCCAGCCGCTCACAGCCCCGGCGGATGATCTTTGAGACCTCGGAATTTTCGCACAGCCCCAGAGCTTCCACGATGGCGGGCTGGTGCCTGTTCTCGATGTAAAACATCCGGATGCAGTCACCCTGTCGGACGGTCTCGGGGTCTACGGCCCCGGTGTAGGCTCTGCAGGTGGCGTTCATCTTCAGCAGTGCAAGGCGCTGCTCCATCTGCCTCAGCTCCCGTTCCTCTGCATCCAGCCGGGCAACGGCATCTCCGACCTTATCACCGGAACTTCCGCCCGTGGGCATTCCGTTCAGGCTCTGGGTGCACTTCTCGGCGGCATCCCGGATGCGCTGGATCTTCTGCTTCTGGGCCTTCACGGCGGCAGCACCGTCCCGGCACTGCTGGAACCATGCCTTGACCGTTTTGTAATCCGTCATCCCCACACCTCCACACGCACGAACACACCGCAGGGGGCCGACCAGAACTTCTCCACGATCTCGCTGCACACCTGGGCATCATCGTGCCAGAAGTGCAGGCGGGTCATCTCGTCCTTGAGAGCCTTTTCCAGATTGTCAGTGTCAGGCTTGGAGGTGCGCCAGCTGCCGTCCGGGCGGCCCTCGGGGGCAAAGCACCACTTAACCACTAGCCGCACTGGCTTCCCGGCGGGCACGGGCTGATCCGGTGCATGGGGTGCCAGGTAAGCGTGGAGCTTGGCCCGGGCGGCTTTCAGCTCGGCGCTGTCGTGGAGCACGGCACAGGGCTTGCCGCCCTTCATGTAAGCGTGCAGCTCCTTGGCGTTGTGGGTGGTGGTGGGCGGCTTCATGGGCAGGAAGAATTGAGCAATGGGCAAAAATTGCACGTTCGTTTCACCTCGTTCTTTCTTTTTTGTTCGGCCAACGTGATGGGGAGGGTTCCCCGGAGGGATGGGGGCTGTGTTCGCCCCATCCTCTGGGAGACCCCATCACACACGGACGGATTTTGTATATTATATATAGGCTATTTTCCGTCCCGGATTCGGAAAAATAGCCGCTATTTTCCGAAATCCGTAAGCGGATGCGGATTTGTGATAGCCGCTATTTTACCGTTTTTGTACTATGCGTAAAGCGAAATATTGCAGACTGTAATTTATCCTGCGCTGCCGGGTTCTTTGCGGCCGATGTCCGCGCCGTCGATCCAGAAGCCGCCGTCCGCTTTCAAACGACGGCGTACGGTATCCGGTTTCAGCCCCATATATTCGGCCATGGAGTAGACCGTTACCTTTCCGTCCATCATGCAGGCTTCAAAGGCGGTGTCCAGCTCGGCCTTTTTGTCCTTGCTGACTTTATCCTTATTGCCCCAGCGCTTGGATGCGCCCCGGGTACCCAGTGACTTGTAATCGCTGTCCGGCTGCAGATCCTCCAGCAGGCCGGTGTCCGGCTTGTGGACAGGGTAGTCGAACCAGAGGTTCACAGGGTCGAAGCGTGCGAACTCGCGCAGGGTGCCCTCAATGCGCCAGGCGGTCATGCTGTCGGCTTTTTTCTGGGCGGCTGCGATCTGGGCATCGATGGCCCGCAGGTCGGCCATGCCAAGGTGTTCTTTGGCAATGGCCAGCATCCGGCTTTTGCTCAGGGCATCGTCCGGGCCGTAGGCATCGGCATGGCCGCGCTTGTCCAGCATGGCCTTGAGCACCCGGCAGGCGGCCTTGTTGTGGAGCTGTTCCAAGATGGCATCGGTGGGGGTGAGCTCTGTCATATCCAGCATGGCATCCGGGTCACGGGCAAACACGCCGGAGCCGCTGGCGCGGTCCATGCTGCGCTTGCCGCCCTGGGCACCCTTGGAGTGGTGGTGGCAGTAGATCACGGCACAGTCCAGCGCACGGCAGACAAGGTCGAACTGGTTGCAGAACTTTGCCATCTGGTCGGCGCTGTTCTCGTCACCGGTGATGACCTTGTAGATGGGGTCGAGGATGACGGCGGTGTAACCCTTTTTTCCTGCCCGGCGAATGAGCTTGGGGGCCAGCTTGTCCATGGGGACGGAAGCACCGCGCAGGTTCCAGATGTCAATGTTCCGCAGGTTCTGCGGGGGCAGGCCGAGGGCAGTATACACATCCTTGAAGCGGTGCAGGCAGGAGGCCCGATCCAGCTCGAGGTTGATGTACAGCACCTTGCCCTGGGCACAGGAAAAGCGGCCCAGCCAGGGCGTGCCCTCGGCAATGGCGATGCACAGCTCAATGAGGGCGAAGCTCTTGCCCGCCTTGCTTGGGCCTGCCAGCAGCATCTTGTGACCCTTGCGTAGCACCCCGGTGATGAGGGCATCGGCCAGCGGCGGCAGGTCGTCCCAGTCGTCAGCCAGACTTTCGGTTTCAGGCAGCTCATCGGTCTCGGCTTCCAGCCAGTCCCGCCACTCGTCCCAGCAGCTTTTGCCGATGTTGGTCTCCAGCAGGGTCTGCCGCTGACTGCCGCGCAGGATGCCGGGCATCCGGGAAAGGCGGCTGGGGTTGCGGTTCTGCTGGTCGAGGGTCAGACCATTCTTCTGGCAGGCGGCATAGAGGTAATCCACCCGCTTGCGGTATTCGGTATAATCCGGGGCATCCACCTTGACGATGGCGTGGACGCTCTTGCCGCCGGAGTAGACCAGGGCGGCACAGGGCAGCTCCAGCTGCTTGATGATGGCCTGCTGTCTGCCCAGATCCATGTTGTCGCATTCCACCAGAGCGTAGCGGTAGGCGGTGATATTGGCATCCTTGCGGCCCGTTCCGTCCACCGGATTGAAGCAGATCCACGCGCCCACCTCGGGGTCGCAGTCGCCCACCACCTTGCCGATGTCCCCGCCGCAGGTGTCCAGCTCTGCGATGAGCTGGCCTGCGGTGCGGTCCCAGCAGCCTCTGGTGGGGCGGCGGCGGTCGTCGGCCATGAAGCTCTCGGTCACATAGGCCACGTGCTCGTCCTGCTCAAAAAGGGCCTGCAGGTAGCGCCTGAGCTGGTCAACTGGGTCCCACTGCTCAGGCAGAGCCAGGTCGTGGGATTCCACCCACCGGGGGTCCACCAGCTGCCCCTCCGTTCTGGAGGATCCGGTGGTGAGCTCGTCGCTCCAGTCCAGCGCGTGGCCCGCGGGGCCGCTCCATCCGTGGCTGTAGGCCAGCTGGAAAATGCTGCTCTCGGTGACAGGCTTTGTACTGCCGTGAAAGCTCTCCCACTTCCGGGCACACTCACCCTTATGGTAGCGGCCCCCGTCCCGGGCGCTCCATGCTTCCCAGACGGTGACGGGCAGGCCCGCTTCCTTGAGGCCCATGCCCACCATCGTCCACTCCTCATAAGTCAGGGAGGCCGGGGAAATGAAGTCCAATGCTTCTTTGAGTTCGATCTCATCATTCATCTGCGTTACCATACATCCCATGTGGGTGTTTCAGGCGGGGCGGGCGGCGTATAGGTGCTTGGGGTAACACCCTTGGGCACACCCCGCCAGCCCTGGGCCGCAATGCGGTCGATCATGTGTTTGGCCTGCTCAAAACTCCATGTGCCCACATGCTGGAAGCCGTATTTTTCCAGACAGCGGATCTGTTTTGGAGTGGTGAGGCCTTCGTCCCGGCGCTTGTGCAGCCGGTCCAGCAAAAGGCTGGCCTTGCCCGCCGACTCCACTGCATCCGGCAGAATGCCCAGCTTTTCGAGGGCGGAGGTCTGCTGTTCGGTGGGCGGCCCGGCTTCCCAGCCAAAGGCCGGCACATAGCCGGACAGATCCTCGGCCTGAATGCTCATTTCGTATTGGAGCGGGTCCACCAGCTTTGCCTTTTTGCGGCGCTGTTCGGCCAGCTGTTTTGCAAGGGCTTCTTCCCGCTGGGCTACCACGTCCTCGCAGGCCTGGGCGGCGGCTTCCTGGATGTCCTGCGCAGCCCCGGTCTCGGCCAGATTCTCGGTCATCTGCCGGGCCACGGCCCTGTCCTCGCACACGAGGTCCGCCGGGCGGCAGAGCTCGTGCTTGTCGGTCATCCACAAAAAATCGAGGAGCAGCAGGTCGGTCTTGCCCTCGGCCAGACGTGTGCCGCGCCCCACCATCTGGCTGTAAAGGCTGCGCACTTTGGTGGGCCGCAGCACCACCACACAGTCCACGCTGGGGCAGTCCCAGCCCTCGGTGAGCAGCATGGAATTGCAGAGCACGTTGTATTTCCCGGCATCGAAGTCGGCCAGCACTTCCTTGCGGTCGGCGCTCTGGCCGTTGACCTCGGCGGCCTGGAACCCCTTGGCGTTGAGCAGGTCCCGGAATTTCTGGCTGGTTTTGATGAGGGGCAGGAACACCACCGTCTTACGGCCCCTGCACCGCTGCACCATCTCAGCGGCGATCTGCTCCAGATACGGGTCCAGCGCCGTGCCTAGTTCCCCCACGGCGTAGTCGCCGCCGCTGAGGGCCACACCGGAGATGTCCAGTTGCAGGGGAATGGTCTGGGCCATGATCTTGCACAGATAGCCCTCTTTGATGGCATCAGTCAGCTTGTACTCATAGGCCAGGCTGTCGAACACCTCGCCCAGGTTCCGCATGTCGCCGCGGTCAGGGGTGGCGGTCACACCCAGCACCTTTGCACCCTCGAAGTAGTCCAGGATGCGGCGGTAGCCGTCTGTGATGGCGTGGTGGGCCTCGTCAATGATGATGGTGCCGAAGTAGTCCCGGGGAAAGCGTTCCAGCCGGGCGGGGCGCTGCAAGGTCTGCACGCTGCCCACCACCACCCGGAACCAGCTGTTCAGGCAGGTGGATTCTGCCTTTTCCACGGCGCTGACAAGGCCGGTGGAACGCTGGAGCTTGTCTGCCGCCTGTTCCAGCAGCTCGCCCCGGTGGGCCAGGATGAGCACCCGGTCCCCGGCACGCACCTGATCGGCGGCAACGGAGGCGAACACGATGGTCTTGCCGGTGCCGGTGGGCAGCACCAGCAGCGTGCGCAGACGGCCCTGCTCCCACTGGGCGTGGATGCTGTCCCGGGCGGCCTGCTGATAGGGACGCAGGGATTGGATGTTCGCCATCAGAATGCCCCCTGTGTCCAGCCCTGAGCGGGTGCGGCCTTAGGTTCCGGCGGCGGCAGGAAGCGAGTGACCTCATTGCTCTGGCCGGTCTTACCTGCGTTGGGGCCGCTCTGCTTGGTGTATTCCCGGATGCCCAGACGGCACCAGCCCCGGGCACCCACCACCTCGTTCCAGCGGGGGCGGAAGGTCTCACCGCGCTTGCACTGGCCGATGCTCTCAAAGAAAGCACCCAGCAGGCCCTGGGTCTTGGTGTGGAGGTAGAGCCGGTCAGTGACGGTGGTGTCACCCTTGGCCCCGCCGAAGATCTTCAGGGTCAGCTTTGCCATGGAGCAGGGCGGCAGCTTGGCGCTGCCCTCAAAGCGGGCACGTTCCATGCCAGTGACCTCAAAGGCATAATCGCCCTCGGGCAGGAGTACGAACTCCTGCTGCTCGTTGGTAAATTCGTCGTCCCAGCTCAGGGCGCGGTCGGTGTTCATGTCATTCATAAGTAAGTTCTCCTTTCAATTGTCAAAACGGCAGGTCACGGCTGTCCAGCACCATCTGGAGCACCTGGGGCCATGCGGCCACCAGACAGCCCTCTACGAAATCGGCCGGATAGTCCCGGATGGGCATATCCTCGGGGAAATAGCCCCGCTTGCCCACCACAGCCTGCAGCTCCTCCGGCGTGACGTTGTTTGCGCTCATCAGGGAAGCCAGCTTTTCCGGCACGCCCAGTGCGATCAGGTCGGGCACCAGCAGAGCTTGTGGCACCGTCTCGGCGGGCGGTTCCGGCTGCGGGGCGGGCGCGGGCAGGATGTCGGCTTCCGGCTGGGGGCGCGGTTCCGGCCTCGGCTTCGGTGCGGGCGCAGGTGCGGTGCCGGGGATGTAGGCGGCGATGCCGGCGTAATCAAAAGGCATCTCGTCGGGCAGACCGAAGCGGTTCTTGGCATCCCAGCAGGGGTGATGGGTGGTGTACATGACCCGGCGGCCGCCGGTGACCTTGTTTTTTGCGTTGGGGGCACTGCTGCTTTTTTCCACCACGGTCTGATAATTGACAAAGAGCAGCATATCGCACCACTCCCGGATCAGCGGTTCCACCTGCTTGGTGGTCTTCATGGTCCAGCGGTCGTAGGAGCCAGCAGCGTCCGGCTGCTCGAACTTGGTGATGGCCGCGTGGGCAAGGACCAGAACATTGTGTCCGGTGTTCAGCACCTCTTCCAGCGCGTCCAGCAGCTTGCCGAACTCCTCTTTCAGGTAGGTGTAGCCCTTGCCGTAGCCAAAGCCCTCCAGCCCGTCCACCTTGGCCTTGGCACAGACGGCATCAATGGCCAGCCGTTCGGCCCAGTCGGCGGTGTCAATGACCAGCGTGCCGCAGGGGATATTTCCCCTGCGCACCTCGGCTACCTCGTCCAGCAGCATGGCCCAGCTGGTGGGCTGGGGCAGGCGCTTGATGTTCAGCCGCTTGGTGCCGCCCTCAGTGTCGATGAACACCGGGTCCGGGAAGTGGGAGGCAAAGGTGCTCTTGCCGATGCCCTCGGGGCCATACAGCACGGTCTTGACCGGGGAATCCTGCACCCCGGCGGTGATGGCATACTTGCTCATTTAGAACGCTCCTTTCGTCCAGCTTCTGGGCTGGGGCTTTTCGGTGACAGACGGCTCGGCATCCTTTACCATGCCGTCCTCAATGATGATTTGGCACTCGCTGCCGGTGGAGACTCGGGTGGCGATGGCCTGCAGGTGCTCTGCTTCCAGCCAGCGGCCAAACTCGGTCAGGGTGGTCATGTCCATCTGCTCCAGCTTGTCCAGCAGCACAAAACCGCAGTCCGGGTTCAGGCGGCGGACGATGGCGGCGGCTACCCGCAGCTGGTCACTGCCGGACATATCCCGCCAGTGCTTTCCTTTATAAGTAAGGGCACCGTCCTCCACACTCAGCTCAGGCAGGGGCAGGTCGGCACCGTTCAGCAGGGCCATGCGGTCAGCCCGCTTCTGGGTGATGGCTTCGGTGAGCTTGTCGTAGTCGCTGGCATACCGGGCCGCTTCATCCTCGGCGCGGGACTTTTCCAGGTTGGCCCGGACCTTGCGGTTGGTCTCCTCGATGCCCCGGATGGATGCCTCCAGCTCTGCGGTGGATTCGTCCTGAAGCTGGGCAGCAGATTTCCGGGCCTGAAATATCTGCTTTTCAAGGTCAGTAAATTTTGCTTGCGTTTGTTCGTATTCCTCTTTCAAATCTTCAATTTTTTCATCGAGATCACGCAAGGTGAAATTCAATTGATTCTTTTCATCAATGAGCTTGTCCAACTGGTTGCGCTTGCGCTGATTCTCGCCGTTCCGGGCAAGGATCTCCTGCTGCTGGCGGATGAGGTCGGAGGCGCTGACCGGTTCTTCCGGGGCATCGGGGTAGGAAATCAGCTCCTCGGCAAAGTGCTTTTTCTGCTGGGCCAGCTGGCCGGTGAAGGTGCGCTTGTCGTACAGGGACTTGATCTCCAGATCCCGGACGTGCAGCTCGGTGCCGATGCCGATGATGCGGAGCAGGATGTCCGCTTTCTCCTTGTCGGATGCTTCCATAAAGCGGGGCAGATCAAGGGCCAGCGGCTCGATAAAGGCATTGAGCAGCTGCTGGCCGCTGCGCCGCCCGGTGGGGTCGGTAACGGTCAGGGTGCTGTTTTTGCCCTTGCGCTCCACGATTACGCCATTGGAAAGGGTGACCTTGAGATGGGCGGGAGCCACGGCCCCGTCCCGCTGTGCGGCATTGGGGCGGAAGCGGTCGCCGCCCAGCGCCCAGGCAAGGGCATCCAGCACGCTGGTCTTGCCCTGATTGTTGTTGCCGCCCACGAGGGTGAGCCCGGTGGGGGCGGGGGTGAGCGCAACGGCCTTGATGCGCTTGACGTTTTCGGCCTCAAGGGCCGTGATGGTTACAGACATCTGGATACCTCCCCTTGGATCTGTCCGAGTGTGTGAACGAGCATATTGGTCAGCTGCTCCCGCTGTTCGGGCGGAAGCCTGCGGAGGGACGGAACCACCATTTTGCCGATGTTCTGGAAAGAGCGGTCGGCCAGCAGCACGTTGTCATAGGAGCTGTGGGCATCCTGTTCACTGCCGGAAGCGGCTTGTTCCAGCTGTGCCCGCAGGTCGGCGGTCATCTTGGCGGCCATTTCCCTGGCCTGACGCTCCACCTCTTCCTTGTCCACCACCGTAGTGATGGGTTGCTTCTTGAGTGCATCATTCTCGGCCTTGAGCTTGTCGCCCCGGAGCTTGGCCGCTTCGGCCATCTGCCGGGAGCCTGCAAGCTGGTTCTCCGCGTCCTTTGCTCTCTCTTCGGCCCTGTCGCGCTCGCCTTCGGCCTTCTGGCACTGGAGCCGGGCAGCAATGCGGTCCTCGTCTGCATCGTGGTAGCTCTGCTGGAGCTTGGCGTTCTGCTCGGTCAGGCCCTGAACATCCGCAAGGGCGGCATCCCGCTGGGCTTCGACATCTTGGATGTGGCTTTCCGCCCAAGCAGCCCGATTCTGGGCACCCAGCAGCTTGTCCCGCTCAGTCTCGGCAGCATCGGCGCGGTCTTTCTCGGCTTTGATCTGGGCAAGGGCTTCCTGATACTGCTTGTTGGTGGTGATGTCACCACTCTTAACCTGCTCCACCAGCTCTGCCGGGGCGCTGGGCTTTGCCACGGCATACAGCAGAGTGGGAGACAGCTCCTTCAGGATCTTCTGCTGGCGGGGGCTGCTTCCGTCCAGCAGTGCCGAGACCTGCAACAGCCGGTAAGCGGTATCCTTGGTGATGCCGATGGACACGCACCACGCCCGGAAGGTATCTTCTCCGCGATTGCCGTGTTTCGAGTTGTCGCACAATGCGACAACTCCGCACAGCGCATCATGGGCAGCGGCAATGGCATTGCCCATGTGGACAAGGCCACGCTCGGCCATCTGCTTGCCGTGGCGGTATTCGTTCTCCGCAAAATGCAGGTCTTCCACGGTCTGGTCGGTCAGGCCGGAATAATCGAACGCCGGGCGCATCGCATCCGGCACGGTGGTCAGGGGCTTTTCTTGCGCGGTCTGGGTGCCGGGCACTTCCGGTTCGGCAATATCCTCAGAGAGAGTGGGAGTCAAATGCTTTTCGCCCTCGGTTTGGTAGCTGTTGCACTCCTGCACGGGGTGGCCACAGCTGCGGCAGTTTCCGAAGCATTCTTCTTTGCACCCGCCACAGGTGCAGGTAGAGCAGATACAGGAAGCGGAAACATCCGAGGAAGATTCCTCCTCCACCGGTTCAATGGGGGCGTTCTTGCAGGGCTTAGCCTCCCTGAGGGCCGTCAGCATCCGCTCGGGGAGCTCGTAGTCGTCCATGGGGATGAACTCGTCGCTGGTCAGAAACGCTTCCGGGGTCAGATGCTTTTCAGCGGCCTTGGCCTTGTCGAACTTCTGGGCCAGCAGATGGCTTTCCTTCCAGACCCGTGCGGATTCGTCCCAGCGCCAGAAGCGCCCACGAGTATAGGCGTAGTAAACATCGTTGCTGTTCTGGCTGATGATGCTCATACCCGCACCTCCGTGCCCTTCAGACGGTCCAGCATCTCGGTCTGTACATCCTTGTTCATGGGCTGGATGTTGTTGCCCTTCCAGCCGTAGCAGAGGATGGGCCCGTAAAGCTGGCGGCCCCGGTAGGTGCGGTTGAGCAGGCTGGCGGGCTGGATGGGACCATCGTACCGGCCCACGAACAGCACCGCCGGGGTGCGAGGCAACACGATCATCT
>OJNT01001868.1_pt1 | contig 13156 bp, 8 predicted proteins | sample 1597981 | NCBI WGS metagenome assembly OJNT01 (sample SAMN01915211, study PRJEB22387) | human gut metagenome | isolation source: stool | host: Homo sapiens | place: USA
CAAAATGTTTATCTTTAATTATCAATCACTGTAAACCTTTTTCAGGACGGGACAGACCGGTTGTGCGGCAGCGCGGAACGCGGCGGCCACGACCAGGGCCAGGAGGGCTGTTCGCAAGGTATTCATCGGCATCAGTTTCTAAGCGATTCCTCGATCAGGGCCAGTTCCCCGGGCGTATAGGTCGCCGCCACGACATCTTCGCCCGCGGCCTTCGAAACGTAGGAGAGGAAGAAGAGGAATTTGTCGTAGGGCGTCTCGAGCCCTTCCTGCCCCGAGTCGCCGAGCGCGTAGAGTTCGCGGAACGCCTTTTTGTAGACGTCCCACCCGTAACGCTCCTTGATGCGCAGGAAGGTGTAATGCAGGGCATCGCCGTTGTTCTTGGGGATGCCGGCGCCGATGGTTTCGTCGTAGAAAATCTTGTAGTAGTTGATTACATCGGCACCCCGGTAGCAGATGTCGCGCTGCGACATCGTACCGTCGCACGCTTCGAGGGCATAGGACATGCGGAAATTGGCGAAAATCTCGTCGTTCCAGTTCCAGCGTCCCGTACCCGAAATGTTTCCCTGCGAGAAGACATGGCCGATCTCGTGGATGATGCCGAAGCCCCAGTCGCCGAACTCGACCGTGCGGTCGAGCAGCTTCGACACGGCGACGTGGCTGTTCCACAGGATCGGGTTGCCGGCCAGCGCCCAGTAACCGGGTTCGATGCCCGGCGTGTTGAGGATCATGATTTTGCGCCCGTCGAAGGGCACGTCGCCCACCAGGTCGCGGTAAGCCTCGTACGTGCGGTCGAGCTTCGAGAGCCAGGCGTCGATGTCGGCATCGGAGACGGTCACCTTGTCGCGGTCGAGTTTCAGCACGATGTGTTCGCCCTCGCGGGTATAGAGGGCCTCCTCGGGCGCCGGCGTGACCTTCACGTTGTCGTACCATACCGTCCCCGAGGCCTTGCCTCCGTTGTAGGTGCCCCAGGGGAATCCCAGGCCGCAGCAGACGACGGCTTCGCCCTGCCGGTCGGGCACGAAATCCAGATACACTTCCGTCCAGTCGTTGGTGCCGTAGGCGAACTCCGAGGCATTCCACGACTGTTCCAGTCCCTCGGGGTCGAGGTAGAGCACGGCGCCGCGGCCGTCCTGCACGCTGTCGCACTTCATCAGCGCACTCAGGCGGTAGAGCTTGCCGGGATGCAGCCCCGTAAGTTTGTGTTTGATGGCCAGGGCGGTCTTTTCGGCGCTGGCGATCTTCACGCATCCGCTGCCGTCGGCACCGCCTTCGGGCAGGTATTCGACCGTGCCGGGCACCTCCCCGGCGTTATGGTTCCAGTAGCGCGCGAACCTTTCGGGCCGGTCGAAATTGTCGGAGAAGACCTTGACCTTCGAGCCGAAGGCGCACAGACACAGCACGCACGCTGCGACGGCGGCGAGTAGAAATACCACTCTCTTCATTTTCGCATTGGGTATTAATTGCCGCCCGGCAGAGGCGACGCATCGCCCCGCGACGGGATACGGCGGTTATTATTGCAACTGTTTGCGGATCGAAGCCAGCTCGGCCTCGGTGAAATACTGCGCTCTGACATCCACGTCGCGCCCGGTCAGCCGGGTAGCGTGCTTGGAAAGCAGCGAAAGCAGGTATTCGAACTTGTCGTATTTACCCGAGGGCGCGCCGCCCGTGGTCGTCAGTTCGCGGAAAGCGGCCTTGAAAGGTTCCCAGCCGATGCCGCCCGGGCCGGCCAGACGACCGAGCATGTAATGGATGCCGTTGTCGTTGACCTGCGTGTAGACCGTATTGTCGTAATCCTTCTTGTACATGTCGAGAATCTCGCGCCCGGTGTAGACCCGTTCGTCCATCCAGACCTTGCCCTGGTTCTGTTCCAGGCCGTACTGCATCCGGAAATTGGCGAACATCTCGTCGTTCCAGTTCCAGCTCGAATTGCCCAGGTTGAAGACGTGCCCCAGTTCGTGCATCAGGCCGAAGCTCCAGGTGCCGTGCTGCGCCAGCTCCTCGAAGGTCGAGGTGACGGCCGAATAGTTGCTGCTCCACAGGATGGGATAGCCCGCCAGCGCCCAATAACCGCTTTCGAGCCCGCGCGACGAAAGGATCGCCAGCTTGCGCCCCTCGTGCGGGGTCGCCCCCACCAGGTCGGCATACGACTCGTACATCCTGTCCAGGTTGGCGATCCACTCGGTGATCTGCGACGCCGAGGCGTAGACCTGCGAGGGTTCGACGAAGAGGCGGATATGCTCGCCTTCCTGCATGAAAAGTTCGTCGGTGACCTTCACCACGCTCACGTTGTCGAAGTAGGCCGTGCCGGTCGAATAGCCGCCGTTGGTCGTCCCGCCGTAACGGAACCCCAGCGAGCAGACGATCTCGGCAGTCCCGTCGTCCTGCGAAAGGAAGTCGAAATGGAGCGACGTCCAGTTCCTGAGGTTGGTGCCGTAGAGGAATTTCGAGGCGCCCCAGAACTGCTTCTGGGACATGTCGAACAGGATGGCGCCGCGCCCCTCGTCCTGCGGAATGTCCGAATATTTGACCTTGGCATACATGCGGTACATCTGGTCGGGTTCCAGCCCCGTAAGCTTCTGTTTGATGCCCACGCCGCAACGGCCGTTCTCGGGGAACTGCTGGATCTTGATGCAGCGGCTGTCGTTGACGCCGGCACCCTCGACCACCTCGACCGTCACCTTGCCGCCGTTGTGGAAATCGACGCGCGTCCAGCCTTCGAGCCCCTTTTCGAAGCCGCTGTTGACGACCTCGACGGCATTGGGATCCACGACGGGCGGCACGGGAGGTTCGGGCCCGGGCTCGCCGTCACCGTCGCCGCCGCACGACCAAAGCGCCGCGGCCGACAGGACTACGCACAAAAAGAATCGCATTTTTTTCATAATCGGTATATTTAAAATTCAATCATTTCAGGGTTTTCAGCGCGGCGATCTGTGCCGGAAAGGTTACAGGCCGGAGCAGCCCCCTGCCAGCAGGGCAGCGATTGCCAATGGCCGGGGGATCCCCTGTGTACCCCCGGCCATCGGCCCTGCCAGACCGTCAAAGGTCTGCACGGTTGGACAGCAGCACTTCGATACCGAATCCGCCCGTCGCACCGTACGCACCGTCCATAACCCGGAGGTTGAAATAAATATCCCCCGTGTCAGTGTCCAGATAACTGCCGGAATCGACAATCTGGTCATAACCGTCAGCTCTTTCGTTGGGACGATCCGAGAAATCGACGAGTACCCGCCGGTTGGGATGTCCTGCGACCGTTTCGTCCGAAATATTGAAGTAAATCAGGCCGCCTGTCCACGTCTGGTTGTAATTGATGATGTACTTCTGCTTCTTCGCATTCCGCGACTCGGCATAGCCGTCCTGTCCTGCGATGAAAATAGCCGGTTTCAAAACGCGGTTGCTTTTTTCTTCGCCCCAGACTTCCTTGTCGTAGGTGCCCTTGAGCGTCTTGTTCACCTCGATGTAGAATGTCGACGGGCCGGTTACGATCGTGCCGTCCACCAGTTCGCTGCTCTTGAGGGTCAACGGAACCATGTATTTATCGGCGCCGTCGTAATCCAATTCCGACAGATCGAGCTCGAACGAGAGTTCGCCGTATTGGCTGCCGGCCTGAATTTCAGTCGGGGTAACGACCACCTTGGCGGCATCCAGCGTCTTGAATGCAGTCCCGTGCTCCGTGTTGTAGGTTTCGACCTTCTCCGGTTCGAATACGAAGTCGACAGGCTGGCCGACAGTCATCGGGGAGTTCATCTGCACCCTGATTTTTCCCTTGCCCGACGTTTTTGCGAGGTCGGCGGCGTTCGTTACCCATATTTTGAGTTCGGACATCTGAATCAAGACATAAACCGGCTCCCGCTGGACGACCGAATAGTCGTCGGAATGCATTTCGAGCGGCAGCAGGTAGGTGCCCTCACCGCCGATTGCAGCGCAATCGAATTCGATGCGGCTCTCGATTTCCAGCGTTTCCGTATCGAAATCCGATTCCTTGATTTTATAATACTGCTCGGGCAACAGCTGGTAAGAGGTGCCGTGCTCCTCGTTATAGGCATCGACTTTCGATGCATTGACCCGATAGCCGATTTTCGCCACCTCCAGCGTGTTGAAATTGGCCGTGGCGTTCAGCGTAATTTCCTGCGGCAGCGGAATGGTCGGAATGAACTCCAGCTGCGGCATCTGTTCGGGCATCTCCACCTGCACAATCGGCTCGACGATGTTCAAACGCAACAGCGCCTGCATCATCGAACCGCCGTCCTCGACGGGCGTGGAGGCATTGGAGATACGGATGGGGAGCAGCATGTTGTTGGCCGCAGCCATGCCTTTGGCCGCAATCAGGGCTTTGGGATGTATCCGCACGGAAATATCGACGGACTTGACCGTACTTGCAAGTTGCGCATTCTTCGGAATGTCGTAGAACTGTGCTTCCAGCAGTTTATAGTCGGTGTTGTACAATTCGTTGTATTCGGCGAGCAGCGTTTCGTCCACCACGATATCCAATTCCAGTTCTTTCGACAGACCGGCAGTTCTCGAAACATTGATGACGGTTTCGTAGTCGTCATAGATGGATATGGTATTGACCGTGTACAGCCCGTTCTGTTCGAAAACCGATACGGAAGTGAATTTCTGGGGCGAGGCATCGCCCCGCAGCCGGGTGCTGCTCACCGCCTCGTGGGACGGTCGCACGTACGACGCCAAGGCCGACGCTGAGGGCAGGTGGGCGATGAAAATCGCCACGGGCGAAGCCGGAGGCCCCTATACCGTGACCGTCAGCGACGGCAAGGAGGTCGTGCTTGACAACGTGATGCTGGGCGAAGTGTGGGTCTGCTCGGGACAGTCCAACATGGAGATGCCTGTGAGCGGATTCATGTTCCAACCCGTCGAGGGGGCGGTCGATGCCATCGCCGATGCGGGCATGTACCCCGGCATTCGGATGTTCACCGTCCCCAGGGTCTCGTCCAAGACGCCCCTGGACGATTGCGATGCGGCCTGGCAGACCGCGACGCCCGCCTCCGTCGGCCAGTTCAGCGCCGTGGGCTATTTTTTCGGGCGTATGCTCTACAAGGCGCTGGGCATTCCGGTCGGGCTCATCACCTCCAACTGGGGCGGTTCGACCATCGAGGCGTGGATGACCGTCGACGCCATCGACGCGACGCCGGGCATCGACCACGCCGTTGCCAAGTCGGGAACCTACGACAACAGCATTCCCCAGCGGCTCTACAACGGAATGATCCTGCCCGTCTGCCGCTATACGGCCAAAGGGTTCATCTGGTACCAGGGCGAGTCGAACCGCAAGAACTGGTACGATTACAAGGCGTTGCAGGTCTCGCTCGTCAAACTCTGGCGGGAAACCTGGGGCGACGGGAAGATGCCGTTCTACTATACGCAGCTGGCGCCTTACCGCTACGAGGGCGACACACTGCGTTCGCTGCCGCTGGTGATCGAGGCGCAGTACCGGGCGCTGGCCGAAATCCCGCACTCGGGGATCGCTGCCACGACCGACTTGGGCAACCCGACCTGCATCCATCCGGCGCGCAAGCGCGAAGTGGGGGAGCGGCTGGCGTTCCTCGCCCTGGCGAACGATTACGGGGTGACGGGGCTGCCCGCCCCGGCGCCGGTATACAAGTCGATGGAGCGCGACGGCAATAAACTGGTGCTGACTTTCGACAACCTGCCCGTCCGGGCCCAAAACGGCGTCGACAGCTTCGTGGCCTTCGGCCCTGAAGGTTATTGCCGTCCGGGCGGCTTCGAGATTGCGGGCGAAGACCGGGTTTTCCACCCTGCCGTTGCGAATTTCAAATATTGGGACAACCGGATCGAAGTGAGCTCCGACCGGGTGCCCGACCCGGTGGCGGTGCGCTACGCCTTCCGCAATTACTGCCCCGAAGCCAATGTCATGACGACGATGGGGCAGCCCCTTGTCCCGTTCCGCACCGACGACTGGCCGCTGGACGACATCGGTCGGATCAGGTAAACATCCGGCGGCCATGCATCCCGAATTCCCCCCCCCCTCCCGGCTGATTTCCGGGTACTCCCCGTTGTTTGCGGGGATAGCGCCCCTTATCCTGCGCCTGCATTGCGGACGGCATCGGCCGTCCGCCCGGGGGCGTCATGTCTTCGGGGCGGGGCAGCGGACTGCGGCGCGTAAGGGCGGTGCCCCGACGGATAATGCCTTCCGCTTCGGAGCCGGACGGCGCATTTCTGCTGCCCGAAATAGGTATAATGGCGCCTTGTATTTGTATATATTAAGGAAAGAAAGTATTTTTCCCATCGGATGCTTCCGCCCCGGGAAAGGTTGCGTCGGTTTTGCGGGATGGAATGATAAAGATTATAAAGTTCTCTAAAGGGTCGGCGCTATGGAATTGAGGGTGAAATGTGCGGTATGTGCGGTCGCGATGTGTCTGGTGTTGCGTGCCGGGAGCGGTATGGAGCACAAATTCAGGTATTATACCGACAACAGCGGGTTGTCGTCGAACACCATCCAGTGCCTCTATCAGGATGACAAGGGGTATGTCTGGGTCGGCACGGCCGACGGCCTCGACCGGTTCAACTCCTACGATTTCACCAACTACCGCTCCGATTACCGCCGCCGCAATACGCTCGAAAACAACTGCATTTACAGCCTTTGCGGCGAAGGGTTCCCCAACGGCGACCGCATATGGGTCGGAACCAGCGACGGGGTCTATATCTTCGACTCGAAGGACGAGTCGTTCGTCCACCTGCCCATCCTGGGCAGCGATGGCCGGGAGCGCCGCAACCTGCTGGTCTATTCGCTTGCGGCGGACGTCGCGGGCAACATGTGGATCGGGACGCTCGGCGACGGCCTCTACCGTTACAGCCTCAAGAGCGGCACGTTCGAACACTATAACGCCGCGAAATACCCCGAGGCCTTCTCGTCCGACGTCATCGTGAAGATCCTGCTCGACCACGACAACAACATCTGGGTGGCTTCGGGCGGCGGTTCGCTGCTGAGCCGCTACAACCCCGAGAACAACCGTTTTTCGACCTTCCGGGTCGAGGACACGCTCACGCGCGAGCCGATCTCGCGTATCAGTACCATGTGCCAGGATTCCTTCGGCGACATCTGGATCGCGGGGTATGCCTGCGAGCTCTACAAGTTCGAACTTTCGCGGCTGACGTTCACCTGCAACCGCCCGGAGGACGGCGAGGCGTATGGCCGCGTGCGGAGCATGATCGAATACACCCCGGGGATAATCATGCTCGGGACGGATCACGGCCTGGTGAATTTCAATACCAAGAACCGCAGTTTCGAGCATGTCGACAACGGCACGACCAACCGGAACGGACGGCTCAACGACAAATTCATCCACTCCATCCTCAAGGATCGTGACGGCGGCGTGTGGATCGGAACCTATTTCGGCGGCATCAACTACCTCTCGCCGCTCAGTTCGCTCTTCACGCTCATCGAAGCCGGCGAGGGGTGCGGGCATATCATCAGCAAATTCTGCGAGGATCCCGAGGGGAATATCTGGATCGGCAGCGACGACGGGGGGCTGAGCCTTTACAATCCGCGTACGGGCAGCTATACGCCCGTGGCGGTCGACCCGCGTGACCGGGCGCTCAACATCCATGCGCTCACCATCGACGGCGGATGGCTGTGGGTCGGGACGTATGGCGACGGGCTTTACCGCATCGACCTGCGCACGCGGCAGATGAAGCACTTCACGCAGGCCGGCACGGGACTCGACAATCTCGACGTCTATTCGGTTTTCCGCGATTCGCGGGGGCAGTTGTGGATCGGCACCAAAATGGGCATCTGCCGTTACGACGACGTTTCGCAGACCATCACGTGCGCATTCGGCCTGGGACATAACAGCGACGTGGTGGACATCTGCGAGGATGCCCGCGGGCACCTGTGGTTCGCGTCGCTGGGCAAGGGGTTGATCCGCTACGGGTTCGACGACGGCCGGTTCGCCCTCTGTTCGCACGATTCCGGGGGCGGGCTTTCCGATTTCGTGAGCTGCCTGGCCGTCGAGGGGGACAACCTGTGGATCGGCACCCACGGCTGCGGGCTTTGCCGTTACGACATCGCGGCCGACACGCTCTCCAGGGAGTTCGACATGCTGCCCTACGGCAACTGCGCCGTGTTCCAGATCGTGCAGAACGGCGGCGAACTGTGGCTCACGACCAACCGCGGGCTGCTGAAATACAGCCCCGGGAACGGCCCGCAGTCGATCTACAAGTTCACCTCCGACGACGGACTGCTGGCCAATATCTTCAACGCCAATTCGGGCATCAAGTCCTCGACCGGGCATATCTACATCGGCTGCAACAACGGCATCAACAAGTTCTATCCCTATGATTTCACGCGCCGCGAGAATTCGGCCAAGCTCAGCGTCGTCTTCCCCGATTTCAAGCTCTTCAACCGCAGCGTGCCCGTGGACGGACGACTGTTGTCCAATACCATCGACTGCCAGCGCTCGGTGCGCCTGCGCGGACGGAAGATGTCGTTCAGCCTTGATTTCATTGCGCTCAACTTCTCCTCGCCGCTGAGGACGGTCTACCGTTACCGGCTGGAGAACTTCGACGACAAATGGATCACCACCGGCCTGGACGAAGGGGCCGGGGTGCAGCATGTCTCCTACACCAACCTGCCGCCGAACCGTTACCGCTTCGTCGTGAGCGCCTCGACCGGCGGCGAGCAGTTCGGCGAGGAGGCCGTGGTCGAGATCCTCGTGCTGCCGCCGTGGTGGATGGCTCGCGCCATGGTCGTGGCCTACGGCGTGCTGGCTCTGCTGGCCGTGGCGGGCGGCGGCCTGTGGCTGCGCCGCAGGATTGGCCGCGCGCACCGCGAGCAGATCGCCTCGATCACCCGCAAGAACAAGCTCGACCTGCTCGAAGCCAAGGTCAGCCTCTTCACGGAGGTGGCCAACGAAATACGTACGCCCGTCGCGCTGATTGCCGCGCCCGTCGAAGAGATCGCCAAGCGCGCCGGGGATTTGCCCGGGCTCCGTGACGACGTGGACATCATCCGCAAGAACTGCGAGCGGCTGCGGACGCTGGTCGACCAGATCCTGAACCTGAAAAGCGCGGAGGAGGGCGAGCATGCCGCCTCCTGCGTTCCGGAGCGCGTCGACGTACGGGAAGTATTGCGGACGGTGGTCGCGGCGGTGGGGGATGCCGTCCCGCGGCGGGGTATCGCGGTGCACCTCGGGCTGCCCGGCGAAGCCCTCACGGCCGAGATGTGCTGCGACCACTTCTCGAAGATCGTGGGCCAGATACTCGGTAATGCCTACCAGTTCGCCGAGAGCCGCATCGACGTGACGCTCGAAGGCCCCGGCGGGGAGGTGCCCGGCGATGTGTTCCGGGTGCGTGTCCGCGACGACGGCGCGGGGATAGACCGGGCGGAGAAGGCACGGATATTCGAACCTTTCTATACGTCGGACAAGTGTGTCTCCGGCAGCGGGCTGGGGCTGGGGCTCGCCGTGGCGAAGAGCCTGGCGACCCGGATGGGCGCCGTGCTCGGGGTCGAAAGTGCCGTGGGACAGTGGACGGAGTTTACGGTGACGGTTCCGCTCGGTGCACCCCGTCCCGTCCCCGGGACGGATGGCGATTCCGGAGTGCCTGCCGGGCAGCCGGCCGTGGCGGCCGTGCAGCCCGAGGTGCAGAAGCGGCTGCCCGACATCCTGCTGGCCGAGGATAATGCCGACTTCGCGGACTTTTTCGTGCGGCATCTCTCCGGCAGCTATACGATCCATTGTGCGACGGACGGACGGCAGGCGCTCGACCTGCTCCGAAGCCGGAGCATCGCGGCCGTCGTGAGCGACGTGGCGATGAAAGGGATGGACGGCGTGGCGCTCTGCGCGGCGATCCGCAACGATCCGGCGCTGGATCACCTCCCCGTGGTGCTGGTTTCGGTGGACTCCTCTTCGGCGGCGAAGGTGCGTGCGCTGGAGGCGGGTGCCGACGCCTACCTCGAAAAGCCGTTGTCGGTGGACTACCTCGACTGCCAGATACGGGCGCTTATCGGCATCCGCGGCCGGCTGCGCCTGAAATTCTCGAAGATGCCCTACCTGGTCATGGATGGGGATGCGGCGAGCCCTTCGGGCAACCGTTTCATGGCGCAGGTGAACCAGTATGTCATGGATAACATCTCCAATTCGAATCTTTCGGTCGAGGACATCGCCGCAGCCGTGAATGTCAGCCGTACGCTCTTTTTCTCGCGCATCAAGTCGCTGACGGGCACTACGCCCAACGAGTTCCTGCGCTCCACGCGCCTCAGGGTGGCCGCCGAGCTGCTTTCCAAGTCCAACGACCTGCGCGTCACGGAGATATGCTATATGGTGGGCTTCACTTCGACCTCCTATTTCGCCAAGTGCTTCCATGCGCAGTTCGGGATGCTGCCCACCGAATTCATGGAGAAATACCGCCGGGAGTGATCCTGATGTTACGGTTGTTTGCGCGGGGCGCAGTGCGTACGACCGGGGCAGGCGCCTGCCGCCTGCAAGGGTTCGGGGCGTGAAACGGTAATCCCGGCCTGCATCTATTCAAATGCGGGCCGGGATTGTTCACGTTCTCCATTTACCGCCTCATCCCGTAGCCGATGCGCAGCAGTACGAGCAGGAGCAGTGTTACGGCCAGTTCGGCCGCCGGTACCGCGAGCCAGATCCCCGCGACGCCCGCCAGCCGCGGCAGCACGAGGAAGCAGAAAGCCATCAGCACGATGCCCCGAAGCACGGTGAGCCCCGTCGCCAGCCGTCCGCGCTCGATGCTCTGGTAGTAGCCGATCGTGACGACGTTGATTCCGAAAAAGGGATACCCGGCGGCGAAGAGCGGCAGGCCGCGCACGGCGATTGCATAGGCCGGGGCGTCGGGCGTCAGGAACAGCCCCACGATCCACGGGCTGAACAGCCACGTGAACCCGAATACCGCCAGCCCGCAGACGAACGCTGTGCCGAGTGCCATCGCGAACGCATCCCTGCCGCGCCGCATCAGCCCTGCGCCGTAGTTGTAGCTGATGATCGGCTGTGCCGACTGGATGATGCCGTTGTAGACCATGAAGATGATCGGGAAGATGTAGCAGGCGATGCTGTACGCCGCCACGCCGTCCTTGCCGGTGTAGCGGATGAACGTGTAGTTACCCACGACCATCAGGCACGAAATGGCCAGCTCGCTCAGCAGCGCCGGGAACCCGATGTAGGTCATGTAGCCCAGATTGCGGGCTGTGAGGCGCAGGCTCTTGTAACTGGTTTTGAACTTCACGAAGTGCAGCGTCCGGCTGTGGCGCAGCATGTACCGCAGCATCACGCCCGAGCCTACTATGTAGCCGACTCCCGTTGCGATGGCCGCGCCCGCGAGCCCCCACCCGAATTCGAAGATGAAAAGATAGTCGAGCACGATGTTGATCGAGGCCGCCATGATGTTGCACGCCATGGCGAACCGTGGTGCGCCGTCGAGCCGCACGATAAACATCAGGATGTTGAATACGGCCAGCGGCGTGAGGAAGAGCGTGAACCACACGAGGTATTCGCGCGCGGGAACCATCAGTTCGGGCGGCGTGCCCAACAGCAGCAGCAACGGTTTGTGGCAAAGGATCAGCAGGGCGCTGAGCAGCACGATCAGCAGTGCCGGTACGAAGAGCGACTGCGTGATGTTGATCTGGGCCACGCGGCGTTTGCCCTGCGCCAGGTTCACCGATGCCACCACCGAGCCGCCCATGCCGAACATCAGCCCGAGCCCCGTGCCGAGCGTGAAGAGCGGGGCGGTGAGGTTGACTGCCGCCAGTGCGTCGCTGCCGATGCCCCGGCCTACGAATATCCCGTCGGTGATGACGAACACCGCCGAGAAGACCATCCCCATGACCGTGGGAAAAAGAAAGCGGCGGAAGAGTTTGCCGACTGCCGTGCCTTTGTAATCGATACTGTCGCGTAACATAATTGCACCTCTTTTTATTGAGGTGGTGCAAAAGTAAGGCATTCTGCGCCGGGAAAAGTTAACTTATGGTAATTTCCGTATTATTTGACCCCGGCGCGGATGCGGCTCAGGCTTTGGGGCGTGAGGAAGAGGTAGGCCGCAAGGTCTTTCAGGGCGATGCGCTGCAGCAGCTGGGGATATTCGCGCAGCATGCGGCCGTACTGTTCGCGTTTGCCGCGCCAGGCATAGTCGGCGAAATAGTCCTCGTGGCGGCGCAACTGCTCCTCGGCCATGCGCCGTCCCCAGTCGGCCAGTTCGGCGTTCCCGGCGAAAAGCTCGTCCATGCGGGCGCGGGGGATGCGTACCAGCGTCGCGGGCTCCATTGTTTCGATCGTCTGGCGCGATAAGCCGCCGGGCTGTGTGCCGAGCGTCGAGGTAGCCGGGTCGCCCTCGAACGAGAAGGAGAAGATGACGCACTTGTCCTCGCGCATGACATACGTGCGCACCGAACCTTCGGCCACGAAGCAGACGTCCGCATCGCGCTGCCCCTCCTCGATGATGACCTCCTTGCGGGCGTGTCGCGTCAGCGTGGCGGAGTGCATGAGCAGACCCGTGCCCTCGTCCGAGAGCGCGTAGCGTTCGGTCAGTATCCGTGCGAAATCCATGCGGCAAAGGTAGGCTTTTTTCCGCAATTGCGAAAAGGCCGCCTATTCCGTCGTTGCCGGAAGGTTTTTTTGCCGGTTTGTCATGTCGGAATAGCAGGATGTGTGACAATTTGTGACATTTTTTCGTTTTCATGCGGCTGGCACAGGATTTGACCTGTTACGGATGAAACCGCTCCGGAAGGGGCTGCGAAAGAAAATAAAGTTAAACCAAAATAAAACAAGGAGGACAAGATTATGACACCTGCAAGAACGAATCAAAACTGGCTGCCGAGCATTTTCAACGAATTTCTGGATAACAACTGGCTCGCCGAACGCCGCAACGCCACGGCTCCTGCCGTCAACATTATCGAAGACGAAGACGAGTACAAGGTGGAGGTCGCTGCTCCGGGCATGACCCGTGAGGATTTCAAAGTCCACATCAACGAGGACAACGAGCTGATCATCTCCCTGGAGAAGAAATCCGAGGAGAAGGAGGAAGACAAGAAACGCAAGGGTACCTACCTGCGCCGCGAATTCTCCTATACGCAGTTCCAGCAGAGCCTGCTGCTGCCCGACAACATCGAGCGCGAGAAAATTTCGGCCAGGGTCGAAAACGGCGTGATGACCATTGACATTCCCAAGAAGAAGGT
>OJNT01001874.1_pt1 | contig 13113 bp, 10 predicted proteins | sample 1597981 | NCBI WGS metagenome assembly OJNT01 (sample SAMN01915211, study PRJEB22387) | human gut metagenome | isolation source: stool | host: Homo sapiens | place: USA
TATAAAATAATTTCGATTCTCTTTATTCAATTTTGAAATTTTTCTTTTTCAGATTCTCTCTTCTTTTTTATTTCCTGCTCATAAACGACTGATATATGTAAGTATATCTCTTCGATTATTTAGAAAGTTTTATAGATCAGAAATCATTTTTTACGATGTTTGATTTCCTGTTTATCTGAAGAATTTCGGTGGTTATACTTTTTCCTGTTCACTAAACAATTCTGGACTTAACTTCTTAAATTCAAAACCATTTGTCATCTCTGTACTTTGCGATCTGCTGATTCAAATCGACCTATTGGGATTTTCTCCTCTGCAGTTCTTTAAAGTATCCTGGAAAAAAGTTCCTGCCCGATTCTTCTGTTTTTAATATCCTCTCAGATATTCTTCTGATGCAAAGCTTCAATCCATATCCTAATGGTTCTGATATGCATTTCAAAGTATCGTTCTCATCTTCACGTTTGTTCTTGGAATCTCTTCTTTCCAACGAACCGGTGAGTTGAGGGTTTTACTCTTTCGGGAAATATTTCTTTACATATTTCCTGAAATCTTTGTATCAGGTGTGTGACAGTTGTTCAATATGAGTTACCGATTCTATATTACCTGAAATACTGATTTCCTTTTGTTTCTGATTTCTTAAAATATAAGTAAGATTTAAGAGGATCTTATTTATATTTCATAAAAGAAACTTCTGTTTTCTTAAGGTGTATCATATGTGATCTGTATCAGGTCTTTCTTGCAGGAAATCCGGTTCCTGTCACTCTCATATTGATGATGGTGTTTGTTTATGTTCCCACTGGAATCACCTTTTCCTTTCTTCATCCTTCATGTGCATCTATGCTATGAATTGAATGATTTTCTTTTTTGTTTTTCTCTTGTTGTTTTTGATGGTCTTATAATAACATCGTTGCGGGTATTTGTCAATACATTTTTGTGTTTTTATGCTATTATTTTTATTTATTTGTTTTATTAGGTATTTATATTTTATAATTTGTTTGTGTTTTTTATTATTTTCTGTTAATTTGTACTATTGTGAAGTTGTGAAGGTAGGGTATATGTCGCGAACGGACGGGCGGGAAGGACGGGCGGGGCGGATGAGGCTTCGGAGATCTAGTGCTTCTAAGGCTGCGGGGATTCTGCTAAAACCGCTGAAAAAATCCCAGAACTCGCTAACGCTCAAACAGCTGGGATTTTTCCAGCAACGCAGCCTCCCCGCGGCCTAAGAAGTACTACGACTCCTGCAGAGTCACCCGCCCCTCCCGTCCTTCCCGCCCTGACTTTCGAACATGGAAAGTTAGTTAGAAAAGTTTCTGTGTGACTGTATTGGCCCTGCAAACATTGCAATGTTTGTACTTTGCAATGTTTGCAGGGGATTGAGATAAACTTTATTCGAAAGAACGAAGAAGAAAAATTGAATAACGAAGAGTGTTGAGACGGTCATCATTTGTTGAGCTTTTCTTGATATTTTTACCGGGGCTGGGATTTGTCTCTGGGAATGTCAGCGTGAGGTGTCCTGTGGGGAGCAGGGGCTTCGGAGTGAGCCTTTGGTCATACTTGGCGGCTGAGGTGACCTGTGGAAAGGTATTCTGCGGATACAGGCCGCAGAATAAGGCCCATCTGTCTGAGCCAGGTACGCATCAGCGTACATGGCGAGTTATGGGCCGGCCTTTTCACAGGTTGCCTCAGACGCTTAGTATGACCAGGCGAAACGACAGCCTCTGCTCCCCACAGGACACCTCACGCGTCCGCATCATCCACATCCCATAAATAAGTATCCATAACCCTAAAAACTTCCCAAAACCACACCCCAAAAACAAAAAGCAGACCGGCAACCTCGATCAAAACGGTCACCAGTCTGCAAAACAACACGAAAATTCTTAAATTACTATATTCCACTCTGCAGCATATTCATGAACACACTTCCGTCACCTTCACGCTCTATATATGTTCAATCCCTGCATCTATTTACGATTATAATTGATCAGACAACCCTTAAGGATGATCTCTCTCTCATCATCTGTCAGCTCACCCAGAGTTACATCGAACTCCTTCAAAGAATCACCTTCAACAGTATATCCCTTGATCACGTCTGCTTTTTCCTCAACCGCCTTGCGGATTCCAGGGAAGAACAGGTAATCACCATTCCTGAACGGAAGGTCTCCAGCCGGGATCAGGAATGGAAGCATACCCCAGTTGATCAGATTGGAACGATACCTCTTGGTTGCATACTCATTGGCAATGTTTGCCCAGCCGCCAAGTACCTTCTGGCAGGATGCAGCCTGCTCTCTGGCAGAGCCATCGCCCGGTTTCACTGCAAAGATGGTGCTTCCTACGCCAAGGTTGGTCTTATCTACATCCGGATAAGTCTTGTTGATGGTTTTAATAACCGGTTTCAGTTCCGGAACAGCCTCTGCCGGGCAGTTACCTGCCTGGATCGCCTTCTGTGCTGCCTGGATCTCTTTTGCACGGCCAACATAAGCCGGATCCTTTCTGGACAGTGTGAACTCTGCAAGTCCAAGCGGATTGGAACGGTAGGAGGATGTCTCACCGGACGGGATCAGCTCGTCAGTGGTAGTAACCGGATCGTGGATCTCGGAAACAACCTTCAGGATCAGGTTGTCTGCAAGTGCAGCCATCTCCGGCCAGTCTTTGATATTCGGTCCAAACTGGATTTCTACGCTTGGATCTGCCACGCCCTTGCTGTCAAATACACGGTTCTCGTAGATAGACTTATCGAAGTAGTATTTATGCTCGGAATAGCTTCCGTCGAACTCCTCTGCTGAGGTAAGGAATCCCTTGTTTGCTGCTGTAGCTGCAATGGAACGTGCATCCATAAGTGCAACCGAAGAGATTTGACCGTTCTGGATCTTGGAGCCTTCACGGTTCGGGAAGTTTCTGGTTGTATGACGGATACTGAATGCATTGTTTGCAGGTGTATCTCCGGCGCCGAAGCACGGTCCGCAGAATGCAGTTTTCACAACTGCGCCTGTTCCGATCAGTTCTGCAAGAACACCATTCTTAGCCAGTTCCATGTAGATTGGAGTACTTGCCGGGTATACACTTAAGGTGAAGGCATCATGGCCGATATTTTTGCCCTTGAGGATATCTGCTGCAGCGCAGATATTCTCGAATCCACCGCCTGCACAGCCGGCGATGATGCCCTGCTCAACATAAAGCTTGCCATCAACTACCTTGTCTCTCAATGTGAACGGAATCTTTCCGTCAAGGCTTACCTGTGCTCTCTTCTCCACATCTGCAAGGATATCGTCAAGGTTTGCCTTCAGCTCATCGATGGTGTAGGTGTTACTTGGGTGGAACGGCATTGCGATCATTGGTTTGATCTCACTGAGGTCGATCTCTACACAGCCGTCATAGTATGCAACGTTGCCCGGTTTCAGTTCTTTGTAATCCTCCGGTCTTCCGTGGATCGCATAGAATTCCTCGATCTTCGCATCTGTCTGCCAGATGGAGGAAAGACATGTGGTTTCTGTTGTCATAACATCAACACCGATACGGAAATCTGCGCTTAAGCTGGCAACGCCTGGTCCAACGAACTCCATAACCTTATTCTTCACATAGCCGTTGGCAAAAACCTCGCCGATGATGGCAAGCGCTACATCCTGCGGTCCTACACCCGGACGTGGAGCACCTTTCAGATAAATAGCAACTACGCCTGGCATATTAATATCGTATGTCTGGCAGAGAAGCTGTTTTACAAGCTCCGGTCCGCCCTCTCCCATAGCCATGGTTCCAAGTGCTCCGTATCTTGTATGACTGTCGGAACCGAGGATCATCTTTCCGCCGCCTGCAAGCATTTCTCTTGCAAACTGATGGATAACTGCCTGATGAGGCGGTACATAAACTCCGCCGTACTTTTTGGCACAGGTGAGACCAAACATGTGGTCATCTTCATTGATGGTTCCACCTACTGCACAGAGGGAGTTATGGCAGTTGGTCAGTACATATGGTACCGGGAACTTCTCAAGTCCTGAAGCTCTTGCAGTCTGGATGATTCCCACAAATGTGATATCATGGGAAGTCAGTTTATCGAATTTGATCTGAAGTTTCTCCATGTTATCGGATTTATTATGAGCCTTGAGAATAGAATATGCGATGGTATTCTTAGCAGCCTCTTCTTTCGCTACAGGCAGATCAGCCTGGTTCTCGGGAATGATTTCCTGTCCGTTCTGAAGATAAACGCCGGTATCGTAAAGTTTCATTTCGGTTCCTCCAATCTGTAATGATTCTTTTTTTCATAATTTCGTTTATTATAGAGGATTTTTACACATTAGTCAATAAAAGTGAGCACACCTGGTGCATTGTTTTGTGTACAAGCGTTATTGTCCTGTGCTTTACTTTCCCTGCAAAATCCGCTATACTGAAGACCATATCGGACGGATATTCATATTCTGCCGGCTGTGGCAGTTTCAATACGGAGGTACTGTTTATGTTTCGTTTATGGGGAAAAATATGGAAAGACAATCGCATGCTTCAGGACACCGTTGTCTGTGATGACAGCGATGATACCAGAACCCACAAGATCTTTCACGGACTTGAGGAAATCTGTTATCAGATGGATCTGGGAAATCCTATCTGGCTGGATGCCACAGTGCGGGATTTCAAAAAGCATGATAAGGCCCGTTTTTATCAGGATAATTTCATTGAACATATTGAATTCGACTACCTGGAGATCCAGGTGATCGAGGAAGACTGAGTAACATATAAAAGGACGCAGGAAAGCCACGAATGCTTATCCTGCGTTCTCTTTTTACTGTCACACAAAAAAACTCTCCGGCGGATACAGAGAATCGTATCTGCCGGAGAGTTTTTTTGCATCCGGTTCCCTTATTCCGGAATATCTTTGTGTACATTTCTGTATTTTCTCAAATATACCGGGATATGTTTTTACTCTGCATTCATAAACTCCCGTATGATCTCCCGCATGATCTCTTCCTCCTCCGGAGAAAGCATCTTGCTGAAGTGACTTCCGGTAGCAGCCGTCTGACGGATACTTCTGGTGATCTTATCTACGATTTCTTCCTGCAGAACAGGATCCGGCTTTTCTGCGACCGGTACTTCCTCCACCCAGGTACGGACCTGTTCCACATAATCTGCAAGAGAAGCCATCACAAGCTCTTCCTTATAAGAAAAGTCCAATGCCTGACGAAGAAGAAGCAGTACTACCGGCACTGCCGCCCCTATATAAAGATAAAGCATAGACAATCCTTCCCTGTATCCCAGTCTGCTGTTGAGAAAAACAGACAGTCCAAGAAGAAATGTACAAAACAGTGACGGATACCACACAAATCGGTTCATCCGATGCCAGAGCCTGTCCCTTGATTTCCACAGGTTCAGCCATTTTTCTTTGAGATTCTGTAATCGCTGCGTATTTCGGATCATTCTTCGGTAGGTAAGGTTTGTTGCTAGCATCCCCAGACCGCCGATACATCCCATGGATGTCATGACGTAAAGCGGGATGTTCAGCTTCATGATCATCTCCAGCATAAGCCCTCCCTTTTTCACTGCCGCACAGTGCCTGAGCGTGCTTTTGTTCTTTAGCCGCACTGCTCATCGCCTTAGGAATATTATACTTCTATATAACTTAACTGGAAAGAATTTTCGTTCGTCAAATGCTGCCCCTGTTTTCGGTCTTTTTACATTTCCTGCAGTGCTTTGACTACATTTTCAAATTTCATGAAGTGAGAAGCCTTTACGAGGATGGTATCTCCAGGTTTCACATATGTGTTCAGGTTCTTAAGAAGGCTTTCCAGATCTTTTTCCCGGATGACTGTCAAGTCCGGATTGGTCTGAGATGCTTTTTCCGCGATATGGGCTGCAAGTGGTCCTACGCAGATGCATGCATCGATCCTGCACTGACCTGCATGAACGCCTACACCTTCATGAAGTGCAGCTTCATCCGTTCCAAGCTCACCCATATCGCCAAGGATGGCAACCTTTCTTCCAAGTCCGTCCTGAAGAACATCCAGGGAAGCCTTCATGGACATGGGATTTGCGTTGTAGCAGTCATCTACGATCATGAATTTATCGGTCTCGATCATATTGAATCTTCCGCTGACCGGTTCCAGGCTTTCGATGCCATTTTTGATCTGCTCTGCATTCAGTCCGTAAAGTCTGCCCACAGCTGCTGCTGCCAGTGCATTGGATACCATATGACGTCCCGGCATTGGAATATCTACATGAAATGTCTGGAACTCTCCGTTCTCTGCCATTTTTCCCTTCAGACAGATGTCACAGCTCATTCCCTTCAGGCCACGGCTTTCCACATTTTCACAGGTAACAGAAGCATTTTCTCCGTTTCCGAAAAATACCGGCTGCATGCTGTTGTATTCCTTTACTGTGGAGAGCTTATCATCATCACCGTTAAGTACGATATTTCTCTTCACATACTGAAAAATCTCTGTTTTTGCCTTCAGGACGCCGTCTCTGTCCCCAAGGTTTTCCAGATGGCAGGTTCCGATGTTTGTGATCACGCAGGTGTCCGGTTTTGCGATCTTTGCAAGACGGGTCATCTCACCGAAATCACTGATTCCCATTTCCAGAACTGCGATCTCATCTTCATCACGAAGGCGGAATACTGTCAGTGGAAGTCCCAGCTCATTGTTGAAATTCCCCTGGGTTTTCAGTGTACGGTATTTTTCCTTCAGCACAGAGGCGATCACCTCTTTTGTGCTGGTCTTTCCAACGCTTCCTGTGATTCCCACAACCGGAATATCAAGCTGCTCCAGATAAAACTCCGCAATGTCTTTTACTGCCTGAAGGGAGGAGCCTACCTGGATATACGGATGATCCGCCCCTTCAAGAGTTCTCTCGGATAAGGTCGCGAGTGCACCTGCTTCCATTACCTGCGGGATAAAACGGTGAGCATCCACACGCTCTCCTACTACCGGTACAAAAAGACCTCCTTTTTCCACCTTACGGCTGTCCGTTGTGATCGCAGTCACTTCCTCCTGAAGTTTTTCCTGCGGGCCGTGGTAAATACCATTGCAGACTTTTGTGATATTTTCCAATGTAAGATTTTTCATGAATAAAATCCTTTCTTTTGCCAGAAACTCCTCCTGTCAACAGGAGGAGTTACGGTCAGATATTTTATTTGCTGTATTTCTTAAAAGAAATGCGGATCAGTTCTTCACAGAGGTCCGGATAGTCGATTCCCAGGACCTTTGCTTCCTGAGGGATCAGACTGGTGGGTGTCATTCCCGGAAGTGTGTTTGCCTCCAGGCAGTACATATCACCGTTTTCTTTCATCATGAAGTCAAAACGTGCATAGCCCTCAATGCAGAGAGCCTTTGCGCCAGCTTCCGCATAATGCTGCATCTTCTCAGTCAGTTCCGGTGAGATCTCAGCCGGACAGGTTTCTACTGTGGAGCCTGCCTGATATTTGTTCTTATAATCATAAAAGCCCTGCTTCGGTGCGATCTCGATGATTGGATAAGCCTTTCCGTCTACAACTGCAACGGAAAACTCACGGCCCCTGATATACTCTTCAACAACTACCTCATCTTCATAAGAATAAGCACCATCAATGGCATCCTCATATTCTTTCTGGTTGTTTACAATATAAACACCTACGCTGGAACCACCGCAGCATGTTTTTACAACAACAGGAAATTCCATACCAAGATCATGGATGTTTCTTGTACAGTTTTCTTTCAGCATGGAAACGCCCTTCGGTGTCGGTACCTGATCCATGAGAAAGATCTTCTTGGTGAGGCCCTTATCCATAGCAAGGGCACTGCTTAAATATCCGGTTCCTGTGTAACGGATCCCCAGAAGATCGAAGGTTGCCTGAACCTTTCCATCCTCTCCGTTGGAACCGTGAAGTCCCATAAATACAATGTCTGCTGCCTGACACAATTCCAGTACATTCGGTCCGAAAAAGCTTCTTCTTGTGCGTTTGATCTCTTCGATATCATCATCGAAGCTTCTCATATACTCTGCCGCAGAATCTACCTCATAATCTTTATCTCCAAAGGGCTCATCCCAGTCCACCGGCTCCAGTCCGCAGAAAATATCTACAAGAATGGCATTATGGCCTTTTTTACGAAGTGCCTTGCAGACACCGGTTCCTGTTACGATGGAGATCTCTCTTTCTGTACTGGTTCCGCCTGCCAATACAACGATATTCATACTTTCATCTCCCTTGATGATCTTGTGTTTTCTTTTTTCGTATTCTTTTAATATTTCTTTTAATCTCTTATTCATAAACTACGATTGGTACTCCTACACTAATATTATTATAAATGATTGCCGCCTTATCCTTCGGGGTGTTTACACAGCCATGAGAACCATTTGTGATATAGATCTGCCCGCCATACTGTGAACGCCAGCTTGCGTCATGGATTCCGACTCCTCCGGAAAACGGCATCCAGTATGTAACCGGTGATGCATATCCAGGTCCCTTCAAAACTGCCGGTGAACGCATGGCATCCAGTGCAAAGCATCCGGTTGGTGTGGAATGGCCCTTTCGGACACAGCCGGTAACTACCGGTGTATCTACCAGAAGCTGTCCGTCTTTATAGAATACCATTCTCTGGTTGGTCAGGTCAATCTCTACGTATGTATTTCCGATATCATTGGTATCTCTGCAAAGTCCGCTGTAAGCATACGCCGGCTGTCTCACTTCTGTAGTTCCTGCAAGAATGGCATTATAAAGCCATTCAGTCTCTGCGGTCTGATCGATAGCCCATCCGTAATCACCGCCTTTAATGGTTTTCTGGCGGCCATCGTAGGTGGTAAATGTCCTCGTGCAGCCAAAGGTATCATATTTATATCCCAGGCTGTTCACATAAGCTGCAACCTGATCTTTGTTTACTATATAATCTCCGTTTGCGTCCCTGACCAGCCAGTCTTTGATGGTATTTCGGTCAAGCTGTTCCGACCGGTCCGAAAAATCATAGGTGATCACGCAGCTGATAAGCTTGTTCATCTGGTCACAATCTTTTTTCAGAGCTTCATCGTCTTTATATATCGATGGTTTTTTGTAGCAGTTTTTCTTTTCCAGACTAACTGTTTTGTCTCCTGCGGAAACAGCTGCACGGATCACCTTCTGAACCTTTTTTGTATCCAGGGTCGTTCCTTCTTTTTCCGGCTGGATCTCGTAGGTTTCGCCATTATCCTTAATGCATGCGTCTGCAGGCTTTTCCATATTGTCCTTCTGCATGCATTTCAGATTCTTCACAGCCTCTGTCAGCTTGTTCTGATCTTCATAAGCAGTATCCGTTGCCAGTGTATATTTTTTCTTCTGATTAAAAGCAAGGAACCATTTGTACCGGGCCTGTTTCTTGATCAGCTTTTTGGCTCCGCCATCCGGCTTGTAGACCAGGCCGGCTTCTTTTGCGGTAATGCTCTCTTTTCCGTTGTTTCTTGTATCAACGGTAAGAACATATGCCTGCACTTCCTTTGCAAGAAGCTTTTCTGTTTCATCTGCAGTTTTATAGGAGCAGTTAAAACCATTCACCTGAGATCCCGGCAAAAAATGATCTGTAAAATAGTGTACACCATATCCATAAGCCCCTGCTGTAAGAATCAGCAGGATCATGATCAGTGCAATGACCAACTTTTTGCCTGTTTTCATTTTTTCTTTTTCCTCATCCATGAGCTCTCTCCAATAGTTATGACTGCCCGGTATTACGCATGCTGAAATACCGGGCAGTCTGATGTGATCGATTTATTTCTCCAGAAGTTTTTCCACACTTACAAGCTTCACACAGAGAACAAATACCTCTGCTGCCTTGCCAAGCTCCTCAACGCTTGGGTAGCTTGGTGCAATACGGATATTGCTGTCTTTCGGGTCCTTTCCATATGGATAGGTTGCGCCCGCTCCAGTCATAACAACGCCTGCTTCTTTTGCTTTGGCAACGATGGCTTTCGCACAGCCTTCCATAGAATCAAAGGAAATGAAATATCCGCCGTGAGGTTTGGTCCACTCACCGATTCCAAGTCCGTTAAGCTCTTTATCCAGTGTTGCGAGAACAAGCTCGAATTTCGGACGAAGGATGTCTGCGTGTTTCTTCATATGCTCATGCAATCCGTTGATATCTTTGAAGAAACGAACGTGACGAAGCTGGTTCAGTTTGTCGTGTCCGATGGTCTGTACAGTCATGTATTTGCGGAAGTCATCCAGGTTCGCCTTGGATGCAGCAACTGCTGCGATACCGGAACCAGGGAAGCTTACCTTGGAGGTAGAAGTAAATTTATAAACAATGTCCGGATTTCCTGCTTTCGCACACTCATCAAGAATCTCAAGAAGGAAATCCTGATTGTCATCATAGAGATGATGGATGCTGTAAGCGTTATCCCAGTAAATACGGAAGTCCGGTGCAGCCGGCTTCAGATGCGCAAAACGCTTAACTGTTTCTTCGGAATAAGTGTAGCCCTGCGGATTGGAATATTTCGGAACACACCAGATTCCTTTTACTGCCGGATCTTCATTGACATATTTCTCAACCATGTCCATATCCGGGCCTTCCGGAGACATCGGAATATTGATCATCTCAATGCCGAAAAATTCTGTGATACGGAAATGACGGTCGTATCCTGGTACCGGACAGAGGAATTTCACCTTGTCAAGCTTGCACCATGGTGTATTTCCCATTACTCCGTGGGAATAGGAACGTGCAATGGTATCGAACATTACGTTCAGACTGGAGTTACCATAGATGATGATATTCTCTGGCTCTACCTCTGACATCTCACCGAGAAGTCTCTTGGCTTCCGGGATTCCGTCGATGACTCCATAGTTACGGCAGTCCACACCGGTCTCACATTTCAGATCTGCATCCCCTGCAAGTACTTCCATCATTTTCATGGAAAGATCAAGCTGATCCGGTGCAGGTTTACCACGGGACATATCCAGTGCCAGACCTTCGGCTTTGATCTCGTCGAACTCACGGTCAAGTTCTTTCTTTAAATCGAGTAGCTCTTCCCTGCTCATCTCACAATATTTTTTCATAAGTTTGCTTCTCCTCTTTTTGTGCACAGTTTCATATCTGCGGTTGCTGTGTTTCTTCTGTTACCGGTTTCTGTCTGTCAGGAATTCTCTGCAAAATCTCTTCCGCAAAAAACAGCCACAGTTTCACGGAAACGGGAAACCTCTGCCCCGGCAGAAAATCTCTGCGTACATTTTAGTATGTAAAAGCGCTGTTGTCAAATCTTTCGTGGAAAATCCTGCACTTCTCTTGCACAGCATCCATTTTTCCTCTATACTGAAAAAAACATTATTATGGCGTTTTTATGGATTCATGTCCCGGTCAGCCAGATCTGGTACAGTAATCTCCGGAAATGCTATATAAAAATGCTATATATATCTTATAAATTTACTATTATGAAAGAGGTATTGATCATCATGTGGATTGCAGATGGATGGAAAGAATATGAAGTTATTGATACATCAAAAGGAGAAAAGCTGGAGCGCTGGGGGGATTATCTTCTGGTTCGTCCGGACCCGCAGGTAATCTGGGATACTCCCCGCAAAAACCGTGGCTGGAAGCATATGAACGGACATTATCACAGAAGCAGCCGTGGCGGCGGTGAGTGGGAGTTCTTTGATCTGCCTCATCAGTGGGAGCTTCATTACAAGGACCTTACTTTTAATCTGAAACCTTTCAGCTTCAAGCATACAGGACTTTTCCCGGAGCAGGCTGTGAACTGGGACTGGTTCGGTGAAAAGATCCGCAATGCGGGACGCCCGATCAAGGTGCTGAATCTTTTTGCCTATACCGGCGGCGCTACTCTGGCTGCAGCTGCAGCCGGTGCTTCCGTTACTCACGTGGACGCTTCCAAGGGTATGGTGAACTGGGCAAAAGAGAATGCTGCTGCTTCCGGACTTTCCGGTGCGCCGATCCGCTGGCTTGTGGATGACTGCGTGAAGTTCGTAGAGCGTGAGATCCGCAGAGGAAATCATTATGATGCGATCATTATGGACCCGCCTTCTTACGGCCGCGGACCTAAGGGCGAGATCTGGAAGATCGAGGATGCGATCCATCCGCTGATCAAGCTTTGTACGAAGATCCTCAGCGATGATCCGCTGTTTTTCCTGGTAAATTCCTATACTACAGGTCTTGCACCGGCTGTTCTGACTTATATGCTTGCTACGGAGCTGAAACCCTGGAAGGGTAATGTGGAGTCACAGGAGATCGGACTTCCTGTAACAGAAAGTGGTCTGGTTCTTCCTTGCGGAGCTTCCGGACGGTGGAGCTCCTCCCGGTAGGATAGGGCTGTTGTGGCATCCTTATTAGCTGGCACTTTTTTCGCTGTTGCGAACTGCTGTGAGTTGGTTTTTTTCCTTTCTAGGGAACACTTTGGCGTGGGCAGGGTTGCGAGAAGGGGAAGCACTCGGAGTTAGCGAAGGCCGTCTCCCCTTCTCGCGCTCTTCCCCTCCTGGCCACGCCGCTGTTCTGCGTTGTGGAATGTGATTCTGTATTGGCGGGATGATGGATTCTACCGTGTTGGATGTGAAGCGTTGTGCCGATTTTTATCCTTACTATTCAATGGTAATATTCCGCGAGGTGTTTTTTGTGAGCGAAGGTCACAGAAAGCCCGAGACATACCGCGCGAATTTATACGATCAGTATAAATTTTGTGATCGCAAAGCGTATTACTGAAAACGGAGTGAACAGTAACTTTTTATCAGGTATCTTTTTGTATTTTCTGATTATTTGTATTGAAACGCTTTTTTGATAGGTCTATAATATAGAAAAAAGGAGCGTGATCTTTATGAGTACGGAAACTACGAAGGATACTCTTCCTTTTACCTGCACGCCGGCTTATGACCGGGATGCCTGTAAGGGATGTGTCTGTTCTACCTGCTATGAACAGGAATTTTGTGACCGGTGCAGCTCCTGTGTAGAGCAGGGACATCGGAAAGAACGATGCAATGCTTATGAGGGAGCCTACAATTACTAACAAAAAAAGGATCTGAAAAAGGCAGAACTATTTGTAAAATCTCGCCTTTTACAGATCCTTTTTATTATTATCCAACACCCAACAGATCGGCACAGCTTTCCCCTTCTCGACACCCCCGAATCCCGCACCCTGTCAGAACATTCACGCCCACCACAACGCAGAACAGCGGCGTGGCCAGGAGGGGAAGAGTGC
>OJNT01001888.1_pt1 | contig 13051 bp, 15 predicted proteins | sample 1597981 | NCBI WGS metagenome assembly OJNT01 (sample SAMN01915211, study PRJEB22387) | human gut metagenome | isolation source: stool | host: Homo sapiens | place: USA
GTGAAAGTCCTTTGTTTTCGGTCAAAAAAAGAAGGGACTAAGCCAGAATGCCTTGATTTTCAAGGTCTTTCTGATTTAGTCCTATTATCGCACAATAATCTTTTGTGATAACAGTTCCAATTTCTCCTTTTTCCATATCGGCAATCATACGCTTGAAGTCAGGGCGTTCAAAGGATACTCCGCTGTAACCGTCATCAATATAGAACCGACAGTTGCCAAAGCCGTTATCGGCGGCATATTTTTCGAGCATACTTTTTTGATTTTTAATGCTGTTTGATTCACCCTCTAACTCGTCCTCCTGAGAAAGACGGCAGTAGAGTGCGGTAATCTTTTGTTGGTTTGATTTCATAATTTTTTCATCCTTTCCGAGCCGTTCAGGCTCTGTTGAATCAAACCGAATAGGATTGCAAGTCAACAATACTCCTACTCGGTTTGAATGTCCAGTAAAATATTTATCCCGTTTTTCGTTCAAGTAAATTTTTAATTTTTTCATCGGCACTTGGGTTGTCACCGTTCTCGGTTCCGATAGGAAATACCGATGTGACTAAAAATGTCTTTTTGCCGATTTTAACCTTATCGCTTTCGTACAGATGACGGCGGTTAAACGCAATATCGTTTCTTGTGATTGGTGTTATTCTATTTTCAGTTTCGTTCATGGCAATCCTTTCTTTACATCTTCATACCAAATCCGCCTTGTGGATTTTCTTGTATGTTCTTTCTCTCTTTACGAGGTTTTTTCATTGTAGTGCAGTCCTCTACAGGGTGGTTGCTGTCTAAAATATTTGTGAGATTTGCGACCAGATATGCAATATCATTTCCGTTATTGCTGTAATAGCTGTCGGTATCAAAGCCAGGAAAAACAGTATCCTCACATGATGATTCAGTTTCTCCTCCGCCTGACTGATACTGTATGAATACTTCTCGCTCGTACTCCCAACCTGTTGTGATGCATTCTTTGCTGCATCGTTTATCTGACTGACATAATTGTTCGTCATATCCTGAAACTCCGCCTTGAAGGTCTGTGTCATCGCATTGGAATTGTCGATAGACTTCTGCAAGGAATTCATCTGGCGGTTGAGGTATATTCGTATTTCCTCTTTCGTAGTTAGTTCTGAAACTCCGTCCAGTATTGATTTCAGCATATCTATCTGTGCAGTCTGAGTTGAAATTAACGCTTTCCAATTCTGCTCCGTAACCGCTACGCAAGGTTCTGCTTTTGATGCGATTTGCATTTGCTTCCTGGCTTGTTCCTTTAATTCCTGCGGTGATTTCTTCCCGTATTCTGAATTCATTTTCCATACTCTCCTTAAGATATTTTTCTTCGTGTAATTTATTATCCCTGCACTTCATTCCATTTGGTGTAGTGTAGGTAATGCTTTTTCTTTCTGCCGTCCACTTAACTTCGTAGCCTTCATTCTCCATCAGGCTTATGAAGTGTTCCTTTGAGGCTGCATATTTCATAGTTTCATCAATAGCTATTGCAAGCTGAAGTTTCCAGCTTTGACCTTTGTCTGCTGAACGATATTCTCTTGCCGACATCTGTTTAACTTTTTGTGGCTTAGGCATTACAACTGATAAGCCGTATGCTCTGCATAGCTTGTCCGAGTAATCTCTCAACCGTTGTATTTCATTTTTGTCGGGATGATATTTCAATCCTGTTTCAGCACTGACTGAATTTACAATGAAGTGTGAATGTATGTGCTCCCTGTCAATATGAGTAGCAACTAAAACTTCATAGCCTTTGAACTGCTCTTGTGCAAACTTCAAAGCAATCTCGTGAGCAGTTTCGGGTGTTATAGGTTCATCAGGATGGAATGACTGGAACAGATGATAGTACATTCTGCCATCTGTTTTTCTGTATTGAATTTTAGTATTCATCATTTCATTGAATGCTGAATTAGGAACACAATTAACTCCGCTTACAAGTTTTCTACCATTGTACAAGGTTTTCTTATCCTGCTTGCAGTAGGTAAGGATTGAGGCTAACCCTTGCCGTGACTGCATTCGTTTGCTTGCGATAAATTTTACTGTTGCTATTATGACCACCTCTTCCTGTCAAGCAAATCGGTAAGTAGTTTATTCATCTCTGCATACTGATTTGTAATCTCAGCAAGATTAAAGCAATTGACTTTCCCCATATTGCAAAGTGTTGCAATTTGATTTATGTTTTTTCCTATAGCCTTTTGCTGACGGATAATTTCATCAAGTCCGTTAATAACAAAGATTTGTTTTCCAAGGCAAACCTTTGTTACATACTCAGTAAGAGAAAGATTTGCCTTATCTGCTTTATGGTGAATCTTCTGTAAATCGGATTCCGATATTCTTATGCTCATTTTTCTGTCTTTCATTTAGGTTTCCTCCTTTGCCAATAAAGTGGGTTCGGGCTTCTGCCCGTATATTGCATTCGGCAGGTCAGCGACCAGCCGAATGCGTTGCTTGCCACAGCTTCAAAGCTGTGAAAATGTGAACCCCAACTTTACGCTGAATTCATAATCCGTTATATAGAATTACTTTCGCTCACAAACCGCCCAAATTTTGATTTTTGCTTGAAGTCGGGTACTTTATCCGTTTTCTCTTGAAAGTCGGACAAACCGCCAAATTCTGCTCAACATCTGCATTAAGGACGATAAGGACGATAAAAACGATAAATCAAACGGCTATATTTTCATCGTACTTATCGTACCTAACGTACTCGCTATCTGAATTATCAATCTCAAAATCATATTTGATTTCAACCTTTCTGATGTTATTTTCCTTATACGATTTGAAATAAACGTGATTATCATTCAAGTCATACTTCCACTTGTTCATCATCCTTTTCAGAATACGAGCAGAAAGATTTTTGCCTGAATAAGCATTATATCGTTCAAGAAATTCCGCATTGCTTCCGTTGAAATATTTTTCTGCTTTCATCATCTCAATGAGCAAGTTCATTTCATCAGGCAAAAGCATATTCGGATTCTCTGCGCTGTCTGCAGTCATTTTCCAAGTGCAATCCTCTTTTGAAAATGCAAGCTCAATTTCTCTGTCCTCAATATCTCTTCCCGTGCAAAATAAAGTTGCGTTGCCCTGCGTGCGATTGCTTTTTTTCAAAACAAATAGAGCATCGGCACAGCCAGCTATACCATTTGTACCTGAAATCTCATTGATTGGGTCAGAGTCGCCTTGCTTTCTTAAATGATGAACCAGAAGAATAGCAATTTTCAACTCATCAGCAAGTTTTTTGAGTTTCTGTACCTCAAGATAATCATTTGAATAGCTCGAGTCATTTTTTGCAGAACGGATAAGTTGAAACGTGTCAATGATTATCAAGACAGTATCCATATGCTCATCAACAAAAGTTTGAATCTGTTCTTCCAACCTTTCATCAAGTTTTGAACAATCCGTAACAAAATGAACATCACTCGGCACTTCATCGGTTATCGCTGTCAGCCTGTCCTGCAATCTGCTTTCATCATCTTCAAGTGACAGATACAGAGTTGTACCGCTGTCGGTATGCAGATTCCATACATCTTTGCCTTTTGCAATCCGAACGCACCAGTCAAGAACAAGCCACGACTTACCTACCTTTGGTGAGCCGGCTATAATCGAAAGACCGCTTGCAAGAAGTGAATTGATTATAAACTTCTTTCTCGGCAAATCTTTTTCAACAAGACTTGCACCGTCGATTGAATCAAATCTTGCCTTACTGCTCAACTCCAAATTTAAATTCTTAATCATTTTTCTCCTTTCCCTGTTACTCATACCTCATATGATTTCAAAATATTTTAGCTTTGGTATGGTTATTCAGTTGTAATCCAAAAGCTGTTGGAATTTTTTCACCAGTGTGATACAATAATCTCATACTTTTCAAGAAAAATATATGACAAAATGAATTGAAGTGATTTTTATAATTTTCACTTCAGGACAGAGGTGTATATGGCAAAGCACGAAGGTTTATTATTAAAAATTGATTCCAAAGGAAATATTTCCGGCTATATGCAGGAAAATAACAATAAGATTCCAATTGAAAATACTACTATCAAAAATGAGTTGATTAGTTTCTCAGAAGAAGATTTTGAAGAGTATTCTGAACTGCAAAATGAAATAAGAAAAGTTTACAGAACATATCCTGATGAAAGTGAAGAAAGATTTGCACTGATTAAAAAGTTAACTGCAAAAGCAGAAAAGGCATTGGCGGAATATAGAACTTTTTACGGTCTTTTGAACAGACTTATGATTGAGGATTTTTTAGGAGAGAACGACGGAACTGAACATTATCTGCGTGAATATGCAAGCTATCTTGACCAGATAAAAACCGTGCAGTTTTTTGTTTTGCACTTTTTCAGCGATTTATCAAATCAAATAGAAATTGATGTTAACGAAGATTTCAATTACAACAGCGTACAGATTTCCACCGTATTTTATTTTGAGGATAACAAATCCAGACAGATGTACCATATCCGTAACCTGACAGAGTATTATTTTCTGCTGTTACATTTATTTGTTGAGAACGGATACCGCCTCTGCCGCTGTCAGCTTTGTGGCAGATACTTTGTGCCAAAGACAAAAAAGAAAACCCTGTACTGCGACAGAGTTCTGAATAATGGTAAAACTTGCAAGGAATTTGCGCCGAAATTAAAGCACCGAATCTTGGCAAACAGAAATGAGGTGCTGAAAACTTTTGACACACAGCGAGGCAAAATGTATAAGCGTTATGAAAGAACACTGAACACACCTGATACTGTGGAAAAGCCTTTGAGTTTTGAGGAATATTATGATTGGCTTGAAAAATCGAGAACAGCAAGGGACAATTATCTTGAGGATAAAATTCCCAAGGAGGAAGCATTGAACATAATTTGTATTGAGTAAAATTTGTAAAAAGTAATCGGATAGGCAATCAATGGGAAAAATTAACTGCCTATCCGTTTTCTTAATTATTTACTACATCAATGATAATCCTTGCACCCAGTCGAAATCCGTTCAGAAATATTTCTCGTTCGCTGATTTCAGAAATTTCACGATTACAATCCTTGTATTTTTCAAAGGTTTCTTTCTGCGCCTCAGTCAGGGCTGCCGCAAGCTTTTCTTCATTCCTGTTGAGCAGTTTCAATAGCTCCTTGACCTCATCATCAAGCTTTGCACATTTTTCGTGAGGGAATAAGTTTCCGTAATATAAATCTTCAAGTATATCCATATCTTATGCCACCTTTCGTAGAACAAACATATCCCACATAACTTTGCATAAGTCCTGATATACTTACCTTTATTACTTTAATTAAGTTTGAAATTTATTTTTATTATTACTTTACAAAAAACAATACAAGAAGTATAATAAATATCACAATTTAGTAATATTAAATGCATAAAATCAAAAAATCCCAAATAATTTCCAGTTAAAATATATAATAGGAATAGGAGCATACAAATGAAAAACAAAATCTTATCAGCAATAATATCCATCGTGCTTATGATTTCACTTGTAGGATGTCAGCAGAATAATACCATTATTAAGCCTTATGTAGAAACAAAAAAGGTCACGGAAAACAGCCAATTAGATTTAGTAACCTTTACATTTGAGTCGCCCGACAGCTGGACAACTGTAGCCGCAGATAAAGATTCACTTATTTGCAGGAGTCCATCATCAAACGAATCGGAGGAATACAAAAACTATATTTCTCAGGATTATTTAGTTATTTCAAACTATACTACAAATGATATTTTGCCGGTATCAGACGAATACAAACAGGGCTATGAAGATTTGTTCGAAGGAACATATGACGGAATAGAAAAAATCATCAGCGACAGCATTGAACACATAAATATAAGCAAATATTTGGACAGCTTACCTGACGGAGAAACCGGCTCGAAGTACAGTTTTTCAGATTTATTGAATATTCTTTCAGATCCTGACAGCTTTCCTGATTATGAAATTCCTGATTCCCTGCGCAACAAAACGTGGGCATCTGATTTTAAATATTCAGAATATCAAGGGAAAGACGGTAAAATTATTACTGTAGAATATTCATACTTGGTTGATGATATTACGCATAAAGCTATTAATTGTTATAGAGATGATAATTACTCAGTATGCGGTGCTTTTGATGATAGCAACGAGATTTCTTCAGGAGATGTTGCTTTATGGGTTGCAAATACCCTTGAGGTTTCCGAACATTACAAAATTGATGACGGAGCGGTATTAATTGAAGGAAAAGACTATTAATTATTAAATTTCCAATAGTAACATACTTTTTAGAAGATTAAAGATATTATAAATAAAACAGACCGCTACTGTAGTGTAACGATCTGCTGTAAGGGAAGGAAAAGTTTAGATAACTTTTTCAGCGTGTAGGTAAATTATTCAGCGTCGGTAAGAGCTACCGCATAAGTCATTGTACCCGAATACTTAACACCCTTTGGTGTTGACGGATTGTTGAGAACAGGCTTTACCGTAAATGTTGTTGAGCCGTCCTCGGTAAAGGAAGCAAGCTCTACACCGTTGACCTGATCCTTACCTCCCGTGGTTTCCACAACGCTTTCATCAGGCATAATAAACTGATAACGAAGTGTAGGCTTTGCCGCTTTATCGCTTTCGCCTTGAAGTACCATCTGATTTCTGAAATAATCCGTACCTGCAATAGTAACCGATACCTTTTTTCCGTCAAGATTTGCGACATTTTCAGCTTTTATTTCTACAGGTGTACCCTCTGTTGTAAGAGTTACCTGTGAAGGAATTGTTACTGTGTATGACGGGTCAAATTTATACTCGTAAGAGAAAGAAGTGCTTGCATTTTCTTCTGTCTGAGGTGTGACCTCTGCTGCCGAAACCGATATTGCTGTTACTGTAATCATAGCAAGTACTGCTGCGATTGATAAAAACTTCTTCATATTGTTACTCCTTACATAATAATCTTTTCTTTTTATAGAACCAGAAAAATGATACTGTCGCTGTGAGCATTAAAAATACTGTTACAACAGTTGTGTAACTTACAATTGCGCCTGTTTTGATTGTGTTAGTATCATTTTCTACAACTGTGTTTTGATTTTCTGTTGTTTGTGCTGCAGTCTGAACTGTAGTGAATTGTGTGGTTGTTTCTTCGATTGTAAGAATTACATCTGTTTTTGCACTTTCGGCAGCCGCTGCATATGCGCAGCAAACTGTCGAAATAACACATAAAGCTAAAACTACGGTAATAACGGTTTTTTTCATAATTAACCTCGAGTTTTATTTATCTTATTTGTCCTCAAGAGATACTGTGTAGTTAATTACACCGTTATAGTTGCCGGCACCTACGCTATAGTAGTCTTTAAGTTTGATTTTTCTTGTGATTGTACCGAAATTTGAGCCGTCCCAAGAAGCAATCTCGTCACCGATTGTGTAGTAAGTAGGATTTGCAAAAGCGTCTGAATTGTATATTACATATTCAGCCTCCTGAAGATTTCTTGAATCCCATACTGCAAGAGTGTGAAGATTGCCGGAGTAACCTGCGCTCTCAATCTTTACGCTTACTTTTTTGCCGCTTGGAACAAAGGCTGTATCATTTTCAAGTGCAAGTGAATATGAAAGTGTTGATGATTCTTTTTGAAGTTCTGCTGTGAGAGGGATAGAAACAGTGTAAGCGGGTACGATTTCCGATTCACTTTTTGAATATGTAATTTTCTGCTGGAAGTCTGCTGTTGCGTGGTTTTCGTCAACAATCGGGGTGTCTGTTGTTGATGCCGCAAATGCTGCTGTTGTAGCGCATACGCTCATAGCTGCTGCCATTAATACTGCTGTAATTCTTTTTGCATTGATTTTCATAAATTTTCTTCTCCTTAGATTTTCAAATTCTAATGTCCTTGCCACCAAATTGACGGCTGTTTATATATGATAAACCCATAAGGGATTATTGTCATTCAACTGTAAGCGTACTCTTAACCTGTGCGCCGTTCATTTGTGAATTGCTGTCAACAGAATATGTTGAAATATTAATTATTAAAGTGTATGTACCTTTTTCAATCAGTTTGTCAAGAGTTACGCCCTTAATTGCATCACCCGGTTTTACAAGGTCTGTAGTGCAAAGTGTTTCACCTGTTTCCTGCAAAGAAAGCGTAAATTTAAAATTACACGGATTTCCCTCGGGATTTAAAAGAGTGATAGGAAAGTCTGTGCTTTCACTTGAGATTGTCATATCGGGATAACCCGGAATTTTAATTCCCTGTTCAGCGCCGCCCGCATTTGAAACTTCCTGTTCGTAATGCGATGCGTCACTGTCAAACACAACGCCCTGCTGCTTTGCCGTATCCTGTGTTTGTGAGCTGTTGTTATTCATCAGCAACACACCCATAGTAATGCCTACTGCCGCAAGAATTGCTATAACCGCAATAAGAACAATTACCAAAACTTTTGAGTTTTTACTTTTATCTTCCATTTTTCTTCCCCTTTTCTGACGATATTCTAACACTGTAATTTTATAATACAGTCATATTCTTTTATCACTCTTGTAAAAGATTGTAAAGTTTTTGGCAGTAAAAAAGCCCTGCACAAGGCAAGGCTTTAAAATATATTTAGGTATCAGCTAACACTGTCTGTAAATTTTTTAAATATTTTTCTGCTATTTTCATCTGTAAAGAAAGAATACTCCGGGTGCCACTGCACCGCCCATACAAATTTTTTGTCGGGTGCAAACAGCGCCTCTATAAGTCCGTCCTCCGAAACCGCCATACACTCAAGATTCGGTGCAATATCTTTTACTGCCTGATGGTGCAGGCTTGTAACCTCTAAAGCATCTGTATTCAACAATTTATGTAAAGGCGAATTTTTCATTATTTTTACACTGTGAATAGGTTTATCATACGGGTGCGGCTGATGATGCACAGTATAGGTAGGATGCTCTGTTTGTAAATCCCGATACAGCGTACCGCCCATAACAGCATTAATAAACTGTATGCCACGGCAAACGCCTAAGATTGACTTGTCTTTTTCATAAGCCAGACGAAAAAGCTCTGTTTCCATATTATCTCTTTGCGTACAGCTTTCTCCGCACTGCTTTGTTCTCACTTCGTTATAAATTTTTGGGTCAACATCCTGTCCGCCTGTAAAAAGAAATCCGTCACAAGTATTTACAAGCTGTTTTATAACATCCTTGTCCTCTGTCAAGGGCAGCATTACGGGAACACCTCCCGAAATTTCAATACCTTTCATATAGTTAGGCAACATCCAATAACATTCTTTTTCAAAATCTACAAGCGGAACTACGCCTATTAACGGCTTTTTCATACCTATTACCTCCAATAAAAAAGACAAGAAAGTCCTACCGAACTTCCTTGTCCAAATTTACAAGAATATTTTAGCACACTGTAAATATTTTTTCAAGTATTGAAAGAAATCAAATTATCTGAAAATGTCGGACTGAAAGGCAAAAAGACCGCCTTTCTTGCCGTAAAACGGTTCTTAAAATATCTTGATTATATTGACTGACAGCACAAAACTCGGCAACCGTAAAGATTGCCGAGTTTTTTATTCGGAAATATTTGCTTTTGGTGTGACATAAACAGTTTTGTTATTTACATAAATAACCATACCCGGTCTTGCACCGCTTGGCTTGCTTACATAACGCACAAGCGTATAATCAACAGGCACTTGACTGCTTTCTCTTGCTTTACTGTAATATGCGGCAAGCTGTGCCGCCTCTAAAATTGCGGTATCGCTAATTTCTCTGCCTTCCGCAAAAACAACTGTATGCGAACCGTGAATATCTTTTGTGTGCAGCCACATATCATTTTTATTTGCAATTTTTAATGTAAGTTTATCATTTTGAGTATTGTTTCTGCCTACCAAAATTTTAAATCCGTCACTTGAAGTAAATTCAAGCGGCGGCAGTGCCGCCTGCGGTCTTTGCTTGCCCTTTTGTTTGCGTAAATATCCCTGCTCGGTAAGCTCTTCCCTTATCTGCGCAAGTTCACGCTCACTCTCCGCACGGCTGACCGTATCAAGTACAGAATCAATGTATTCAAGCTCTGACCTGCCTTTCTCAATCTGTTCGGTCAAAATATGCTCTGCATTTTTCGCTTTTTGATAATCTTTATAATATTTTTGAGCATTTGCTGCCGGAGAAATTGCAGGATTGAGTTTTATGCGGATAAGCGACATATTTTCATCGTAAAAATTTTCCACTTCCGCAAAAGATGCGCCACGCTCAATACGGTAGAGATTTGCCTGCAACAAATCACCGTTTATTCTAAGCTGTTCACGATTTGCACATTCTTTAAGTTCAATCTTTTGCTTTGCAAGTTTACGGGAAATTCTTTCGCTTAAATTAACAAGCATTTTTGTAAGGTCTTGAGATTTGACCCTCATTCTCTCTCTTGAATCTCTGGTTTCGTAAAAGCTGTCAAGAAGTTGTGAATATGTGTCAAAGTGCTTTATTTGAGCAAAATTTCCGTATTGCTCAATATCTGTAAATGTAAAATCAATCGGCTTGCCGTCATCTCTTATAACCATACACGGTTTGCCTGCATATTTATTAACATTTACATACAAATCATCGAGCACATCAACAAGTCTGTCATAATGCTGTTTATCCATACGGGTAGTTGTGCCCTCGCCCACTCTGTACTCAAGTTCTCTGCACACAAGAGGCGATACACCTTGAATTGCCCTTAGCAGTGCCTTGTTAAGCATCATTTCACCATCAAAATCAACTGTTTTTTCCGCTATTTCTTCTGCCGAATGTTTAAGAATTGAAAGTTTATCCTGCGCCTCGGGAAGTTCGTATTTTATATTTGGAAGCACAAGTCTACGGCTGCTCATAGTCAGGTCAACACGCTTGAGGGAATCAATAATTACTCCGTTTGAATCCACAATAATAATATTGCTGTACATTCCCATAATTTCGCAAACTACTGTTATTAGAACGGCATCGCCGAGTTCGTTTACACATTCAAAATCAAGGAACAGCACTCTGTCGCATTCCTGTTGACGAACCGCAACCAGCTTTCCGCCGCCGATACGCTTACGCAAAAGCATACAAAACATAGGCGGTGAAGCGGGATTTTCAGGTGTATTGCCGCAAAAATGCACCCTCGGTGAATTTGCCCTTGCCGAAAGCAAAAGTTTTTTATTGCCGTTAAAGGTACGCATCGCAAATACAAGTTCATCTCTGTTCGGCTGATAAATCTGCGATACCCTGGCACCGAGCGCCTCGGTTTCTATTTCGTGTTTTATATATCTTAAAAAAATTCCGTCTAAAGCCATCTTTTACCTCTATTTATGATATTTGCCGTTGGTAGAAATTTCAAACGCACGGTAAATCTGTTCCGACAGTACCATTCTTGCCATCTGATGAGGAAATGTCATTTTACTCATAGAAAGTTTGAAATCCGCTCTGTTTTTCACCTTATTGCTAAGTCCGTAACTTCCGCCGATAATAAAATCCACCGTACTTTTTCCTGTAATTGCCGCATTGTCAAGCATTGCAGAAAGTTCTTCGCTTGAAAGCTGTTTGCCCTCGATGCACATTGCCACCGCATAATCACCTGCACCGATTTTCTTAAGTATTCTTTCTCCCTCTGCCTCAATTACCTCTGAAATTTCAGCCCCGTTCGGATTGTTATTTCTTATTTTTTCTTCCGCAAGTTCACGGATTACTTTTAAAATCTCTCCGGTCAGTTCCGGATCTAATGCACTTGTCGGTTCATCAGCCAACAGAACCGGCGGCTCCATCAGCATGGCAAGTGCGATTCCCACTCTCTGCTTCATTCCGCCCGAAAGTTCAAAAGAATAGCTGTTCCATATTCTTTTTCCGTCCTCCAGACCAAGCTTTGTAAACAGCTGCAGTGCCAGGTTTTTCGCCTCTTCTTTTGTCATTTTTTTGTGCGCTGCGATACTTTCATGGATCTGCGCACCGATGGTACGTATAGGACTTAACGAAGCTCCCGCATCCTGGAATATCATACCGATTCCTGCTCCGCATATGGTCCGCAGCTGTTTTTCCGACAGATCCGGGATGTCCTGCCCACTGAAAAAAATATCTCCCCGCGTTACCATACCATCCTTTCCAAGCAATCCCATCGCGGCCTTTAGCAATGTGCTTTTTCTGCTTCCGGATTCCCCTACGATACCCAGAATTTCTCCTTTATGAAGAGAAAAACTGACATCATGTACAACCCTTTTTCCTTTATAACTGATATTTACATGTTCATAACGAATGACTTCCGTCACTTTTTCTACCTCCCATTGCGGGGATCCAGCCAGTCTCTGACCGTATCACCCAACAGATTGAATATCATAACTGATACAAAGATTGCAAACCCGGGTGCCAGTGTTACCCAAGGATGCGTCGTAAGCAGATTTCTTGTGTCACTCATCATACTTCCCCACTCAGCCACCGGCGGTTTTGCTCCCAGCCCCAGAAAAGACAGACCTGCAAGTTCCATCATCATCGTTCCGATATCCAGCATCGCTGTAACCAGGATGGGGCCTGTAATATTAGGAAGTATATGCTTAAAAATCAGTTTCCAGGTTCCACAGCCGGACAGTTTTGCTGCCCGGAGGTACACCGTTTCTTTTTGTGCCAGAGTTTCACTTCTTGCCACTCTGGCGTATTTTGGCCAGCTGATGGCACCCAGTGCTATGATCGCATTATGGACACCACCTCCAAGAGCTGCCGCTACCGCCAGCGCAAACACCAGACCGGGGAAAGCAAGGAATACATCGGAAATACGCATCAGAACTGTATCGACCCGTGTTCCCTTCCAGGCACAAAACACTCCGATCATCGTACCAAGCACCGTAATAAATGCAAGCAGCAAGAGGGGGGAAGAAAGGGTGGGCGTGCTTCCCACGATCACACGGGACAGCATATCCCGTCCATATCGGTCAGTACCAAAGATATGTGCAGCGGACGGCACTGCCTTTGCATTACCCAGATCCTGCAGATAGGGATCATATGGGCATAAATATTCACTAAAATACGATGCGATCACCAGTGCCAACGCCAGTATTCCAAAAAAAATCAGACGAATCTTCAAATGATTCCTGTGTATATTCTGTTTTCTAATTGTTGGTTCTCTCATCCTTTTGTTACCCCCA
>OJNT01001899.1_pt1 | contig 12934 bp, 10 predicted proteins | sample 1597981 | NCBI WGS metagenome assembly OJNT01 (sample SAMN01915211, study PRJEB22387) | human gut metagenome | isolation source: stool | host: Homo sapiens | place: USA
AAATTAAAGAATTAAAAATTAAAGGCTGCGCAAGGCTCTGATGAAATCCGCATTACTTTGCGGTGGGACTCATAAATTCATTGATAAATTCGTCTTCTTTCATCAAACCGTAACAGCCTTCGCAAACAGACGCTTCATCAAAGGTCTGTACACTATCCGGTTCGATACCCGGATACCAGATGAAGAAAGGGATCGGTTCATTGGTATGTGTGCGAAGCTCACATGGAGTAGGATGATCGGGCAATACGGCAATAGCTACCGGTTCTTCCCAATCTTTCACGGCTTCATATATAGGACCTACAGCACGGCTATCCAGATTCTCGATCGTCAGAAGTTTTAAATCCACATTCCCTTCATGTCCGGCCTCATCGCTGGCCTCGATATGTAGATAGACGAAATCATCCGTCTTCAGGGCTTCCAGTGCGGCAGCCACTTTATTTTCATAATTGGTATCATACAGGCCCGTTGCACCTTCCACTGTCAGGCGACGCAAGTCCGCATAATATCCGATACCATTGATCAGATCTACAGCAGAAATCACTGCCCCCCGTTTCACTTGTGGGAACTTATCAGACAAACGTTCCATCTTAGGACGATATCCGGGACTCCAGGGCCAAATACTGTTAGCCGGGTCTTTCCCTTCCGCCATCCGCTTCTGATTCAACGGATGATTTTCCAAAAGCTCCTGCGAACGCAGGATAAGATCATTAATCAAATCAGCGGTTTGTTGCGGAGTCAGTTCTGCACTGCCTTCGGGAACTGTTATATTCTCCGTACCCGGCATCGGTTTCACCAGTAACGGGCGGAAAGGTTTCAACGGCACATCGTGCGGTGGCGTACAATCGATACGCTTATCTCCACCTTTGATCACCAATAAATGACGATATTGCACGCCTGTATAGAAACACACCCGCTCATTACCCAGATGTTCCTGCAAGTACTTCACCAATACATCGGCTTCTTCCGTTGTGATGTGTCCGGCAGAATGGTTTTTAATATGATCGCCTTCAATGCAAATGATGTTACAACGCATTGCCATCTCGCCCGGTTTCAAATCTACACCGATGCTGGCAGCTTCCAGAGGTCCTCGTCCTTCATAAACTTTCGGCAGGTCATAGCCCAGAACGGACATATTCGCTACCTCACTACCGGGATGAAAACCGTCGGCAACAGTCTTCAACCGTCCCGTACGCCCCATGCTCGCCAGTTTATCCATATAAGGCGTCTTGGCATATTGCATCAGCGTCTTACCGCCCAATGACTCCACAGGCCAATCCGCCATTCCGTCGCCTAATATGATTATATGTTTCATTTTATTAAACATTTGCAATACTCATGATATCCGCAAATACACCTGCCGCCGTCACTCCGGCACCGGCACCGTATCCTTGTATCATCATCGGATATTCTTTATAACGTTCTGTAGTCAGCAGAATAATATTGTTACTACCTTCCAGACCATAGAACGGATGATTTACACCCACTTCCTGCAGGCCGACTGATGCTTTGCCATTCTCTAGCTTAGCAACAAAACGCCAGTGCTTGTTCTCAGCTTCCAGTACCTTGCGACGGGCTTCAAAGTCCGCATCCAGACTCGGCACTTTCTTCCAGAAATCATCCAGTGAACCTTCAAAGAAATCATCGGGCACGAACAAATTCTTTTCAACATCCGACTGTTCCAGTCTGTAACCGGCTTCACGTGCCAGGATCACCAGTTTACGGATAACGTCCTTGCCACTCAGGTCGATACGCGGGTCCGGTTCGGAGTAACGCTCTTCCTGCGCCATCTTAATGGTCTTGCTGAAAGGAATATCCGCACTGATCTTATTAAAGATATAGTTCAGAGTGCCACTCAGTACAGCTTCAATCTTCAATATCTTGTCACCGCTATGGATAAGGTCATTGATCGTATTGATAATCGGAAGTCCCGCACCCACATTCGTTTCAAAGAGATACTTCACACCACGCTGACGGGCAATCTGTTTCAGTTCACGGTAGTTCTCATATTCCGAGGAAGCGGCAATTTTATTGGCAGCCACTACGGAAACGTTGTGTAACAACAAGTCTTTGTACAAGGAAGCAACTGCCGCACTTGCCGTACAGTCTACAAATACCGAGTTGAAGATATTCATGCCGATAATCTCGTCACGTAAAGTTTCCAGCGTGCTCGGTTTACCCTTCTCTGCCAGTTCTGCACGAAAATCTGTCAGATCGAAGCCTTCACGGCTAAACATAGCCCGGTCGGCATCAGCGATACCCACAATATGTAGCTTCAATCCATTCTCCATCATCAGCTTCTGCTGTTGGCAACGGATTTGTTCCACCAGGCTACCGCCTACCGTACCGATACCGCAAATAAAGAGGTTCAGTACCTGATATTCCGACAGGAAGAATGAATCGTGGATAACGTTCAATGATTTACGCAATGATTTGGAATCCACTACAAATGAGATATTTGTTTCCGAAGCACCCTGAGCACAAGCTATCACATTGATACCGTTACGTCCCAACGTACCGAACAGCTTTCCGGCAATACCCGGCGTATGCTTCATATTTTCACCTACGATAGCTACCGTAGCCAGGTTCTTCTCCGCCTGTATAGGAGAGATCTCTCCCATTTCAATCTCTTTGGCAAACTCTTCATTCAGTACTTCACATGCCAGATCGGCATCCGCATTACGCACACCGATAGACGTAGAGTTCTCCGAAGATGCCTGAGATACAAGGAACACACTGATGCCATTCTTTGCCAGTGCCTTAAAGATGCGATAGTTCACACCAATCACACCTACCATACCCAGACCCTGCACAGTAATCAGACTGGTATCATTGATAGAAGAAATACCCTTAATCGCTTTCGTACGCGGATCAGATACTTCCTGTCTGATAATCGTTCCTTTTCCTTCGGGATTGAATGTATTCTTTATTAAAATAGGAATATTCTTGTGGCAAACCGGATAAATAGTCGGCGGATATACTACCTTGGCACCGAAGTTACAAAGCTCCGTTGCCTCTACATAACTCAGTTCGTTAATGGTATAAGCGGTAGAAATCACACGCGGATCGGCAGTCATGAAACCATCCACATCCGTCCAGATTTCCAATTGGTCGGCATCCAATGCGGCCGCAATAACCGAAGCCGTATAATCGGAACCACCACGACCCAGATTCGTAACATCTCCTGTCGCCTTATCAGTAGAGATAAAACCCGGTACCAGCGCACGCTTCGGCAAAGTGCTGAATGTTTCACGAATCAGTTCATTCGTCAACTCGGTATCCAATACATACTTGGAGTGCTTCTTTTCTGTTTTGATAAACTTGCGTGAATCAAACCATTTGGCTCCTGTCAACTCTGCAACGATAATGGACGATAAACGCTCGCCATAGCTGACAATCGTATCGGAAGTCTTTTGTGAAAGATCCTTTATCAGATAAATACCCTGAAAAATGTCTTTCAGTTCATTGAGCAGTTCACCAATCTGGCGTTGCAGTTCCACTTGCCCCTCACCTGCGGGAATCACTTCTTTAATCATTTCCACATGGCGGTAAACAATTTCGCGGAACTCATTTTCGTAAGCAGCATCACCGGCAGCCGCCATTTTCGACGTGTTTATCAGCTTGTCTGTGATGCCCCCCAGTGCGGAAACCACCACAATTACCGGTTCTTCTACTGCTTCTACAATTCTCTTTACGCTCAAAATACTGTTCGCGGAACCTACGGACGTTCCGCCGAATTTTATTACTTTCATATCCTTTATTACTATTGATAAGGTTGATACAATGTGTCGGAAACAGGACGTATATGCCTGTATTGACTTGAATTAAATAAGAAAAACTGCTGAAAAATAGTGTAACACGTAGAAACACAAATACTATCCATTAACCCCTAAGGGTCATGGTCATGCACATGGATGTGACTGTATGTTGATAGTACTTGTTCATACTCTCTGTTTCTTTCATTATTGATAAGTGTCGCAAAAGTAATAATAAAAACATTCAATCTATCACATTTTGTGGTTTTTTTGTAATAAAAATATAGAAAGGCCTCAAAAGAGGCAGAAATATGCAAAAGAGCGAAGTGTCATTTTCACACATAACCATACAATATCCCGTTACCAATGGCATAGTTTTATAACATTTTGATATTAAATCCAAGATATATCATTATATTTGCACTAAATTATCGTAAGAGAATGCATATGAGTCCAAATATAACTTCCATTTTGCTAATCTATACCGGTGGAACCATCGGAATGATAGAAAACCCCGAAACGGGTGCTTTAGAGAATTTCAATCTCGAGCAGCTGAAAAAGCACGTACCGGAGCTGCAAAATTTCACATTCCATATCGATACTTACCAGTTCGATCCTCCGATGGACTCTTCGGATATGGACCCGGAAGCCTGGCGCAAACTGGTGCACATCATCAGTGACCATTACGATAGATACACAGGTTTTGTAATTCTGCACGGCACGGATACGATGGCATATACAGCATCCGCCCTTAGCTTTATGTTAGAAGGATTGAGTAAGCCTGTCATCCTCACCGGCTCACAACTCCCTATCGGAGTACTCCGCACGGACGGAAAAGAAAACCTTCTTACCAGTCTTGAAATAGCCAGTGCACGTGATGCAAAAGGCAATCCGCTTGTACCCGAGGTCTGCATCTTTTTTGAGAACCACCTGATGCGCGGCAATCGTACCATCAAGATGAACGCAGAGAACTTCAATGCATTCCGTTCATTCAACTATCCCGTATTGGCAGAAGCAGGTATTCATATTAAATATAATAATGTACAAATCCGCTTTAAGGAAGTTGAACGGGAACTGAAGCCACATTATCTATTAGATACCAATGTTGCTGTCCTAAAGCTCTTTCCGGGTATTCAGGAGAATGTAGTATCGAGTATATTGGGCATTGAGGGATTGAAGGCTGTCGTGCTCGAAACTTACGGTTCGGGAAATGCTCCCCGCAAAGAGTGGTTCATACGCCGCTTGCGGAATGCTTGCGAGCAAGGGATAGTCATCGTCAACGTCACCCAGTGCAGTGCCGGAACCGTAGAGATGGAACGTTATGAAACGGGGTATCAGCTGATGCAGGCGGGAGTAGTTTGCGGATATGACAGCACAACGGAGTCTGCCGTTACTAAACTGATGTTTCTACTGGGCCACGGTTATACGCCTGAGGAGGTACGAAAGAGAATGCGTACTCCAATGGCGGGAGAAATTACTACCATTTAAAAAAGCAACCCATTAGCGGCAAACAAGGTTTTATCCTTGTGCCCGAAAGAGGTCAAGACTGTAGTTGAAACATAGCTGGACCGTAGCAACTCCGTACCATCTCCCTATAGAGGTACCCCTATGCGGGAAAGGTACGGAGCAACTAAGGGTTTGATAAGCCCTTAGTATGGCCTAAATGGGACAAGAACTCTTACCAATCCATATACACTACCTGAATAAATCCCTTCTAAATCGGACAAGCGAACGGCTAAATTCGTATCTTTGACCATTCATTCAGCAACAAGAGTCTCTTATGGCAAAAGATAAAACGGTTTATGTGTGCAGCAACTGCGGGCAAGATTCTCCGAAATGGATAGGCAAATGTCCATCGTGCGGAGAATGGAACACATATGTGGAAGAAGTGATACGAAAGGAAGTCGTCAACAAACGTCCGGTCTCCGGAATAGAAACAGAAAAGCCAAAACCTATTGTTCTTAGTGAAATAGAGACGGATGATGAGCCACGCATCGACCTCCACGACGAAGAACTGAACCGGGTATTAGGAGGTGGATTGGTTCCGGGTTCTTTGGTGTTGATTGGTGGGGAACCGGGAATCGGTAAATCGACTTTGGTACTACAAACTGTACTTCATATCCCTGAAAAGCGCGTTCTCTATGTATCGGGTGAAGAAAGTGCCCGCCAATTAAAATTGCGTGCCGACCGGTTATCGCACAATTCCAGTGATTGCCTTATTGTTTGCGAAACATCATTAGAGCAGATATTCGTACATATCAAGAACACCCGTCCGGAACTAGTAATCATTGATTCTATACAGACCATCTCTACAGAAAGCATAGAATCTTCCCCGGGAAGCATTGCACAAGTACGCGAATGCTCGGCAAGCATCCTGCGCTTTGCCAAAGAAACACATACGCCGGTATTGCTCATCGGACATATTAATAAGGAAGGCAGCATTGCCGGACCAAAAGTCCTGGAACATATTGTAGACACAGTATTGCAGTTTGAGGGTGATCAGCATTATATGTATCGCATTCTGCGTAGTATCAAGAATCGTTTTGGCAGCACGGCCGAACTGGGTATTTATGAAATGCGACAGGATGGTTTACGCCAAGTCAGCAATCCATCGGAATTATTGTTAAGCCAGGATCATGAAGGGATGAGCGGCATAGCGATAGCTTCGGCTATAGAAGGAATACGCCCGTTCCTAATTGAGACACAGGCATTGGTAAGCAGTGCAGTATATGGTAATCCGCAACGTTCGGCTACGGGATTTGATATCCGAAGAATGAACATGTTATTGGCAGTACTGGAAAAACGGGTAGGCTTCAAACTGGCTCAGAAGGATGTGTTTCTTAATATTGCCGGAGGATTAAAAGTTAATGATCCGGCGATAGACTTGGCTGTCATCAGTGCCATATTGTCCAGCAATATGGATACGGCTATCGAACCGGAAGTCTGTATGGCGGGGGAAATCGGTTTGTCCGGGGAGATACGTCCGGTAAACCGAATTGAGCAAAGAATCGGTGAAGCGGAGAAGCTGGGATTCAGACGGTTTGTACTGCCAAAATACAATTTACAAGGAATTGATACGAAGAAACTCAAGATAGAACTAATACCAGTGAGAAAGGTAGAGGAAGCATTCAGAACACTCTTCGGATAGTTTGCACATTTTCAACCACACAACATAACCATTTATGAAAAAGTTACTATTACTTACTTGCGCACTACTAATGGGTATTTCAGCATACAGCCAGGAGATAACCATAGAGTATCAACCGGGCTACGGAACGTATAATATGTCTGCCATGAAAGATCACCTGAAGCAGGTGCTTCAAAGCAATCCGCTAAGAGGAGTTAAGACCACAGACAACTTTTCGGGACACCTCACTCATGACCTGCGGATGGGTTGCCTCATCAACAAGCATCACTTCGGAGTGCTGTTTTCGCACATGAATACAGCCGGACAGAACCACCTTGCCGATTATTCGGGAGAGTACAAATATCGCATGCGCGTCTATGGCAACAAACTGGGTGCCTTCTATCGGTTTGCTCTCGCCGAACCGGGCAGATTCACCCCTTTTATTGAGCTATCAGCCGGAGGCGTCTTCAGCACAGCAAAAATCCATGCAAGCCTTATGATAAATGATGCAGGGACAGAGAAAGACGAAATCAAACTAAAGGGCACTAACCTGTTTGTGCAACCCGCACTGGGAGTTTTCTACCGTTTTTGCTCCTTTGCCAGCATCTCGGCTTCGCTGGGGTACGAATGGGATCCTATTACCAGTATGAGCATGGAAGGTAATAAAGCTACAATCGATGCAGACTGGACCGGACTACGAATTAATGCAGGAATCATCACCTATTTCAAAATCAAATGACAATGAGAACAACTACCCTATCTTGCCTCGCCCTGCTGCTACTGATATTGGCAGGCTGCGAAGCCTCACTGCACGAAAACTTTGTAGATATCGAAAAACCTGATAAAACACCTCTGGGCATCAACCTGAATGCTTTTGCCGAAGGAGAGAACATCATTATCTATCAAGAAAACATTCCCATCTATTATTCCTTCGAGACATCCGGCAGAGAAGTATTGAAAGCTGAATTCACTCTTGGCGACTTGCTCTTTGAATCTAACGGCAAAAGCGGTGAACTATGGTTCTCGCCGAATCAATTGCCTAACGGAAACTATACGCTTACCTGTAATCTGTACGTAGCTACCAACACAGGAAGTATTGCCGACCAAGCGGGCATGGAAGCCTATGGCGGAACAATGAGCTGGAAAGTAACCGTTGCCTACGAGAAAGAGCCTACCGAAACACCGGAGATGGCCACACGAATCAATGAAGAGGGGTATCTGGAACTGACTTGGGAGAAACCTTACTATAAGTACATGAACTTCTTAAACTATACTGTCTATAAAAGAGGAGAACTGCTGGCAACTATTGAAGATGCCGGCATCACCAGTTTTACCGACAAAGGTCATGTGCTGGATAATGGCGACTGGTATAACGTAAAAGCCAATTTCGAAGACGATGTCAGCTGGTATGTGGGATATAAGATTCTTCCTAACGACAATATAACAATAGAACAAGTGGAAGATCTCTCGGCCATTGATTTTTGCACTGTGAAATGGAGTAACGGGAAAGGCTACAAATGCAAATGGAACATCTACGTAAACCAAGAACTCAAAATGAAGGAAACGGAGGAAACAAGCATCAGCATCCCGCTATGCGCCTTCGGCACACAGCAGTACGATCTCCATTATATCCAGGTAGAAGCAGTTGCCTACGACGCAGCGGACAGAGGTTCCTATACGTATTCTCAAAGTAGTACAGTAGGCATGATGGGCAAATATCTTGGCAACGGCTTTACTAATTTCGATTACAACGAGAGCGATAATACCCTCTATTACAGCATATTCGATGAAATATACAGCATGTCGGTACCCGATTTAAAACCGATAGCCAGGCATAGCAGTGTTTCTCCGGCAAACAACACCAATGCAATAAATACTTCTGAGATGAACAGCAGGGTGCTGGTATCTTATAATGATGCACTGGCATTGTATGAAGGGAAAATGCTCACTGCTCCCTTAATACATCCGGTATCCAATCGGGTAAATGGTATGGGGGCACGGATACTGAATGACGACCGGATATTCTACATTGAGCAGACTTATCCGAAAGACTTAATGGCTTGCATCCTAAGTGCTGATATGGAATCGGAAAAGAGGGTGACATTGCCGGAATCATCATTCTATGGCAATGGAGTGGTATCAGCAGACGGGAAATATATCTATCTGGACAGTTCGGTAGAGATAGCCATCTATACCATGTCTCCGGAGTTCGAGATACTTGAAAAGAAAGTTTATCCTACTAACGAAAGTCCATTCAGTAATGCACGGTTTATGCCACACAACTCTTCATTATTGCTGGTGAGAAGGGCAACAACAAATACGGATGGAGTGATCACAATCTACAATACTGAAGACATGACCGCCGTACATAGCTACGAAGCACAGTATGCAAACATCGACCCCAAAACCGGTTATCTTTGCCTGAGCCAAGAAGATCAGGTAGAGATTATTGATATAAATAGCGGTGAGACTCTTTTCACCCTGCCGATAAAACAATACCAACAGGCATATCTGCTGGGGGGCATTTTAATTTCAAGCTATGGCCATGTCCTGAACATCAACCCCTACTTAAAGAAAAAATAAATTATGATACAAGAATACCAACTACGCGTGCTACCCGAGATAGCCGCCAATGAACAACGATTGAAAGAATACCTCGTCCAGGAAAAAGGCCTGAATGCGCGGAATATTAATGCGACACGTGTCCTGAAGCGCAGCATTGATGCACGGCAACGAACCATCTTCGTCAACCTGACTGTACGGGTATATCTGAACGAAATGCCCAAAGACGATGAATACCAGCCTACTATATATCAAAACGTAGAAGGAAAACCGCAGGTTATTGTCGTAGGTGCCGGTCCCGGTGGACTATTTGCTGCACTGAGACTGATAGAACTGGGACTTCGCCCAATCATTGTAGAACGTGGAAAGGATGTGCGCGAACGGAAGAAAGATCTGGCTCAAATCAGCCGGGAGCACACAGTGAATCCGGAATCTAATTATAGTTTCGGCGAGGGAGGCGCAGGTGCTTATTCGGACGGGAAACTCTATACCCGCAGCAAGAAACGTGGAAATGTGGATAAGATATTGAATGTATTCTGTCAGCACGGCGCTTCTACAGCCATATTGGTAGATGCACATCCGCATATCGGTACGGATAAATTGCCGCGTGTGATAGAGAATATGCGGAACACCATTCTCGAATGTGGCGGAGAAGTACACTTTGAAAACCGTATGGATGCCTTGATTATAGAAGGCGATGAGATAAAAGGTATCGAAACCCATACAGGACAAACGATTCTGGGTCCGGTAATCTTGGCAACAGGGCATTCGGCACGGGATGTGTACCGTTGGCTGGCCGCCAATCAAGTAGATATTGAAGCTAAAGGTATTGCAGTCGGTGTACGTTTGGAACATCCTTCAGAATTGATCGACCAGATACAATATCATAGTAAGAATGGACGGGGGAAATATCTACCTGCCGCCGAATATAGCTTTGTGACACAGGTAGACGGACGAGGGGTATATAGTTTCTGTATGTGCCCGGGTGGATTCGTTGTTCCTGCCGCCAGTGGTCCACAACAGATTGTAGTAAACGGAATGAGCCCCAGTAACCGTGGATCGCGTTGGAGCAACTCAGGGATGGTAGTTGAATTGAGGCCGGAAGATTTGGAGAACGGAGGATTGAAGATAGAAAATGGAAGAACAGCCACACAGGATGATAGTGTCGCCTATCCCCAACTCAGTATGATGTATTTCCAAGAGGCATTAGAATATAATTGTTGGCAACAAGGTAATATGCGCCAGACGGCTCCTGCACAACGTATGCAGGATTTTACACGTAAGAAACTAAGCTATGATTTACCAGAGAGTTCCTATGCTCCGGGATTAATTTCTTCACCCCTACACTTCTGGATGCCACCGTTCATCACTGAACGACTCAGCAAAGGTTTCCAACAGTTCGGACGATACAGCCACGGTTTCCTGACTAATGAAGCGGTAATGATTGGTGTGGAGACACGGACCTCTGCACCAGTACGAATCATAAGAGATAGGGAAACTTTGCAGCATGTAAGAATTAAAGGATTGTTTCCATGCGGAGAAGGAGCAGGATATGCAGGTGGTATTGTTTCTGCCGGCATTGATGGAGAGCGATGTGCAGAAGCAGTAGCTAACTACTTCAAGCTATAACAATTGTTTTTATTGCTAACTTTGCTATACCTTTTTAATATGTATAGATGAAAAGCACAACCGACATACAAATGAGCAATGTTATCGTAAATTCTTTTAATGAAATATATACTTCTTATTATAAGAAGTCATTCTTCTTTGCCAAATCATATGTTCATGATGATTTGGCAGCAGAAGATATTGCTTCCGAATCGTTGATTAAATTATGGGAAAAATTAAAAACAGAGAAAATAGATTATATAGAGCCTCTCCTACTTACCATATTAAAGAATAAAGCTTTGGACTATCTGAAGCACGAAGAAGTCAAACGCACGGCTTTTGAATCTATGGTCGATTGGCACCAACAGGAACTTTCTATTCGTATTTCAACTTTAGAGTCATGCGATCCCAATGAAATATTCTCGGATGAAGTAGAAAGTATCATCCGGGAAACATTGAAATTACTCCCTGAACAAACCCGACGGATATTTCTACTAAGCCGGTTTGAAAATAAGTCCAATAAAGAAATTGCCGAACAGATGGGAATTTCCATAAAAGGAGTAGAATATCATATATCAAAAGCATTAAAGGCATTACGGATAACCTTAAAAGATTATCTTCCTCTATTTTATTTCTTCTTCTATTATTAACTTCAGCCATGTGTCTCTGCCTTTTTGAGAGCAGAAATCTTTTTTTTCATTTTTTCCAATTTTCTTTTAGGGTTGTTTTCACTTTAGTCGTTACTATATAAAACATAATAAAGAATGAATTCCGAATTACTTCAAAAATATATATCCGGCAATGCCACTGAAACTGAAAAACAACGTGTTACTGAGTGGATGCAAGAAAGTCCGGAAAACATGCGCGAATATATGGCACAGCGTAAGCTACATGATATTGCCCTATGGCGCACAGAACCTGCAAAAGCAGAAAATAAGCAATTAAAAAAGAACTTTACATTGCGTACACTTTGGATAGAGACTGCAAAAATAGCAGCATTATTCGCAGTTATTCTGCTAGGTACACACTATTGGTCCGAAAAACACCAAGCAGAACAAAGTGAATCACTCCAATCCATACATGTACCTGCCGGCCAGCGAGCCGAACTAATATTGGCAGACGGTACTAAAGTATGGCTGAATTCGCTTAGTACGTTAACCTTTCCGGGGCATTTCAATGGTGATATCCGGAATGTAAAGCTGGACGGTGAAGGCTACTTCGCAGTAACTAAAAATGCAAAACAACCTTTTATTGTAGAAACAAATAAATGTAATGTCAAAGTATTGGGTACAGAATTCAATGTCATGGCTTATGCAGCGGACAGTATCTGGGAAACAGCACTACTGGAAGGAGCAGTAGAAATCTTGAGCCCCGGCAGTACTATGAATGGAATGAAACTGGAACCCAATACAATGGCAAGTCTGAAAGGAAATAAGCTGATAAAAGGACGAATTAAAGACCCTGAACACTTTTTGTGGCGTGAAGGCTTGATTTGCTTTAACAATGTATCCGTCAAAGACATGTTGGAAAAGCTAAAGTTATTCTACGGAGTAGACATTATTGTAAACAATACTAAAATATTAAACAATCGTTATACAGGTAAGTTCAGGACGAGAGATGGGATAGAACATGTACTAAGAGTTCTCAGACTGAATAACAAATTTACCTACAAAAAGGATGACGAAAAGAATGTAATCACCATTAATTAATCTTTTAAAATCGTTTTGCCTATGAAGTAACACACTCGAATAAAAAATGGGACAGTGCTGCAACACCATCCCATAGACAGTCAATTATGCATTGACTTTTTTCTCTAAATAATCTTAAGTAAAAAACCTAAAATTAATAATGCAAATATATGAAAAATATTTTGTATCAGGAATCT
>OJNT01001913.1_pt1 | contig 12845 bp, 9 predicted proteins | sample 1597981 | NCBI WGS metagenome assembly OJNT01 (sample SAMN01915211, study PRJEB22387) | human gut metagenome | isolation source: stool | host: Homo sapiens | place: USA
CTGGCGGGGCGACGTCTCCTCGGTGACGGACGCAGCCACCCGACTCGCCGTGACCAAGGACAAGGAGAAATATGCGCCGGGCGACAAGGCGAAGATCACGATCCCCTCTTCGCCGGGAGCGCGGGCGCTGGTGAGCGTCGAGAGCGGCAGCGTCGTACGGGAAAGTTTCTGGATCGACTGCGCCGACAAACAGACCGCGTTCGAGATACCGATCAAAGCGGGAATGGCTCCCAACGTCTACGCCTCGGTGACGCTCGTCCAGCCCCATAACCATACGCACAACGACGCGCCGATAAGGTTGTTCGGCGTGGTCCGCCTCGACGTCGAAGACGCCGCCACGAAACTTACTCCGGTGATCGACATGCCCGAAACGGTCAGACCGGAGTCGGAAATCACGATAAAGGTCCGGGAAAAGGACGGCAAGAAGATGAGCTATGTGCTGGCGCTGGTGGACGAGGGCCTGCTGGGGCTGACGCGCTTCAAGACGCCGAACCCCTACCTCCATTTCAACGCCACGGAGGCGCTGGGCGTACGGACGTGGGACATGTTCGACCACGTGATCGGCGCCTACGGCGGCAGGATCGAACAGTTGTTCGCCATCGGCGGCGACGCGGAGCAGCAGCAGAACACCGGCGCACTGAAGGCGCAGCGGTTCAAACCCGTCGTGCGGTTCCTCGAAGCGCAGAAGCTGGGCGCAGGCAAAACCAACACCCACAAAATCGCGCTGCCGCCCTATTTCGGGTCGGTGCGCGTGATGGTCGTGGCTTCGAACGGACGGGCTTCCGGCGCCGCGGAGAAGGTCGCCGAAGTGAAAAAACCGCTGCTGGTGCAGGCCACCCTGCCGCGCGTGGTCTCCACGGACGAAGAGGTGGAGCTACCGGTGACGGTTTTCGCCCTCGAAAAGGGAGTCGGCAAGATCGACCTGAAAGTCTCCGCAAACGAACTCTTCACAGCCGTCGGACCGCGCAGCAAAACGATCGCCCTCAGTCAAAGCGGCGAGGAGGTCGTAACGTTCCGGCTGAAAGTCAACAAGGAGACGGGCGTCGGAAAGGTTCGGGTCACGGCGACCTCCTCCGGCGACAGCTCCGTCTCGGAGATCGAGCTGGACGTACGCGAACCCAACCCCTATGTAACGACGTCGGAGGATTACATGCTGGAGCCGGGCAAAACGATCGCCCTCAGGCCCCTGAAGGATACCGGAAACGCGAAGCTCGAACTCTCGTCGATCCCGTCCGCAGACCTCACGCGCCGCATGGAATATCTGGTGAGGTACCCCCACGGCTGCATCGAGCAGATCACCTCCGGTGCATTCCCGCAGCTCTACCTGCCCGCCGTCATGGAGTGCGACGTCCGGACGCTTCAGGACATAGACCGCAACGTCAAGAGCGTATTGTCGCGTCTGGGCGGTTACCAGCTCTACAACGGATCGTTCGCCTACTGGAGCGGAGGTTCGAACAGCTCCGAGTGGGGAACGGCCTATGCGGCCCACTTCCTGACCGAAGCCGCGAAATACGGCTACGCCATCGACCGCCCGATGCTCGACCGCGCGCTCAAATACCTGCGCGGCAACGAAGCGGACAGCTTCCTGACGCAGGCTTACGCCCAGTACGTTCTGGCGCTCAACAACATGGCCGACCGGGGCGCCATGAACCGGCTGAGGGAGAAAGCCGCCGACCTGAAGAACGACGTCAAATGGATGCTGGCGGCAGCCTATGCGCTGGACGGCAACCGGAAGGTAGCCGAAGAGCTGACCGCGCAGGGCGGAAGCGGCCAGACCGGCAAGGTCGATCCGTACGACGACACCTACAACAGCAGCGAACGCCAGATGGCCGTGGTGCTCATGACGCAGACGCTGCTCGGCAAGCGGGAAGAGGCGTTCCGCACAGCCCTGAAGATGTCCGACATCCTCAAGAAGGAGAAGTGGCTGAGCACGCAGTCTACGGCGTGGATGCTCAGCACCCTCTCCAACTTCATCGTGTCGGGCCAGACCGGCATCGACGCCAAGGCGGGCAAAGAGAGCATCCGAACCGACAAATCCTTCGTCAGCATGCCGCTGACCGAAGAGACCGGGGTGACGAACAACGGCAAGGAGAGTCTGTATGCCGTCGTCAGCCAGCGTTACAACCCCGCCAAGGGCGAAGAGACGGAGGCGGCCGACAACATCCGCATCGCCGTCCGGTATACGGACATGGACGGCAAGGCCGTAGACCCCAAGTCGATCCGCGCTTCGACGGATTTCTACGCCGTGGTGACCGTCTCGAACATCAGCGGCTATGAGAAATACACCAATCTGGCGCTGACACATATCGTTCCGGCAGGCTGGGAGATCACTTCGGAGCGGGACCTCACGTCGGTCACCTATCAGGACATCCGCGACGACCGGGTGCTGAGCTACTTCGACCTGAAACGGGGCGAAAGCAAGGAGATACCGGTCAAGCTGACGGCGACATACAAGGGCCGCTACTACCTGCCGTCGATCTACTGCGAAGCCATGTACGACAACTCGGTCCGCGCGCTCAAAAAGGGCGAATGGATCGAGGTGGTCGAATAGGCCGGAGCCTGCCGGCAGGTCTCGACCGGCAAAGCTTTCCGCCGGACAGACGGGAAGCGGCAAAAGGAAGCATCCCCGGCCTTCAGACAAATCCCCGCAACCTGCATGGGTTGCGGGGATTGCCGTATCTTCAAAGGACACGCTGTTTCCGGGAAAGACCGCCGCAGGCAGACATCGCGCACAGGCGGAACGGACCGCTATTTTTTCGTACAGAGCGTGACGAGCAGCGAGGCGGACGAAAGCAGGATTCCCGCCGCGACGACTCCCGTCCAGCCGTAAAGCGACCATGCGGCTCCCGACAGCAGCGTGCCGAGCGAACCTCCCGCGAAGTAGGTGCTCATAAAAATCGTGTTGATCCGGTTCGAAGCCGAGGGATCGAGTTCGAACAGAGTGGCCTGATTGCTGAGCTGGATGCACTGCATGCCGATATCGACAACGACGATTCCGGCGACAAGCGCCGCATAGGAATCCGCACCGAAGAAGAACAGCAGCCATGCGAGAATCTGCAGGCCGACGCCGATATAGTTGAACCTGCGCACGCCGACGCGCCGGATGTACTTCCCGGCGAAGGTCGCCGTCAGAGCGCCCGCGATTCCGCAGAGGCCGAGCATGCCGACGACGTTGCTGCCGGCATAAAACGGCGCCTGCGCCATCTTGAAGGCGAGCGACGCCCAGAAACACAAAAAGGAGCCGAAAGCCAGCGCGGCGCGCACGGAATAGAGCCGCAGCGTCGGATAGCGCCGGACGATCGTAAGAAGCGACTTCATCAGGGCGGCATAGGTTCCCCGGAAGTTGGGGCGCGCATCGGGCAGTACATACAGCACGACGGCCGCCGAAACGACCATGAGTCCGGCGGCGGCGAAATACATTTCGCGCCAGCCGAAAAGCTCGCCGACAACGCCGCTGACCACGCGCGAAGCGAGGATTCCGGTCAGCAGGCCCGAAAGGACAATCCCGACATTGCGGTTTTTATATTCCGGGCGCGAATACTGCGCCGCCAGCGGAATGAAGATTTGCGGAATGACCGAGCAGACGCCCGTCACCAGCGAAAACCCGTGAATCACACGGATATCGGAAGCCGTGGCGATCGCCAGCAGCGAAACGGCCAGCAGCAGGAAGTTGACCAGTACGATGCGCCTGCGGCTGAAAAGATCGGCGAGGGGTATGATGAACAGCAGCCCCAGCGCATAACCCAGCTGCGAAAAGAGGGCGACGTGGTTGGCGGCGAGCGTAGTGGTGCCCAGATCCTGCCGGAGCATGTCGAGCAGCGGCTGATTGTAGTACAGATTGGCGACCGACACGCCGGCGATGACGGCCAGCGTGCATAACAAACCGTTCGAAAGCCCGGCGCCCTCCTTCAACATCGCCTTCATCGGCGGCGCGGTTTTTCGGTTCCCGACTTTCGCCCCTGCCTGCGATCCGGGTTGCGTTTCGGATTGCGGCTTGGGTTGGGATTTGAGTTAGGGCCGGCTGACGATGCGGAGGAGGATGCGGAGGAAGACAAGGCGGATGCCGAAGGCATTGCGGATGCGGAGGAAGTCCGGTCCGCAGATTCTACACCGGATGCAGGCTTCATTCCGGTCAGAGATTTCGTTTTGGCCACGAGCTTTGTTCCGGCCACGGGTTTCTTTCCGGTCAGAGATTTCGTTCCGGTCACGGGCTTTGTTCCGGCCACGGATTTCGACGTTTTCGGCCGAGGCTTTTTCCGCACCGACCAGCCGAAATGGCCGAGCGCTTCGCCCAGCACGAAATATTCGCCGTGGGAGTAGACGATCGGGCAGGCCCGTTCGAGGCAGAAACGGCCCGTGGCAGGGTCGATATAATCGGCATCGACCTGCACGGCGACCACCTCGGCCAGAAACATGTCGTGCGTACCCAGCTCAAGCACCTGCCGCACGCGACACTCGATGCTCACGGGAGACTCTTCGACGATCGGTGCGGCGACCTTGAGCGCCTTGCCGGGCGTAAGGCCCATTTCGCGGAATTTGTCGTAATCGCGGCCCGAACGCACGCCGCACCAGTCTGCGGCGCGGGCCAGACTGCGGGTCGTGAGGTTGATGACGAACTCGCCGGTGCGACGGATAATCCCGTAGGAGTGGCGTTCGGGCCGCACCGAGACGTAGCACATCGGCGGATCGGTGCAGACCGTCCCCGTCCACGCCACGGTCAGCAGGTTATACTCGCCGGGCGTCGCGCCGCAACTCACCAGCACCGCCGGCAGCGGATAGATGAGCGTTCCGGGTTTCCAGCTCTCTTTCATCGGCCCAACTATTTGTCCCGAAAGAAGAAGTTGCGGAAAAATACGATCTGGTAGTCGATCGAATTGCCCCAATACTCGTTGTTGTGACGGCCGGGACGCACATAGAAGTCGTGCATGATGCCGCGGCGCAGCAGCTCGGCATGGAAGTCGTTGTTCACCCCGAAAAAGAAATCGTCGTAACCGCAGTCGATAACGATCGCCAGATCGCCGTCGGCGATACGCGGGATCAGGTTGATCGGCGTAGCCGCCTCCCAAGCTTCGGGATGCTCGGCCTGCGTGCCCAGCAGTTGCGGAATCTCCCAGTTTTCGGGGAACGGGCGGATATCCAGCCCGCCGCTCGTACTGCCGACGGCCCCGAACAGCTCCTTATGCCTGATCGCCAGCGACACGGCGCCGAAGCCGCCCATGCTGAGGCCCGTGATCGCGCGTCCGCTGCGGTCGCGCGAAACGGGATAACGTTCCTCGACGGCCGGAAGCAGTTCCCGCGTCATGAAAGTCTCGTAAAGGCTCTTCGCCCGCACCTTGCTGTCGAGGTACCAGCTCGTCGCGCCGTCGGGACAGACGAAGGCGATTCCTTCGCGGTCGGCGATGGCGGGCAGCGACGGTTTGATCCGGAGCCACGTCGTCTGATTGCCGCCGTAACCGTGGAGCAGGTAGACCGTCGGGCAGGGATTCGCAGGCGAAGCTCCGTCGGGCAGAATCACGATCACGGGAATGTCGCGGTCCATGGAAGCGCTGCGCACCGCAAGCGTATCGACCGCAGCGGCGGCGGCAAACTGCGCCGTCAGCCACGCCAGCAGAAAGGCTAAAATGAAGATTCGTTTCATGGCATACTATTTATGAATACGCAAAAATACGAAAAAACCGTATCTTTGCCGCATGCTGACGGAATTCATCCGATATCTCTCCGCCGAGCGGCGCTACTCGCCGCTCACGGTCCGCAACTACAAGCACGACGTGGAGCAGTTCCTCGCGTGGCTGGACTGCGACGAGTCGCGGTTCGACCCGCGGTCGGTCACGACCGAGCAGATCCGCGAATGGATCATTTTCCGCACGGAGGAGGGAAAGCTCAGCGCCGGGTCGATGAACCGCGAAGTGGCTTCGCTCCGGGCCTTTTTCCGGTGGCTGCACCGCACGGGAGCCGTCGAAAAGGATATTTTCCGCATGATTTCGACGCTCAAAACCTCACGCCGCCTGCCGGCATTCGTTCCCGAAAGCCGCATGACGACCATCGTCAGCGAATGCGGACCGGACAGCGAGGATTTCCTGACCGAGCGCAACTCGCTCATCATCCTGATGTTTTACGCCTGCGGACTGCGTCTGGCCGAGCTGGTCGGCATCGACCGCAGCGACTTTTCGGCCGACTACACCTCGCTGCGGGTCCGGGGCAAGGGAGACAAACAGCGCATGGTCCCGATTCTCGAATTCCTGCGCGAAAAGATTTTGCACTACCTCGGCCTAATAGAGAGGCAAAATATTTGCATTTCTTCGGAAAAAGCACTATTTTTAACACATAAAGGGAAGCGCATATCCCGGAGCGTCGTCTACCGCACGGTGCAGGAAGAACTCACCCGCGCGGGAGTACAGGGCAAGAAAAGCCCCCATGTGCTGCGGCATACGTTCGCCACGCACCTGCTGAACGGCGGAGCCGACATGCGCGAGATTCAGGAGCTTTTGGGCCACGCCTCGCTGCAGGCCACGCAGGTCTACACGCACAACAGCATCGCCCGGCTTCGGGAAATATACGCAAAAGCCCATCCCCGCGAAAAGGGAGGGAAGTGATTAACTTTTATAAACTGCAAGGCTATGAACGTACAGATTCAATCCGTGAAATTCGACGCAGACAAACGGCTGATCGAATTCGTAGAGCACAAAATGGAAAAGCTCGACCGCTTCGCAGAGCGTTCGACCGGTGCCGAGGTCATTCTGAAACTCGATAAAGACCATGAAAAAGGAAACAAGATCGCAACGATCACGCTCCATATGCCGGGCGAGGACCTCGTGGCCTGCCACCAGTCCAAAGCCTTCGAGGAGTCGGTGGACGAAGCGATCGACGCCCTCAAGCGTCAGATAGACAAATTCAAGAGCAAATCGGAAAAGTAAACCCACCAACCAATCAAATAACCTTTAACTTCAATGCCGCAGCGGCCGTCCCGAAAAGGACGGCCGCTGCATTTGAAAACATCCGCCACATGGCGACCGCGGGAAGCGGCAAACACCCGGCACGCGAAACTATCCGGAAGCCGAGAACACGCGGCCGTTGGGAACACACGGAATCGGGAAGCACACGTCATCCGAGAACCGTTGAAAGCGGGAAAAAACCGGCACGCGAAAACGCCCGGAGGCTGAAACCGCGCGGAATTCCGGCGAATGACTCCGCCCCAGCGCGGAGCCGCACACAAAAAAAGCGACCGGAAACCGATCGCTTAGTAGTGGATAGGGGATTCGAACCCCTATGTCGTGCGTGAGAGGCACGTATCCTAACCCTTAGATGAATCCACCGTGTGAGTTTTGTGGTGCAAAGATAACGCCTTCTTTTAAAACTGCAAAATTTTCCTGCAAATTCTACGATTTTTTTTGGAAAACCCCGCATATAGCCGCATTTTCCGTATCTTTACGATAAATACAAAACATGTCCAGACCATGAAATACATCAAAACCGCCATACTGATCGCAGGCATGGCTGCGGCGACGGCAGCCTGCACGCGGAAGCCCGTCGCTCCCCAATTCGGCATGCTGTCCATCGACACCCTCATCGGCACGCCCGCAAACGGATGCAAGATCGAATACCGTTTCGCCACGATCGCCAACGCAGAGAAATCCCCCGCCCTGCGCTCCATCGAAGCCGCCAACGCAGGCTATTTCTTCGAACTGGAAGAGTTCGGCGGCACGGCGCGTCAGGCGGCCGATTCCGCCCTCCGCCAGATCGCCGCGGAGCTTGCATTTCCGCAGAGCGCCCCGCAGATGACGGAGCCTTACGAAATCTCGGCCGAAGCCGAAGTAGCCGTCACGGACTCGCTCGTCACCTACATCATCAGCCGGTGGAGCTACACGGGAGGGGCGCACGGCATGTACGCCACGGAGTGCCATACCTATTCGCTGGCCGGAGGGTACGAACTCTCCACGGCGGACCTCTTCTCCGAACGGCAGCTGCTCGGCATGGAGGCCCTGCTGCGCAGGAAACTCTGCGAGCAATACGAAGCCGCCAACGACGACGAGCTGGCCGAACGGGGATTTTTCCCGGAATATATCTCCCTGACGGAGAATTTCCGGATTACGCCCGAAGGGATCACCTTCTACTACAATCCTTACGACATCGGATGCTATGCGCTGGGAGCCGTCGACGTGACGATGAGCCGCGAAGAGCTGGAGAATCTGTAACATCCTCCGAAAAAGAGACGGCCGCAGGGCCGTAAAATGAAAAAAGGCCGGAGTCTCACGACTCAGACCTTTTTTTTGGCGGGGAACCACCCCCTCCAAAAACGAGGTTTAATCGGAGGTATTCGACTCTCGGACGAGCACCGTCCTTCAAGTCTTAGTAACGGAATCCCCGTTACAACCTGCCGATTTCCTCAACCAACCTAAAACTACTAACCTAAATGAACCTTAAAACTTCACTGCAAAGATACGTGTCATTTTTGAATTATGCAAATATTTTAGGAATATATTAAATATATTTAACAATTTCGTAACATTAGGCCGTCAAAAAGGCTTCAAGATGCCTTCGAAGAACATTCGGGCTAAATGTCAAAAGAGACAGCATATCTTCGGAAACTAAAAAACAGGGGATAAAAAGCATATTCAGGCAGAAAAATACGCCGGGCACACATGACAAAATTCTAAAGTCCATACCAACCATCCGTGACAAAAATTCCGGAAAGGCACAAAAAAAAGGAAACCCGGTATTCCGATGGAATACCACAGTTTCCTCACCAACCTAAAACTACTAACCTAAATGAACCTTAAAACTTCGCTGCAAAGATAAGATGAAAAAACATGCCGTGCAAGTTTTTATTAAAAAAATTTTCGAATTTTTTGATATTTTTTAATAAGTCGCATACATTCAATTATCTAATAACATGTAAACATGCAAGATAGCCGGGTACCGCCGATCCCGGGTGATCGAAAATATTTTTTCATATTCTGCGCAGTATTCCCCTCCGGCGCACATTTATATAAAACGGAACACGATAAAAATGGAGTGCACATACCCTGAGCGGGGATAAATCACTACCTTTGTACGATGGACAAGAAGCTACGCGTTACCCTGAGCATCCCGGCAGCGGGATGCCGCGGCAGGAATTTTGCGGCCGGTTGCGTACGGCCGCAGCAACAACGACGCCTAAAACCCTAATTTACCAATGACGGTATCACTGATCATCTCCACCTACAACTGGCCGCGGGCCCTCTACCTGTGCCTGGACAGCGTAATGCAACAAACGGCCATGCCCACGGAAATCCTGATCGCTGACGACGGTTCAGGTATCAGCACCCGCGATGTCGTCCGCCATTTCGAAGCGGTGTCGCCCGTCCCCATCCGGCACATCTGGCACGAGGACAAGGGGTTCCGCCTGGCCATGATCCGCAACAAAGCCATCGCGGCGAGCCGTTGCGAATACATCATACAGATCGACGGCGACCTGATCCTCCAACGTAACTTCATCCAGGATCACATGATCTTCGCACAACGGGGCTGCTACGTCACCGGGTCGCGCGGCATCATCACCGAAATGCTCACCCGCAAGGTACTCAGCGGGGAGATCACCTCGCTCACACCACTGATGCGGGGCGTGCGCAACAGCAACAACGCCATCCGCATCCCGCTCATGGCATTCCTCTACCGGACGCTGGGTCCCACCCGCTTCGTCAAAGGCTGCAACATGGCCTTCTGGCGCAACGACCTGATCCGCGTCAACGGTTACGACGAATCGTTCTGCGGCTGGGGCCGCGAAGATTCCGAACTGGCGATCCGCCTCGACAACAGCGGCGTGCGCCAGCGGTGCATGAAGTTCCGCGGCGTGGTCTTCCACCTCCACCACGGCAAATGCGAGCGCAACAGCCTTTCGGCCAACGAGGAACGTTACCAGCAAACCATCCGAGAACACCGCACCCGCTGCGAAATCGGGCTTACTCGCCACTTGGGAGAAACGGATCAGACCCGCACCCCCAAACCCGAGGTGAAAAACCCCGTTCCCGCCAGCGCAGGCCATTGAGCCCCGGCCGGAAACATCCGGCCCAGGAAACGGCATCCATAAACGTGAGTGCCGCCCCGGTCGGGGCGGCACTCACGTTTTCTATCGGCGGCGGAATTTTTCCAGCAGGGGATAATAATGTAACTGCCGGCGCAGTTTCCATTTGCGCACCAGGTTCAGGGGCTTGCGTTTCAGCCCCGCATGCCCCCGCACGATATAATCGTCCACGGCATCGAGCACCCGCGCCGAACAGCGGCAGTCGCGGTGCGGTTCATGGTGCATGGTGTAGCTGCGGATCTCCTCCATTAACCCCTCAGGCCGCGCCAGCGCACGCTCGATGGCCGGGCCGACGGCCTCCGGCGTATCGACGTCGATCAGATGGGGCCCCGGATGCGAATTGCGGAACGTCACGACCGGTTTGTCGAGGAACATGAATTCGAGGATGATCGACGAGCTGTCGCACAACATCACGTCGGCCTGCTGCAGAAGCGGCATCTTGTCGGAACCCTCATAGAATATGACGTTCTCGTTCTCCTCCGCAATACGTTTATAGCCGGCTATGATCCCGGGGTCAGTCAGCTTGGGATGGAACGTGATGACCCAGTCCCACGGATGGGTTTTGGCCAGACGGTCGATCTCCGCCATCAGATGGGGCGCCGAACAGACATTGCGCGTGAAGGTCGGGGGGTAAAGAATCACCGGATGGTCATTCTGCGGTTTACGCTGCACTTCGGGCGAGAAATAGGTGTCGGCTTTGGGCCAGCCGGTCTCGTAGACCCGGAAGAAGCCGTATTTCTTTTCCAGTTCCTTGAAATAAGGCGTACTGCTCGGCCCCTGCGTACAATAAATGTCGAACCATCCGCGCACCGTGAAGTGGTCGTCGACGGCCTCGATCCGCTTTTGGATCGCATAGCCGTGGAAAAGCGCCACCTTCACACCCGGGATAAAATCGGGGATGTAGTTGCCCGGTGCAAAAACCGCGACCGGGTTATAAGCGACCGCCTCCCGGATTGTCCCCAACCGCACCTCGCCCTCTTCGAGCACGACGGGACACCCCTCTTCGACAAACCAGGCCGCCTCGCCTCCGCGGCGGCGGATTTCATGTTCCAAAGGCCTCAGGATTGAATAGGCATAAGGCAAAGTAACGTACAACAGGTATCTTTTCATCGTTCCAGGTTTAGGTTACAATACTCGGATTCAGCGTGTCAGCCGCCGCTTCAGGCTCTTGCCCCAGCGCATCAGGGTCGAGACGGCGAGCACCCCGGGGCGCATCCACCGCCGCCTGTCCATCCGCAGCAGCAACCAGTCGCAACGGCTGAAAAACCCTTCCAGCTCGGCGCGGTAGCGTTCCGCCTCCGCATTGATCCCGCGGGCAAACTCCGTGTCGCCGGCCCATGGGTTATGGCTTTTGCGCAGGTAAACCAGGTACCAGCGCATTTTATTGAGCAGCAGGTAGAACTCCAGCCGGTCGCCAACAACATCCCTGTGCCTCACCAGCTCGGCATGCACCGCCTCGCTGAATTTAACGCAGTAGCCGATATCGAGCGGCGAACGGTTGGCCGACCCGCCGCGCTGCACATATCCGTAACCCACATAATCGACGAACCGGACACGCGGCTGCTGACAGCCGATCTGGATGTTGAGCAGGCTGTCTTCCCCCAGCCGCAGCGGATAATGACGCAGTTCCTTTTCGAACAACGCCCGGCGATAGAGCCGTCCCCACACGGTCACGGAAATAGCGTGGTAGAGCGATGCAACAAGGAAATCCAGCCCCTGCATGTCCGACGTGCGCATTTCGCGCTTGGGCGCTTCGTAGGTCTTGCAAATACGTTTGTAATCGCAGCATACGATATCGTACCCGCCGTTTTCCCCGATGGCCGCCACCAGTTTCTCCAGCATGCGGGAATCCCAGACGTCGTCGCCGTCGAGAAAACAGATGTAGTCGCCCTTCGCATGCCTGATACCCGTCTCACGGGCCCTGGCAGCCCCCTGGTTTACAGTACTTATGACGACGATGCGCGCATCGCGCTCCGCGTGGCGGAGCGCCACGGCCTGCGAACCATCCGTCGAACCGTCATCGACGACAATAGCCTCGAAATCCCCGTACGTTTGCCGTCCGACCGAATCGAGGCAGGTATCGAGATAGTTTTCCAGATTGTAAACCGGAATAATGACCGATACCACGGGCTTTGATTTTTCCCTTTCCTCCATCTATGCAATCCAATTTACCGCTTTCACGATCCGGCTGCCGGCTCCGTCGTAAAAATCCATGTTTCAGTATAATTTTCCTTTATCGTGCCAGACGCCGCCGCAAACTGGTACGCCAGCGCAATCCTGTCGTCAGCATGACGACGACCGGGCGCATGGCCCGGTAACGGTCGAGCTCCAGCAACAGCATCCGCGCCCGCGAATAGTACGCCCTCAGCTCGTCCCGGTACCGGCCGGCCGATTCGCGCAGGTCGCAGACAAACGCCTGGTTCCCGACCCACGGACTGCGGCTTTTGCAGACATAGACCGAATACCAGCGTACCTTATTCAGCAATGCATAGAATTCGGCATGTCCCCGAAGCGATTCGCCGTGCCGTTGTAACTCCCGTTCCACAATACTACAAAATAAGCAGCAGTATTCAAAATCGAAGTTTCGGTGATTGGACGACGACGGCCGCTGCACGTAATCATATCCCACGTAGTCGATGAAATGGACGCGGGGAAGGCGGCAGGCGATCTGGATGTTGATCATCGTATCCTGACCCAGTCGTAACGGATAGTGGTTGAGCCCGTTATTGAAAAGTTCCCGCCGATAGAGTTTGCCCCAGAGTGTCACCCAGATCGAATGGCGAAG
>OJNT01001921.1_pt1 | contig 12809 bp, 10 predicted proteins | sample 1597981 | NCBI WGS metagenome assembly OJNT01 (sample SAMN01915211, study PRJEB22387) | human gut metagenome | isolation source: stool | host: Homo sapiens | place: USA
TTCAGTACGAGTAAGAAAAGTATAATAAGAAATTCCATAAATGGATTAAAATGATTATTGCTTCGAAATTACATGAAATCACGACGTCATGCAAATATGTACTGTATATTAATGATTTTTTAATAAACAATTGGTGCGGAATAGTAATGTATGCTTTGAAATGAAGGGTGTTTAATAAGCAAAGAACATATTCCGGGATTGCAAAGTAAATGCTCCCGGAATATGTTCTTTAGTTATTTCTGATTTTGAGTCTTTCTTATTGTTTGTATTTATCAGCCAGTTCTTTAGCACGGGCTACACGTTTGGCTGTGTCGGGGTGTGAAGAAAACATTCTCTGCATGTAGGAAGATGCGGGAGCTCCGTTGGACAATTCGAGAAGTTTATTCAGTGATTTGTACATGCCATAAGGGTCGATGTTGTTTTTTACGCAGAACTCTACCCCATAGGCATCGGCTTCGTACTCTTGTTTTTGTGAGTATTGCGCACCGGCAAGTGCTTCTGCTATTGCTCCCAGTTCAGAGTCGGTCAGTTTGGCGACTTGGCTGCTGGCTGCTCCTGCCGCATTCTTTACTGCCGAGCGGAGATAGGCATTCTTCATGGCATCTTTAGAATCGGTATGGATAACGTGTCCGATTTCATGACCGATGACTGCCATTACTTCCTCGTCGTTCATGACGTCCATCAGTCCGGCACAGATACGCACACTGCCGTCGCCGCAGGCGAAAGCGTTTACGTCCACTACTTCATACACGCCAAAGTTTACTTTCATGCCATCCACTTCTTTGATGTTGCCGGTCAGTCTTTCCAGACGTTTTCCGTATTCGCTGTCCGGTTTGGTCAGTGGATTATGCTTGTCCATCCATTCCATGTATTCTTTGCTCATGGCAGCGATGTCGGCATCCGATAAGGTGATTGCCTGCACGGCATCCTTGCCTGCTTGAAGAGCTTTTCCTACATTGAATTTTTTTCCGAATTGTGCCGAAGCGTTGAAACAACTCATGCCCAGAAAGAACAGGGCCACTAATGCAATTTGTTTTTTCATCATAGTGAATTTTAGTTCGTTATTATTATAATAGTGTTAGTATTCGAATGTGATTCCTAAAGTCGGCAGCAGTGTACCGCTTTCCTGTTTGACGGACTTCATGACATACCGTTGCCCGGCTATGGGTGCGTCCGGATTCTTAATTACTCCTGTGCTCATCAATACATCCGCCTGTTTCAGTTTGCTGCCTGCAATATTCTGCAAATCGATATAGAAGCCCAGCATACAGCGTTTCAGGTAAAATGTTTTATCTATGCGTATATCTACCTGAGTAAAGGCCGGAAGCCGTTCTTCGTTATATCGGGTATAGTCGTAATACGGTTTTCCCTGAGCGTTCCAGGCTGTTACCAGAGAGGACTTGTCGGCATCATAAGGAGTGTAGGGAGCACCGCCTATGCAGCTGACTTTCATCCCGACGCTCCAATGTCGGGGGAGGTTATAAGTACCCCGTAAGTTGAAGATGAAGCGGTTGTCCCATGCGGAGGCGATATATTCGCTTTCTTTATTGTTACGGTATTCGCTTTTAAAGAGCGTGAAGGAGGAGGCCAGATTCAGCTTCTTGGCAATCAGCCATTTGAGGAGAAGCTCTGCGCCGTATGAACGTCCCTGTGCGGTGGAAGTCAGCAGTTCGTTGCCTATCACTCCGTAATTGTTTCCTTTGCAGGTCAGCGGAATGCCGTCGGCTACGGAAAGGGGGATTTTGTCGTAGTCTTTGTAGAACCCTTCGAGGGATACTTCGAAGGTATCGCCTTTTCGCCAGTTGATGCCTATGCTTCCCTGACTGACTTGCATATAGCGGAGCGCATATTTGTTGGCATAGAGTCCGTTATTGTTTTTAAAGCCGAGAGCGGTGTAGGGAGGCAGCTGGTAGTAAAGTCCCGCATTTCCGCTTAGCGACCAGTGTTCCGTCAGTTGATAGGAAAGCGACAGGCGGGGAGAGAGCTGATCGGTCATATCCTTCATGGCTGCCGAGTAATTATTGGCATCGGTACGCAGACCGAGCGAAGCCGTAAAGCGTTCGTCTATCGAAGTATAGTTGATCGTTCCGAAAAGTCCCCAGCGCATGATGTCCAGATAGGTGTGATAGTCAAATGTCTGCGCATGGTCGGTGTACACCTTTTGGAAAGTGGTGCTGCTATATTGACTATAGTCCAGATTGGCTCCGACAGTCACTTTCCAGTTGCGGAAAGAAGAGCTGTTTTCCAGACGGAACTGAGTGTTCTGCTCCGTAGAACGGAGACGGAGCGTGAGGTTGTCCGGATTACTTTCGTCGTTCTGCCGGTATTTGGTATTCCGGTTGTTCAGATAACTGTGGCTGGCGATGACCGACTGTACGTGTGCCCCTGCATAATGCCGGTATACAGCGCCAAGTGTGAATGTCTCTTGCTGAATCTTAGGCAGGTAACTGAGTATATATTCATTATCTTCATCGTCGGCTTTGGTGTTTAACTTCATTTTGTCAATGCCGCCCAGTCCCAGTACGGTCAATTCGTTTTGTGCGTCGAACCTTGTTTTCAGTTTAAACTGTGCATCCGTAAAGGTGGGCAGGAAGGGCAGACCGAGCATGTCAAACAGGAACTGCAGATAGGACTGGCGGACGGAAACCAGATAGGAAGTCTTTTTACCCAGATGTCCGTTGGAAGCCAAAGATACTTCGGAAGCTCCGAGAGTGGCTTTCACGGAATTGCGTTCCATGTCTCCGTCACGCAATTTGAAGTCGAGCACAGAGCTGAGCGCATTTCCTTTATCCGTCGGAAAAGCTCCGGTATAGAAGTTCACTTCACGTATCAGATCGGCATTGAGAATACCTACCGGACCGCCCGATGCTCCTTGTGTACTGAAATGGTTGATATTGGGAATCTCTACTCCGTCCAGGTAAAAGCGGTTTTCGGAAGGTGATCCGCCGCGTACAATCAGGTCGTTGCGGTATCCTATCGGCGAAAAGGCGACTCCCGGATAAGACTGTACGATGCGTGAAATGTCCCGATTGGCTCCCGGACTCTTTTCTATCTCCTGCAATCCGATGATACGCAGGCTGACCGGACTTTCAATGTCGCGGCGAAAGGGGGAGGCGGTAATGGTTACTCCTTCAAGCTCCGTCTGGTTCTCTTCCATTTCTATCTGTATGTGCAGATCTCTGGTCGATAGAATATATTCGGGGGTAGTGACGGTTTTGTATCCGATAGCTGATGCTTGCAGGCGGTAGATGCCGGGAGGAACCTGTTCTATCGAAAACTTTCCTTCCGCATCCGTCACTCCTCCTTTGTTTAGTCCGACAATCATTACATTGATAAATTCCAGAGGCTGGCGGCTGGATTTGTCAATGACTGTACCTTTCACTTGATGGACAGGCTGTGCCCATAGGAAGGAGATTGTTATATGGCAAAGTAGCAGAACTGACAGGAGTCTTTTCATGTTATTGTAGTTTAGTGACTGCAAAGTTAATGGAAAATAGTTTCACATTTCATTTTTATATTTTATTTTTGCGGGAACAATCAAATTAGGTTGAATATGAAAACCGTAAAACTGATAACCTGTAATGACGCAATGGAGGCACACATCCTGCAGGGAGCGTTAGAGAATGAAGGTATTGAATCTGTTCTGCACAATGAGAACTTCTCGTTTCTGTATAGAAGTTATGTGAGCAGCATCGCAGGAGTGGATATCTTGGTGGTAGATGAAGATTATGACAAAGCTGTCCGGGTGCTGAAACAGAATCAGAGCTGGCCCGAAGAACTGACTCTCTGCCCGTGTTGTGGATCATCTGACATTAAACTGGTGTTGAGAAAAGGAAAGAAACTGCGTGCGATAGGTGCGGCTGTGCTTTCTATGCTGGCTGCGGCGCCTCCGGGAAGCAACCACTGGGAATATACCTGCAAACAGTGTCATAAGACTTTTGATAAGCCTGTTTCTGAATTTCAGCCTTCGGAAGACGACGAAGAATGATCTGACTAAACATATTTATAAACACAATGAAAAAGAATAGACTTCTATTAATTGCTCTTTTGTTAGTTTGGCTGGCACCTTCTTTTGCAGCCAGGGTAGATACTTTATTAGTGAAAAGCCCTTCCATGAATAAGGAAATAAAGGTGGTGGTAGTAACTCCTGATGCAGCCCTGGGAAAGAAAGCTGTATCATGTCCTGCTGTGTACCTGTTGCATGGTTTTGGCGGTCATGCCAAGACATGGATTGAAATCAAACCCAATCTGCCTCAGATAGCGGATGAGAAAGGCATCATTTTTGTTTGTCCGGACGGAAGTACCAGCTGGTACTGGGATAGTCCGAAAGATCCGTCTTTCCGGTATGAAACGTTTGTTTCATCGGAACTGGTGAAGTACATAGACGGACATTACAAGACAATCGCCGACCGTAAAGGACGTGCCATTACAGGGTTGAGTATGGGTGGACATGGCGGCTTGTGGACGGCTATCCGTCATAAAGATACTTTTGGCGCTTGTGGAAGCACAAGTGGCGGTGTGGATATTCGCCCGTTCCCGAAGAACTGGGATATGGCAAAACGCTTGGGAGACTATGAATCTAACAAGGAAATATGGGATACACATACTGTTATCAACCAGATTGATAAAATACAGAATGGAGATCTGGCGATTATCTTTGATTGTGGCGAAGCAGACTTTTTCATTCAGGTGAATAAGGATTTGCACAACCGCTTGTTGGAAAAGAAAATCGACCATGACTTTATCACTCGTCCCGGAGGGCATACCGGAGAGTATTGGAATAACTCTATCGATTACCAGATTTTGTTCTTTGATAAGTTCTTCAAGAAATAAAACGGGAAAAGCTTGACTTTAGCATCCGGATGTCGTATCTTTGGATGCATAATCATATAGTAGATTGAAATTAAACTACGATAGAAGGAGGAAGTGGGAACTTTCTCCTTTTTTTGTGTTTAGTCGGGCGGAAAAATGACTTTACCTCGGCTTTGGGTTGACTTTTGCCTGCTTTCTGATGAAAATTAGATGCTTTGTCAAGCAAGATTAGATGCTTTGTCAGGTGAAAACAGATGCTTTGTTAAGTGAAAACCGATGCTTTGTTACGGCAAATGTGCCTTTCGTTCACGAAAAGGGGAACCGTGAGTTAAGAATCTGTAATTCTGCTCTTGACAAAAACGGGGTTATTCGATGGAAATATTGATGGTACGGTTTATATAATTCATGCTTTTACCGTTACCATATTTAGTCTGGATATGTAAGCCGGTAGGTTTGTTTTTCTTGTCAAAGCTATATGAATATTCGGTTCTTTCGGTGTAGGTATCATCCGTCTGGTCAGGATAGGAGGCAACGGTGAGATGCTGTGTCGGTTTGCCCAGTATCCCTGCAAACATCGCTTCACGATGAAAGGAGAGAGGATAAGTATCTGCCAGTACCGGACAGGGCAGGCGATAATAATTAATATCCTTTCCGGGTTCATAATGGGTTTGCAGCTCTCCGTACCCGGTGAATGATTCGTTGGTCAGCGAAGGACAAGTTGCAGAGACCAGGTCTCCTTGCTTGTATTTCAGTGAAAGGGTTTGTGTAGTGGCTGCTTCGCTGCTTCCTTCTTTGGGCAGGGTTTCCTTTACCAGTGTCAGATAACCGTCTGTATAGGAAAAGGTATATTCTCTCTTCTGACCGAACGAAGTGTATTCACACTGTGTAGCGTATCCTTGTTCGTTTAAAGTATATTTGCGTTGGATGCCCGTTTCGTCGGTAAGGGTGACACTGCCTCTGTTATTCTCGTATCGAACTGCTATCGGGTTAGTGATGGTTTCCGTCAGGTCGGCAATAGAAACCTCCTGTGAATAGATATAATCCGTCAGCCAATTCTCTTGATAAGAGAACTCTTCTCTTTTCGTAACGTCAGATACTCCTATTCCGTCAGACTTGCAGAATTCAGTTAACAGCATTCTGCTCATTGCAGGAGTCGGGATTTCAATTTCTGTCCATGCCTTTTCTTCATCATCCGAGCAACCGAATATGACTGTCATCATGCAGACTAAGAGGAGTATCTTTCTCATTACCGCTTATTTAATCCGTAATCCTCCGGCAAACCGTCTGCTGGCAGGACTACTGACATTCTTTTCTATCTTGAAGCTCTTCGTGCTTGGAGTTTCTTCTTTATCTTCGTCTTTCGGCGGATAAGTTCCTTCCAGCGTCTGAATGGCTATGCTTAGCATTCTCTCTTTGGGATCACCGAAAGGAAGAAACTGGCTGTAGTTGGTCGTTCCGTCAATGGACGTTTCACTTATCTTGAATTGATCGCTCGGAGTAAGAATGAATGGTTCTTCGCCTGCGACGTGATCTGAATTGTAAACGGTACATACCACAGGATTGACAGACCAGCGGTAAGTCTCATTGATGAACTGTTCGGTGGCTACAGTTTGTCCTTTACTTGCGCTGCCCATCACAATGATGTTAGGGTACTGGTCCTTTTTGTATAGACTGGTCAGCAGCATTTCCGCTGCTCCGGCTGTTGTGCCGCTGGTAATCACTATCAATACGTTCTGGTTCAGGTTGGTACCGGTTTTCAATACTTCCTGATCAAAATCGATGGTAGTGCTCTTGTCTATGTTTTTGTCATTGTACTCCAGGTAAGCCATAGGGGTACCCATTCTTGCACTCGGAACGAGGATGGTAGCTAATAACTGAACACAATCCAGAGATCCTCCCGCATTGTAGCGAAGGTCGAGTATGGTGGCCTTTACATTGGCTTCTTTAAATTTGGTAGAGACTTCGCGTAGTTTGTTGTTGTACTTTTCCGGATCGGCGCTAGTGCCGGCAGTGAAACTGTTGTACATCAGATAGCCTACTTTGGTACCATCATTTAAGGTCAGAATTTCGTATTTATGTACCGGCTGGTCTTCGATAGACTGGGCTGCTCCCAAATCCAGCGTAATGCCGTTCGGTACTACTTTGTATACCATTACCGGCTCTTCCGGAACTTCTTCTCCTTCTTCGGGCTCTACTTCAACTTCCTTCCATATCCCCATAGAAAGCTCTCTCGCTATCGTGCCTTGCAGCAGTTGTGTTTCATACTTCTTACTGATGTAGGAAGTATCTACTTTCATAATCCAGTCGCCACGTTGAAGACCGGCCTTTGCTGCGGGCGATTCGGGGATAACATAGGTAATCAGGGCATTGTATGCCGTATCGTTATCCTGGCTTTTTACAAGTGAATAGTCGAATCCATAGGTTGGCAATGGAGCTTCCATCACAGAGTCTACAAAAGAATAGCTGTCTTGGTCCCATTTCGCTTTGGATAGAAAGGAAGCGGGGTCCAGAAATAGATTAACGTCATTGTAGGAAGGCATATTCTGATACCACAGATAGTTCTCTTGCATAATGTCATACATCCAGCTATCCAGTTCGGTCAGGTGGGCATATTCCGGCCAGCGGTCTACACCACAAGAAAAGAAACTGCTGACAGATACGACGATCAGAGCAGGTATGAGTAGTATTTTACGTAAATTCGTCATCATAAAAAGCTTTTCAGTGTGCAAATGTAGGAAATACTTTGCTTATCTACCACATTTATGGTATAAAAATGCCTTCAATATGTGATAGGCTGTTAGCAAATCCCGCCTTATCTTTGCAACATCGGAAATGAATGACAGGTATTAATATAATAGAGAGAGAATAAAGAGAATAATTAGAATCCGAAGAGAGTGATATAGAGTTAATGATTTTTGGATGGACCACAACCTGACTTTGACAAAGATTTGATGAAACAGATTTGCCTGTGTGCTAATTTGTCGATGATTATGATCATAATACATTGGCATATTAGCACTTCTTTGGTGTTAAATGAATAATTATGATGAATATAGCTGCATTATTATCCGGAGGTGTCGATAGCTCTGTCGTCGTTCACCTTCTTTGTGAGCAAGGATACCGTCCGACTCTTTTCTATATCAAGATAGGTATGGATGGAGCGGAGTATATGGATTGCTCGGCTGAAGAAGATATTGAAATGTCTGCCGCCATTGCCCGTAAGTATGGCTTGTCGCTGGAAGTGGTTGATTTGCATAAAGAGTACTGGGAGAACGTGGCTGCTTATGCGATTGATAAAATCAGAAAAGGACTGACGCCGAACCCGGACGTGATGTGCAACAAACTCATCAAGTTCGGTTGTTTTGAGCAGCGTGTCGGAAAGAATTTCGATTTTACAGCGACAGGGCATTATGCCACTACCGTCCAGCGGGACGGTAAGACTTGGCTGGGGACAGCCAAAGACCCTGTTAAAGACCAGACAGATTTCCTTGCACAGATAGACTATCTGCAAGTTTCCAAACTGATGTTTCCTGTTGGCGGGCTGATGAAGCAGGAAGTACGCGAGATTGCACGCAATGCAGGACTGCCCAGTGCCCGGAGAAAGGATAGTCAGGGGATTTGCTTTTTGGGGAAGATTAACTATAATGATTTCGTGCGTCGCTTTTTGGGAGAACAGGAAGGGGCGATTATAGAACTGGAGACCGGAAAGAGAGTGGGCACACATCGCGGCTACTGGTTTCATACGATCGGGCAGCGGAAAGGTCTTGGACTGAGTGGCGGTCCCTGGTTTGTGATAAAGAAGGATGTGCAGGAAAATATCATCTATGTCTCTCATGGATATGGAGTAGAGACGCAGTTTGGGCATGAATTCCGGATCAATGATTTCCACTTTATTACGGATAATCCGTGGAAAGATGCGGGAAAGGAGGTTGATATTACGTTCAAGATTCGTCACACTCCCGAATTTACAAGGGGAAGGCTGCTTCAGGAAGAGGGCAATCGGTTCCGTATCTTGTCTTCCGAGAAGTTGCAGGGCATTGCGCCCGGTCAGTTCGGGGTCGTTTATGATCAGGAAGCGGGAGTTTGTGTGGGAAGTGGTGAGATTGTCCGTTAGCAGCTTTCAGCCGGGATCGATCTTTAGCCGGCTGTCTCAAATATAATATTCCGCCAAGTCGACAATCCCTGCACGCATCGCATACTTGGTAGCCTCGTGTACATTGTTGACTCCCAGCTTCCGGAAGATATTCTTTCGGTGGCTGTTTATCGTATGGAAACTGAGATTCTTTTCTGCGGCTATTTCTTTGGTTGTCTTTCCCAACGCGATCTCTTTGAGGATGTTTTTCTCTGTTTGTGTCAGCAGATGATCTTCTGTGGTGGCAGGGGATGGGGCAGAAGGGACCGATCCCGAAAGCAGCAGATTGCTGACATGATTGCAGATATACCGCTGTTTGCGTGAAGTGCATTGCAGGGCGGTCATGATCTCTTCTTTCGAATTGTCCTTCATGACTACTCCGAAAGCCATACTGCTGAACAATACCTGCCGGAGAAAATGAATGCTCAACTCATCGGAAAACAGAATCCAGTCGGCTTCTTTGAATCGCTCCTGCAAGACAATCAGTTCGTCTGCTCCGGCGAAATCAAATAAAGTATAATCCAGAATAACCACCGCTTGCGGATACAGACGCAGTTGCTGAATCAGCTCAGCCTTGTTGTCGGCTTCTAAAAGAACAGATACATCCTTTTGGCGGCTTAGCAGAAACATCATTCCTGCTTTACTGATATCCTGGTTGTCTGCGATGATATATTCCCTCATAAGAATTGATAAATTAAAAACTCCGCTACAAATGTACGCATTTTGCGCGATTTGTAGCGGAGTTGCTATCATATTCTTCTGTTCGGATTACCAGGCGCGTCCTTTGAAGATGTTGGATTGATCCAGTGGGACGATGTTACCGTTCAATGTCAGGTTGTTGTTATTGAAGTTCGGGCTGATTGATACCGAAGCATTGTTGTTACCGCTGCTCATGTTGATAAATACCTGAGCTGAGATACCGATACCCTGTACACTGAATGAGCAGTTTACATTTCCTTTCTTATCGATGTTCATCTTCATGTCCGAAGAGTTACCGTCTACAGTCACACCGCCGATACCGTTAGGGCCGGGATAAGGAGTGTTGAAAGCTGTCTGTACAGTGGCTCTGTTTCCGTTCATCAGGACGAAGTTAGTGTTGGAAGTCACGAAAGCACTCATACCGTTACGGAAGATTACCTGATTGGCTTCCAGAACAAACTGTTTGTTTTTCAAAGCCTGAACAGCCTGCTGGTAAGCTGCCATGTCCTGTACTTGTTCTTCTGCGCGAAGTTTTGCTCTTTCTGCGTCTCTTTCTGCTTTTCTGTCTGCGCGGCGGATGGCTGCGTTACTTTCCTGTGCATACATCATTGTGCTCGCACTTACTAAAACTAATGCTAATAATGCAATAAACTTTTTCATAACTTTTTTTTGTTTAGGTTTAATACGTTGTTCGTTTATTGCAAAAACAAAGTGTATGCCAGATTGTTCACGAGCGTTTTACAATTTTATATCCGATGGCTGCCACGGCAATACTCATTAAAGGACTGATAATGTTGAAAAAGCAATAGGGGAGGTACACCAGCGTAGGCACGCTCAGAATAGTGGCTTGCGTCATCCCGCAGGTATTCCACGGAATCAGTACGGATGTAACGGTTACTGAATCCTCGGTGGTCCGGCTGAGCAGGCAGCTTTCGTAACCTTTTTTAGCATAAATGTCGCGAAACATATTACCGGTCAGGATGATGCTGATGTACTGGTCGGCAGTTGCCAGATTGAGGAAAAGCCCCGAACAGACGGTAGCCGATACGACGCTGACCGTTTTCTTCATGAAACGTACGAAGAGCGATGTGATGCTTCCCAGCATACCGCTGGCTGTCATTGCCCCGCCGAAACACATGGCACATAATATCAGCCAGATGGTATTCATCATTCCCGACATACCACGGGTGGCAATTAAATCTGTCAAAACAGCATTGTCGGTCTGCAGGCTTGTCTTGCCGTAGATGGTCATCATCAGTCCTTTAAATAGGGAGTCGAAGTTGGAAACGGCAGCCCCCGAAATTTCCCGCAACAAATCCGGTTGGAAGATCAGAGCGAAAATGCCCGCCAATAGAGTGGACAGAAACAGGGTAATGATGGAAGGCACTTTCCGTGCAATCAATATGCCTGTTGCTATCGGTATAATCAGCAGCCACGGGGTGATATGGAACTTTTCGTTCAGGGCAGCTGCCACTTCCGCGATGTGCTGGGTATTGCTGGCGTCATGAGACAGACCTGCTACCGTAAATATAATCAGTGTGATGATCAGTGAGGGCACCGTAGTAATCATCATGTAGCGGATATGACGGAAGAGGGGCGTGTCCGTGACGGATGCCGCCAATATGGTCGTCTCGGACAAGGGAGAAACCTTATCGCCGAAATAGGCACCGGAAATGATAGCTCCCGCAATCCAGCCTTCTTCAAATCCCTGTGCCTTTCCGATGCCCATGAGAGCAATACCGATGGTGGCGATCGTTGTCCATGAACTTCCGGTCATAACGGAGATCAATACGCAAATAATACAGGTGGATGTCAGGAAGAAACTGGGATGGATAATCTGCATCCCGTAATAAATCAAAGTGGGCACTACTCCGCTAATCATCCAGATGCCGCTTAATGCGCCGATAATCAGTAAGATGATGATGGCTGTTGTCACTCCTGCCACGTTGTTCGTGATTGCCAGTTCGTAGTCTTTCCAAGGGATTTTGTAGAAAGCCATGCCGATAAGGATACAAATGGCGGTGGTAGTAAGCAGCGATACCTGACTTCCGCCATTGAGGGCATCACTGCCAAATATACGAATGGTGGCGAATAGTAATATCACTAATACGACAATGGGCAATAGTGATACGAGGGGAGATGGAGCTTTCTTCATTCTAAATATAACGCTTTATTATTTAATCTGGTGGTTTAGGTTTCTTTATTATGTAACTGCCGGACCTTCAATGATGTCGGATGCTTTATTGATTTCAGGCATCGATTCCGGTAAATGTCTTTAGAGCGTATCCTATCAGGAAACTGATACCTGCCACACTGAAACTGAGTACAGCCATTTCCGTAAACCGCTTTCGGAAGCTTTCTCCACGGGCTACGGAATAATAGTAGTTGAAAAGGGCAATGATGATAAGTGCCATGGTCAGCATCACCCCCAAAGCTACGATTACATTGCTGATCAGTATAAACGGAGTTACCAGTGACACTACCGTGATCAGATAGGCGATTCCTGTATATACAGCTGCTTTTACCGGATGTTTCTTATCATCCCCTTCCGATTTGGTAGAAAGATATTCGGAAGATGCCATTGACAGTGCAGCGGCTATCCCTGTGATACTGCCGGTCAGTGCTATCAGTTTACTGTCACTCAAGGCAAGTGTGAAACCTGCCAGTGCACCTGTAAACTCAACCAGCGCATCATTAAGTCCCAGTACGACCGATCCCATATATTCCAGCCGTTCTTCATTGATAAGTGAAATCAACTTTTGCTCGTGCACTTCTTCTTCATGTGCCAGCCGTTGTAGGTCCGGTATATGGGCATATTTATCATAATTATTATGGGCATTTTCCTCACTGGACTCCATTAATTTGATGGCGAATGTGATACCTAGTATGCGTGCCAGAAAGTAGAAACGGGCGATACGCTTATAGTCCGGACCGATTTCTTTTCCTGTATATTTCTTGAGGATAGCGTAATGCGACTTTTCTTCTGCTGCTATCAGTCGGAGCGTTTTGCGGTTATTCTCGTCTTTTTCGATAGATGCGAGCCGTTCATATAAGATGCTTTCTGTTATCTCGTTTCGTTGAAAGCGGGTGAATTCGGCAATATCCTGTTGGGTTGGAATCATTTCTTTATTTTTTTGGTCGCGCAAAGATACAATAAAAAGACAGA
>OJNT01001984.1_pt1 | contig 12499 bp, 8 predicted proteins | sample 1597981 | NCBI WGS metagenome assembly OJNT01 (sample SAMN01915211, study PRJEB22387) | human gut metagenome | isolation source: stool | host: Homo sapiens | place: USA
AAGGCATGGCGTTTCTTGGTTGTGATTTGCTTTCAAATTAGTATCTTTGAACCATTGAAAACAACTTCTTTTTATTAATATGGCAAGCCGTCACGGTTGTGATTTGCTTTCAAATTAGTATCTTTGAACCATTGAAAACAACATGGAAGCAGAAGTAAAACAAGTAATCAAGGTTGTGATTTGCTTTCAAATTAGTATCTTTGAACCATTGAAAACAACTAAATTATACAGATATGGAACTGATAAGAAGTTGTGATTTGCTTTCGAATTAGTATCTTTGAACCATTGAAAACAACTGAATCTATTCAGAATCGAAAAAATCAAAGGTTGTGATTTGCTTTCGAATTAGTATCTTTGAACCATTGAAAACAACGCCATATCCAAATAACAATCAAAATCCAAGTTGTGATTTGCTTTCGAATTAGTATCTTTGAACCATTGAAAACAACGTTATCTGAAAAAAGCGGAGGAAGAGGTAAGTTGTGATTTGCTTTCGAATTAGTATCTTTGAACCATTGAAAACAACTCGAGTCGTACGTCAATACCTGTCCTTCCTGTTGTGATTTGCTTTCGAATTAGTATCTTTGAACCATTGAAAACAACCATCGGCAGATATGCAGTTTTTAGAAAGCGTTGTGATTTGCTTTCGAATTAGTATCTTTGAACCATTGAAAACAACGGGGATTTGTTCCCGGAACAACAGGATTTGGTTGTGATTTGCTTTCGAATTAGTATCTTTGAACCATTGAAAACAACCACGGATGTGGCTTACAACATGGTTTATTGTTGTGATTTGCTTTCGAATTAGTATCTTTGAACCATTGAAAACAACTATATCAATAAATCACAAATCGAAGAACGGTTGTGATTTGCTTTCGAATTAGTATCTTTGAACCATTGAAAACAACTGTATTGCCTACTCCTGTGAAATCAACAGGTTGTGATTTGCTTTCGAATTAGTATCTTTGAACCATTGAAAACAACTTCTCGACAAGCTTTCCTCTGGTCTTGCTAGTTGTGATTTGCTTTCGAATTAGTATCTTTGAACCATTGAAAACAACTTCGATGCGTACAAGTTCGCCACCGATCTGGTTGTGATTTGCTTTCGAATTAGTATCTTTGAACCATTGAAAACAACCTGGCCATGATACGGGACGCTGCCGATATAGTTGTGATTTGCTTTCGAATTAGTATCTTTGAACCATTGAAAACAACTTCAAAAGAAAAAATTAACAAAGTAAGTGCGTTGTGATTTGCTTTCGAATTAGTATCTTTGAACCATTGAAAACAACTTAAATATAACACAAATAAACAAACATTTTGTTGTGATTTGCTTTCGAATTAGTATCTTTGAACCATTGAAAACAACCTAATACTTTAGAATTTAGTTTAATAAGTGGTTGTGATTTGCTTTCGAATTAGTATCTTTGAACCATTGAAAACAACAACATCGCTGAACAAACGGTTGGAGTCATCGTTGTGATTTGCTTTCGAATTAGTATCTTTGAACCATTGAAAACAACATATATCGGATACAGATGTTGTTATTAACTGTTGTGATTTGCTTTCGAATTAGTATCTTTGAACCATTGAAAACAACTGAATATATGTTACAAGCTAATTACCAATTAGTTACACATATATTCAGAAATTAAAAACAAAGTTGTTTTCTAATAAGAAATCCCGTTTCAGACGGGATTTCTTATTTTTAAAATAATTCCAATTGCTGTCCTGGAGTAGTTACACCTTGTAGTTTCTTTCCATAAAAAAGTTCAATAGCAGCAAATTGTTTATCAGTGATACACATTATTCCCACTTGTCCATATTCAGGCAAAAAAGATTTAACTCTATTTATATGAACAGTTGCATTCTCGCTACTAGCACAATGACGGACGTAAATTGAAAACTGAAACATTGTAAAGCCATCCTTTTGTAGATTTTTTCTAAAATCAGTATAAGCTTTCTTGTCCTTCTTAGTTTCCGTTGGCAAATCAAATAATACTAGTACCCACATAATCCGATATTCACTAAAACGGTCCATTATCGTTCAGGATAACTAATACGACGAATTTCTCCACAAAAACATTTATATAGAGAAGCTGTAGTCTGAGCGACAGCCACCATCAACGGACTACGTTTACCGTTAATACGTACATCCAATGTAGGAATAACAAGCAAACGTGATTTTATTTCTTTTGTTAATTCCAAATTTGCACCATACAATTTCACTAAACCAAATACTAATTCATCAACATAAGGTCGATATGGCTCCATCACATCGTCAGCTAAACAATATGCATTATAACGATTATGATGATGGATCCCTAAGGTAGGAAGCAACCCACTTGCCACTAAAGCACGAGCTACGATAGCACGAAGTATAGCATAACCATAATTCAATAAATTATTAGGAGAAATCCCTTCTCTGTCACGAGTGAAGCCAATAATATCTGCAAATAAATTTTTCCAAAAAAAAGCAGCCGCACGTGCTTCTAAATTCTCCGGATCACCACTCTTCACTTCATTCGCCCAAATTCGCATACATTTCATTTCTTCACCTACACAAACTCTCAATACAGATGCTTGGTTATCTATTTTTGCCTTAATTGTTTGTTGCCAAAGTTGCTTTTTCAATGGCAATGATGCATCCAACTGTTGACGGAAACGCTCATTCTGAGTTGTATTTCCATACAAAGGGAGCATTAAACCCACTGGCATACTTTTACTATCACAAGTAATAACGGCACAATTATTCTCTAATAGAGATTCTAATACACCGGAAGTAATAGTAATTTGCTTATGATCTAGTACTACGACACCTATATCTTCAATCGGCTTCGTTACTTCCGATTGTTCTTTAAAGATATCCGGCAATGAATCACTTTTCTCAACTTCCGGAAGTTTTATTACTAATTGGTTATTTCGTAATGACAAATAAGCCGGATTACCAAAATAAAGTGTTTTCTTTATCATAGTATCATATTTTAAAGGTTAATATATTACTTACCTCGCAATTTCTTCTGCTCTTTTTCGAAATTTTCAATGAAATCTATTTCTACAGGAGATAACTGATTACTAATGCGTTTCTTAAATTCATCATATTCAAGATTTGCTTTTTTCTTTGCTAATTCAGCCGAAATAGTACCAGCATGTTGTAACAATTCTTTTCCTGACAGTCTAAGAAAATCATCCAATTTTTGAATCCAGTCTTTCATATACATAGGAGTATGACTTTTAGCCTGCAATTCTGCAAAGTCAAGATACAAACTTACAATACGATTTAATGTATCCAACTCATCATCTGTCAAATAATTCTTAGCATATTCTATATCATTCCGCTTTGGAACTGCTCCTGTCCAATTAGTTAATCCCATAAAATCTTTCCCTGCATCTGCACGACCGTAAATAACCTCAGCAGCCGTATGTCCATGTACTGAAAAATGCATTTTATTTTGAACCGTGGCAAAAAACAATCGAGTAGACTCAGTACTTGGGTCATAATCTATGCTCAAAGCATAAATTTCAAGAATTTTACGATAGAATATCTTTTCTGAGGAACGAATATCACGTATGCGTGATAATAACTCATCAAAATAATTTCCACCACCTGCACGCTTCAACAGCTCATCGTTCATTACAAATCCCTTTACTAAATACTCTTTTAGTATTTGTGTTGCCCATATTCGAAACTGCACACCACGGTAAGATTTAACCCGATAGCCTATGCTTATAATCATATCCAAATTATAATAAGCCACTTGATATATTTTACCATCAGAAGCAGTTGTTGCAAAAAATGCAACAACTGAATTTTCCTGTAATTCCCCACTCTCAAAAACATTCTTTATATGGCGTGAAATCGTTGATTTGTTCCGTTGAAATAATGCTGCCATTTGATCTAATGTCAGCCAAACAGTATCATTGCATAGTGTTACTTCAATTCTTGACTCACCATCTACCGTTTGATATAAAAGAATTTGTCCTTTGTTTTCTTCCATAAAATAAGAATATATTATTTTTTATATGAACTACTTGATTCTAAGACATTTCCTAAACGATCAACTTTTATAGGCATACATATTTCTTTTATCATTTCATCTGTCCATGCCTTTTGCGCCTTATTATTGCTACCTAATTCTATTGTTTGTAAAATAGGATTCGCTATTCTCGCAGGTATAAAATGTCCTTCATTTCCCGTACAACTTACCATCTTATAAATCCTTCCCCTATCCAAAGGCTGGGCAATAATACCATTAGCTAATTCATCATCAGTAGGAAGATAAACCAAATCATTAGGTGACAATACAAAAATAGGGTCATTACCATTCTCATCTTCCGGTGCAACAGATAAACCTTGTTTTTGCCGTTCAATTGCAACATTCAGTGGAATGGTAGCATAATTTCTTTTCTTTATTATAGTATTCGTCTTTTTATCTAAAATATTCGACTCGTATACAGCAAAAAATAAATTTGTTCCTTTCGCAGCCTCTACAAATTTAGAAGATTTATTACCTGTTTGACCTACTGCAAACTTATCAGCCTGTTCATACCAACGAACTTTAATGATAGGCTGATGATACTTTCCATTATTCAGCTGAATAATATTACGATTCATTTCATCAATACCATCCGGCGAAAAAGCAATATCCGGATTATTATCTTTCAGTTCCAAATGACGTAACAATATTTTTTGGATACCCGTATCAGTAATATTATTTTCTATTTTCTTTCTATCAAAACTAGTATCCAGCGGTTTTCTAGTAGCAAAGAATCGATCTTTAGTATCTTTACTAAAATAGTAAACCTCTATTTTAGACAGATTTATATCACTCCAAGTTTCTCTATTATCTTCAAAGTACTTCTTTATTCTCTTCGCGTCAAATCCTAAATTCCAAAGTTCCAATAATTTTCTCTTGAAGTCTTTCACAACGATGCTTTGAGGATTTTTCATCGCTTCATTTAAAGCTACAGTCTTTATCCTACGCAAATTAACTTCTCCAAATACCGTATCTTTATGCATGGATTTACGTATAGCCCAGTTGTCCCCTTTTCCCTGTTTCACAAAGATCTTTTTGCCTTCTTCATTATAATGCAAGAAGTGATTGGTCGCTTTATTTATAACACGCAAATTTTGCTTAAAACTGACTATTATATTTTCCAAAGCCAAATATGTATCCTGTGTAAACGATGCCCACGGTTTTCTGATCACCCATTTATAGTTACCGTTATTATCAGTCTTAGCTTTATCACACAGCATTTTCTGCAAATCATATCGGGATAATTCAGCCTTAGCTGTTGCCGACTCATTATTTAAATAATTAATAATATTCCTATTTGCACACGCTATTATTATGGCATCCATTGCATGATGACGATGATCTATTCTTTTCTTATTAAAACCTTTTTGCAATTCCAAAGGCATTGTCGGAATTTCTTGAATCCCAACATTTTTAGTTGTAAATTTATTTGTGCCGGTCAACTCATTGAGTCGTTGAAAACGAGGAAGTATAATCTTATTCCAAACCTCATTTATTCCCCAATCTTTCTTCAAACGATCCGTAACTCCTCCGGTACAAGGAATTACATTCTTTGAAATTGCTTCTTCCTCTCCTTTTTCTCTAACGATGTTGGAAAGAAGGGACTTTACAACTTTACTGATGTACCTACTATCATTCAGCTGACGAGTAACAAACTCCTCCGGAATATCATCCATCAAAAGTTTTTTCATTTTACCACGAGTACGCGAATAGTTATCTTTCACAAATTGCTCATATTCATCCACAGTGAAGATCCTTACTTTTTTTCCAAAAGGAAGTTCTACTATCTCCCCATGATGCTTCACTATAAACTCATGTCCCAATAAATTGCTTTTAAGCTTATTGACTTCCGCTTCACAAATCACCTTGTTACTAAAAGAATCATCAAAATAACATGATTGGGGAATAACATGCTCTATTTCGTATGCAGGCGTAAACAACTTACCCAATGGAATCACTTCACCGGTATAAGGAGAACGATACTTCTGTTCCAGCCAAAGCTTGTAACGCAAAACTTCTGACCTTGAAGGACGCTTCTTCAAGTCTGTTTCTGTAAACTTTTTCAATATATCCGATATTTCCTCCGGTAAATCGGAGACACTATTTAAAACACCCTCTTCATAAATACGCAAAATATCCTGCTGACTTGGCGAATAAGGACGAACATTTTCAACCTCATATTCAGGATTCAAAAATTCCGTGAGCAAATATTTGATACGCAAGTTGGTATTCTCATTTTCAGACATTTGCTGTGTCATTTTCTTCCGCTTGTCAGCCGGATTCTTCATCTCACGCCCCAACTCCACATGTATCTCATCAATATTTCCCACTTGTTTCCAAATATCACGAACAACACGTAGTGTTTCAATAATAATCTGCTCAACAATTGGATTACGCAATGAATGTTGCTTAAAAGATTTTAAATACGAATCAATATCAGCAGGAGATTTCCACTGGGTTATTTCTTTTGCTTCAGAGTGACGACCATAAACAATGTAACACACTAACCAAAGAGGTAAACCTCTGAAATCAGAAACATCAGCAAGATGAATTGCTTTCTCCCTCACTCTATTTTCTATTTTCTCATCATATTCTCCTGTTATTATCTTATCAATCCGTTCACGCGTTCCTTTATCTATTGAATTCTCACTCCAATATTTTCCCATACGCATTAAAGGCAATAATTTTTTAATTGCTTTTGCCGAATAGGAACCATATTCTTTTTTAAAAGGTGGGAATTTCCGGAATACATCAACAAAAGAAGCATTCAGGTCGTGTTTATCCGCAAATTTCTGCAAAGCTTTTACTATTTCATTCTTATCTTCAACCGAATATAATATATGCCATAAAGCTTCCTCATTCTCTTTTGTCAGGAATTCAATAGAAATATCACATTTCTCCAGACGCGCCAACATCGATGAACGGGTTTCATTACATGGATAAGGTTTATCTTGTACATAATTCCAACGATAATTCTCTACCTCTTTTTTCAGTCCAAAAAGCGGATATTTCAGAAAAGCCTTTTGATCAATTTCTTTTTTACCATTCAACCAGTCAAATAAAGCAACATAATCTTCTTCAGTCTTCAATAACTCATTTGTAACATCCACATCTTGTGCCAAGCCTTTCCTATAAATACGCAGATTTACTATAAATTGCCACAAACGAAATTCTTGAAATAACGGATGTGATTTAGCAATACATTTTACAGGAAAAGATTTTATCTCTCCTGTTTCCTTATCAAGGCAATGATTCTCCTCATAAGGGCAATTGTCTATTAATGATTTTTTGCTTTTAAGAGGACGCTGATAAAAGAGTATATCCTCTAAAAACAAATAAGTAAAATCCCGATTACCAATATTATTCCGATGTGCTTCATTTATTGTATATAGTTCTTCAACACAAGCAGCATACAATGCTCTATCTTGCAATTCCGGATGGAATTCCTTCTGTTTATCCAAAATCAGTTTCAACTCTTCCTTATAATATTTACGCTCAATGGTTCTCACCAATCTTCCACGAATTTTCTGACTAGGATTTCCTAAAAGCGTATCATAAATATAGGTACCTACAGTCTTATGAGTCTGATCAATATCCGCTTCTGTTTTCTTCTTGACCAATGACCAATCATCTTCCTTAGGAGCACGAAAAGAGCGTTTTACATTCCCTTCCTTATCTTTTTTCGGAGTTCCGTCCTTCTCTAAATCCGTAGTTACAATGAATTCTTTAGTTTTTCCAACCCAATCAAGAGGCATATTACTTGTTCTTCGATACACCCATCCATTTTCCAAATGCACATTATACCAAATATCCTTTCCCTTTTTTTCTCCGGAATCTTCTACTGCAACCACTTTAAGAGCATAGAATTCAACCAATTTATTATTATTTTCCTCCTCTTCCTCACCACGTAATTGATAATATCCACGCTTTTGATTAAAATTCAATAATATCCACGCCAATTCTTCTTTTGAAATTTTAGAAGTCAATCCCTTTTTACGGAGATAGTAGATAGTCCAATCATAAGGTACTTTTTTATCATCTGTTATCAGATTCGGATGATTTAGCTTAAAATCCTCCAGCATTTCCTTAAATGAATCTTGGAATATAAATTCAAACTGACCTGCTTCATTCTTACGCCAAGCCAATTTAGGTTCCTTACCCTTAACTATTTTACCATGCCTATCTAAATCTTGAGCAAAATGAGAAGGCAAAAATCCTAAAATATCAAGAATTCTATGCAACCGTTCTCTACGAAGCAGATATCGTTCGCTTAAACGACGAATTCCACGCAATCTGGTTCTTTCGGCAGTTTGAGATATAGAATTACCTTTATTAAAATCTCCTATCATAGCTGCGTCCATAGGTATGATACGACTTCCAGAAGCTTGTATTTTAACCAATTGTTCACTTCCATTGTCATTGACACTTCCATTTACTACTGCCCAACCTATGCTATTGGTACCCAAATCAAGTCCTAGTATATTTTTCATAATCCAATATTTTTATCAAAACTTTTCAAAGTTATCAAATTATTCTGATAATCACTTGTTCTTTACATATTTATTTCATAGTTTTGCAATACTAATTTGAAGCAAATCACAATAAGGATTATTCCGTTGTGAAAACATTTAGGCTGCCCTCGTCCTTTAACGGGGGCTTTTTATATTTATCCTTTAAAAGAAATACAAATATGAAGAAACTTGTGATATTTGATTTAGACGGCACATTGCTGAATACAATAGCTGATTTGGCTGCCGCTACCAACCAAGCTTTACAGTACTATGGCTATCCCATTCATGACACGGATGCCTACCGTTTCTTTGTAGGAAACGGAATCAACAAACTGTTTGAACGAGCATTGCCCGAGAACGAAAGAAGCGAAGAAAATATTTTAAAAATTCGTTCTCAGTTTGTCCCTTATTACGATAAACACAACGCGGATTTTAGTCGTCCCTATCCGGGTATAGCAGCACTATTGCTGGCTTTACAAAATGACGGAAGAAAAATAGCTGTGGCGTCCAATAAATATCAAGCTGCTACACGGAAACTGATTGCACACTATTTCCCCGAAATAAATTTTGTGGAAGTATTGGGACAAAGGGAAGGAATACCTGCCAAGCCGGACCCTTCTATTGTAAATGATATCATTGCCACAGCCGGAGTCACCAAAGAAGAAGTGCTGTATGTAGGAGATTCCAATGTCGATATGCAAACGGCACACAATGCCGGAGTCACTGCCGTGGGAGTGGCTTGGGGATTCAGACCGCGAACAGAACTTGAAGCTCTTCATCCCGCACACATCATCGAAAAAGCAGAGGAACTGATTCCATTGCTTGATTGATTAGGACGGAAATATATACAAACAGCAGATATAGTGAAAACATTTCATCAAAGAACCATCAGGTATGTGATAAAAGGTTTGCGTTATCTGGCAACGGAGATTGACTCTGAGAAAGTGAAAATAAACGGTTTCTACTCCGACTGGACCATGCCGACTTTCCATAATACGGTTCTTGCTCTACGCTTTTATGATAGTCATGATTTATCCATACCTGCCGGGGGCTGATTCCGGTGTGTTCCAAGGGATTTCCGTATTTGTCGGTCTGATTATCTCACTCGGTTCGAGTACTGTCATCGGTAATATCATTGAAGGCTTTATCACTACTTACATAAGGCCTTCAAACTGGGAGACCGTATCAAGTTGAACGAGACAACAGGAAATGTGGTGAAAAAAAACGGCTTTCGTAACCCGAATCCGTACATCGAAATCGGCAAGAACATACGGACTAATCATTCATTCGGAAGTAACCATCGGCTATGATGCACCTTGAAGGAAAGTACATCAGTTACTTATTGATGCTGCTTTGGCCACTCCGGGAATACAGGCCGATCCGGAACCATTTGTACTGGAAACATCATTAAGTGATTGGTATCCGGTTTATCAGGTTAATGCCTATATAAAAGATGCAGACAAAATGGCCGCCATTTATTCTGTTCTACACCAAAACATACAGGATTACTTCAATAAGGCAGGCATTGAGATTATGTCTCCTCACTATATTGCCACAAGAGACGGCAATGAAATAACCATCCCTAAAGAGACAGCCGAAGAATAAAATGAACAATTATCCGTTTTTTACGTTTTTATAGATAAATAGTATAAACTTTAAAAGCCTAATTTATGTCTGTTATTTATAAATTCTTATTTCCCTCAAAACCGGACAGCACAGCCATGTCATTACTATTATTGGCATTACGCATTTTATTCGGTGTATTATTAATGTCTCACGGAGTACAAAAATGGGCAAACTTCGATGCCATGAGTGAAAGTTTCCCGGATCCTTTGGGAGTAGGAAGCCAAATGTCTCTCATTTTGGCCATTTTTGGCGAACTGGCCTGTTCACTGGCTTTTATCTTCGGATTCCTTTACCGTCTTGCTATGATTCCTATGATTTTCACAATGGGCATGGCATTTTTTGTAATTCACGGCAATGACCCGTTCTCTGTCAAAGAACTGGCATTTATCTATCTTGTGGTATTTGTTCTGATGTACATAGCCGGGCCCGGAAAGTATTCTATCGATCACTTTATCGCTAAAGCTATATCGAAAACCAACAGATAAGTATTAATCAATATGCTTTAAAAAGCGTCTGATATCACTTTCCAACCTTTTATAAAGCGGAGATTCTTTATAACTAGTATGCTTGCGGAGTACTATATCAACTCCTAGCTGACGACGCTGATAGCTTGTCAGCTCATTATGGAACTGCATATCGTGCTCTGCAAGTTCTTTAATTTCCGCCTCACGCTCACGACGAAGAACATTACAAACAGGCGTCAACAGTTTCATCACTACACTATCCATAATATGATGCCCCTGAATAAACATATAAGTATTATCTGGATATACTCCCAATTGAGCGAACTCCTCTTTCATTGCCTCTATCTCTCCTATCGCTTTGGGATGACGATGCTCCAACTCCTGCAATTTCCGCCTTACACGACGGCTCATATTTTCCAAACTGCGCTCGGGCCGGTAAACACTTACCTGATCCAACTTGACAAACGAACAAAAATCAAGCAATGAAAACTCGGATAATATGTGTTTCCGATAAAACCACACCGACCAAATAAAAAGCGGATAGGCAATCTGTGAATACATCTTCATAAAGGCAACAAAATCTACCAACGGATGGTCATTCAAAGTAGCCATGACACACACTTCATGCAAAGCTCCCGAATAACATTGATAGTTTTCGATGGCGTATGCATACGTATGAAAAACATACTTATTATTGATAATATAGCGGGAAGTATGGGTAGCACCCTGAAGTAAATAATCATAATCACTGTCTACACAGGCAATCATATTCTGCCCCAACTGTGAACCCAGTTCATTCATTAATACAGATTTCTTGCCTTTCGCCAAAGTGGTCTTGGAAGGAAGCATTACTTCAAAATAACGAGTATCATCTTCAAACTCTCCCAATAGGGTACGCCAAAAAGAGACATCGTCGTAACTTTCAACATAAGCCACAATTTTTCGTCTTGCCTTTTTGGGCTTTAACCTATTCGCCGCACCGATATATAAAGAAGAAAGGTTGTCGGATAATCTCTTTCCCATAGCCGTGTCGTTTAGTTAAATTCATTGTGTTATATCGCTCACTTCGGTAACGGCATCAAGCCATCCATCCATGACCAAAGCCGGCGAATGAGTCGTGAGTACAATCTGTACATTCGGATTCAATTCACGAATTAATGAAATAAGACGTTGTTGCCACTCCACATGAAGAGAAATCTCAGGCTCATCCATAAACAGCACTCCATGCCTCTTGTCCTGTACCAAGACAGTAAGCAAAATAACCAATATCTGTTTTTCACCCGAAGAAAGTTGGTAAGGGTATAAAGTATCACCGTCTTGTTCAAACAAAATCTCATTGCTCTGACGAATAATCTTCTTTCCCGTTTCTCCGAAAAGATCATCCATTAAATCCTGGAATTTCTTCTTAGGATAAGACATTTGGGCAGCACGCATCTGGTCTTCGGGATTACCGGAAGTAAGACACTCGATAATACGATTACCGATATTCACCTGATAATCCAAATAACGGCGCTGCAATTGATAAAGCTGCCAGTCCAGCTCTGTCTTCACATTCTTATCCGCCATTTTTTCAAGCAACTCGGAATGAATCAATGGTCGGTCAAAACTTCTGATAACATCAAAATGAATTTGCGTAGCATCTTCAGGAGAAAAAACAAAATGTACCCCCGGTGCAGAGCCATTACTTAAAGCCCCCCCCTCCAAAGCACTCAAACTATTTACAGACCTGTTCAGAATAGTACTTTTACCTATTCCATTCACCCCACTCAGAATATTAACATCAGGGCGAAGTTCCCACGAGATATCTTTACGTCCCCACAGCCGCTTTATCTCGATACGCTTAATATAATCAGCCTGCTTT
>OJNT01001985.1_pt1 | contig 12492 bp, 7 predicted proteins | sample 1597981 | NCBI WGS metagenome assembly OJNT01 (sample SAMN01915211, study PRJEB22387) | human gut metagenome | isolation source: stool | host: Homo sapiens | place: USA
ACCGGCTGATCCGTAGTCAGCTACTCTATTCAGTTGAGCTACGCGGCCATTGTTTCGTGATTGCGAGTGCAAAGGTACGTTTTTGTTTTAAATATGCAAACGTTTCGACTACTTTTTTGCGAATTTAATCTAACATTTTTGGATTGAAGATCAGATAACCAATGTTTAAGCCAAAGTTGAAATTCTCCTTCGGATAACTGTATCCGTTGGCGTACAGACTGATACATAAGAATGGCAATTGCAATACGACCGCCGCTTCACCCATATAATTAAACGAGTGCAAAAACTTACCATAATGCGGGATTCCGACATACGGGTTGTTTTCCGGCACCGTCTTTTGTATTTCATAGAGTGGAGCGAAGCCATACATATCCAACCGGAAGTGCAGAAGCTTGCTTAACTTCAAGATCGGGGAAAGCCCAAAAGCCACATATTGGTTCGCCCGGAACGCCTCGTTGAATACAATCTCGCTATGGGGTGTCGGGGTAAACGCCGGGGCCTGTAATACGCTAGCCGTATAGTTATTCATGAGGTTCTTGCTGGATATGACCATTTCCGCCAAATAACCTAAGTTGAAACGGTTGCTCAGCGTCTGGTATTGGTTCCAGCGCCCTTTCAGTTGCAGCCAGCTATGCACTTTGCGACCAATCGGGGCTTCCGTCGTGGCGGAAGTGGGGGATGGGGTATACTTCTCCGTACCGGTTACGTATTGGGCGATTAGGAATTGCTGTTTTCCGCTTATCGGGTATTGTTTGGTGTTGAGTGAGTTTTGCTCGATACTTAACGAGCCGCTGAATAAATCGTACCAGCTATGGTCGAAAGAGGCGTTCGGGAAAGGTATCGTGGTGCTCTGCAAATAGAAATCGTTCAACCGTCCGTAGGCGAACCCGATCTCCGCTTTCGCGTGGTTGAGGAAGGGGAAGCCTAATTTTAGTTTCATGTACAGTTCTTTCTGCTTAATCATGGCGGGCACTATATCCTCATAAAAGAGGGATTGGCTTTCCGTGTATTTCTTGTCCGAGAAGACTCCTTGCCAATTTAAATAAGTGGGGATTTGCGTTTGCAGGTACATCCGGCCACTCAACATGACACCACTAAAGGAGTTACCCACTTGAAAGTTCGAGTTTACGTCGGCGGCGAACCGTCCCAGATATTGATACCCCAATCCTAGGTATAATTGATTCGCTTGATGAGACGATACGTTTCCACCGAAGCCAACCGTGATCTCTTCTTTCATCTTCACGTCCAGGTAAAGATCGAATTTCTTCTCTTTCCGGTTATAAACGGCATGCGGCATGATTTCCCTAATCTTGGAATAGGTCAGCATCTTGAAATAAGCCCGCTTGAACTCTTCCATGGAGAACTCGTTATTGATATCCCTGTGTAATTGGGCCTCTATGTATTTACGCTGGGCCTCGGATACGCCCGTCACGTAAATATTGCGGAAGATCAGCGGGGGAAGGTTCTCTTTATAGGCTTTTCTTCTTTCGGTAACCTCATTTAAAGGCACTTCCCGGGGAACCCGTTGCTTGATGGAGTCGATCATGGAAAGGGTACGTTTATACCCGATGTCCATAAGCTCCTTGCCTTTCTGGAAATCCAATAAGGAGACGGTGGGAAAACTGAATTTAATCATCATGCCATCTTCCTCCGGTACCTCGTAATCGGTCTTTTGCATGATCATGGTCTCGATCTGGTTATAAGGATTCTCCGAAGGCTTTTTATTCCCTCCCGATACCGTCGATCCGAAAATGAAATCCGGGTGGAACGCGTCTTTCATCGGGCCTACCGGGAAATTATCGTAGATACCTCCATCGAATAAAGGAATACTGTCTTTCCATATGGGCTGGAAGAAAAACGGGAAAGTCATGGAGGCACGTACGGCGTCTCCCAGATCCCCATTCTTAAAGATGATCGGCTTTTTAGTATATATATCCGAGGCCACGCAACGGAAAGGGACAAACAGGTTGTCGAAATTCCACCCCGCCTTTGCCGTCGCCTGCGAGAACAAGGCCATGAACGCCTGATTCATCTGTATGGGATTGATCAAGCTTTGCGGTAAGAAGCTAGCCTTGATCTGTAGGGAATCGGACATATCGATGGAGAAATGCGCGAATTCCGGGGTCGGGTAAGGCTCCTTGAAATAATAGGTATATTGCTCCTCCACCGTACCTGTTTGCCAATAGGCGAACTCCTTGGAAAGCATCAGCTCCAGCATCTCCTCGGGGGAATACCCCATAGCGTATAAACTACCGATAATCGCCCCGATGGAGGTACCGGTAATGTAATCGATCGGTATATTATTTTCTTCCAGCGCCTTGATCACTCCGATATGTGCCGCTCCTTTGGCACCGCCGCCACTGAGTACCAACCCTACTTTCTGGGCGGAAACAATCTGAATGGCAGCAAGGAATAAGGCTATGATAACTGTTATTTTCCTCATATGAACCCAATCTGTTTTTCTTCTCCAAATGTAAGAAGTATTTCTTTAGAAACATAAACATTTTGTTTTTTCGTATTGTTGAGTTATCAATACAATTAAAACAGATGATGTTATGAAAGAGAAAGAATTGAATAGGGAAGAGCGGAATAAGACCGTTATGGAGACCGGTGCTTTGGTCATGGCTGAGTTTTATGCGGATTGGTGCCCTCATTGCCAGAAAATGATGCCGATCGTGAAGGAGTTCAAGGAATTGGAGAAAGGAAAATTAGAAGTGGTACAAATCAATATCGAGGAGGAGAGCGCTCTTGCCGATTTGTATACGGTGGAATCGATTCCTACTTTTATCCTGCTACGGAAAGGGGAGGCTTTGTGGAGACAATCCGGCGAGATGAGCTTGGATAGGTTGCGGAAAGTGGTCGAGGATGTCGTGGGCTGAAACTAAAAAAACCGTTCCCCCGAGAAGGAACGGTTTTTTATATATGTGAGGATTGGTTTATCCGATCAGTTCTACGCTACGTTTGATGAATTGGCTTAAGGCCTCTCCCTTCAGCATACCGTTTCCTAACAAAGCAAGGTCGATCAACTGACTAACTGTCTTGTTCGTACCGGCGTACTCGGCCAGAACTTGGTTGCGTTGCTCACGAAGCTCATCCAGCTTATGGTTGGTGTTGGTCATATCCTCTTTCTCTTGCGCCGTGATCTCATCTTCTTTCTTTTTGCTTTGAGCCTCACGTAAGTCGGCTTGACGAGCCTCCCATCCTTTGATATCGCTAAGGATCGGTTTTAACTTCTCGTCGCAAGCTTGCTCCTCTTCTGTTAATACTTTCTTGATCAACGGATGATCCGTATTCAATACGAAGTTGAAGCTATCCGGCATCTCGCCATAGAAAGACATACCCGGTTGCATAGCGGACATCTCACGCATTCTTCGCATATACTCGCTTTGTGTCAACATGACAGGGTTCGCGTTTTCGCCCAATGCCTCGAATGTTATGTAGAACTCGGTCTTGTTCAATTTCGGCATCTGACTCTTGAATACTTCCTGCATGGCCGTTTTCTGCTCCTCGCTCAAGGTTACCTTATTCGAGTCTTCCTTGCGGATCAGGTTATCGATCGTATCGCTATCCACACGAACGAAGCGGCTCTTCTCGAACTTCTGCTCCAATTGTCCGATCAAGTGTACATCCAATTGTCCGTCCATTTCCAAGACGCTGTAACCTTTGTCCTTTGCGGCTTGTATATAGCTGTATTGCTCGTCTTTATTGGTCGTATACAGATAGATTAAGTTACCCTCTTTGTCTGTTTGGTTGTCCTTGATTAAATTCTTGTATTCCTCGAAAGTGAAGTATTTGCCCTCGACGTCCTTGAATAAGGCGAACTTAGCCGCACGGTCGTAGAACTTCTCATCAGTCAACATACCGTATTGGATGAATAGTTTCAAGCTATCCCATTTCTCCTCGAACTGCGGACGGTCGTTCTTGAAGATCTCTTCCAAGCGGTCTGCCACCTTCTTCGTGATGTGGTTGGAGATCTTCTTCACGTTCTGATCGCTTTGCAAATAGGAACGGGATACGTTCAACGGAATATCCGGTGAATCCAATACACCATGTAATAATGTCAAGAACTCAGGAACGATACCCTCTACGGAATCCGTAACGAATACTTGGTTGCAATATAACTGTATCTTGTTACGATGCAAGTCGATGTTGCTCTTGATGCGAGGGAAATATAAGATACCGGTCAAGTTGAACGGATAGTCTACGTTCAAGTGAATCCAGAACAACGGCTCATCCGTCATAGGATATAAGTCACGATAGAACTTCTTGTAATCCTCGTCGGTCATATCGGCCGGTTTGCGAACCCATGCTGGTTTGGTGTCGTTGATTACGTTATCTTCGTCTGTATCTACATATTTACCATTTTTCCACTCTTGCTTCTTGCCGAATGCGATAGGAACCGGTAAGAAACGGCAGTATTTTGTCAACAAGCCATTGATCTTGTCCTTGTTCAAGAAATCTTTATTCTCGTCGTCTATATACAGGATGATATCGGTACCACGATCCTCTTTCGTCGTTTCCTCCAAGGAGTATTCCGGCGTACCGTCGCAGCTCCATTTCATGGGAACAGCGCCTTCTTTGTACGATTTCGTCACAATCTCTACTTTCTTGGAAACCATGAAAGAGGAGTAGAAACCAAGACCGAAGTGACCGATGATAGAAGCGGCGTCGTTCTTGTATTTCTCAACGAACTCCTCGGCGCCGGAGAAAGCGATCTGGTTGATGTACTTATCGATCTCCTCGGCTGTCATACCGATACCCCGGTCAGAGATCGTGATCGTTTTGTCATCGAACTTAACCTGTACGGTCAAATCACCGAGTTCGCCTTTAAACTCGCCTACGGAAGAAAGCGTTTTTAACTTCTGGGTAGCGTCTACCGCATTAGAAACAAGTTCACGAAGGAAGATTTCGTGATCACTGTCTAAGAACTTCTTGATAATCGGAAAGATGTTTTCCGATGTTACTCCGATGTTACCTTGTTTACTGCTCATAGTCTGAATATCTTATTATTTTTATTGTTATTTTGTGCGTATTCCTGATCCTGATCATTCTCAAGATCTGCCTATTCCTATACAAAACGAATGCCAAAATGTTTCGGATAAACTATAAATGACAAAAAGGCAGATGCCGGCTGATAGATTTGCAGCCGGGCATAGTTTGATCAAACCATATCATCTCCTGTCTTGGCGAATGTAACACGGATGGTTTTATGGAATGGGATAAAACGGGATACGATCGCTATGAATAAGGAGATGACTAATAAATACCCCAGTATCTCTTTTAACGCCAATAATAAGCTTTGTTGCTGTAACGTATTATAGAGTGTATTGGTAGCCATTTGCGCTGCCTCGTCGTAGGGATGCCCTTGGGTCAAGGCGTTGCCAAGCGCCTGATTATAGCGTGAGGCGGCTAGAGGATCGGCCAGCGTAACGGTTTCTGATAAGGAATACATATATTTTTGTTCCAAGCGATATAGTATATTACTGTAAAAAGAAGTCGCCATGATAGGGGATAGTACCGAACGGAAAATGATGAGAAAGAAAGCGTTTGACAATAAATATTTAGGATTTAAATCTTCCACGGCAAATAAGGCGAAAGCTATGATTAGAATCATCATGCCCAATCCCCTGAGGAATATAGGAAAGTAGAGCATCTCGTATCTGCTATCCGGTGAGATCCCGAAATAAAGGCTCCCGAAGAACAGGACGAAACAACTCATTCCTCCCGCTATCAAGAAACGAAACCGCCAACGTTGCCACCGGAACCACCAAAAACAGATGAACGCCCCCAAGACATATCCCGGAAGCAAATAAGTATAAAGGGAATAGGTATGGGTGCTGTCTACCTTTAAGATACTGGTCAGGTAGCTGGTCAACAAGGTAGTCGAAGTACTGAAAAACATGACAAGCATCATATAGAAATAACCGATAATGGCTTTCGGCTGGTATAAAGGCGCCAGATTCACGTACGGACGTTCCGAATGATATTGATACCAAATAAATAAAGCGATCAATATCGGGGCGATCATGATATAAAGGCAAATCTTGGGGGATGCCATCCAGTCGAGTACTTTCCCGTAATTAATGACATACATAAGCATTAACAATCCGGTGGATATGATGAACATTTCCCGGATGTGTAGATCGGCCAAGGGGATGGACTTGATCGGCCGGTTATGGCGGAAGCAGATGATTACCACTAGTATGGCCAATAAGATCATCAGCATCATGAAATAATACATATATTTCCAGTCATAATGGTAGGCTAACTGTGCGGTAACAAGCATGGACGCTTGTCCCCCTCCGAAAACAAAAGGATAGAAGTAGGAGTAGAATTGGCTACGTATATTTTTAGGGCTGAATATCTTTTGTGCGTACCGGATAAACCACAGCATGAGAAACCCTTTCAGGAAACCGATCGCGAAACTACAGACGATCAATATGTCGGCGTTCTGGGAGCGGGCACAGATCCAGCTTAAGAAGAACTGGGCGACTAAATCCGCTAACAATAAGAATTTTATAGAGAAGGCTTCTAATATCTTCGGAATAATCGGATAGGATACCGCCATTCCCGCCGCTGCCGCGTAATATCCCATGGTTATATCCTCGGTGTTCGTGCCTAGCGTGTTTGATACCTCCAGCATACTGCCGGTGTACGAACCGTTTAGCATCGTAACCGGAAGGATAACGATGAAGATGCAAATCAATCCTAACCAGTCCGGCACCCATTGGCGGATCGGTGCCCCAAGCTCTTTCATCGTGATCATTTGCGTAAGGCTTCTGTTTCAACCATCATGCCTGCTCTTAAGTATTGCGTATCTTCTTGCGATAGATTTTCCAAGTCTATCCGTACCGGGATACGTTGTTGTACCTTGACGAAGTTTCCGGCGGAATTGTCGGTCGGGACCAATGAGTATTTGGAGCCTGTGGCGTCGGAGATTGCGGTTACCTCCCCGTTGAATATCTTTCCCGGCAACGCGTCTACCTTGATACGTACTTTTTGCCCGATATAGATGTGGGGGATCTGGGTCTCCTTGTAATTGGCCGTGATCCATTTGTCTTTATCTCGTACGAGGTAGGATATCGTTTGTCCGGCTTGCACGTATTGTCCGGGCTCTAAGGTCCGTCTGCCTACATGACCGTCGTAAGGGGCGGTTATAACGGTATAGGAAAGGTTTAACCTCGCTAAATCCAGATCCGCTTCTTTTCGTAAGATCGCCGCCTCGGCTCCTGTTGTCTTCTTGCTGGTTTCGGTGAATTGGGAGAAAGCGGCTTTCTTTTGTTCCACCAACGCCTGATATCGGGCTTGCGCCGCCTCGAAAGCGGCTTTGGATTGCTCGTATTGTTGCTCGGGGACCGATTCTTCTTTCAGCAGCCGCTCAAATCGGTGATAATCCTGTTCCAGTTGCCAAAGCTTGGCTTTAGCTTCGGCGATGTTGGCGTCTTGTACGGCGATGTTCGTATGGGAGGTCTCGATACCGGAACGAAGTACGTCTTGTGATCCTTGGGCATCGATCAACGCGGCCTCTGCCTCTTTTACCTTGATCCGATATTCCCGATCGTCCAGTATGAGAAGTGTGTCCCCTTGGTGAACGTACTGGTGTTCCTTGAAACGGACCTCTTTTATGTAGCCGGAGGCACGTATATTTAGTGGGGCGATATATTGGTCCACAAAGGCATCGTTTGTCACCTCATAATTGATGTAACGCCAGAAATAATTGGCTGTCCACCAAATGCCGGAACCGGCTAAAAGGATACATATGGAGTTTAATACTATATTCCGTGTCCTTACTTTCTTTAGTCTTTGATGTTTCTCTTTTAATTCGTTTGCCATAGTCGTTGTTTCTTTTTAGAGACGGCCGCAAGCCTTCTGTAGTTGATAGTAAGTGTAAATCACGTGGGTACGGGCATTCGTGAGCTGTAGCTCTGCGTTGAGGAGAACCGAGTTTGCGTCGAGTAAGTCGGTTAGGATCGCCAATTGGTTTAAATACCGGTTTTGCATGATCCTGTAGTTCTCTTGAGCTTGCCGTACGGATAACTTCAAGGCTTCCACTTCTTGTAGGGCCTCCTTATGACGTAAGAACGCGGTGCGTACTTCCATGCGGATTTTCTGCTTTTTCTGTTCCTCCTCGTTTTTATGTAACGAGACCATCCATTTGCTTTCCTTTATTTTATGGTTGTTTTTATATAAAGAGGATAAAGGGTAGGAGAGCGACAGCCCTATGTTCCAGTTGTTATTGTACATATCCGCTAATGTTCGGGAGACCGGACGTGCCAATGTGTTCGACGCATATAGCGATAGGCTGGGTAGCGAGGAGGCTTTAGTCAAACGTATATCATTTTGGGCTAACTCTGTTTGTTTCCGGAGTAGACGTATCGCCGGATCATTGGAATAGGCTTGGGCTACATAATCTTCGTAAGTTTCTAAAGATACGGTTTGGTCCAGTAACGTGGTATCTGGTTTGAGCAATAGATTTTCATCGAGACCGATCAGGATATCCAATTGCTGTGATACCAGTATGAGGCTATTATCCGTTTCTTGCAAGGATAGGCGGTCGTTGGTTAATTGCATCTCGCTTCTTAATACGTCGTTATTGGTTATCAGTCCCTCTTTTTTCATACGCCGGATATCTTGCAGGCGGCGTTCCGATTCCTCGATATTACGGGAAAGCACCTCACGTTGTTTAAACAGGCTGAAAAGACCGATGTATTGGTTTAATAGACCGAGCTTGATCTCACTCTGGTCTGTGAGCGTTTGTAAAGAGGCGACTTCTTTCTCCAGATCCGCTTTCCGAATGGAATACCGGATTTTACCGCCTTGATATATCGGTTGGGTAAGGTCGATGGCATAGTTCTGGGACCAATCGGGCGCTTCCGGGCGAGTCGGATGGGCGAGTCCTTGCTCAAAGAGGATCGGTTGCCCTACATATCCACCTTTCAAGCCGATTTGCAGGTCTGGCAATTGTGCGGAACGTGCCGTATGGGTTCTCTCTTGCGCTATCGATTCTTTTAAGACGTCTGCTTGGATCTGCAGACTATGCCGTACGCCTCTCTCGAAAAGCTGGTCGATGGTCAAAAAGAGCGAATCGGTTTGGGCGATTGCCGGAAATGTAGCGACCGTCATACAAAAGAGGCTCAATACGTGCTTTTTATATATTCTCAAGGACATTATGTACTGCTTTTAATTCGGATAACATGGTTTCTACGTTCTCTATTCCGATAATATGCTCCGCATGTACATAAACCTGATCAAGGATCGGGCGAATTTGCTTTTTGAATTCTTCTCCTTCCGGGGTTAGGAAAACCAGTTTGTTCCTCCGGTCCTCGGGATCTTCTTTCCGATGGACGTAGCCTTTCTTCTCTAAATTGTTCATTAGGTTTGTCAGACAAGCCTTATCCTTTGCCGTTCTCTCTGCCAAGACCTGTTGGGTGATACCTTGTTCGTGCCATAGGCAACTCAAGATTTGAAGCATCTCAAATGTTATACCGGCGTTGTTCTTTTTCAGCGTTCGTTGCATAGACCGACGAAATGCCATGCGTGTGCGGACAACTTGTAACATAAGTTCCCGGAATTCTTTACCTTCTACCATTACTTATAATTCTTTTAAACTTGCTGGGTGCGAAGATAGCGTTTTTTCTCGGATTAGTCAAATGTTTAACTAATTAGCGTCTCGCTAATAAAGTATGTTTGCCATCTAGGTGGCACAGCTTTGCCATCGGCGTGGCACGGGCTTGCCATCACTATGGCACGGGTATGCCATCAGCGTGGCACAGCTGTGCCAAGGCGATGGCAGATGTTGGCACAGTATGTGCATGAAAGACAGGTGTATAGAATGAAGGCGTAACAAACCCGTGGAGTGATTCGTTACGCTTTCTGTTTAGTTCTCGTTTACGAGTTTAAGATGCATTCTTCTTTATCCAAACGCCTCCTTCAATTGCTTCACCCATCGCTCGATTCGTTTGTCGGTTTGATCCGGTTGGTTTTCCAAATCGAGGACTAAGCCTAGTAGTTTGCCATTTTTCAAGGCTTTGGAGGCATTAAAGAAATAATCATCCGAAGAGGTCTCGCCTACTAAAGTCGCTCCACAGGAGGTGAAAGCGTCCGCCAATATGCCGACTCCATCGGCGAAATTATCCGGATAATTCGTTTGATCTCCAAGACCGAAAATAGCGACCTTCTTATTTTTAAGGTCTAAAGTGACCAGTTCCGGGATGATCTCGTCCCAATAGGTGGGAAGCTCGCCATCGAACCAAGTAGAGGTTCCTGCGATTATATGGTCGTAAGCCTCGAAATCTCTTTTCCATGCGCTTTCAATAGGGATGATATCGATCTGATCCTCCCCGAAAGCTTTTCTTATTTTATTGGCGACAAAGGTTGTTTTCTCTGTGCCCGTTCCGTAAAATAATCCTGTTTTCATTGTGATGCTTTTAAAGATTTAACGAATGTGGATCTAATAAAGCAGCAGTTCTTTTGCCGCATGATAGATGGTCTCCTCGTTGGGGAGGATGGCCCGTTCCAAGACCGGATGGAAACCAACCGGAGTGAATAGGGAACCTACCCGTTGGATCGGAGCATCCAAGTACTGGAATAGTTCCGAGCCGATGATGCCGGCAATTTCCGCTCCGAAGCCAGAGAAGACCTTGTCCTCATGTACGATCAATACTTTACTGGTTTTCTTCACCGAGTTGAAGATCGCCTCCTTATCCAAAGGTATCAAGGTACGAAGATCGATAACCTCCAGTTCCCAGCCTTTTTCTTTGTAAAGAAGCTCGGCTACGTTGAGGCAAAGATGGGTCGTATTGCCATAAGTGATGATTGTCAGATCTTTTCCCGGACGGCGTATGCGGGCTTTCCCAAACGGAACCTCGAAATCCTCGGGGACAAAGGTGGAGGCTTCTACCGCGTTGTAGAGCGCTTTCGGTTCCAGATAGAGCGTAAAGCCTTTAGAACGCATGCTCGTCCGCAACAGCCCGGCGGCATCATCCGCGAAAGAGGGATAAACAATCCGGGCACCGGGCAGTGAGGTCAATGCGCCCTCGATGGTCTGGGAATGATAAAGTCCTCCTCCGATATAGCCTCCGGAGGCTAGGCGCAAAGTGATGTTTGGGGTAAATTGCCCGTTGCTGCGCCAATACTCATGCGTACATTCCACGTATTGCTCGACGGCCGGCCAGAAGTAATCGGCGAATTCCGCACCCTCGATCACTACATGGATCTTCGGGTCAAAGCGGCACATACCGTTCGCTGTCCCTACGATATAATCCTCGGCGATAGGGGCGTTGAAGACTCGCTCGATACCGAATTCTTGCTGCATGCCTTTGGTGATGTTGAATACGCCACGCTTTTCTTTATTGGCTACATCCTGTCCCCAGATAAATGTATCCGGGTTGTGCCGGAACTCCGCTTTCAACGTCTTGTTGATCGCCGTAACTAGCGTTTCTTTCTCTCCTTCCTCGTTTTGAACACCTTCTTTGTATTTTTGAGGTTGATAAGGTTCCGGAAGGACGTAATCCTTGACGGTAGACGGATCGGGATCGGGGGCGGCCATCGCTTTCCGATTGGCGGCTTTCAGGTCTTTAGCCGCTAGATCCGCGATCTCTTTCAATTCTTCCTCGGTGAAACGTCCGTAACGAATCAGCATGCGATGGAATTTGTATAAAGGATCGGCGGATTTTACATAGGTAAGCTCGTTCTCATCACGATACAAGGTATGTTTATCGGAGTTTGAGTGGGAGCCTATCCGTACGCAATTGGCCTGAACGATTACGGGAGTCCGGTTGGCGATCGCGTACTCTTTGGCCTCGGTCATGGCATTCATGGAATCGAACACGTCTTTTCCATTGCAATGGATAATACGTAAATTCTTGAAGCCAGAGAAGTTATCGGCAACTTTACGATTGGCCGTCTGGTCCTTTTTGGGGACAGAGATACCATATCCATTGTCTTGGAAGACAAAGATAACCGGCAGTCGCTCATTGCTGGCGCCATTGATTGCCTCATACACATAGCCTTCGGAAGCGGCCGATTCACCGTGCGAGGTAATCGCTACGCCTTTCTGTCCATAGTAAACCATCGCCCGTGCCACGCCGGCGGCATGGAGATCGTGAGTCGCCGTAGCGGAAGAAACGTTCTCGATATGCCATTCCATCTTAGAGAAGTGGTTAGACATGTGGCGGCCGCCACTGGTCAGATCGGTCGCCTTGGAGATACCGTTCAGGATGATCTCCTCGGCAGTCATTCCCGCCGAGAGAACCGTCAACATATCCCGGTAATAGGGGAAGAGAAAGTCCGTGTCCTTATCGAATACTTGTCCCATGGCGAGTTGTATCCCGTCGTGCCCGGCATACGGGGCATGATAAGACCAGCCGAGAGATTGCAATAAATAGGAGGGAGCCTTCTCATCGATCGCCCTTCCGAGCGTCATAAGGTAAAACCATTTCCTGAGAGTCTCCTTATCTGTTGTTTTTATATCATACTTTTTCATGTTGTTCT
>OJNT01002005.1_pt1 | contig 12398 bp, 3 predicted proteins | sample 1597981 | NCBI WGS metagenome assembly OJNT01 (sample SAMN01915211, study PRJEB22387) | human gut metagenome | isolation source: stool | host: Homo sapiens | place: USA
AAAGAAAGTATGGCTTCGAAACGCCCTGTTTTTGATCGTTAGTTTGGCGTTATTCTTTCCCATGATGGCGCAAACGATTACAGTAAAAGGAGTTGTAAAGGAATCTATGACAGGCGAACCGATCATTGGCGCCAATGTAGCGGTGAAAGGAACGACTAACGGTACGATTTCTGATATAAGCGGTATGTATCAGATCTCGAATGTATCATCAAATGCCGTATTGATCGTTTCTTATATTGGATATAAGACCGCGGAGATTCCGGTAAATGGCAAGAACACGATAAATGTGAGCTTGGAGGAAGAAAGTATCGGACTTCAAGAAGTGGTAGCCGTGGGATATGGCTCTCAGAAAAAGAAAGAATTGACCGGCTCTGTTGCAGGCTTGAAGGAGGGAGACTTGATTAAGGGCGTACAGTCTGACCCAATGGGTATGTTGCAAGGTAAAGTGGCAGGTTTGAATATATCCAAACCAAATGCCGGCGACCCGAATGGAGAGTATAAGTTCCAATTACGTGGAACTTCATCCTTAACCGGTAATACTTCTCCGTTGATCGTCATTGATGGTATTCCTCAAGGGGATTTATCCGCTATTCCACAAGATGATATTGAAAGTATCGATGTATTGAAGGATGGTTCAGCGGCGGCGATATATGGAACCCGTGGAACGAATGGCGTTATCTTGGTTACGACAAAACGAGGTTCTGCCGGGAAGATGAGCGTTACCTACAATGGATATATGTCTATCTCTTCCATAGCCAATCAATTGGAAGTCATGGATCGTGACCAGTTTTTGGCAAATGGGGGAAACGACCGGGGATATGATACGAATTGGATGGATGAGATTACCCGAACTCCGTTCTCCCATTCGCATAACTTGGCATTGACAGGAGGTACGACCGATTTTAATTACCGGGCTTCTGTATCTTATCGAAATAATCAAGGTATCGCTCTTAAGTCAGGGTTCAATGAGATGATCGCTCGTTTTTCCGCTAATCAGAATTTATTCGATAAAAAGATTCAAATAGCATACGACGCTACTTATCGTCGTTTTGACCGGGAAGGTGAGAATTCCAGCTATGATGATTATTCCGCTTTTAAGCATGCGTATTATTATAATCCTACGGCACCCGTATACGACGAGACGGGAACGATAGATGCCGGCGGGTATTATGCGCTGGATATTCAAGGATATTCAAATCCGGTGGCTTATATTATGCAGCGTGACCGTCGTACAAAAGGCGGACTTTTCCAAGGGTCTGCTCGTGTAACTTGGAACATTTTGGAAGGACTTCGTGCGCAAGCTTTTGGCTCATTGAAATACTCTGATATAAATAAGGGTACTTATACCTCACGAGAGGTATTTAACACTTCTAGTTTCGGGTCAGCGTCTCGGAGTTTTAATACTCGTTTTAATAAAACACTGGAGACGACGATCGACTATGTAAAATCTTTTGGAGAACACCATTTGGTGGTATTAGGTGGGTATACCTATGAGCATAACTATCGGGAATCATTTGGTATGAATAACTCGAATTTTGATTCGGATGTATATTCTTACTATAATTTGGGTGCGGGTAGTAACTTGATTAATAACCCTAGCCAAAGCATGATGGATGGTTCGGTTTCTCAAGATAATTTGGTTTCGTTCTTCGGCCGTGTAAATTATAACTGGGGAAATCGTTACTTGTTATCAGCGTCTGTACGACGTGAGGGTTCTACTCGTTTAGGTGCGGATTATAAATGGGGAACTTTCCCTGCGGTAAGTGTCGGTTGGTCTATCGGTAATGAGGCTTTTATGGAAAGCGCTAGCTGGATTAACGATTTGAAATTGCGCTTGGGATATGGCGTGACAGGAAATATGCCTTCAGATAATTATTTGTCTTTGTCAATGATGGGAGTGGTAGGCCGTTTTTATGATCATACTTCTAAACAATGGATCAATGCTTATGGGCCGACACAGAACCAGAATCCGGATTTGAAATGGGAGCGGAAAGGCGAATGGAATCTAGGTGTTGATTTTGCAGCGTTGAATAACCGCTTGAACGTGACCGTTGATTTGTATACCCGTAAGGTTTCAGATTTGTTGTATAAATATAAGGTTCCGACTCCTCCTTATCAATATTCTTCTATGTTGGCGAATGTTGGCGACGCTACAAGTAAAGGTCTGGAATTCTCTGTTTCCGGAACCCCGGTGCAGAATAAGAACTTCTCATGGACTAGTTCTATTAACTTCTCATTTAACACGAATAAATTGGACAAATTAAGTAATGAGACTTTCCAGACTGACTGGATTGAGACCGGTTATTTGTCGGATGGTGATTTAGGAGGTATGAACTCGACTCCATTGATTCGTTTGGTCCCGGGTGGCAAGGTCGGTGATTTTTATTTGCCGGTATTCGAGGGATTTACGGAAGATGGTAAATGGAAATTCAAGGATGTCGATGGTAGTGGTGACTTTACATATAATGAGGATCGTGAGATCGTAGGTAATGCGCAACCTGATTTTATAGCAGGATGGACTAACGAGTTTAAATATCGTGACTTCGATTTATCGTTTACATTCCGTGCTGTCGTAGGCAATGATGTATATAATGTAAGCCGTATGGCATTGGAGAATCGGAATGTGGCTGGAAAGGAGAAGAATATGTTGGCTTCGGTAATGGATATCCCGTTGCAAGATGCGGCTCAAGCCTCTAGTTATTATTTGGAGGATGGTTCTTTTGTGAAGTTGGACAATATCACATTGGGTTATAATGTGCCGGTGAAGAAATTAGGTTTCATGCAAAACTTACGTTTGTACTTGACTGGTCAGAACTTGTTTACGATCACAGGCTATAAGGGTATCGACCCGGAGGTTGATATGGTAGGATTAGATAATATGGGTATTGAGAGAACTCGTTATTATCCGGCTAGCCGTTCTTTTATTCTTGGTTTGAATGTTACGTTTTAATGGATACTCTAAATATCGAAGGTTATGAAAAAATATAGTTTAATATATATAGTGTCAATGATTTGTTTCTTGGTTATCGCTCCTTCTTGTACGGATATGGATGAAGATACGACGGGACAAATGGTCTCAAATGACTTTTATGCGGATCCTTCTTTGATTCCGCAAGCGGTAGGTGCTGCCTATGCGGAATTGCAGGCTTATCAGAATCACTGGGGAGTATGGGGGTTGCAGACTGTTTCCTCGGATGAATGTGTTGTTCCGACTCGTGCGCCGGGTAATGACTGGTATGACGGAGGGGTATGGCAGGATTTCCATCGTCATCAATGGCAATACAATCTGGATGCATTGAATAATGTGTGGATTTCCGTATTTTCTGGAATAACGACATGTAACCGTGTGGTTTACGACTTGGATATATATAAAGAGGAGATGGATGTCGATATCTATAATAAATATCGTGCGGAGACTGTCATCTTGAGATGTTTCTATTATTCTATCTTACTGGATTTATTCGGGAATGTTCCTTATATCGATACATATGAGAGTGAAATCACGGCTTCTCCTCAGACAAGCCGTCCTGAGCTTTATCAGAAAGTCGTAGATTGCATCTTAGATAATATGGAATATTTGGATGATGCTCCGTCTGCCGAGAATTATGGAAGATGTACGAAATCGATGGCTTATACGATGTTGGCAAAACTATATTTGAACGCAAAGGTGTTCAAAGGGGCCTCTTCTTACGATAAGGACGATATGAATAAAGTGATAGAGTATTGCGATAAAGTGATTAACTCTGGATATTATGAGGTCGTATCTGATTTCTCCGCTCCATTTAAAGTGGCGAATGAGTCTTGTAAAGAAAATATTTTCGTGGTACCGATGCAAAATGGTATCAATTCAAATGGAGACTACGAGTTTCATTTCCATAAATTCTCCGGACATCCCAAGTCTCGCCAGATGTGGGGTATAAATGTGGGCGGTTGGAATGGAGGTTGCGCTACTCCGGACTTCCTTGCTTTATATAAAGATGACGATACTCGGAAAAAGGCGACTTTTATTTACGGTTTGATTTATGATAAGGTCACGGGAGAGCCTGTTGAGGATGGTGATAATCCGGGAAAGCAATTGGAATTGACTATTGATGTATCTTCTATTAATGCCGCTTATCGTTGGGAAGGTGCTCGTATTCAGAAGTATGAATATGAGTTGGGTATGACTGGTAATATGAACAATGATTTTGTTTTATATCGTTTAGCTGATATCTATTATATGAAGGCTGAAGCTATTTTGAGAGGTGGTAATGCCGCTACTTTATCAGCTTTGTGTGCGGAACCTGCATTCCAGTTAATACGTGAAAGGGCAAATCAACCCGTGTATACTCCGGAAACATTAACGTTGGATGAGTTGATCAATGAACGTGGCCGTGAATTTGCGTGGGAAGGTTGGCGTCGTCAAGACTTGGTTCGTTGGGATAAGTTCGCTAAAGGTTGCTGGACATTTAAGGAAGCCTTGAATAATAATTCGCGTGATTTATTCCCGATACCATACGATCAGATTACGAAAAACCAATCTTGGAAACAGAATCCGGGATATTAATAGTTGTGTTTTTATGCATATGGATAGACGACAATTCGTGAAAAACCTAGGACTGGGCACAGCCTCTTTAAGCATGGGAAGCTTGGTAACGGCTTCCTCATGTGCCCCGTCCGGGGATTCCTCCCTTAAACAAAACGTCAAGGAAGGAGAGGATGGACAGTTTTTATTTATCGGTGACGATATCGCCATTGCCCAGACAGAGTATGGGAAGGTGCAGGGATATCTGCTGAATCATGTATATACGTTCTTGGGAGTTCCTTATGGGGCTGATACGTCGGGAAAAAATCGCTTTATGCCTCCCCAAAAGCCAGAGCCGTGGACAGATGTGAGACCGGCGGTTTTTTATGGGAATACGGCGCCGCAACGTATGGAGAACCGGTGGCCCAATAATTACGGAACTTTTGCTGATCATTGGAACTACTGGGATGTGAGTGAGGATTGCTTATATTTAAATGTATGGACACCGGGTATTGCGGATGGTAAGAAACGTCCCGTATTGGTGTGGCTGCATGGCGGTGGTTTTACAAATGGTAGTGGGATCGAGCAGGATGGATATCATGGAGAGAATATAAGCCGGGAAGGAGATATCGTATTCTGTTCCATTAATCATCGGTTGGGGCCGATTGGCTTCTCTGACTTATCTGGTGTTGGTGGAGAAGCGTATAAGGATTCCGGAAACGTGGGGATGTTAGATATTATTGCCGCCTTGCGATGGGTACATGATAATATCGCCAATTTCGGTGGAGATCCCGGGAACGTAACGGTTATGGGACAATCCGGAGGAGGTTCTAAGGTCTGTACGGTAGCCGCTATGCCGGCGGCAAAAGGTTTGGTCCATAGAGCCGTGGCTTTAAGTGGATCTACGGTAGGAGCTTCCGATCAGGTGATGACCCGGAAGGTGGGAGAATATATTTTGAGAGAAGCGGGGCTGACCGCTTCCCAACTGGATAAATTGCAAAGAATACCTTGGCGGGAATATTTGGATATAGCGGATAGGGCTTGTAAAAAGTGCTGGGAAGATCAAGGGATTAGCATGAGACGGACTTTTGGTCCTGTTGCTGATGACCGGAATATTCCGGCCGGTGTATTCTACTCCGGTGAGAGCCATTTGGAGTCTCCTGTCGTGCCGATGATATTCTGTACGACTTTCCATGAATGGAACCCGAACAGGGCGGATGCGGCTTTGGAAAAAATCACTCAAGACGGTGTGATCGAGAAACTGAGAAGTCAATATGGTGATAAAGCGGAATCGATCGTGAAGGCTTTCGCCAAGAATTTCCCGGATAAGACTCCGATGGAGCTTTGGGCGATGATTTTGTCTTCCCGTCAACGAGTGGTTGAGGCGGCTAACGCAAAATTAAAGCAAGGCCAGCCTGTGTATGTAGCTTGGTTTGGCTGGTGTCCGCCCTTGTTTAATAACCGTATGCGTGCGTTCCATTGCTCGGATATCTGTTTCTGGTTTAAAAATACGGATCGGATGTTTACTCATACGGGTGGAGGTAAGGTACCTCGTGCGTTGTCAGATAAGATGTCTGGCGCTTTGTTGAATTTCATGCGGACAGGAGATCCGAACGGAGGAGAGTTACCCGCTTGGCCGAAATACACGGAAGAAAATGGAGAGGTGATGATCTTGAATAATACGTGTGAGGCTCGGAATGATCCGGATCGGGAGGCCCGTAAATCTTTGGAGGTTTAATTTAAAACGAGAGTGTTATGCTTGAGAAAAAGATTTCAAGACGTAATATGCTTCGGACTACCGGTTTGGCGGTTTTGGGCAGTACGTTCGCAGGCTTGGCTTCTTGCGCTCCGAAGAAAAAAGAGGAGCCATCACCCGAAGCATCCTCTTCGAAACGTCCTTTCCGTGTCTGTCTCAATGTCTCTACGATAGCGGGTTATAAACTTCCTGTTCAAAAACAGATTGACTTATGTGCCGAGGCTGGTTTTGAGGGAATTGAGTTATGGACCCGTGATGTGGATGCGTTCGTAAAGCAAGGGGGAACTTATGAGACACTCAGGCGTCAGCTGGAAGGTTCCGGACTTTTATTGGAGAATATGATCGGTTTTGCCTCGTGGTTTGCCGATGATCCTTCGAAACGGAAGGAAGGGCTAAACCAAATGCGGCATGATATGGAGATGGTAGCTGGATTGGGCGGTAAATTTATCGCCGCTCCTGCTCAAGGGGTTACTCAACTGGATCGTACACGGTTGCCGGAGTATTCCGAACGCTATCGGGGGATACTGGATTTAGGGGATGAGATGGGTGTCACTCCGATATTGGAACTATGGGGAGCCGGGGTTCTGAATCAATTATCGGATACCATGGCGATAGCGATCGCCTCCGGGCATTCGCGGGCTTCTGTCTTATTGGATTTCTACCATTTGTACAGAGGAGGAAATAGTTTTGATAGTTTACGCTTGATAAATGGGAAGATCCTTCCGGTTTTTCATATCAACGATTATCCGGAGTTGCCTCCTCGTACGGAGTTGAGAGATTCGGATCGGGTGTTTCCGGGAGATGGTATTTGCCCGTTTAATAAAGTACTTCCTTTGCTATACGACTCCGGTTTCCGGGGTGGGTTATCCGTAGAGCTTTTTAATAAGGGATATTGGGAAACCATGGATGTAAAGGAGGTCTTAAGGAAGAGTTTTGAGAAAACCACACAGGTAATCAATAGTTCGATGGGATAAAAGTTTGTTGGGATTTAGGAAAGGGACTGCCTCGAGGTGTTTTACCTTCGAGGCGGTCCCTTCTGTTTTTATAGTATCTTCTCTTAAAAATCAATTATTTTATAATCCGCTGTGATATAAAAAGTAGTATATTTGCGTACATCCAAAATAAACAGTTGTTTTGCGGAGGGTTATAGGGGTTGTTATCATCGGAAAAGCCGGTAATAAAAGATATACATTATAATGAACTTACTTCAGAGATATGTGAGTCATGGTATAGCTATAGGTTTGTTAGTATTTATAATGCTAGCGTTTAATTTGTCTGTGTTAGCGCGGACAAGTGAAAAACGTGTACTTAGGGTTGCCTTTCCGCAGGTAGATGGCATGAGTTGGACGGCCGAAGATGGTACTCATCATGGTATGCTCGTAGACTATCTCAATGAGATCGCCAAATATACCGGTTGGGAATACGAGTACATAGATACGAAGGGACCGACTATGTTGAATGAATTTGTTGAGGGTAAGTACGAGTTGATGGGTGGAAACTATTATATACCCGCTTTAGAGAAATATTATGCTTATCCGAACTATAATATGGGATATAGCCGTTCATTATTACTTGCCCGATCTGATGATCGCTCTATCCATAGTTATGATTTGGAGAGTATGAATGGTAAAACCATCGGTGTGTATGAGAATGCAAGGGAGAACATTCGCCGTCTCAAAGAGTTTATGGCTATCAACGGATTGTATTGTAATATCCGATATTACAAACAGGAAGATATGGTGGGGAAAATCGGGTTATATCCCTATCTGGCTAAAGGTGAGATCGATTTGTTACTAAATAATGTTGCCCATATTAGCGATTCTGTCCGTGTAGTCGTGGCATATGACTCTCAGCCTTATTACATCGTGACCAATCCGGGTAATAAAGAAGTCTTGGATGGTTTGAATATGGCTTTGGAACGGATATTGGATGCCAATCCTAATTTTGCGGCGGAACGTTATGCCGTTAATTTCCCAGACCGGCTCGTAAAAATCCAACTTAGCGACCGGGATCTGGAGTATGTCAATGAGAGGAAAACGATCGCGGTAGCCGTACCTGAGAATTGGTATCCTTTGTATTGTAAAGAAACGCCGCTGAAGAACCATACGGGTATCATGGCGGATGTACTGGATGAGATTAAAAGTTTCACAGGGCTACGATTCTCGTATGTATATGCGAAAAATTATGCTGATGCGATCCGTTTGATACAGCAAGGGGATGCCGATATCTTAGGTTTTTTCTTGGGAGATGAGAACGATGCGGCCCAGCTAGGACTTGCGCTTTCAGCCTCTTATGTGAGTGCTAACAATATCATAGTGCGCAATAAAGCATGTAGTTATCCCGCACCGGGTCTGGTTGGAGCCTTAGTGGAAAATCAACGATTGCCGAGTGGTATATCGGTGGAGAAGATACGGTTCTATCCGAGTATTAAGGAGGCGTTATTTGCTGTCAATAATGGTGAGGCTGATTTTATTTATGGTTTGTCCTCTAGGATGGAACAGGATATCTTGCGCTATCATTTTACGAATCTTGCTCCCGTAACGTTGGTCAATGATCAGAGTACGATAAGTTTCGCGTTGCCTATCCCGGTCGATCCGGATTTGCTTACCATACTCAACAAGGCGATCAATAATCTTTCTGAGTCCGAGAGGACTGTTATACGCAATCGGAATCTGGAATCTATCGGCGTGAGTGAATTTTCTCTTACGGACTTTATATATGCGAATCCCTTACAATTCATGTTTATCGTGATGTTTGTCCTGTCGGTGCTATTTACGGCATTACTGCTGGCTATAGGGGCCCGGATGAAAGCGACCGTGATACAGGGCAACCTGAAACGGGCTGAGGCGGCTAACTTGGCGAAGAGCGAGTTTCTTTCCCGGATGAGTCATGAGATCCGTACGCCGATGAACGGAATTGTAGGTATGAGTACTATCGCCATGCAAAACATAGATAATACCGATAAGATAAAGGACTGTCTTGAGAAAGTAATCATGTCTTCCAAGCATCTTCTCGCTCTCATTAACGACGTGCTGGATATGTCGAAGATAGAAAGCGGAAAAGTGGAACTTCGACATGAGAGCTTTAATTTCCGGGCATTCTTGCAGGACTTTGAAAATCTGTATGGCGAGCAGGCCAAGAGTAAAGGGATCAGCTATGAGACGGTATTGGCTAGTGATCTGGAAGTACAGATTATAGGAGACTCCTTGCGCTTGAATCAAGTTCTCTCTAACCTGTTATCGAATGCGTTGAAATTTACGCCGGCCAAGGGAATAATTAAACTTCGGGTATCTAAAACAGGTGAGGATCAAGAGAATGTTTACCTTCGTTTCGAGGTAATCGATACGGGATGTGGTATAGCCGAGGAGAATTATGATAAGATCTTCGAATCGTTCGAACAGGAAAATGTGGATGTCACTTATAAATATGGAGGCACAGGATTAGGGCTTTCTATCGTTAAGCGTTTCACTCAGTTGATGGGAGGTGGCATACATGTGACAAGCATGCAGGGGAGTGGCAGTACATTCACGGTTGATCTGCCTTTCGGCAAAATAAAGGAGTCGGGTAAGCCCACTCGTTTTTCCGATATTGATGGGCGAAGTGACCTTGCGAGGGATTGTTATGTGATTGATTATGATTTCAAAGGTAAACGGATCTTATTAGTTGAGGACAACGAGCTTAACCGGGAGATTGCGGAGGAATTGATCGGAGCTACCGGTGCTTCGGTGGAGAGCGCTGAGGACGGGGTGCAGGCCGTAGAGAAGTTTAAGGAATCTGCCGAAGGATATTATGATTTGATATTGATGGATGTGCAGATGCCGCATATGGATGGTTATGAGGCTACCCGATGTATCCGGGCATTGGGGCGTTCTGATGCTCAAAAGGTTCCTATCTTCGCTATGACAGCCAACGCATTCGCTGAGGATGTGCAGAAAAGTAGGGAAGCCGGTATGAATGCTCATATATCTAAGCCGTTGGATATACGTGCCGTGTATAAACAAATGAACCGATACCTTCAAGGATAAATAAAGGATCGATGAATAAATAAAAAGGGACCGCCTCGGGAAATTAGGTTTTCGAGGCGGTCCCTTCTGCTTTTATTAGATATTCTTTATTTTTCCGTAATTACCGAGAATTCACCGATACCCGCTTGCTTTTTATTATCTACGATACGGGTTGCGACCAAACGGATTTGGTTACCTTTCGTTATCGGGAAATGTACGACTTGCTCGATCGGGTTAGCCTTGATATTGGAGAATTCGCCTTCGGCCACCTTCTTTCCATTAATATATAATTGATAGTTGGAGATATGACCGCTTGCGTCACGTCCTTGGTTCGGGGTGTAGCGGAATCCGGATATAGGCATTTCTTTCGCTAATTGTACGACTAACTCTTGTTTCCCTTGTGGCAAATAGTAGGTTGTGTAGCCGTTTCCGTCTAGGATCAGGCTGGTTTTCTCATCTTTCGGTGATACGATCGTGTAATCACAAGCAGGAATATCGAACGTTTGCGCGGAAACCGGACTGACTGTATCGAAAGTCGGATCATAGGCAATCGCCTTGACAGTTCCTTTTTGAGCGAAAGCGAATGGCGCCTGATAAAGCGGTGAGTCCTTGGTCGGATCTGAACCGTCGGTGGTATAATGAACCTCGGAGCCTTTATCCCCGGCCTGTATGGTTACCTCGTCATTGATATTACGGGCAATCGTTGGCTCGGTCACCAAGGCGGGGGCAAGGTATGCCTCCACGTTATTGATACAAAGCGGTCCGCGGGCATCCGTGAAGTTGATGCGTATCTTCTCCGCTTTCTCGGTCAGGAAACGGACAATTCGTTTATAGCCGACAGTTGTCGTAGAATCCACGGTCTGTGCCGGAATCCATTTACCCCCTTGCTCGAGTTCGATATTGAACGAGCGTACTCGTTGTCCTAATGGGATATATTCTTGTATTACCAAGCGGTTTACATCGGTAGGATGGGTTAACGTGAAAGTCAATGAACCACTGGTTACTCCATCGTCCGTAGCCCAATAGGTATCCCAATCCCCATCTACTGCCTTATTGGGACTGAAATTACGTCCTCTTTTATTGCTCGCTTGTACGTAACATCCTTTCAAAAGATTCTCCTTAAAGTCATTTTGGATGGTTTGATACCATTGTACGGCACGGGCGGAGTCTACCGGACTTATTTTTCCGTTCAACGCTACGGGGAAGTTCAATAGGAAATTGGCGTTATGCCCGACGCTTCGGTAATAAAGATCGACTAATTTTGCCAGCGACTTGACTTGGTGATCTTCCCGGGAGTGATAGAACCATCCCGGACGGATAGATACATCGCATTCTCCACCTAGCCACATCGGTCCGTTCTCATCTCCCCATACACTCTGTTGGAAAGTAGGCATGGAGGGTTCCGGGGCGAAGATGCTCCATTGGGTATCACCGGCCCAACCTTCCTCGTTACCGATCCAGCGGATATCGGGTACTGTCCCTCCGAAAACCATGATGTCCGGGTGGTGCGCCTTGATCGTGTCTCGTGCCCGCTCATATTGATAATAGGTCTTGGCGTCTATAGCACGGGTTTCATTCGTGCCGCCATACCAGCCATTGCCACCGTTTGCCCCATCAAACCAGTATTCGAACAACGGGCCATAGTTGGAGACTAATTCATGTAATTGGGCATGGAATTTCTCTACATACCCCGGTTGTCCGTAATTCTCACTGTTTCTGTCCCAAGGGGAGAGATAGACACCGAATTTCAGCCCGTGTTTCTTACAAGCATCGGATAGTTCTTTTACCATATCCCCTTTGCCATCTTTCCAAGGAGAATTCTTTACGCTATATTCGGTTGTGGCGGTAGGCCATAGACAGAAACCGTCGTGATGCTTGGTGGTTAAGATTACGCCTTTCAATCCGGCGGCTTTGATTGTTTGCGCCCATTGATCGCAATCCAGATCCGTTGGATTGAATGTGGAGGCGGGAGTGTTTCCGTAACCCCATTCCAGATCATTGAACGTATTTAATCCGAAATGGACAAAGGCGTATGTTTCCATCTTATGCCATTCAACTTGTGCCGGCGTGGGAACGGGCAGGATAGGGGCGGGCGCTGTCGCTTCTTTACAGGAGAAGAAGGAAAACAACCCAA
>OJNT01002028.1_pt1 | contig 12324 bp, 8 predicted proteins | sample 1597981 | NCBI WGS metagenome assembly OJNT01 (sample SAMN01915211, study PRJEB22387) | human gut metagenome | isolation source: stool | host: Homo sapiens | place: USA
CGGGCTGTCCGCCCGCCGTGTTGTTGGTGATGGTCAGCACCACGCACGGAACCTTCTCGCGCGGGTTCTCGCGCAGGAGCTTTTCGAGCTTGGCGATGTCCATTTCGCCTTTGAACGGCAGCTCCTTCTGGGTGTCGGCCGCCTCGTCGATGGTGCAGTCCACGGCGTGGCAGCGGCGGAACTCGATGTGTCCCTTCGTGGTGTCGAAATGGGAATTGCCCGGCACGATGTCGCCCTCTTTGAGCAGCGCCGAGAAGATGACGTTCTCAGCGGCGCGCCCCTGATGCGTGGGCAGGAAGAAAGGCATGCCGAAGAGCCGGGAGATGGTCTCCCTGAGCCGGAAATAGGACGATGCGCCGGCGTAGCTTTCGTCGCCGGTCATCATGGCCGCCCACTGGCGGTCGCTCATCGAACCCGTTCCCGAATCGGTCAGCAGGTCGATCGTGACCTGATCGCTGCGCAGTTTGAAGAGGTTGTAGCTGGCTTCGCGGATCCATGTCTCGCGTTCGGCGCGCGTGGAGGTGCGGATGGCCTCGGTCATTTTGATCTTGTAGGGTTCTGCATACGGAAGTGTCATACAAAAGAGCGTTTTAGGTTGTAATTTGTTGTTCGTATACTCAAAATTACGAAAATATTTTGAGATCTTTGGTATCGGTATTATATTTGTGAAAGCCGGTGTGTATTTTTTAATTCTTTCGCGCTATGAAAAAGTATCGTTGCACCGTCTGCGAGTATATTTACGACCCGGCGCTGGGTGATCCCGAAAACGGCATCGCTCCCGGTACGGCATTCGACGATCTGCCCGACGGTTGGATATGCCCGGTCTGCGGCGAAGGCAAATGGGCCTTCGAACCTCTCGAAGAACAATAAAAAACGACGAAGACTATGTTAAACCTCATTGTTTCACTATTAATTTTACCGCTTATGGCAACAGACACTGCAAAACAGGTGCGCTTCACTCCGAAGGACCTGCCTTACGCTTATGACGCTCTCGCACCGCAGGTCTCCGAAGAGACGCTGCGCTTCCACCACGACAAGCATTACGTGGGATACGTGAATAAACTCAACGAACTGATTGTCGATACCCCCTATGTCGAGCAGCCGCTGGAGGATATCGTCGTTTCGGCCGACGGCGCGATCTTCAACAACGCCGCGCAGATGTGGAACCACGAATTCTTCTTCGACGAACTTTCGCCCAAGGCGCAGACCCGTCCCACGGGCGCGCTGCTGAAGGCCATCGACGAAAATTTCGGATCGTTCGACCAGCTGAAGGCCCAGATGGAGAAAGCCGCCGCAGGGTTGTTCGGTTCGGGCTGGGTATGGCTCGCGGAGGACAAGTCGGGCAAGCTGGCGATCGTCAGCGAGCAGAACGCCGGCAATCCGCTGCGCTACGGCATGAAGCCCCTGATGTGCTTCGACGTTTGGGAGCATGCTTACTATATCGACTACCGCAACCGCCGCGCCGATGCTGTCGCAGCCCTCTGGGACCGCATCGACTGGAAGGTCGTCGAAGAGCGCTACGCCAAGGAATAGCGGGTTCCGCTTAGGAAAGGACGCCGTTTCCCGGTTTCGGGAACGGCGTTTTTTCGTGCCCGGATTTCATGCGGCGGAGGGTTTCCGGGGGCGGCGGACTATATTCCGCCGGATATACAGGATCGGAAATATTATATATTTCCGTCGTTCGCCGCAGAAAATTCTGGCGGGAAAAAATTGGTGGAAATGGCAAAAAGTATTACCTTTATTCTTTTACCGGACGTTTATTCTGCCATGAATCGCTCTATCGAAAATTCCCCCCCCCATGGTTTGGAGGAGGTCTATGCGGAGTACAGGACGTATTTCGTCCGGATCGCCGTGTCGTATGTCCGTGACAGGATGGTGGCCGAGGATTTGGTGTCCGATACCTTTTTGAAAATCTGGGAGAGCCGTACGGAGACGACGCCCCGGAACCTGCCCGCCTATCTGCTTACCGCGCTCAAGCGCAAGTGTCTGGACTATCTGCGCGACCAAGCCATTCATCTCAGAATTCAACAGAACATGCACCAGACCAGTGCGCGTGTGGTCGGAGAGCGTATCGCGCGGCTCGAAGCCAACGATCCCCAGAACCTGATGATGTCCGAGGCGCTCGCCATCATCGAACGCGAACTGCGGCGGATGCCTGAACAGCGGCGGCGGATTTTCATCGCCCACCGTTACGAAGAGATGTCCTACCGGGAAATAGCCGCCGTTTACGAATTGTCCGAAGGGCAGGTGACCTATGAACTGCGGGCGGCGAAGGAGGCGCTCAAAGCGGCGCTCAAAGATTATCTCCCGCTGATAGGACTCTTGCTGAACGGCCTCTGACGGCCGGATAGCCCCCCCCCGGAATTATTAAAAATATTTATTTGCGGGATTTTGCGATTTTTTTCGCAAATCCCGCATTGTCGTGCGTCAATATAGCAACTTATGGAAAAGGAAACATTATATCGCTATGTGGCGTGCCAAGCATCGCCTGAGGAGGAAACGGCCGTGCTGACGTGGCTGGAGGCCGATCCTGCACATGAATCGGAACTCGCAAAGGTGCAGCGGCAGCACGATCTGGTGGCTTTGAGCGCCCCGCTCATCAACGAACTTTACGCCAAGGACCGCAGGCGCCGTTTCGGCTCCGTCCTGCGCCGGTGGAGCGCGGCGGCAGCGGCAGTCGTACTGCTCGCCTTCGGCGGTTATTATTTTCACGCCGCACGCGATTTCTCACGGCAGGGCGAGCGGCTGCTGTCGGTCTCCGTGCCGCACGGACAGCGCGTCAGCCTGACGTTGCAGGACGGCACCTCGGTATGGCTCAACGCCGGAACGACGCTTCGCTATCCGGCGCTCTTTACGGGGCGTGAGCGCCGTGTGGAGATCGACGGCGAAGCCCGGTTCGAGGTGATGCACGATGCGAAACATCCCTTCATCGTCCGGACATATGCCTGCGACGTCGAGGTGCTGGGCACGAAATTCAATGTCGTGGCCGAAGAGGAGAACGGGCTGTTCTCGACGGCTCTGTTCGAAGGACGCGTCGCCGTTTCCAGCCGGCTCGTCCCCGGCGAGCGATTGGTGCTGGAACCCGACGAGGTGGTGACGCTCGAAGGGAAGCATCTGTGTCTCGGACAGATCGACAACGATGAGGAATATTTGTGGACGAACGGAATCATCAGCCTGACCGATCAGTCGTTCTCGGAGCTGATGCACCGCTTCGAAAAGACCTTCGGCGTTACAATCCGTATCGAGCGCGAACCGTCGATCCGTATCGGACAGGGTAAGATCCGGCAGTCGGTGGGCATCGACAATGCGCTTCAGGTGCTGCAGCGGTTTGCCGATTTCGAGTACGAGAAGGACGAACAGAACAACACGATAACCATCCGATAAACTCAGTCTAACCTTAAAAACGACCGGCCTATGAAGTAATCCAAGTTTGTGAGAAACTGTATACTATGATTGTCGGAACCTCAGAAAATGGCCTGTGCGGATGGTAGCACATCGCACAGGCCGGGGTTCAAGCAAACCTCCTACTCAAACCTAAAGTACAAATTTATGAATAAAACATTTATCAGACAAGCGAAAAGGTCATTTACTTTTTTATTCATGCTTGGTCTTTGCGCTATCTGGTCTCCGCAGGCGGCGGCCCAGAACCGCAGCCTGCCCCAAGTTACGATCCGGATGGACCGTGTCCCGATGTCCCAGATCATGTCCGAGATCGAACGGCAGACCAAATATCTGTTCGTTACGGGTTCGGATGTCAAGACCGACCGTATCACAAGCCTCGATGTTACGGCGGTGCCGCTTACGGAAGCCCTGAACCGGATGGTGGCGGGCGCGGACCTGACCTATGACATCCGTTCGCTGAGCATCATCCTCTCCGTAAAGAAAGCCGAGCAGCCTGCGGCCGTCGCAGGTTATGTCCGCGACGGGAGCGGCCAGCCGGTCATCGGCGCCACGATCATCGTCCGCGACACCTCCACCGGAACGACGACCGACGCCGACGGACACTTCACCCTTTCGGTGCCCGCACCTTCGACGGCATGGCTCGAAGTGAGCTATCTGGGCTATGAGCCGCAGACGCTCGCCGTCGGCAACCGCACTTCGTTCGACATCACGCTGCGCGAGGCCGCATCGGAGATCGAATCGGTCGTCGTGACGGCCCTCGGCATCAAGCGCTCGGAGAAGGCGCTCTCGTATAATGCCCAGCAGATCAACGCCGAGGACATCGTGGCCGTGAAAGACGTCAATTTCGTCAATTCGCTCAACGGCAAGGTGGCCGGTCTGAACATCAACGCCTCGTCGTCGGGTGTCGGCGGTTCGTCGAAGGTCGTGATGCGCGGTTCGAAATCCATCGAGCAGTCGTCGAACGCCCTCTATGTGATCGACGGCATTCCGATGTGCAACTTCCGCAGCGACGGCAGCGAGGAGTTCGATTCGCAGGGCTCTTCGGAGGCCATCGCCGACCTCAATCCTGAGGATATCGAGTCGATGACCGTCCTGTCGGGCGCAGCCGCCGCGGCACTCTATGGTTCGGATGCCGCCAACGGCGCCATCCTCATCACGACCAAGCGCGGCAAGGCCGGTCAGACGACCGTGACGGTGACGAGCAACACCGAAGTCCTCACGCCTTTCGTGATGCCGATGTTCCAGACCCGTTACGGCACGGGCGACAAGCTGGCGGGAGCCTCCAACGGCATCTACTCGTGGGGCGAACGTCTGAATGCGTTCAATTACAGGGGCTACGACCCTGCCGACGACTATTTCCAGACGGGCGTCGTGGGCACCGAGACGGTTTCGTTCTCGACGGGCAACGAGCGCAGCCAGACCTACGCGTCGGCCGGCGCCGTCAATTCGCGCGGTATCATTCCCAACAACGGTTACGACCGTTACAACTTCACTTTCCGCAACACCTCGTCGTTCCTCAAGGACAAGATGCAGCTCGATCTGGGCGCCAGTTATATCATCCAGAAAGACCGCAACATGGTCAATCAGGGCGTCTATTCCAACCCGCTGGTCTCGGCTTACCTCTTCCCGCGCGGCGACGACTGGGCGGATGTAGAGATGTACGAACGCTACAACTCCTCGCGCGGCATTTACGAACAGTACTGGCCGACGATGGGCGCCGATACCTATCAGATGCAGAACCCCTATTGGATCAGCTACCGCAACCTGCGCGAGACCCGCAAGGACCGTTACATGATCAACGCCTCGCTGACCTACGACATCCTCGACTGGCTCTCGGTTGCGGGCCGCATCCGGGTGGACAACTCGAACAGCGACTATACCGAGAAGCTCTACGCATCGACCAACAACCTGCGCACCGAGGGGTCGCCCAACGGTCTCTACGGCATCACCAAGACCAACGACCGTCAGACCTACGGCGACGTGATGGTCAATATCAACAAGAGCTTCGGCGAGAACTGGAGTCTGCAGGCCAACGTCGGCGCTTCGATCTCGGACATGCGCTCCGACGCCTCGAAAGTCCGCGGCCCGATCGCCTACGGAGAGCAGACCGGTTACGACAAGGACGGCAACGCCATCTACGAGCCGAATAACATTCCCAACGTGTTCAACGTCTACAACCTCTCCAATTCGAAGACCGTCCGCGAGCAGATCGGCTGGCGCGAGCAGTCGCAGTCGGTCTTCTTCTCGGCCGAGGTGGGCTTCAAGGGGGCGTATTACCTGACCGTGACGGGCCGCAACGACTGGCCTTCGCAGCTGGCGGGTCCCAACTCGGTGAACTCCTCGTTCTTCTATCCGTCGGTCGGCGCTTCGGTCGTGCTCTCGGAGATCATCCCGAACATGCCCAAGAACCTCTCCTACGTCAAGCTGCGTGCGTCGTACGCATCGGTGGGTCTGGCTTTCTCGCGTTTCTACGCCAATCCGACCCGCTCGTGGAACTCTTCGACCAACAGCTGGAACCTCTCGTCCCAAAGTCCGCTCTACGACCTGAAGCCCGAACGCACCAAATCGTTCGAAGTAGGTCTTACGATGCGCTTCCTCAGACATTTCAATTTCGACATTTCGTACTATAACACCCGTACGATCAACCAGACGTTCAACACGGGCATCCCCGCAAGTTCGATGTACAGCAAGGTCTACAAGCAGGACGGCGACGTGCGCAACCGCGGTTTCGAAATGTCGCTGGGCTACAATAATACGTGGAACCGCTTCTCATGGGACAGCAACTTCACGGCCAGCGCCAACCGCAACAAGATCATGAAGCTGGGCAAAGAGGTGATCGACCCCAACACGGGCAAGGTCACTCCGATCGGCGACCTGAACGTGGGAGGCATGGGTAACGTCCGCTTCATTCTGCGCGAGGGCGGCTCGCTGGGCGACATCTATTCGCGCGCCGACCTGCGCCGCGACTCGAACGGCGATATCTATCAGGATATGGACGGCAACATCTTCGTGGACAACAAGACGCAGACCAAGGATTTCATCAAGCTGGGTTCCGTATTCCCCGACGCCAATCTGGCATGGCGCAACGACTTCCGCTGGCGCAACTTCAATTTCGGGTTCCTGCTCACGGCCCGTCTGGGCGGCGTAGTCTACTCGCGCACGCAGGCCGTAATGGATTACTACGGCGTATCGGCCTCGTCGGCCGATGCGCGCGATGCGGGCGGCATCGTCATCAACGGCAACGACCTGATCGATGCGCAGAAATGGTACCAGACCGTCGCCAACGGCGATACCACCCCGCAGTACTACACCTATTCGGCAACGAACGTGCGGCTGCAGGAGGCTTCGATCGGTTACACGATTCCGCGCAAGAAGCTGGGAGACGTTTGCGACATCACCGTCTCGATCGTAGGCCGTAACTTGTGGATGCTCTACAACAAGGCGCCTTTCGATCCCGAAGCGGTCGCTACCACCAGCAACTACTATCAGGGCATCGACTATTTCATGATGCCTTCGCTGCGCAGCATCGGCTTCAACGTGCGTGTCAAATTCTAATAAGCTAAAAACGCCATGAAATTCAATATATCGAATATGACGGTGGCCCTTGCGGCGGCAGCGCTCGGCGCGGCATCCTGCACGGCCAACTACGAAGATATCAACCGGAATCCCTACGAGGTCACCGCCGAGGATATGGAGCGGGACGGCTATGCCATGCGGTCGTTCATGACCACCATGCAGAGCTGGGTCATTCCGGCCGACGTCAACCAGTGCCAGTTCACCGATCTGCTGCTGGGCGGTCCCTACGGCGGCTATATCGCCGATGCGAACAGCGGATTCAATGCCGGAAAATTCTCGACCTACGACCCGCAGTCGAACTGGTCGCCGGTATTCTACCGGGTTGTCTACACCAATGAAATGTCGAACTTCACGGAGTTGTGCAAGGTGACCGAAGACGAGAACGCCATCGCCGTGGCGAAGGTGGTGAAGGTCGCCGGCGTACACCGCGTCGCCGACACCTACGGCCCGATTCCCTATACGCAGGTAGGCACGGGCGCCGATCCGGTGCCGCTGGACTCCGAGAAAGAGGTCTTCAAGGCCATGTTCGCCGATCTGGACGCAGCCGTCGAGGTGCTTACGCGCAACCGTGCAGGCATGATCACCACCGATGCCGACCGGCTTTACGGCGGCAGTCTGGAGCGCTGGGGCCGTCTGGCCAACTCGCTCAAGCTGCGTCTTGCGATGCGTATCGTCTATACGGATTTCACCACCGACGACGGTCGTACCCCGCAGCAGCTGGCCGAGGAGGCCGTCAGCTCGGAGCTGGGCGTGATCGAGGACAACTCCGGCAATGCCATGTATACGGGCTTCGGCAAGGACGGCAACCCCTTCTACGTCTGCTTCTTCAGCTATAAGTCGGGTGCGGGCGACCACCGCGTCGCCGCCGATATCGCGTCGTTCATGAACGGTTACGCCGATCCCCGTCGTGCGAGCTATTTCAACGAGTCGGCTTTCGCCGCAGGCGGCTATGCCGGTCTTCGCAACGGCATTCAGATTCCCGACGATGAGCGAATCAACAACTTCTCGCGCTATAACGTGACGGCGTCGACCTCGCTGATGTGGATGAACGCTTCGGAGGTGGCCTTCCTGCGCGCCGAGGGCGCTTTGCGCGGCTGGGCGATGGGCGGCGACGCGCGGAGCTTCTACGAGGAGGGTATCCGGCTTTCGTTCGAGCGTTGCGGCGTCGCGGATCAGCTGACGGCCTATATGGCTTCGACGGCGCTTCCGGGCAGTTATGACGACCCGGCATTCGGCTACAGCTGTTCGAACCAGTCGACGGTCACGATTCCTTGGAACGACGGGGCGGCTTTCGAAGAGAACCTCGAACGCATCATCACCCAGAAGTGGATCGCCAACTTCCCGCTGGGTACCGAAGCGTGGGCCGATTACCGTCGTACGGGCTATCCGCGTCTGTTCCCGGTGGTGGTCAACAACAATCCCGACATCACCAATCTGCAGCTGGGCGCCCGACGTATGACCTATCCGCTGGAGGAATACGAGGCGAACGGCGAAACGATCCGGGCCGCCGTGGATCAGTGGCTGGGCGGTCAGGACAAAATGTCCACCCGTCTGTGGTGGGATTGCAATCCCCGGATTCGCTAACCTATAAAACCGTCAAACTATGAAAATCAACATCAAAAGATATTTCCTGCCCCTTGCAGCCGTGCTTTTCATGGCCGGTTGCCACGAGGCCGTCGAGCCTGAGGCGATCGACGTGAACTATTCGTCATTCGAGGAGACGAATCCCGAATTGTATGCCCGGTACATGCAGGCGCTCCGGGAGTACAAGGCTGGTTCGCACAAGGCGGTGTTCGTTACGATGACCGTTCCCGAAAACGGCGCCGCGACGACCCATCGCACGCAGCATTTCACGGCGATACCCGACAGCGTCGACTTCATCGTGGTGAACCCGGTTCCGGCCGTGCTCTGCCAGACGCTTGTCGATGAAATCCGGAAAGTGCATGAGAAGGGGACCCGCGTCCTCTTCAATATCGACCTGCAGACATTCGAAAACGACTGGACGCAGGTGCTGAAGGCGGACCCCACGCTCAGCGAGGAAGATGCGCTGGCTTATCTCGGCGGCCGTGTCGGCGAGCAGATCGCGCTGGTAGACCGCTGGGGCTACGACGGCTTCATCTTCACCTACACGGGCAAGGCCGTAGGCAGCATGCAGGACGAGGCGCTGGCCGTCTATACGGCCCGTCAGGAAGCGCTCTTCGCGCCGATCCGCGCTTGGCACGAGGCTCATCCCTCGCATGCGCTCGTCTTCCGCGGCTTCACCGGAGCCGTTACGGAGGCGAATATGCCGCTGCTGGACGAGTGCGCCTACATCATCCTGCCGACCAATGACGTGAAGACGCTCGACGAGATGTCGTTCTCGGCTCTTACCGCAGTCAGCGTTGCCGGCGTGCCGGCCGACCGTCTGATCGTGACGGCCCAGACCACCCGTCCCGGCGACGACAAGAAGGAGTTCGGTTATACCGGCATGGTCGATGCCTTCGGCGATACGGTCGAGGCGATCGAGGCTTGGGCCGGATGGGTGACGCTCCCTTCGCCGGGCTATACCCGTGCAGGGCTGCTGATCGAGGATGTCCAGTACGACTATTACAACCCCGCCAAGGTGTGGGCCAAGACCCGCGAGGCGATCGGCATTATGAACCCCTCCATCTAAAAACTGACAGCCATGAAATACAACAAATGCTTATTGGTTCTCTCGGCGCTCGCCGCAGTCGCTTTCACCGGCTGCAAGAACGAGGATGTCGAGAAGCATCGTTTCGATAACAAGTTCTATATCACCTCGACCATTCTGTCCGACGACCTGCTGATCAAGAGCGACACGCCGGGATATACCAAGACGATCGAGTCGCGTCTGGCCAAGCCTGCCGCGCAGCAGGTCGCCGTGACGATCGGGGCCGATCCGTCGCAGGTAGCCGCCTACAACATGATCTATGGCGACAACGCCGTGGCGCTTCCCGCTGAATGCTACGAACTCTCTTCCAACCGGATCGACATTGCGGCCGGTCAGGTGAGCGGCGACGCGATAGAGATCGTGTTCAAGGACATCAATACGCTCGACGGCAGCCTGCGTTACGTGCTGCCCGTGACGGTCACTTCGTGCAATGGCGTGGATCTGCTCGACAGCCGCAGTACGGTCTACTTCGTGGCCCGTCAGGGTGCGATGATCAACGTGGTGGCCAACATCGCGTGGATGAACTTCCCGGTCAGCTGGTCGGCCGACGCCAAACCGCTCGTCAGCGGCATGAAGCAGGTCACCATCGAGGCCCTGCTGCGCAGCGCCGACTGGACCGACGGCCGCGGCGACGCCCTCAGCTCGGTATTCGGTATCGAAGGCAACTTCCTCGTGCGCATCGGCGACGCCGACCGTCCGCGCGACCAGCTCCAGCTGGCGACGGGATCGGCCAACGGCGGCAACTGGCCCGCAGCCAATGCCGCTCCGGGGCTTCCGGTCAATGAGTGGGTGCATATCGCCGTGGTTTGGGATGCCGTAAACGGCGAGCGTATCTATTACCAGAACGGCAAGCAGGTGGCCTACTCCAATCAGAAGATGAGCGGATCGGTTACGCTGACCAGCAACTGTTACGTCGGCAAGTCGTACAACGAGGAGCGTTACATCCCCGGAGAGATTTCCGAGCTGCGCGTTTGGAGCGTGGCCCGTACGCCGGAGCAGATCGCCGGCAACATGTACGGTGTCAGCCCCGAAAGCGAGGGGCTGGTGGCCTACTGGAAATTCAACGAGGGCTCCGGTTCGACGATCATCGACCATGCGAACGGCACGAATCTCTCTGCCGTGGGCGGCACGCCGACTTGGATTCCCGTAACTCTTCCTGAAGTAAAATAACCAATAACAGCTATTACGCATGAAAACGAGATATTTCAAATCCGGTATTCTCGCCGCAGCCGCAGCCTTGCTCTACTCTGCTGCGTTCGTCTCCTGCACGGAAGATGTCACGGTCGGCGAGTGGGACGGCGCCGGCTCGATCGAAACGGGCCTCAATGAAACGGGCGCCGTGCTGCAGGACCTCAACTCCGGGAAGTCGAACACCACCGTCGAATTGTGGAAGGAGACCTACACCGCCGAGCTGCGTCTGGTGTTGACCAAAGCCCCCGCCGAGGGGTTCACGGCTAGGGCCAAGTTCGATACCTCCTATGACGCGGGGCAGTACAACAAGGCCAACGGTACGGATTATACGCTTTATCCGGCCGACAAGGTGACTTTTGCCAACGACGGTCTCTTTGCCGCCGCGGGCCGCAATGTCGAACTTACGGTCGAAATGACCGTCGAGGCCGCCGAAGGGCTTGCAGCCGGCCGGGGATATCTGATCCCCGTAGCCCTCGAAGCCGACGGCGTGATCCTCAAGGAGAGCCATTGTTTCTACGTGGTGAAGGATATGACCTCGATGCCTACCTGTTACAAGGGCGACGACCTGCCGAAGGGCTTCCTGTTCTTCGAGGTCAACGACGTCAATCCGCTCAACGCCCTGACGTTCGAACTCGAAGACGGCCGCCTGCTGTGGGATGTGGTCTGCCTCTTTTCGGGCAACATCAACCATCATGCGGACCGCAACGCTCCGTTCCTGAGCCTCAATCCGCAGACCCAGTATTGGATGGATAACAACGAAGCCTTCATCCAGCCGCTGCGCAAGCGCGGTATGAAGGTGATCATGTGCGTGCTGGGCAACCACGACCAGTCGGGTGTGGCGCAACTTTCCGACTACGGATGCCAGATGTTCGCCAAGGAGCTGGCCACGTTCTGCGAAACATACAATATCGACGGCGTATGCTTCGACGACGAGTATTCGAACGCTCCCGATCTTTCGAATCCCTACTATGCTTCGCGCAGCTCGGCGCGGGCGGCCCGTCTGGCCTACGAATCGAAGAAGGCGATGCCCGACAAGCTTGTGGTCGCCTACTGCTACTCTTCGTTCCATATCAGCAGCTGGCCGACCGAGATCGAGGGACAGGACATTGCGGAGTGGGTCGATATCGCCGTGGGCGATTACGGTCAGTCCACCTCGCCCAAGGGCAACATGACCCAGAAGCAGTGCTCGGCCATCTCGATGGAGTTCAACCGCGGTACGGGCGGCAACTTCACCAGCGGCGTCGCCGAGGGAATGCTCAATCCGACGACCGGCAAGGGCTGGTTCATGGGCTTCGCGCCCGACCCGCTGAAGAATACCAACGGCAGGGTGGATAAGAATGCTTGGCGCAATATTTTCGTCAACCGGCTGAACAAAGGTCCCGAAACTCTCTACGGATCGCCGCTCAAGGAACCGGAGCACTTCTACAAGTTCGCCGACACCACGCGCTATAATTATCCTGAGGACCTGCCGGACGCCTATTCGC
>OJNT01002042.1_pt1 | contig 12231 bp, 10 predicted proteins | sample 1597981 | NCBI WGS metagenome assembly OJNT01 (sample SAMN01915211, study PRJEB22387) | human gut metagenome | isolation source: stool | host: Homo sapiens | place: USA
GTATCTGTTGCACATTTCTTTGCCAGCGCCAATCGTGAGCACACTCAGCAGCGTAGGAAATATGATTGGACCTATGGGAATGCTGCTGGCCGGCATGGCAATCGCAGAGGTCCCGCTGAAAAAGGTATTTTGCACACTGCGGAACTACCTCCCTGTTGTGCTTCGTCTGCTGGTGGTTCCTGTAATTGTTCTTTTATTACTCCGGGTGGTACATGCAGCAGGTTGGATTTCCGATGGCAAGGCAATTTTGATGACAGTTTATCTCTCTGCCATCACACCCTCCTGTGCAACTGTCACTTCCATGGCTCAGCTGTACAATCGTGATGCGGCACATTCAAGCGCACTGTATGTTCTCAGCACGCTTTTGTCAATCTTCACCATGCCGCTGATGATCGGTCTGTTTGAAGTACTGATTTGAAATTTTTCATACAAAAAGCCCCTTCCCGCTGCATTCACAGCCGGAAGGGGCTTTTCTATCGTGTATTCAGTCTGCCGCAGGGTACCCACGGCAATCGTTGGCAGTTGTTATTGCTCAACAGGGGTTGCCTGCTGCCCGCCGGAACCCGGCGCACGCAGTAACATTTTGCCAACTGCTAATTTCACGCTATTTTGTTGGGAAGATCTCTATTACAGCTCAGCGAAGTACTTAATGGTACGAACCATCTGGCTGGTGTAGGAGTTCTCGTTGTCGTACCAAGAAACGACCTGAACCTGATAGGTGTCGTCGTCGATCTTAGCGACCATGGTCTGGGTGGCATCGAACAGGGAGCCGTACTTCATGCCGATAACGTCAGAAGAAACGATCGGATCCTCGTTGTAGCCGAAGCTCTGGGAAGCAGCAGCCTTCATAGCAGCGTTGATAGCTTCCTTGGTGACATCCTTGCCCTTAACGACAGCAACCAGGATGGTGGTGGAGCCGGTGGGAACGGGAACACGCTGAGCGGAGCCGATCAGCTTGCCGTTCAGTTCGGGGATAACCAGGCCGATAGCCTTTGCAGCGCCGGTGGAGTTAGGAACGATGTTCTGAGCACCAGCACGAGCGCGGCGCAGGTCGCCCTTACGCTGCGGGCCGTCCAGGATCATCTGGTCGCCGGTGTAAGCATGAACGGTGGTCATGATGCCGGAAACGATCGGGAAAGTCTTGTTCAGGGTGTCGGCCATAGGAGCCAGGCAGTTGGTGGTGCAGGAAGCAGCAGAGATAACCTGGTCATCCTTGGTCAGGGTCTTCTCGTTGACAGAGTAGACAATGGTCTTCAGGTCGTTGCCGGCAGGAGCAGAGATAACGACCTTCTTAGCGCCAGCAGCGATGTGAGCCATGCTCTTCTCTTTGCTGGTGTAGAAGCCGGTGCACTCCAGAACAACGTCAACGCCGATCTCGCCCCACGGGCAATCCTTAGCGTCCTTAATGGCGTAGATCTTGATCTCCTTGCCATCGACGATGATGGAATCCTCGGTAGCTTCGACGGTGTGCTTGTTCTCACCGATCTTGCCCAGGAAAGAGCCCTGAGCGGTGTCGTACTTGAGCAGGTGAGCCAGCATCTTGGGGCTGGTCAGGTCATTGATGGCAACAACTTCGTAGCCCTCAGCCTCAAACATCTGACGGAAAGCCAGACGGCCGATACGGCCAAAACCATTGATAGCAACTTTAACAGCCATAGTAAAATCCTCCCAAAGATTTTATATTCGGAACGGGGTTGAACCCGCCCCACCCAAGCGGCTTATTGCCGCTTTCCGGTTTGATTCTATTGTACCCCATTCCTGCCAAAACTGCAAGAGGGGCTGTTATTATTTTAACGCAAATTGAGCAAAAATTATGTTTTGGGCAAAAAAAGCAGCGGTTTTCAACGCCAATTTGGCGTATTGTCAATAACTGTATGGCCTTTGGCGGTATTTTTCGGGCATACTATCCTTGCCCCGGCACCGCGCCGGGGTAAACGCCACAGGTCTTGCCCCATTTATCACCACACGGAGGCTGCTGCCATGGTTCCACCTTCTGCACGTTTCCCCACCCGGCGCGCCGCCCTGGCGGAAGAAGCCGCCCGCCGGGCGCTGGCCGGGCTTGGGCCGGAGCTGGTTCTGCCGCAGCTGCGGGCGCAGACCGTGCAGGAGCTGCTGGCCCAGCCGGGCGGTGCGGGGTGCGAATTATGTGGCACGCTGCAAACACTGACCGGGGCACTGACCCAATGCGTGCGCCGCCGCCCCGGCTGGCTGTACGTCATGTTCCCGTCGGGGATCACCTGCCCTGTTCCAGCGCGCCCGGCGCTGGTGCAGGCCGCCGTCCTGGAAGCCTTGCGCCCTGTCTTGGCCTGCGGCGGGCAGGCGGTGCTGGAAGTAAAGCCGCGTTCCCGCGCTGTGCTGCTCTGCCTGCGGGGCGGTGCCCCCGCCGGGGTGCTGCCGCTGTGGCAGGCGCTGGCCCGGCAAAGCGGCGGGGCTGTGGTGTTTGACAGCGGAGCACAGTTTGCCGCGGCTGCATTTTTGCCCCTTTGTCCCGGCTGCCGCATACAAAAATCCCCCAGCACGCAGGAGCTGCTGGAGGATCGGTTCAGTCTGCCTTATCTTTTTTTGTCGGGTTACTGCGCGGGACCGTGGTAAGCATGGCCGCCAGCCCGCACAGGCCAATGCAGCCCATGGCCAGGCTGGTCAGCAGGGTTTGTTCAGAGACGCTGCCGCGCACCAGCTCAAAGATGGCCTGCGGCAGTTCGTGGCAGGTTGCAAAGTAAAATGCCAGGCTGCCGTACTGCTGCACCGTGCAGCCATAGGTACCGCCGGGAACATACAGCAGCTTGCACAGCATCCCCACACAAAGCAGCGCGCCCAGCGCCCCCAGCACCCGGAAGGTACAGCCAAGCCGCGCCGATGCCGCCGGGATGATGGAAAACCGCTGGATCAGCACCCACAACAGCGCCGCCGTAGGGATCAGGCACTGCACGGCGTTGGGCGGCATGGCGGTTCCACGCCCTTCCGGGGTCGAAAGAACCCGCCAGCCCATAGCGAAGAACCACACGCCCGCCGCCGTCAGCAGCACCATGCTGGGCCACACCACTGTGGCGCTCAACAGCTGCGAAAGCCCCGCCAGTACCAGCACAGTCCCCGTTACCGCCATCATAACACCCATCAGGCTTTTTCTGCCGGGGGCAATTTTTTCATCCGCCCTGCGGTCCATCACAAGCAGCGCCGCCGCGCCAACCAACGCGGCCCCCCAACGCGCCGCCGAGGGACCCACCGTGGGAAAACTGGTTTCCGGGTCCGTAAACAGTGCCAAATCCACAATGCGCAGCGCCAAAAACACCAGGCACAGCGCTACCGCCGGCCACGGCGAATATTTGTTCTTTGATTTTTTCATAGGACAGCCTTTCCCGCCGGGCATAAATCCCCCTTGCGGCGAATACAATGGTAACAGGCTCCGGGGTCAAGATGCAAGACAAGCCCCGCCAGTGCTATTTATTATACGGTTCTCCGCGGCAAAATGCAAGGTTTTGCCGTGTGCCGCACCTGCCGGAATGGAGGGATCTGCCGTTTTGAAGCGCACGCTGCTCTGTGCCGCCCTGCTTACCGCGTTAAGCACTGCGGTGCCGTTTCTCTGCCTGCTGTTCCCCAGTGTTCCGGTACAGGCTGCCCCCACGGTTACGCCGTCCGCCGCGCCTACTGCGGCAGCACAGCCGGAAAGCACTGCCGCGCCTTCCGCTGCACCCACATTCCCCCAAACCATCACCCTGCATGATGAAGCCAGCGATTCCGACTTCACCCTTTCCGCTGTGGATTTTATGGTCGGTGCTGCCGCCTGCGAGATGCCCGCAACCTGGCCGGATGACGCCCTGTTGGCCCAGATGGTTGCCAGCCGCAGCTATGCGTTGTACTTATCCGCTCAGGGGCAGAGCTTTACCGCCAACAGCGCTTTGTGCAGCGGCTGGACCAGCAGCGAGGTTCTGCAAAGCCGCTGGGGCAGTGATTACGCCGCCAACATGCAGCGCCTTCAATCTCTTGCCGCCCGTACCGGGCAGGCGGTGCTTTTGTACAACGGACAGCCTGCCGCTGCCTGCTACCATGCCATCAGCAGCGGCCACACCGAAGCCAGCCAGAACGTGTGGGGCGGCCAGCTGCCTTACTTGTGCGGCGTGGATTCCGCATGGGATAAGTTTGCCGATGGGTACGAAGTGACCATTCAGTACAGCGCCGAGCAGGTACGCACCGCGCTGGAAGAATTGGGCCTTACCCCCGATGATTCCCCCGAAAGCTGGGTCGGTGCTTCCACCTGGGACAAAGCCGGGTATGTGCGCACGCTGGAGCTGTGCGGCCAAATGGTGAGCGGGCTGGAGGTGCGCAAGGCCCTTGATTTGCGCAGCACCTGTTTTGCCATTGCCTGGCGCGGCGGGCAGTTTGTCATCACCACACGCGGGTACGGCCACGGGGTTGGCCTGAGCCAATATGGCGCTAAAGCCATGGCCGAAGGCGGCGCGGGTTGGGAGGACATTTTGGGGTACTATTTTCCGGGAACGGAAATTGCAAGTTAGGAGTTAGGAAGTAGGAGTTAGGAGTTTTCTCAATAATTAGAAATTAGGAATTAGGAATGAGCAATGAGGAATTGGAGGTAGAGATTAGGCATTATCTTTTATTTTTTAGCCGCAATCTTCACCATTTCTGTAGGGAACGGTCTTGACCATTCCGGAAGCAAAATTGTATCCGTCATATTCTTCCCTATACAAAAATCACCACGCCCGCAACTGGTCTTTGGGACCGGCTGCGGGCGTGGTGTATTCATCTTATTATAATGTGAACGGCGCTATCGCTTATCAGCCCAATGCCTGGATAGACTGGTTGATGTTGGCGATTTTATCTTCGCTGGCGGCGAGCTTGGTGCGGGTTTCGTTGACCAGCTTTTCGGGGGCGCGCTCCACGAACTTGGGGTTGTTCAGCTGGTTGCGGAACATATTGGCTTCTTTCTCGGCCTTTTCCAGCTCCTTATGCAGGCGCTTGAGTTCCTTTTCGCGGTCGATCAGCTCCATCATGGGGATAAAGCCGCGGGCGGCCGGGGTAACAACGGTCACAACGCCATCGGTGGTGCCGGTGTACTTTTCGGTCAGGGCAACATCCGTTGCAAAGGCAAAGCGTGCCAGGTAAGCGCCGCCTTTCTGGAAGGCTGCCGGGTTGGCAGTCTCGATGGTCATGCTGGTCTTTTTGGCCGGGTGCACGTTCATGTCATTGCGGATGGTGCGCACTGCCTTGATGTAGTCCATCAGCACCTCAAAGTCGGCACATTCCTGCGGCCAGGCGGTCATCTTGCCGGCGTCCGGCCATTCCTGGGTCATGATGGTCTCGGCGCTGCCGGGCAATGCCTGGTAAATCTCCTCGGTGATGAACGGCATAAAGGGATGCAGCAGCTTGAGTGCCTTATCCAGCACCCACACCAACACCTTGCGGGCGGTGTCTGCCTGCTGGGCGTCCTCGCCGTTCAGGCGGGACTTGCAGATTTCGATATACCAGTCGCAGTAGATATCCCAGATAAAGTTTTCCACCTTTTCGGCAGCCAGGCCCAGCTCGTACTTATCCAGGTTGGCGGTCACTTCGGCGGCGGTGCGTGCCAGTTCGGAAAGCACCCACTTATCGCTCATATCCAGCAGTTCTTCGGCGGGCATGCCCGGCTCAAAGTCCTCCGGCAGGTTCATCTGCACAAAGCGGGAAGCATTCCACAGCTTGTTGGCAAAGTTGCGGCTTGCTGTCACTTTCTCATCGCTGTAGCGCATATCGTTGCCGGCGGTAGAACCCACCATCAGCATCATGCGCAGGGCATCGGCGCCGTACTCGTCAATAACTTTCAGCGGGTCAATGCCGTTGCCCAGAGATTTGGACATCTTGCGGCCCTGGCTGTCACGCACAATGCCGTGGATCAGCACGGTGTCAAACGGTGCCTTGCCGGTGTAGGCCAGGCCGGAGAAGATCATGCGGGAAACCCAGAAGCCGATGATATCATAACCGGTCACCAACGTGTTGGTGGGGTAGAAGTAGTTGTAATCCTCGGCGTTCTCATTCGGCCAGCCCAGGGTGCTGAACGGCCACAAAGCAGAGCTGAACCAGGTATCCAGGGTATCGGGGTCCTGGGTCAGGTTGGTGCTGCCGCAGTGCGGGCAGGCTGCGGGGGCAGACTTGGCAACGGTGGCTGCACCGCAGTCAGCGCAGTACCATGCCGGGATCTGGTGGCCCCACCACAGCTGGCGGCTGATGCACCAGTCGCGGCTGCCGCGCATCCAGTTCAGGTAGTTCTTGGTAAAGCGGTCCGGCACAAACTTGATCTCGCCCTTTTCCACGCTCTCAATGGCGGGCTTGGCCAGGGGTTCCATCTTGACAAACCACTGCTTAGACACCATGGGTTCAATCACGGTATGGCAGCGGTAGCAGGTGCCGACCTCATGCTTCAGCGGCTCGATCTCTTTCAGGTAGCCGGCTTCCTGCAGGTCTGCCACAATGGCCTTGCGGGCTTCGGCGGCGGTCATGCCGGCATACTTGCCGCAGTCCAGCACGTCCGGCTCATCGGCGGAAGCATGGCCACTGGCTTTCAGGGCATCGGCGGCAGCCTTATCATCAGCGCCGGTCATGTGGCCGTCATAGGTCAGCACGCGGATGATGGGCAGGTCATGGCGCTTGCCGACCTCAAAGTCGTTGGGGTCATGGGCGGGGGTGATCTTCACAACGCCGGTGCCTTTTTCCATATCGGCGTGCTCATCGCACACGATGGGAATCTCTTTGTTCAGCAGCGGCAGAATGACATGGCAGCCGTGCAAGTGGGTATAGCGCGGGTCCTCGCCGTTGATGGCAACGGCGGTATCGCCCAGCATGGTTTCGGGGCGGGTGGTGGCCAGTTCCAGCATCTCACCGGTCTCCTTGACCGGGTACAGCAGGTGCCAGAAGCTGCCGTCCTTCTCCTCGTATTCCACTTCGGCGTCAGAGATGGAAGTGTTGCAGTGGGGGCACCAGTTCACCATGCGGTTGCCGCGGTAGATCAGGCCCTTATCATACAGGCGCACAAACACTTCTTTCACGGCGTCGGAGCAGCCCTCGTCCATGGTAAAGCGCTCACGCTGCCAGTCGCAGGAGCAGCCCAGCTTTTTCAGCTGGCTGACAATGCGGCTGCCATAAGTGTTTTTCCATGCCCAGGCGCGCTCCAAAAAGCCATCGCGGCCCAACATTTCTTTGGTCAGGCCCTCCTCGCGCATGGCGGCAACCACCTTGGCTTCGGTGGCAATGGAAGCATGGTCGGTGCCCGGCACCCACAAAGCGGCATAGCCCTGCATGCGCTTGTAGCGGGTCAGGATATCCTGCCAGGTTTCGTCCATGGCGTGGCCCATGTGCAGCTGGCCGGTAACATTCGGCGGCGGCATTACGATGGTGAACGGCTTTTTGCTGCGGTCGATCTGGGTGTGGAAATAGCCCTTATCGCACCATTCCTGGTAAATTCGATCCTCTGTGCCTTTGGGATCATACTGCTTGGCGAGTTCTTTTGCCATGATGGCCCTCCTTGATGTGCGGGACGGAAATAAAAATCAGGCCGCCCCATGATGTTGTAAACATGGGACGGCCTGACGATGTTCCAAAACATGTTCAGTACCGCGGTACCACCCAAATTGCCTGCCGTTTTATATATGTTTTATATAAAGGTAAGCCACTTGACCGCCCGGTAACGGGGGCGAAACGAAGCAGATTACTGCGCACACGGCGGTTCGCCTGCCCTGCTTGGGGGCGACAAACCGCCGGGCACGCCCTGCCGGTTTTCAGCTGCCCCGGCTCTCTGGAAAGAACGTCTGCCCGCGGAACTCCCCCGCACTGCATTTGGTATCAATATATTACCCCGCCGCAGCGGTATTGTCAAGTGCTGTGCGGCGTACGGTGATATTTCGGCGTTTTTATGCTTTCAGAATCTGCTTGATCTGCTCCAGGTTCTCCGCAAACCAGATTCCTTCCTGCCGCTCTTTTGTCGAAAGCCCGGTTTCGATCATATGATCCAGCAGGGTTTTCAGACCGTTATAATAGCCATTCAGGTTGTACAAAATGCAGGGAGCATCCAGCTGCTTGAGCGATACCTTGGACATGACTTCGGCGATCTCCTCCAGCGTACCCGTTCCGCCGGGGAACGCAATAAACGCATCGCCCCGCCTGATCATCTCGGTCTTGCGCTCGGTGATGGTTTCCGTCACGATCAACTCCGTCAGACCGTCATATTGCAGGTCATCCTGCATAAACAGGGTGGTCTCCACGCCGGTCACGGTTCCTCCCGCATCCAGAACGCTTTTGGCAATTTCGCCCATCAGCCCGGTTTTGGAGCCGCCATACACCAGCGCGTTCCCGCTTTGGCCAATCCATTGCCCCAGTTCCTGCACTGCCCGTTTCAGCGCCGGGTCATTGCCCTCTTTTGCGCCAAGATATACCGTGATATTCATTGCCTGCTCCTCCTGTTCTTTCTGCCATTTATAACTCAGCGGTTCGCAGCCCCAGCTCTCCTATTCCTGCCACCCTTTCAGCCGGATTGGCGAAAGTTCCAGCACAAAATGTTCCTCTTTCACACCCGTTTCAGGGTAAAACCTTGCCTTGCACACTTCCACCCCGCCAACTGTATGGCGGTAGTTTTCCTCGCAGCTGCCCAGCACAACATATTGGCAGGCGCGGTATTCCATCATTCCGTCCGCACCGGGTTCCAGTGGGGATGTTTCCAGCGGCTTTTCAATCTCCACGCCAAGCCCCGCCAGGTATTCCGCTGCCGCCGGGTAGGCTGCTTTGACCCGTGCACAATAATTTTTGCAGTCATTGCAGCTGCAAAGTTCCCCCGGCCCCATGGCCTGATAATACTGCCGCGTTTTTTCTGCATCCACGTTGATGATCGTTCCCAACCCTATCATTTTGTTTCCTCGTTAAAATATGGGGCATGCGCTTTGCAATGCCCCATGTCTTGTTTATTGCTTTTTAGTCCCGGCGGAAAATGTCGCGGGTGTATACCTTTTCTTTCACATCGTCCAGCACGCTGTCGTACCGGTTGGCAATGATTGCCTGGGACATTGCCTTGAACTGTTCCAGGTCGTTCACCACTTTGCTGCCAAAGAACGTTTCCCCATCGTTCAGCGTCGGCTCATAGATGATCACCGTTGCCCCCTTTGCCTTTACGCGCTTCATCACGCCCTGGATGGAGCTCTGGCGGAAGTTATCGCTGTTGCTCTTCATCGTCAGGCGGTATACCCCGATGGTCACCGGCTTTTCCTGTGCGGCATTATAGTCGCACTCCTCACCGTAATCATAGTACCCGGCCATGTGCAGCACACGGTCCGCAATAAAATCCTTGCGGGTGCGGTTGCTTTCCACGATTGCACCGATCAGATTTTCCGGTACATCGGCATAATTGGCCAGCAGCTGCTTCGTATCTTTGGGCAAGCAGTAGCCACCGCCCGATGTCAAGTCTTGGACAACTTTTTTCACAAATAAATTTGAAAAAGCGCAAAAAAATAAGCCCCACAAGGCTTTCAATCGGTTTTGTGAACCAATTTGAGCCTTGTGGGGCTTATCTGCTCTATATAGTATTTGTCTTATACTGCCTGCAACGGCGTGTCATCCATTACTCTCTTGAACTGCTCTACGCTCATATTAGCATCCTCGGCAGCCTGCTCGATTGTAATGCGGCCTTTTCTCACCTGCTTCACAAGCATCCTGAGTTCGCCTCGTTCTTCGCTTTCGTTCATCATTTCCTCAACAGCTTTGCACACATCAATCACCTCCGCGCCCTCTGGAATATCCAGCGGTGTATTCGTAACTGCTTTAATAACCCTCGCCGCGTTTGCTTCTATCAGCATACGCGGATTATCCGTCAAAAATTCAGATAAGCGTTTCTTATCTTTGGAATACTTAATGTATCCAATGACTTCTCTCAGACTTGAAGAGAATCTTTCCAAATCCTCTGCGCTTAGCTTTGCAGGGTCAATCAGGTGAATCTGATAGTCCTGCACAAAGTTCAGAAGATTCTTATTTTTAACCGCCATCATCTCATGGAGTGACAACGGCCCATCCCATTCATTTGCGCCAAAGTGCAGCACCAGCGTGATAACAGGAGTAATCTTATCTTCTTTGTAGAATCCAGAAAGATACTCGCCACGGCTATGCCCTTTTGCATCTCCATCACTCGCACGATGCTTGGCTGCAATATCAGCCACCTGTTTTCCGTACTGGAGAGCATCATAGATGATGTTGCGGACAGGCATTGCATAATGAATGTCAGTCTGATTTTCGATTCCCAGTAAAATGTACGCAGCCTCATCATCCTGTTTAATGATTGCTGATTTCAGCACATCACGGTATTTCTGAACTGCTTCTTCTGGCTGCTTTCCCTCTTCATCCTGTGATCCAAACGGTAATGCAATCTCCGTAGTATCCAGTTCTTGCAGTTGTTTAGGGTCTACAACCGCCTCACCGCCATAGATCAAGTAATTAAACGCATCTGCAAACACAGAATTATCTTTCATATAGGCTTTAGTCACGGTATCAGCTAATCCCATTGGCTTACACCTCCTTGTCGTAGTCAACAGTAGCTTTTGTCCGCTATTGTAATTCTATCTTACCATAAACCACTCATCATATCAAGCTGTGCAATTCCCTCAAAATCCTTAAATTTTTACGAACAGTTGTCCATAATATAACATTGTTGCTGATGTTATATCATGGGCAACCGCTTGATGCCGCTCCCCTGCCGTGCTATACTTACCCTATACAAAATCATCAAGAGGGAGTGCATTGCCATGAGCAAAAGACTTGTCGCTTACTTTTCTGCCAGCGGTGTCACCGCAAAAGTTGCCGAAAATCTGGCGGATGCCATCGGTGCAGACATTTTTGAGATTCAGCCGGAAGTGCCATACACCAAGGCCGATCTGAATTGGATGGACAAGAAGGCTCGCACTACCATCGAAATGAGCGACCCAACTCTCCAACATATAGCCTTCCATTCGCACAGTAAAAGTCAACTCTTAAATGGGGCAATCCTTTGGACAATACTGCTGCAATTTTTTTCATTTCATCAAAACGAATCGGTTTTTCAGGTAACACATCCGAATTAGGATCTCGCATTCTAATCGGCAAGTGAGTATAATCCATATCAAAAAAGTCCGTCGTCGGATTTTCTGCCTTGTCTTTCGATATATAAACAATTTTAGGTATTCCACCAAAACAGAAAAACTTATAATCTGTCAAGCACTCCTGCTCGCCCACTTTCGTTGCATCATCTTTAAGAAGAGGCTCTGCAATAATTCGAGGCTTTACATTTTTATATGGCCATTCGCGCCCCCCCCGAAATAATTAGAATGCAACGATTTATTGATCTTTTTTCTTGCTTTTTCCCTGTCAAGTTTACTTTTATCTTTGCAAATAACCAGACCACCAGAATCATGTGTACATTTCAAAACAAACGCATTCGGAAGCTTTGTAAAGTCAATATCATCAAATTTTTCCCAAACACCTAATGTTGGAACCACATACTCTTCACCAATTTTTTGAGCAATATAAGCTTTTGCTTCATATTTATCAACCATCGTTGTATACTCCGGCTTTCGATCATGAAGTTTCAGCCATTGAAGCTTTTCATTAAAGGTCACAGGATTTTTCAAATCCAATTCTTTTCCGAATTTTCTTTTGTAAGCCATTTTCAAAAATGACTCATCATCCATTTTGTCATAGAATCCCCATTCAATCTTTTTCCAATAAATATGGTTTTCTACTTTGGACACAACAGCTTTAATGTTCATTTTCTCTCCTTTTAACCATCAACGCTTAACTTTTCTTTTAATTATCAAATTCATACAAGCCAAGAACTGTTTTTTTTCTGTAATAAAATATATAAGTCCAGTCGTCACAAGTACTATTATGCTTGCAATTACAGCATACATAATCCACTCACCCCAACCATTCATAATATATTTTCCAACCAACAACTTATACAGTATCACATTAATAGCAATTACTAGCGCAACTCTCAACACCCTTAAAACGGATTTTTTGCAGGATATATTTAGAATATGCTTATGTGAGTAATAGATAATATCCGTTGTTCTATAAGCAAAAGAACAAATAGTTCCAATCAGCAGACCATACATACCTAATGGTTTAATCAGCAAAAGGGAAACCGTAATATTTATTACAGCTTCTAAAATTGCTCTCCATTGCGTTTCTTTGAAATGCCCTGCTGCGTTAATCAGTGTCAAACAAGGAATT
>OJNT01002091.1_pt1 | contig 11918 bp, 18 predicted proteins | sample 1597981 | NCBI WGS metagenome assembly OJNT01 (sample SAMN01915211, study PRJEB22387) | human gut metagenome | isolation source: stool | host: Homo sapiens | place: USA
TACTGACGTGCTGATTTACGAAGTATCTTACCTATTTTCTTCTCCAGTTCACGTACGCCGCTTTCACGAGTATACGACTCGATAATTGCCTCCAGCGTATTCTTCGGTATCTTGATATCATTCTTCTTCATACCGTTAGCTTCCAGTTCTTTCGGAACCAAATGGCGGCGGGCAATCTCTATTTTCTCTTCGGTGATATAACCACTTACCTCAATCAACTCCATACGGTCGAGCAAAGGTCCGGGAATAGTATTCAGGTTATTTGCAGTAGCTATGAACATCACTTTAGACAAATCATAATCTACATCCAGGAAGTTATCATGGAATGTTGTATTCTGTTCTGGATCGAGTACTTCAAGCAGGGCAGAAGAGGGATCCCCCTGACGGTCTGAGCTAACTTTGTCAATTTCGTCCAAGATAAACACCGGATTTGATGAACCTGCCTTGATCAGACTCTTGATAATACGTCCCGGCATAGCACCGATATATGTCTTGCGGTGTCCACGGATTTCAGCTTCATCATGCACACCACCCAATGACATACGAATGTACTTACGCTTCAAGGCAGCAGCGATAGAACGTCCCAAAGAAGTTTTACCCACTCCCGGAGGGCCGTACAAGCAGATAATAGGCGACTTCATGTCACCTTTCAACTTCAATACAGCCAAGTGCTCCAAAATACGTTCTTTCACCTTCTCCAAGCCATAATGATCTTTATTTAAAGTCTTTTCGGCATTGATCAGATTGAAATTATCCGTAGTATATATTCCCCATGGCAAACTCAACATAGTTTGCAGATAATTAAGTTGCACACTGTAATCAGGAGATTGCGGATGTGTACGCTCCAATTTATCCACCTCTTTCATAAAGGTGTCTCTCACTTCTACACTCCATTTAGTAGTGAGTGCTTTGCGGCGCAGCTCTTCAATTTCCTGTTCCTGGCCACCGCCACCCAATTCATCCTGAATGGTTTTAATTTGCTGTTGCAGGAAGTATTCACGTTGTTGTTGGTCAATATCTTCTCGTGCACGCATCTGTATGGACTCCTTAATCTCGGCAAGCTGCACTTCCCGGTTCAGTATCTCTAATAGACGGTAAGTACGTGCCCGCAATGAGTCAATACGTAGCAACTCAATCTTTTCATCTTGCTTCAATGGAAGATTCGTGCAAATAAAATCTACCAGGAACATAGGATTAGTAATGTTCTTGATAGCAAATGCAGAATCCTGCGGGAACATATCGGATGATTTGATATATCTTATAGTCAGATCCTTACAAGCTTCCACCAAAGCATGGAACTCTTTATCATTTTTATCGGGAATATCTTCTTCCAGTGCCTTTACGCGTCCTTTCAAATACGGAGTTATATCTACAATTTCTTCCAACTCCATACGTTTGACGCCTTGCAGGATAATCGTTGTTGTCTGATCAGGCATCTCCAGGATACGGATAATCTTACCGATCGTACCAATGGTATGCAAATCTTCCAACATTGGCATTTCGGTTTCAGCCACTTTCTGACAGACTACTCCGATATATGCACTCTTCTTTTCTGCTTCACGCACTAATTTCATGGAAGTCTTTCTCCCGACAGATACTGGCATAAACACACCTGGAAATAAAACCATATTCCGTAAAGGCAATATCGGAAGTATCTCATTCACTTCAATATCCATCAATTGTTCCTCATTCCCCTCAAAATCAGCAATTACTGAGAAAGAGTTTCCTTCTTCTCTCGTCTCCATATCTTTTAGGTAAAGTCTTTTCTTCATTTTGTTCTTTTTAATTTTACGTCACACTGACAGGGCTTACAAAGCGCCTGCAAAGTTAATCTATTCTTCATTAATATAAAGCACCTTTTTTATAAAAAGACAAAAACAGTGCCAAATTAGTCGTAATATTCCTGACTTTGTCTATTTTTGCCTTCAAATAATAACTGTAAGTTATGTCAAATCCTTATTTTCAGTTTAAACAATTTACTATATGGCATGATAAATGTGCCATGAAAGTAGGTACCGATGGGGTTCTTTTGGGTGCCTGGGCAGAAACAGAAAACCCTCAACGCATCCTCGACATTGGCACCGGCACAGGATTGATAGCTTTAATGTTAGCTCAACGTAACCCACTTTCACAAGTTACAGCTATCGAAATAGATGAAGCCGCAGCAACTCAAGCAGAAGAAAACATAGCGCGTTCTCCATGGGCAAATAGGATAAAAGTTATCTGTAATGATTTCAGTTTGTTTCAAACAGATAATAAATATCATCTGATAGTTTCTAACCCTCCTTATTTTGTTGATGCTTTAAATTGCCCTGACAAGCAACGCAATATGGCACGTCATACCTGCGAACTGAATTACGAGTTACTTTTCCGGCGTTCGGCACACCTTCTTGAAGATCAGGGGAGGATATGTATCATCATCCCTACTGAAGCAGAGAAGTTAGTAATTGACACAGCTTGGAAATACAAATTATACCCTTCACGACGCCTTCATGTTTTTACCAAGCCAGGTAAGTCGAGTAGGAGAGTACTTATCGCATTCGGACATCAGGAACAAAAATGTATGGAGGAAACTTTATGTATTGAGATAGAACGCAATCAGTTTACACCAGAATACATTGCGTTGACAAGAGAGTTTTATTTAAAGATGTAAGACCGTATCTCAAAGTTGTTATTTCAGAATGTTATACCATCATGGATAAAGATTCATGTTTGTTGAATTTCTTTTTCAATACTAAAAAAGGATCAACTAATAATTAGTTGACCCTTTAACCTGTCGGGGTAGCGGGAAACACTACTCAAACAAAAAAGGATTGGGTGCCAACCTGTTATCAATTTGTATATATGTTTATTTGCCGATAAATGTCTATTATTGTCTACTTATTATTTCATCTTGAAACTTCTTGTTAAATTCAGATAACTTTTTCTCTATAACATCATGACGCTCACTTATAATGATACATTCATTCTCTATATTTATATTAGCTTCCATAATAGCAAATACTTTATTGGCCTCTATTATAGCGTGCTCTTTATATGAGAAAGTGTCATAATCCGATATCTTATATAACATTATTATTTCACTATCCTTATAAGTGTTAGAAAGCTGATTGGTAGGAATAATATCTAAATATTCATATTTATTTTCCCAAATCCTACACTTCGTTTTAAGGTAACTGTTACCTTTTAGCGGAAAAATGTATACAATCTTTTTCTTTCCACAATACGCCATTATTATTTATTTAATATCTCTAAACTATTATCTCCAAACACAAGCTTTAATACCTGATCTTTCTTTTCCTTTTTCAATTGAATAGTCAATGATGCTACAATATCATCATTTAAACAATTGGTAGATATATACTTTTCAGGGTATGTAAACAGATCAATAACACTTACCTCAAGACAGCTTGAGATAATCTCAAGTTCACTGACTTTAAGTTCACGTTTACCATTCTCGATATTACTGATAACCGCAATATCCACATTTAAAGCATCCGCTATTTTTTTCTGTGGAATGCCTTTTTCTGTACGTAACAGCTTTATATTCTCTACTACATTCATAATTATAAAGTTAGCGCAAATAATTCAGATGTTGTTTGAGATAAATTCAAGCATATTTGATTATTTCTCAAATTTAATTTGCGATTTTCTCAAATTAGTCTTATGTTTGCGGTATAATTATAGCACTAAAAATTGTACTAAGCATGGAAAAAGAACAGAATTTAAACAAAATGGCATTTAAAGACTACTATGATACTTTGTCAGATGATGCCAAAGAGGCAGTCCGAAGCCGTATCCTTGGGGAAAGTGGGATGTCTTATACTACCTTTTATTATAAGCTTCGCAATAACACTTTCAAGCCATTGGAGAGAAAATTGATCGATAATATAATAAATGATGTAAATCCCAAGGTATTATGCTGACGAATATTGAATTCTACAACACTCCTGAAGGAGATGTCGTAGTTAAAGGGGTGAACGAAGCTGCTCATCCTTTAAAAGAAAACGATCGGGACATAATAGACTATATGTTGACGGTCATTCGTGATAGATATCCCAAGGCCCATACTGCTCTTATGGAACTATATTCAAAGAGAACTATGAATAAAACCTTCTTTGAATATAGCGTTGTTCATCGATTTATAAGATGCAATTTTGGTGAATACGATCAATTCAACCATGATATTGATGCTAACGGTTACTTTGTTTTTGAAGAGGTAAAATGTCCTCTTCGTGGTGAATGTCCATTAGAAGGAGTAGTATGTAAACCTGAACTTGACACTCAGCTCTCTGATAGAGAAATAGAGGTATTCAGATTAATCGCCCGAAATATGCGCTCCGGAGAAATTGCTGCAGAACTGTCCCTCTCAAAATTTACAGTTGATCGCCATCGAGAAAACATTAAAGCCCGGCTTCGCCTTCGAGATATCCCCGAAATGATAACTTACTGGCATGTTAACCATCTTAAATAAAGCGGCGCAAGGTCATCCGGGTTCGATTCCCGGCTCCGCACGATGATTTACTAACTTAATAAACATTATTAAAATGGGAAAAAGAACAATACGAATAGATGTAATAGGTCCAGTAGAAGGGACTGAATTCATGAAATGCAAATTATATGCTGATGGGCGTGTATGTGTATTTTACATGTCGGAATCTAATTATAAAGCCTTGATGTGTGATAAGATATTTATTCGCGATGGGAAAACTGTAGATTCTGCCAATGTGATAAATACTACCAATACCTTTATTGAAGAAGATATAATTCCTCATTAAGAATTAGAAAGGAACAAATTTATGGAAGAATTTAAAGGAACAAAAGGTAGATGGCAAATGACAACATCTGCTTTAGAATGTGACCATAATTCAGAAGTTGCAACAATATGGGGAGATAGTGAATATGGTGAAGGTGCATCGTTAATTGCGCACATAGATAATTCTCCGGGTGTTGAAAAGGCATTAGCTAATGCAAAACTAATAAATGCTGCTCCTCAATTATTGGAAGCATTACAGAAGGTTATTGAATTTCATAGAGCTGGATTGCATTTGTCAGACGCTCTTATAAAATATGTTTATCCAGCAATCAATAAAGCTTTAGGAATTAACGAATAACAAATTAAATATGAGCGAATTGACTAAAATGATAAAAGTTCCTCTTTGGGAGCTAAAAGAAATAGCTGATACACTTCGGATGGTAGCAAATGCGCTTGATTCTCCTAAAAGAGAATCATGTTTAGACCGAAACGTAATGCGTTCATGGAATCATGTAGTTGATATGATAAAAGGAAAGATACCCTCTGCACCTGAAAGCATTGACTACTATATGAAAGTTGGCCAGGTTCCTAATATAAACGAATAACAAGATAGATATGAGCAAATATCAAACAGAAGCCGGGATAGAATGTACTCCCGAAGAAGATAAGTTGATTGACTCTTTGAAAAGACTTGCAAAAAAGTGGGAAAAGGATGGTAAACGTCTTTGGCTGTATTCAGCAAGTGGTTCACTTCATGTAATGATGCACGGAGATACAGACTATAATCCTACACCGGAATTTACGCAATATGGAGGCAGCAACATTGAAAATAGTGTAACTATTATTGATGGCATATTAAATGATGGTGGTGATTGGTAATTAACTAATAACAAAATAGAAATGAGCAGCAATAGCAGTTATGATAAAATGCAATCTCTGTATCAAAAGTTTGGAGGAATGGAGATTGAAACACCCCAATACAAAGGTGTAGTCTGTGGGTTCTGTTTTAAGTACAATGACAGCTTCCATGAAAAAATTATAGTTGCCTTGACAGAAGAAAAGAATTGGCGTGGTATTCATTACAGCCAACATGGAGATGTCTATGTCACTCATCAACAGAATCCCAAAGGATATGACTATCTGTGGATAGATGAATTAGATCAACTTATGAAGAAACAATAACCCTCATAACAGAATAAAAATGAATAAATCATATTTTGAAACAAGAAAGACGGAAATTCAATCAGAGATTGATAGCTGGAAACAAGAGTTAAGAGACTTGGAGGATGAATATATTTCCTCTAATCAAAAATTTCCTATTGGAAGCAAGGTTTGTATTACTACCCCTGCACATGAAGGATGGGCATTGGGTACCCGCGAAAAAATAACCTTCCCAGAAAGAAAAAGATATTCTTATGTAACGGGGTATGAAATATATCGTAATGAGGTAGTGCCCATTCTGATGAAAGCTAAGAAGGATGGCACTATTTCAAAAATTCGGGATTATATAACATTCGAAAGAGTGATAGTTGAACTGGCGTAAAACAAGAAAAAAATGAAGAAAGTATTAACTATCACATGGAATACCGATACGGGTTCTATGTTCACCGATTGGGGTGATGGTGTAACAGCGACTGATGTGCTCGCAATGTGTGAGTTTGCAGAGGGAGAAGCTGAATTTGAGGTCGAAGAACAGGATAATGAATCAGACGAATAACAAGATAATAACAAATACGATGGGGCCGCGATTCGCTACCTCATCGATAAAAGAAATCACTATGTACAATACCACAATTTTTGAGCTCGCCATGAACGCCTGCTCCTACAAATTAGACCATATATTTCTTAGGAAACGTTCCGTCTGCAAAATATATGGTAAAGTTCCAATAGCCAAGAGAGTCACCATCGATGGAGAGCGAAAAACGATTGTCAGATGGAAGAAACTTCGATGGAACGATGCCGGCCAATGTTTTTCCATGTACTCTTCCAAACGGCAACGAAAATACGATCTTCCGCTTCGCACCATCGAGGAACAACAGAGAATAGCGAAACTATGAGTATGTATTTAGACAAGGACTCTCGCGGAGTATATAGCCTTCACGATATCACACTTGAAGAGCTATCCACCATTCTTTCCATACTATCCACTTATCGGAACCCTCATGTAAGCGAGATGGAATCAATGGCATTCCAGACTTTCATGTCTATTGAACATCAACTCCTTAAGATAGAATCCTATGGGCAGCCTGGTACAATACCGCATGAATAACCTTGATTGGATAGACAGGTTTATATCCGAAATGGGAATCGAAGAATTCAGTAGCTTCGATAAACGCGTCCGCAACGCCCTTGACAAGCTCAAAGTCAATCACTATTACGATATTGCTGAGTCTGTCATACCTTCTCAACAGGAGCTTTTCATAAAGCTATGCTGCTTACATATCGAGCAGCATCCGGAATACGAATTTAACGATGATTATACCCAAATTTGGAGGAAAGAAATTCATGAACAATGGGAGATGGAAACCCGAAGAAGAAGACTTCATTCGGAAATACGCCGGTAAAATGACACTCCAGCAGCTGGCCGACAAAGTCGGACGCTCTCGCCTGGCCGTGCAACTCTATATGCATCGAAAACATATAGTGGTTGGCCAGACCGTCAGGCGGAACCTGGTACAAGAGATGCTTCGAATCAAGTTCAAGCATCCGGAGAACTTTATGCCGACCCGGACTTTTTACAAAACAGTCAGCATCAATCAGATGCGCTGGTGGGATATTTTCTACGGCCGGAAAAGCATTACTCAACAAGAATACATCGCGCTGTGCGAATACTTCGGTGTCACCATGCAGGAAGCATTTGAAGCGCGTCAACTCTGCATATTCGAAGAACAATGATTGAACAGAAATTAAAAGAACAGATTTTAGACGCCAACAACATCGTTGATGTTATCGGCCAGTTTGTTACCCTACGAAAAAAAGGTATCAATTATCTGGGCATTTGCCCTTTCCATCCGGACAGGCATCCATCCATGACCGTCAGTCCCTCCCGTCAGACCTACAAATGTTTCGTCTGCGGGAAGGGTGGGGATGCCATCCAGTTTATGATGGACTATGAAAGCATGTCATTCAACGAAGCCATCACCTGGCTGGCCAACCGGGTCGGCATCGAATTGCCCAAGCCGGTGATGTCAGATGACGAAGTGAACAAAGCCAAGGAGCGGGAAGCACAGCGTATTGCCATCTCGGCAGCCGCTGAATTCTTCGAACGCCATCTTCCGGACGCCAAGGCCTACCTCGCATCTCGTGGATACGACTTGTCAAACAAGATACTTCATGATTTTCGGGTTGGATATGCTCCTGATGGCAATCAAGCCAAGAAAGAACTTCTCTCTGCCGGCTATTCCGAACGCAAACTGATAGAAGTCGATGTCCTGAAGGAATCCGACAAAGGCTTTGTCTATGACACCTTCAAGGACCGCATTATGTTTCCCTTCCTGGACCTCAAAGGAAACATAATCGGCTACTCCGGCCGATGGGTAACGCCGAAGGAAGGGACCGGAAAATATGTCAATACCGGCGACACCCCGTTATTTAAAAAAGGCCTGCACCTATTCGGCCTTTACCAGGCACGCAATTCCATTGCCCGAAATGACTGTGTGTATCTGGTCGAAGGCCAGTTTGACGCCCTATCCATGCACGCAGCCGGAGTATGCAACACCATTGCCACCTCCGGAACCGCGCTCACTCCGGAACAGATACAGCTACTCGGCCGCTTCACCCGTAGAGTCACATTAGTATATGATGCCGATGCTGCAGGCCTAAAAGCCTCCCTCATCAATTGCGAATCCTTTCTCCGTGCCGGATTTGAGGTAAGTGCCATTCCCTTGCCGGAAGGGAAAGACCCGGATAACATTGCCCAGGAGAACAAACTCGAGACAGGGAAATGGCTTATGAACCGTCATCAGAACTTTCTCCGCTATTTTGCGATTTCCTTGCGTGAAGATAATCCCGGCGATGACCCCAATAAGGAAGAAGAAGCCATACAGAAGCTGTGCAGCCTTACTGCAGTAATCCCCTCCGAAACCCTCCGCTTGAAGTGCGTCGAGACAATGGCCGGTATCTTTGAAATCAATACGGAAGTCATACAGCGGAAAGTAAACGAAATCCTCCGGAAGAAAAAGACCTCCTCAATCCAGCCAAAGGACCAGATGAAGCCTGGTATATACGGCATCGAAATGATTGCCGAAACCCGCTCCGGAAATGAACCTTGCATTCTTACTGCAGACTATCAGGAATTCCTAACCCTCTATGGTGATGCTCCAATAGCCTATGTGCATGGCATCCCATCCATGACTGACATCCAGCAGCTCCGCCAGGCTTGCCAAATGTTCGTTTCCGATAGCGACAACCTTACTATCGCCAAGGATGGAACCGAATCCGACTATTTATCTTCATTGGCCACTCTTTTCCGGGCTGGAATCTCCAACATTACTATCACAGTAGAAAAAACACCGGAGGAAAATGAAGATGACCCGGATGAAGAGGAAGATATTGAAAAAGAAATGAGAGAGGGGGAGTTGATAGAAACCTACAATTTCGCCAAGTTCTACGTCCGTCTGCACAAATTCTTTTTTGATAATTACAATGGGGAGCGCGCCCCATTCATTGAGCGATGTGCCGAAATCATCAGCTATGCCGAAGATTCCGTGCGTATCATCAACTTCCAGTACTTCTATAATTGCCTCGGCCTGCTGAAGCTGTCTCTGTCCGAGATACTGAAACCTTACCTGGCCAAACGCAAATCCCGCATGGCCATCAACGCCCAGCGTACCGACAACGACTACGACGAGCAATACGACCCGGATGAGATACCGCGCTACGTCAAAGACAATCCGGAATACATGGAGATGTACAATCAATGCAATTTCTACCCCAAGATAAACAAGCAGGATGAGCCGGTAGCCTATCTTTTCAAAAACGAGAAGTCCGGGCACACCTTGGTCGGTGATTTCTACATGATACCGCTACTCCACATCTATTCCGACAATGACGATGAGAACAAGCGCGTCATCAAGATTAACCGGAGATATTACAAGACTCCCTTATACATCGAAGTGCCTTCCAAATCCCTTGTCAAGAAAAGCAGTATTGAAGAGAAATTAATCATGCTCGAGGCCGTCAATTTCACGAACGGCGAAGAGAAACATTGGACTAAAATCAGAGAATATATGAGCCGCCACTATGTCACATGTACAGAAGTCATTACCTACGGAAATCAGCAGGAAGATGGCTTTTCCCGCCGCGAAGACCAGCAGTTCTTCGCCTTTGCCAATGGCATTTTCCACGTCGTCGACGGGCTTCCCTGTTTCGACCCGGTCAACGAACTTGGAGTCGTCACCCACAACAACAAGAATTACTACCTGCCGGCATTCTCCACCATCTATGCCGGTAGCGGTCGGAAGTCTGACAAGTACGAGCTTATTTCCCAGCTCATCTATAAGGAAATCCCTGTCGAGAAACGCTGCAACTTCGAACAATGGGCCTCACTCATGGACCGCGTCTACAAGATTAACAATAACGGCAAATGGGCCATCCTCTTCGCCATCATGTGCGCCTTCCGTAGCAATATTCACTGCATCGACCGCCTATTCACGGCACCATTCTTCATGGGGCCTATGTCCTCCGGAAAAACGCAGATCGCGATATCCATCCGTTCTCTTTTCATCTCCCCGAAAATCCCCATTTTCAACCTAAATATCGGCACGGATGCCGCCATGTCCACACTGATGAGTACCTTCCGCGATGTGCCGGTTGTCCTTGATGAGTACAACAATAAAGATATATCAGATATAAAGTTCCAGGCACTGAAAGGTATCGTCTACGATGGTGATGGCCGTCAGAAGCGCAAGGGCACCTCCGGAAAAGAAATCGAGAACGATAAGGTCTATGCGCCGGTCATCATTTGCGGGCAGGAGACGCCCCAGCGCGATGACAATGCCCTCATGTCCCGTATCATCGTCTGCGAGGTTCCCAAGCCCAAGAACCGAACACAAGAGGAAACAGATCTCTTCAATGAGCTGAAGGAAATCGAGGACCCGACGAAGATTGGCCTCTCCAATGTACTTTTTGAAGTTCTCCAGCTCCGCCCCTTGGTGATGCAACATTTTCGTTCGCTCAAGCAGCAGGCCTACGATGAGCTGAAGAACGCATTGCCCAATGCCGGAGAAATTGACCGCCTTATGAAGACGGCGTCCTTATTTCTGGCCACATGCAAACTCATCGAAGAGCACACTCAGCTGAAACTCCCTTTCACCTACGAAGAATTCTTCCAGATAGCTGCAGACAAGATTAAGTTCCAGGTCGAACTGATTTCCAAGACCGACAAGCTCGCCACCTTCTTCAAGGCTATGGATGTCATGATAGATACCAAGGCCATCAAGGAAGGCCGGGACTTTGCCATCGACACCCCGGACAAGATTACAATCAAGCTCCCTGGAGGCGAAAGGAAAGAACTGCCTATTTCTGCAGGAACCCGGGTTCTATTCCTGCGCGTCAGCACCATCTATACTCAATATGCCCGTTCTTCCTACAACCAGGAAGACTCTACTCAGTCTACCATCGAGCAGAACCTTCGTTCGCATCCCAGCTACCTTGGTTTCGTCCACGCCAAGCGTTTCAATTGGTATGATGTGGTCGAAGTACCCCGCGGTGGATTTGAAGAGAACCAGCTCAACGAAACCGGCATACCAGTCAAGGTCAACAACGATATGGTGCGCAAAATGGAGAAAAGGACTACCAATTCCAGCTGTATAGCTGTCAACTACGAAATTTTCAGAGAACTCTATGATATTGACCTGCAGCGTACTCCGGAAGAGGACGTATATACTCCCAGTCCGGAGAATGACCCTCTTGGAGCAGCAGGTACTCCACAAAAATTGGATTTCTGATTTTTATTATAAACCTAAAACCTTTCACATCAATATTATTCATTATTCCCGGTGGCCACCTCATCGGGAATAATTGCTTTTTATATTCTGATTTGCGGACATTTCGTCGAATTCATCTAAACCAATGTCATACTATCTATTCTTATCAAATCCCCCGGACCCCCTAAAACAAAAAAGAAAGCAAAGTAGGCGAAGTTTTGAAAAGAAAACTTTTT
>OJNT01002102.1_pt1 | contig 11853 bp, 9 predicted proteins | sample 1597981 | NCBI WGS metagenome assembly OJNT01 (sample SAMN01915211, study PRJEB22387) | human gut metagenome | isolation source: stool | host: Homo sapiens | place: USA
AATATACAAAAAATATTAAACCATTGTTGGCCTATTACAAAACTTTTGCCGCCTCGTTGATCACGCCGTTGTCGAAGCTGTCGAGGTAGACGTTCGTGGTTTCCAGATCGGCATGGCCGAGCATCTGTGAAATCACCTCGCGCGGGATGTGGTTGCGCTGCAAGGTCATGGCCGCCGTATGGCGGGAGACGTAGCTCGTCAGGTGGAAATCAATTCCGAGCTCCTCGGCGAGCAGACGCAGGTATTTCTGGTACTTGCTGTAACGGGTTCGAATGTGCATGTAGAGCCGCTCGCCCGTATAGCCGGAGCGGGTGACGACCGGCAGCAGGAAATCGTCCACGGTCGGCGAGGCCGCTTGCAGGCTCTCGATCAGTTGCCGGATTGCGGGCGTGATCTTGATCGAAATCGGTTTGACTCCTTTCTGCCGCTTGATCTTCTGCCGCTTGTAGACGATATAATCGCCGTCCTCCATCTGTTTGATATGGGCGGCCGTGAGCATAGCCATGTCGATGAACGAAATGCCGTAACAATAGTAGGAGAAGAGAAACAGCTTGCGGGCGTATTCGCATTGCGGATTGTTGGCCGTGGCGCTTTTGAGTTTCGATAACTCGGCGGCAGGCAGGTAGCGTTTGGCGGTCGCCTCTTCGAGTTTGGAGACCTCGAATCCGCCCCGTCCGAACGGATAGGTCGCCACCGAGCCGACACCCTCCGCATTGGCCCGGTTCAGAATGGCCCGCAACGCTTTGAAATAGAATTTACGTGTGTTGCCGCAACAGCTCCGCTTTTGAAGAAACATATCGAATCCCCGGACATAACGCAGGTCGATGTCGGAAAAGAGCCGTTGATCCAGCTTCCGGTCATAGCTTCTCAACATGTCCTGCGTCTGCTTGTAAGTCTGGGAGTTCCCGATATGTCCCGTTGCGTGCAGTTCCGCAATACGGTCGGTGAAATAGGCGTTGAACTTTCCCTGTTTGGAGGTGTTCAGAAAGGCGTCCTCGAACTGGTTCAGCGTCCAGTCGATGCCTTCGATCTCGAAGCGTTCGACGATCTCACGGGCACGGGCCTTGTATTTCACCAGCAGCGCATTGTCGGCTTCGCGTTGTTTATTCTCGGCTTTCTGCTCGGCTCCTTTCAGGTTGCGCAGGATGATGAATTGCTCGCCGGCCTCGTCCCAATATGCAGGATCGGCGTAGAGTTCGAGCGCGATATATTTGCGCCGCTTGTTTTTGGTGATACACAGCCTGACGGCGTAACGGCCGTTGCGGTCGGCCTTGTCGTGACGACGGGGAAACCGGATGGAATAAGCCATAGCTTTGCACAGTTTTTCTTATTGATTCGCTGATAGTTATCGAAATGTCATACGACAAGCGAATGAAGATACTGTCAAAGCTGGATTCGATAGATCCGGCCGAAGCACTAACCGCCTACCCGAGAATTGCAGAGTATGATGCGATTACTAAATTGCCCATTAGTCGTAGACGGGGCAAAAATAATATGTCGATGAAGCGATTGCAAATATTTTTTGGTTTTAATTGTAGACCTATATAATAAATCTGTACATTGTGTTGTTACAAACAGTGGATTCGCATTTGTATAGATAAAAATATCGAGATTTTGCAAAAATCTCGATATTTTAGTATATTTGAAATTGGAATAAAGCTATGTAATTATGATCGAACAGCCCCCCGCATTTGATATCCATAATATCAAAGATATTATCAATCTGTTAAATGACTGTAGATTTCCGCCTATCATAGAACGGATAAACAATGAATGCCTTTACTGGGATAAAGTGAAGCACCTCGAAATCCCAAAAGGTATCACGCATGAGAAATTATGGAAGCTAATCAAGTTGCGGCGATCGTTCATCAGCATTCCATTCGTATTTCAGGAATATAAATTTCATTATTATATTACCAATGCGACACAAGAGAGGCTGCATTATTTCGATATGAACTTCGGGGGAACGCTCGGAGCGAATTCTCCGATACCCGCCGAAGACAAACACCGTTATTTGGTCAGTTCTCTAATGGAAGAAGCCATCGCCTCCAGTCAGATGGAGGGAGCTTCCACTACGCGTAAAAAAGCCAAGGACATGCTCCGCAAAGGCACGAAGCCGCGCAATAAATCGGAGCAGATGATTCTGAACAATTACAATACGATTCAGCATATTGCAAAAAATCGGGAATGGGAATTAACGCCGGAACGATTGCTGACCATTCACCGACTGATGACGCAAAACACGCTCGACAACTCTGAAGACGAAGGACGCTTCAGAACGAACGATGATATCTATGTTGTCGATAATTTGTCGGGAGAGGTTGTCCACTTTCCTGTGCCTTATACTGAGATTCCGGAGTTGATACTGTTATTATGCAGATTGTTCAATGAAAAAGGAAGTGAAAACTTCGTGCATCCCATTATCAAAGGAACATTGATTCATTTCCTGTTAGCTTATATTCATCCGTTCTGTGACGGAAACGGTCGAACGGCCCGTGCTCTTTTGTATTGGTATATGTTGAGAGAAGGTTACTGGATGACTGAATATCTCTCTATATCGAGAATCATCTACCACAAGAAACGCCAATATGAGAAAGCGTTCCTCTATACGGAAAATGATGGAAACGATTTGACTTATTTCATTTCGTTTAATCTTCATGTAATGTCCGAGGCGTACGAATCCTTGAAACTTTACATAAAAAACAAATTGTCGGAACAGTATCAAACTGCCGATTTTATTAAAATCCCGTCGGTCAACGAACGTCAGGCCATTATATTGAAGATCGTATCCGACAAGCCGCAGAGTGTCCTAACGGTCAAAGAGATGGAAACCCGATTCAATATCTCGAATTTTACGGCCCGAAGCGATCTGCAAGGTCTTGTGAAATTGGGATTTCTGTCTTCTGTTGCAGTAAACAGGAAACAACATAATTATATCAGAAGTTCCGAATTCGAAGAGACTCTTTCGAAATATGAATAAATAAAAATATCGAGATTTTGCAAAAATCTCGATATTTTAACATTTTGCTCACGGCGTAATTTTCTCGGGAATCAGGTGTGTGTCGGCGAAAAGGGTGTAATTATTCGATTTGCATAATTTGAATAAAATAATTATTTTTGCAAAAATGATATTCCTATGGCGAAGATTATAAATCCATTCATCGTGACCGGAAAGATCGCTCCGGAGTATTTTTGCGATCGGGTAAGCGAATCAGCCCGGCTTGTCAAGTCGGTTACCAACGGCAATAATTTGGTTGTCATTTCACCGCGCCGTATGGGTAAAACAGGGCTGATTCAGTTCTGTTACGACAAGCCGGAAATCGGTAAGGAGTACTATACTTTTTTCATCGATATTCTGCATACGTCGAGCCTCCGCGAATTTACCTATCTGCTCGGCCGGGAGATTTACGAAACACTCCTGTCTCGCAGTCGTAAAATGGCGACTCTTTTCATTCAGACGATTAAGTCCATCAGCGGGAAATTCGGGTTCGACCCCATCTCCAATCTTCCCACTTTCAATGTGGAGTTGGGAGATATCGAGCGACCCGAATATACGCTCGATGAGATTTTCCAATATTTGTCTCATGCGGACAAGTTTTGCATCGTAGCGATTGATGAGTTCCAGCAAATTGCCAAATATCCGGAGAAGAATATAGAGGCTTTGTTGCGGACTCACATCCAAAGGTCGGAGAACAGCCATTTTATCTTTGCCGGGAGCGAACGCCACATGATGCAGGAGATGTTTGCATCGGCCGCCCGGCCGTTCTACCACAGTGCCGACATGTTGGAGCTGAAAGCCATTCCTGCGGAGATTTACATTCCGTTTATCGTCGGGCATTTCGAGCGGCGCAACCGTTCGATAGCCGCCGTCGATGTGGAAAAGGTTTATGCACTTTTTCAGGGGCACACCTACTATATCCAAAAGACCTTCAACGAATCGTTTGCCGATACGCCCGAAGGCGACGAATGTACGTTGGAGACGATCCGGGCTGCCATCGATAATATGATTGCTTCGAACGATACGATTTTCCGGGAGATTCTGTCGAACGTTCCCGAAAAGCAGAAGGAGTTGCTTTATGCCATCGCCAGGGAGGGCGAAGCCGAGCGTATTACATCTGCCGATTTCATCAAACGGCACAGTCTTACTTCGGCCAGTTCGGTACAGTCGGCCGCAAAGAAATTGCTCGAAAAGGATCTTATCACCGAAATTAACAAGGTTTTTTCTGTAACCGACCGATTATTTGCCATGTGGATAAATAAATTATATGGGAAAAATCCGGATTTTTAATGTCGCTGCTCGGTATAATGTGATTTTTATAGATTGGTATTTGGCCGTAAGTTGGCTGAAATAGTTACCTTTGACTTTGTCGAAGGTACTCCGCCCCGACAAAACGCAAATAAAATTTGCTTTTGTGCGCGGCTTGTTCGTACCTTTGTTACGAAGTATGCCGAAACTTTATATCATAGCGGGTTGCAACGGTGCAGGGAAAACGACTGCATCCTATACCGTGCTGCCCGAAATGTTGGGATGCCGGGAGTTCGTCAATGCCGACGAAATAGCAAAAGGGCTGTCGCCGTTCAATCCCGAAAGCGTGGCGATCGAGGCAGGACGGCTGATGTTGCAACGAATGGACGATCTTTTGTCCGAAGGCGAGGATTTTGCGTTTGAAACGACGTTGGCGACCCGTTCCTATGTGAAATTCGTGGAGCGGGCGCAGGCGAAAGGCTATTTTGTGACGTTGCTCTATTTTTGGTTGCCGACACCCGAACAGGCCATCGAGCGTGTTGCGACACGAGTAAGCGAGGGCGGACACAATATTCCGTCGGATGTGATTCGGCGACGTTATGCGAACGGCATCAAGAATTTAACAATCCTCTATACTCCGATTTGCAATTTCTGGACAATCTACGACAACAGCTCGGCAGACGAAGAGATTAAAATAGTTGCGTCGGGTGAGAAGAACATAACAATTCATGTTGAAGATGCGTTATCCTATAAACTGATTACGAATTATGAGCGAGATTGAAATCAAACAAATGCAGGAAAAAATCAACGCAGGTATTTTGCTCGCCCGTAAGCGTCTGATTGAAAAGACGAAGAAGGAGGACGGAGAACTGGTTGTCGTGCGCGACGGAAAGGTCGTGCGCATTAAGGCCCGCGATCTGAAATAGGAATTTTGGGTCGGTTGTCTGAATGAATAATCCCCGGCATTTTCGGATGTCGGGGATTCACTTTTCAATTTTGATTGGGTAGGCGAATGATGCGTGGAACACAGGTGGAACACGCGAAATCGCAACAACTCTCGATAATGGCAAGTTGCAACTCTTTGAATGCGTGGAAAATCCGTTGAAATATAGTTTGTTAAATTTATTAGAAAAAGTAAAATTTAATTCTGGGGGGCGCGTGGTCGCAAGTTCGAATCTTGTCATCCCGACTTTTCGAAAAGCCTTGATAATCTGATGATTGTCGAGGCTTTCTTGTTTTTGTATCTGTTTACGGGCAGGGGCTGTGCGGGCGGGGAGAATACGATTCTGCGGGGAAATACGTTATTTTATGGGATACGGAAGATGCGGGCGGTGCGGGAAACCCGGAAGGCCGCGGACGGGAGGTTTCAAATTTTTTCTTATCTTTGTAGCGGATTCCGTATGGCGGCCGTCGTTTTTTTGCCTTGAGGCCGCCGATTCTTGCCGGCTCGCCTGTGGGCGGCAGTTTTTGATATTTGCCCGGAGGAATGCCCTTTTCCCGGGAATATCGTCCGAATGCGGAGGAATTTGCAGGGGAGCCTGCGGTTCCGGGTGTATCTGTGATTTTATTGCGCCGTGCCCTTTTTATCGTACGCTGACGACCGTACCGGGGACATTGCCGCCCGCATCCGAAAATTATAACGAAAAAATAAACGATAGTGCTTATGAAACAAAGGAAAATGCTTTCATTCACGCTTTACCAGCTCGGGCTGTTTTTCCGCCAGGAGCTGCCGGGACTTGTTGCCCAGGCCGATGCGAGCCGCGATGCCGGGGAGTTCCGGGCCCGGCTCGAAGAGTTCGTCGCCCGGCATGCGGCGGCGCAGGGCGAGGCGGCGGAACAGATCCGCCTGCTGATCGGCTACGACGGGCGGGAGGTGAGCGAACTTTCGACCGGTGAGCAGATGCCCGTGCGGACGCTGGAATTGCTGTGGCAGTTCCTCACGGGGCGGCTGGAGAACCCGGAGATGCGTTGCGACCTGTTCATCGACCTGTTTTTCCAGTTCAAGCGCCTTGAGGGGCTGGAGTTGCAGCCGCTCACGCCGCAGCGCGTCCGTATCCGCAGCGATCGCTGGCCAACGGGGCTCGATCCCGAGGTGGCGGAGGTGCGCGCCCAGAACAGGGAGCGTATGCTCCACCTCTTGGTGCAGAAGATCGAGAACCGCAAGTCGACCCCTTCGCGGTTCCGTTTCGAGGAGGGGATGACCTACGAGGATAAATACCGTCAGGTAGGCGTCTGGTGGGGCGATTTCCGGTTCCACCTGGCGATGGCCGTGAAGAGCCCTTCGGAGTTGAACCGGTTTCTGGGCAACTCGCTCTCGGCGGAGACCATGTACCTGCTGTCGAAGGCCCGCAAAAAGGGGATGCCGTTCTTCGCCACGCCCTATTACCTCTCGCTGCTGGACATCACCGGCAAAGCGTACGACGACGAGGCGATCCGCAGCTATATCCTCTATTCGCCGCAGCTGGTCGAGACCTACGGGAATATCCGCGCCTGGGAGAAGGAGGACGTTGTCGAGGCCGGAAAACCCAATGCGGCCGGGTGGCTGCTGCCCGACGGGCACAATATCCACCGCCGTTATCCCGAAGTGGCGATCCTGATCCCCGATTCGATGGGGCGTGCCTGCGGCGGGTTGTGCGCCTCGTGCCAGCGGATGTACGACTTTCAGAGCGAACGGCTCAATTTCGAGTTCGAGAGCCTGCGCCCCAAGGAGAGCTGGGATCACAAACTGCGCCGCCTGATGGCTTATTTCGAGGAGGACACGCAGCTGCGCGACATCCTCATCACGGGCGGCGACGCCCTGATGAGCCAGAACAAGACGCTGCGCAATATCCTCGAGGCGGTCTACCGCATGGCCTGCCGCAAGCGCAAGGCCAACCAGGCGCGTCCCGACGGTGAAAAATATGCCGAGTTGCAGCGCGTGCGGCTGGGGTCGCGCCTGCCGGCTTACCTGCCGATGCGCATCGACGACCAGCTGGTGGAGGTGCTGAAGGAGTTCCGGGAGAAGGCCTCGGCCGTCGGCGTGAAGCAGTTCGTCATCCAGACGCATTTCCAGTCGCCGCTGGAGGTGACGCCCGAGGCGCGGGAGGCTATCCGGAAGATACTTTCCGCCGGGTGGCTCATCACCAACCAGCTGGTATATACCGTCGCGGCATCGCGCCGCGGGCATACCACCCGGCTGAGGCAGGTGCTCAACTCGCTGGGCGTGGTCTGTTACTATACCTTCTCGGTGAAGGGCTTCGGCGAAAACTACACCGTCTTCACGCCCAACAGCCGCTCGATGCAGGAGCAGCAGGAAGAGAAGCTCTTCGGGCGGATGACCGCTGAGCAGACCGCGGAACTGGATGCGGCGCTGACCGGCGAGGGCGACACGGCCGGGCGCATCCGCCGCTTCATGAAGAAACACCGGCTGCCGTTCCTGGCCACCGACCGCAGTGTGCTGAACCTGCCGGCCATCGGCAAGAGCATGACCTTCCGGCTGGTGGGCATCACGGCCGAGGGGAAGCGTATCCTGCGTTTCGACCACGACCGTACGCGCCGCCACAGCCCGATCATCGACCGTATGGGCGAGATCTACATCGTGGAGAACAAGTCGGTGGCGGCCTATCTGCGCCAGTTGGAGAAGATGGGCGAGGACGCGGAGGATTACGCCAGCATCTGGGGTTACACGCACGGTCAGACCGAGCCGCGTTTCGGGCTGTACGTCTACCCCGACTTCCCGTTCGGGGTGACCGACCGGGTGAGCAATCTGGAGCTGGAGTAGTTGCCGGTGGAAAAAGCAGGGGCCCGCCCGGATGCGCTCCGCCGGGCCCCGATATATTTGGATATATCAGAAATTCTTATTATCTTTGTGTAAAGTATAATAGGGCCGGTCGAAGAAGGATCACTGACAAGGATCGGGCCGGAAGAACAGCACCCGAATTATGAAACCGTCCGAACGATTGCAGTCGCTCGATGCCCTGAGGGGGTTCGACATGCTCTTTATCATGGGGTTCGCCTCGCTCGTCGTCGCCGTGTGCGGCCTGTGGCCCAACGCTGTGACCGACAGCATTGCCAGCCAGATGGGGCATGCCAGCTGGGACGGCTTCACCCACCACGATACGATCTTTCCGCTGTTCCTCTTCATTGCCGGGGTGAGCTTCCCCTTTTCGCTTTCCAAGCAGCGTTCGCTGGGGTTGTCGACCGGGACGATCTATGCAAAAATCGTCCGCCGCGCGCTGACGCTGGTGTTGTTGGGGGTGATTTACAACGGGTTGTTCAGGCTTGATTTCGAAAACCTGCGTATTGCCAGCGTACTGGGGCGCATCGGCCTTGCATGGGGCATAGCCGCGGTGCTGTACCTCAATTTCAGGGTGAAGGCGCGCATTGCGATCGCCGCAGCCATACTGGTCGGTTACGGCCTGTTGTCGGCGCTGGTGGCGGCACCCGACGTCGCGGGCGCAGGGCCATTGACCCGGGAGGGGTGCCTGGCAGGGTATGTCGACCGGCTGCTGTTGCCGGGTAAGCTGTACGGCAAGACATTCGACCCCGAGGGGCTGCTCAGTACGGTGCCCGCCGTGGTGACGGCCATGCTGGGCATGTTTACGGGGGAATTCGTGCGGCGGCAGGACTTGTCGGGCGGCCGCAAGGCGTCGTGGATGATTGCGGCGGCCGTGGCGCTGCTGGTCGCAGGGCTGGCTTTCAACGGGGTGGTGCCTGTGAATAAATCGCTGTGGTCGAGTACGTTCGTATGTGTCGTGGCTGCCTATTCGCTGGCGATGTTCGCCCTGTTCTACTACCTGATCGACGTCAGGGGATGGCGCCGCTGGACGCTCTTCTTCCGCGTCGTGGGACTCAATTCGATCACGATCTATCTGGCCCAGCGTATCGTGGGCTTCGGGCGTATATCCGATTTCTTCCTCGGGGGCGTGGCGTCGAAATGCCCGGAGGCGCTTGCCGTCGTGGTCAATAGTGCCGGCTATGTGGCCGTCTGCTGGCTGTTTCTCTATTTCCTTTACAGAAAGAACGTCTTTCTGAAGGTGTAGCCTGCGGATTCCGTCAGGTGCTGCGCGCAGGCGCGGCTGGCGCGGAGTTTGCTTCACGCCCAACCGATTGTATAATAAAAAATCATTGCTATGAATAAGACGATTCACCGCGCACAGACGCGCGGACACGCCAACCATGGTTGGCTCGATACCTACCATACGTTCAGTTTTGCCGGATATTACGACCCCCGGCGAATCCATTTCGGCGCCCTGCGGGTGCTCAACGACGATACGGTCGCCCCGGGCGAAGGATTCGGGACGCATCCCCACGATAACATGGAGATCGTGTCGATTGCGCTCGAAGGTGCGCTCCGCCACGGCGACAGCATGGGGAACATGCAGGAGCTGCGTCCGGGGGAGATTCAGGTCATGTCGGCCGGGACGGGCATTACGCACAGCGAGATGAACGCCAGCGACACGGAGCCCGTGAAATTCCTGCAGATATGGGTGCTGACCGATGCGGAGAACCATACGCCGCGTTACAACCAGATCCGGCTGGCGCCGGCAAAGCGCAACGAATTGAGGACGATCGTGGCTCCCGAAGGCCGCGGTGGCGAAAACACGGGCTGGCTCCATCAGGATGCCTGGTTCTCGACGCTCGACCTGGACAAGGGGCATGACGTTGAATACCGGATGCATACGCCCGGGAACGGGGCCTATGTCTTCGTGATCGAAGGGCTGGCCGAGGTGGACGGCGAAGTGCTCGGCCGCCGCGACGGCATGGGGGTCTGGGATACCGACGGCTTCGGGATCAGGGCTTCGGCCGACGCCCAGGTGCTGGTCATCGAGGTGCCGATGCGTTAACGGGCGGATATATAGGTGAAAGCCTGCTGGAAACCAGCAGGCTTTTTTTATTGCTGCCGTGCCGCACCGGCCGGGCGGAAACGGAAAATCCCCTTCCGCCCGGCCGAAGACAGTGTATTTTTCGTATCTTTGTTTGCCGGTTCCGGCAAAATATCGTTGAATTCGTAAATGAGATACGCTATGAAAAATTATTTCGTCGCACTCGCCTTCACGGCGCTGTTCCTGCCCGTGGCCTGTGCCTGCGGCACGCCCGAACCCGCCCGCAGCGGGGACGGGGATCCCCTGCCCGGGAACCCCGGGGCAAAGAGCTACAAGAACCCGGTTTTCCGGGAATTCCTCGTGGCCGACCCCACGGTAATACGCGCCGAGGACGGGAATTTTTACCTCTATGCGACCGAGAGCGGAAAGAACAACATCCCCATCCTGCGCTCGTCCGACCTGGTGAACTGGACGAAGGTCGGCTAGGTCTTTACGGCGGGGAACCATCCGCAGATAACCGACAAGGCCGGGGCCAACCTCTGGGCGCCGGACATCAACAAGATCGGCGACAGGTATGTGCTGTATTATTCCCAGCCGGGGGAGAACAACAAGCACGCCATCGGCGTGGCGTCGGGCCCCTCGCCTGTCGGGCCCTTTACCGACCACGGGAAACTGATCGGCAGCGACGAGATCGGGGTCGATATTTCGATCGACCAGTTCTACATCGAGGAGGACGGACACAAGTACATGTTCTGGGGAAGTTTCCGGGGCATCTGGGCGATTGAACTTGCGGACGACGGGTTATCGCTCAAACCCGGGGCCGGGAAGCGTAAGATCGCCGGCGACCAGTACGAGGGCACCTACATCCACAAGCGGGACGGATACTATTACCTGATCGTCTCGACGGGCGATTTCATGAAGGATTACCATGTAGTCGTCGGCCGCAGCCGGTCGCTGATGGGGCCTTATGTCGATCGTGCGGGGCGCGACATGCTCGGCGTGCACCACGAACTGGTCGTGGGCAACGGCAACGGGTTTGTCGCCCCGGGGCATAATGCGGAGTTCATTACCGACGACAAGGGGCAGGACTGGATGCTCTACCACACCCGGCTCGAGGTGGGCGGGCCGCGTTACCTGCTGCTCGACCGGATCGAGTGGAATGACGGGTGGCCCGAGGTGCGCGGGCACGTACCCGCCCGGAGTGCCGAAGCTCCCGTTTTCGAGTAGCCCGGCGGCAGGCCGTGTGATGTCCGTGCGTGCGGCGTCCATGCCTGCGACCTGTCTGCGATGTCCATGCCTGCGATCTGCCTGCGGCATCGCGGTTGACGCGGCCGGGGCGGGCGTATTGCCGGCAGGAAGAGAGAATTCCGGCGGGATCCCACATGGGTTCCCGCCGGAATTTTTACGGATCGGACAGCCCCCCCCCTGGATCAGAACTCCGAGGTGAAGTGGAAGCGGATGTCCTTGAAATTCTCCTGCGCCAGCGCCAGCCCGTAGCTCGTGTCGGCGAGGAAGACGTCGCGGCCGTGCTTGTCGACGGCCATGTTGGTGTGCTTGCGGCGCTTGAAATCGGCCAGCTGCGCGGCGTTGTCGCTCTCGATCCAGCAGGCTTTGTAGATCGAGATCGGCTCCCAGCGGCAGGCGGCGTTGTATTCGTGTTCGAGTCGGTACTGGATGACTTCGAACTGGAGCGCCCCGACCGTGCCGATGATCTTGCGGCCGTTGAGCGAGGATACGAACAGCTGCGCCACGCCTTCGTCCATCAGCTGGTCGACGCCCTTGGCGAGCTGCTTGAATTTCAGC
>OJNT01002113.1_pt1 | contig 11794 bp, 7 predicted proteins | sample 1597981 | NCBI WGS metagenome assembly OJNT01 (sample SAMN01915211, study PRJEB22387) | human gut metagenome | isolation source: stool | host: Homo sapiens | place: USA
GTATGCTTTTTTCTTGTCTTGTCGATGCTGACCGACTCGACACGGAGCAATTTATGAATCTAGAGTCATGGCAGAAAAGGAAGTGCTCGTCTACGGTTGTCGATTTGTTACCGAAATTGGAAGCGCATTTGCAAAAATTGCAGTTGGATGCAGTTGATACGGAAGTAAATCGTATTCGTAGGAAAGTACAAGAACAATGCAGCAAAACATCTTTAGGTGAAAAAGGTTTCTACAGCCTTACGGTACCAACGGGAGGCGGCAAGACGCTTTCGTCTTTGTTATGGGCCATGAAGCATGCTGCAAATCATGCCATGAATCGTATCATCATTGCCATTCCATATACTAGCATCATTGTACAGACGGCAGGTCTCCTGAAGAAAATCTTCGGTGAAGAGAATGTATTGGAACATCACAGTAACTTCAATCCGGATGATATTAAAAATGAGGAAGTACGCGAAAAAGCGAAGCTGGCCACTGAAAATTGGGATTATCCCATTATTGTCACTACCAACGTGCAACTTTTTGAATCTATGTTTAGCAATAGACCGTCCGAATGCCGTAAGTTGCACAATATCGTGAATTCAGTTATTATCTTAGACGAGGTTCAGACATTGCCGACCGACTTTTTGCAACCGATAGTCGATGCGATGAAGGCATATCAAAAAATGTTTGGAGTATCTATATTGTTTACAACAGCGAGTCAGCCGGTGCTTAGCGGTTTGATAGAAGGCGCAAATCCTAAAGTCGGATTTAAGGGAATAGAACATATCATGGAAATTATTCCGACTGAATTTGCGTTACATGACAAGCTCCGTCGTGTGAAATTGGAAATAGATAACACGGGGAAAACATATGATGAAATAGCGGCAAAGGTGTCTGAACATGATAAGGTACTCTGTATTGTGAACACCCGTAAGGATGCCAAGGAATTGTATAATCGCTTGCCTGACGAAGGAGTGAAAATTCATTTATCAAGAATGATGTGCCCTGCCCATATTAGTGAAACGATATGTAAGATAAAAGCTTTGTTAAAGGATGAAGCACATCCAATTGTAAGAGTAATAGCAACCCAACTCGTAGAAGCGGGTGTAGATATAGATTTTCCAGTTGTATTTCGTCAAGAGGCAGGACTTGATTCTGTATTGCAAGCGGCGGGAAGATGTAACCGTGAAGGGAAAAATAGGATTGGTCACACATTTGTATTCAGCCTTTCTGCAGAGAAGCGCATACTCTTTGGTTCAATGGCAGCAGCCAACAATGCACGACTGAACTTACCTACTGATAGCGATTGGTTTGCTCCTTCCACAATGGAAAAGTATTTTCAACAGCTTTATTTCAGGAAGGATACGTTTGATAAAAAGGATATGAAACATTATCTTTATAAACTTGACGAGTTATGTTTTGAAACAGCCTCAAAAGAGTTTAGGCTGATTGATGATGATGGTATGAATGTCATAGTGAATTGGGAAAACAGTATGGGACTTGTGGAGAATTTGAAAAAGTCGGGTTGTACATATTCATTAATGAAACAACTGGCCAAGTTTACTGTAGGTGTTCATCGCTCGAATTTCAGTCAATTGATTAAATATGGTGCTGTTGAAGAAATATTGGAAGGTATATATGTGTTGGCCGACAGGGCGCAGTATGATAATGCTATAGGGCTTAAACTTGAAAACCATTGGATGGAAGAGATATTAATGATATAAAGACAAGACGGAATCGGAAGATTTATAGCAAAATAACGAAAGTAATGAATAATATGGAATATACAGATAAAGAATATTGTTTGGAGATATGGGGTGACTGGGCTTGTTTTACTCGCCCGGAACTGAAAGTAGAACGAGTGAGCTACGATGTCATTACACCATCGGCAGCACGTGCTGTCTTTGAGGCTATACTTTTCAAACGCTATGCCATGCGTTGGCAGGTGACGAAGATTGAAGTGCTTAATCCCATTAAGTGGACTACCATCAGGCGAAATGAAGTGGGAGCAGTGGTAAATTCCAGTATGAAACCAATTTATATAGACGATGGAAAGACACGCCAACAGAAGAACTCTTTGCTTTTGCAAGATGTGCGTTATCGCATTTATGCCAAATTGATATTTATCCCAGTAAAAGATCGTCCGAAGGAGGCTTTTGCCAAACATCAGCCAAGTAATGATGAGAATCCCATGAAGTATTATCAGATGTTTGAACGCAGAGCATTGCAAGGGCAATGCTTTACGCAGCCTTATTTGGGTTGCCGCGAATTTGCCGCAAATTGGAAATACATTGATAATACGGATTATCTTGAGCCGCCTTTGTTTGAAGACAGAGATTTGGGCATTATGCTTTATGATATGGATTTTGAGGGGAATGCCCAGAAACCGGATGCCATGTTTTATCATGCTAGAATGAAACAAGGTGTGATTGTTGTACCAAGTAAAGATAGTGAGGAGGTACTGAGATGATATTGAAGGCATTGTATGATTATTACCATCGAAGTGGGGATAATGTAGCTCCTTTGGGGCTGGAATACAAAGAGATTGGTTTTATAATTGTTATTGATAAAGATGGAAATCTGTGTAGAATAGAGGATAATCCTGTTAAGAAACTTGTAGCTAAAACCAATGGTCGTACAGGCACAAAAAGTTTGCCTAATCATTTATGGGATAATTTTTCTTATGTTTTAGGCATTAGTAATGCTACTATACATATAAATGACGAGGGATTAAAGCCTGAAAAGGAAGCTGAGTATAAAAAAGAAATTGCCAAGAATGTTAGAAACCATTCGGCATTTCTTGAATACATCAATGACTTATGTTCTCAATATCCCTATGATGAGGATTTAAAAGCTGTTGCAAACTTCTATATTGGTAACAAGGACGTATTGTCATTGCTCCAAAAGGCCGATAACTGGGATAATATAAAGAAGAATTTCACTAAAAACATATCTTTTCTCATTCAAGGAGAAACACAGATAATAGCTGAGAAAGAATCAGTTTTATCTTATTATAAAACTGATGAGGGCAAAACTGATTTCAGCAGAATCTGTGTGTGTTTAGTTACGGGTGAAAAATGTCAACCAGTTAAAACTTTTACAAAAATCCAATTAGGGAAATTCAGTGATACAAAATTGGTGTCTTTTCAAAAGAATCAAGGATATGATTCCTACGGAAAAGAGCAAGGAAATAATGCGCCGATGTCTAAGTCGGCGGAATTTGCAATTGCTGCTGCTTTAAAAAAACTGATTGATTATAACTCTCATAATAAATTTACTGTCGGCTTAAGGACTTATGCATTTTGGGCTTCAAGGAAAAACGAAGTAAATATGCAAATAGAAGAGAGTGTGTATTCTTTATTTGGGTGGGAAGAAAAGGATAACCCTGATAGCAAACTTGAAAATATTACCCAAATATTCAAATCAATATATAATGGAAATAAGCCTATTCAAACTGATGATAAATTTTATATTCTCGGAATGTTTGCCGCTAACAAGGCAAGAATAGCGATATCGTATTGGAATGAGACTACAGTAAAGGAATTTGCCGGTAAACTTCTCTTGCATTTTGAAGATATGGAAATCATAACGAGTGGAGATAAAAGACCTAATTATTGTAGTCTATACGCAATACTCAAGGCTGTTAGTTTGAAAGAGAACATAAAAGAAAATTGCCCTCCTAGTCTTCCTGATGCCGTGGTGAAAAGCATCTTTCAAGGATTACCATATCCGGTTTCTTTGTTTCAAGCTTGCGTTTGCCGCATACGTGCAAAACAATCCGTTAACATTGTGCATGCTGCCATCATCAAGGCTTATCTTAACCGACTGAATGATAATAACAACAATAAAAAACTCGATATTATGTTAGATAAAGACAATCAAAATCAAGGGTATCTTTGCGGACGGTTATTTGCGGTAATGGAAAATCTCCAGTATGCCGCAAATAAGCAAGATACTATTCGTTCAAGTTATTTGAATGCAGCTTCATCTACCCCATCAGCTGTATTTCCAACCATTCTTAAACTATCAAATAGTCATTATAGCAAATTAGCAAAAGACAAAAAAGGACTTGCTAATTTCTTTGATGATCAAAAGAAAGAAATTATAGCATTAATCCAAGATTTTCCAAATACATTGAATTTGAGTGATCAAGGACGTTTTTTTCTTGGCTATTATCATCAGAAATGCCACAGAGATAATAAAGAAGCAGAAGAGTAATAACAATATAAAAAAGAAAATAACTATGTCAGAAATTAGAAACAGAATAGATTTCGTTTACATCTTTGATGTACAAGACGGTAACCCAAATGGTGACCCCGATGCAGGCAATCTCCCCCGTGTGGATGCTGAAACTGGTATGGGACTTGTTACAGATGTTTGCCTTAAGCGCAAGGTGCGTAATTATGTGCAAATAGCTAAATCAGGACAACTTGGTAACGATATTCTTGTTAAGTCTAAGGAAATTTCAGGCGAAGAAGTCTTTATTAATGGAGAAATCCGTAAGACATATGAAGATCTCAGTATAAAGCTTGAGAAAGGAAAAGCTCCTGCTGATAAAGTGTCTGCTGGTAGAACTGCTATGTGCAAACGATTCTTTGATGTGAGAACCTTTGGCGCAGTTCTATCAACGGGCCCTAATGCAGGACAAGTAAGAGGAGCTGTTCAGATGACTTTTGCCCGTTCAAAAGATATGATTGTTTCAGAAGAACATGCACTAACGGTGTGCGCAGCCCGCGATGAAGAAAAGCCTTATGAGTTGCAAGTAGGAATACAAGGTCGCAAGGCTACCGTACCTTACGGCCTCTACATCTGCCATGGTTTCATCTCTGCCAACTTGGCACGACAAACCGGATTCTCAGAAGAAGACCTTGCATTATTTTTTGAAGCATTGAAGAATATGTTCGATGTGGACCGTTCGGCAGCACGCGGATTGATGAGTGCACAAAAGCTGATTGTTTTCAAGCATGATTCCGTATTAGGCAATGCTCCTGCCAACAAACTGTTTGACTTGGTTAAGGTGGAGAAGATCTGTGACGGAGCACCGCGTTCATTCAGCGACTATTCGGTCATTATAGACAAGGAGAATGTTCCATCAAATGTTACTGTTGAAGAGCTGATATAAGTAAAAGGTATATGTATAGCGAAGACGATATGCTCATGTTGTCGGGGATTCAGCACTTTAGGTTCTGTCCTCGGCAATGGGCTTTAATACATATCGAACAGCAATGGAATGATAATCGTCTTACCATTGAAGGACAGATCCTGCACAAGCATGTAGATGATCCGTTTTATAGGCAGAAGTGTGGTGACCAAATAACATTACGCGCAGTGAATATTGCTTCGTATGAACTGGGTCTTTATGGCATTTCAGATGCTATAGAACTGCTTCCGTCTTTATCTTTTGAAGACACAATTCAGCATCCGAAGTATCCGGGGCAATGGAAACCGGTGGTTGTGGAGTATAAACATGGCAAACCAAAAAGGAATGAAGTGGATGAAGTGCAGTTGGCAGCACAGACAATGTGTCTTGAGGAAATGTACGCTATCCATATACCATACGGTGTGTTCTTTTATGGAGAACTTCGCCATCGGGTGAATGTGGATATAACTGATGAATTGCGAAACATTGTCAAGCAATGTACTCAAGATATGCACGAGGTATTCGCCAAAGCGGTTATTCCGAAGGCGGAGTATGGCAAGCATTGTGATAAATGTTCCCTCAAAGATATTTGTATGCCAACGATGGTAAAGAATTGTACTACGGTGGATACATACCTTAATAAAAATTTATATGAATGAGAAAATTGTTGAATACTTTGTATGTGACGACACCGGAAGCGTATCTTAGTAAGGATGGGCTGAATGTTGTAGTGTCGGTCAAACAAGAGGAAGTGTTTCGTATTCCTGCTATTAACATAGAAGGCATTGTGACGTTCGGATATATGGGCGCAAGTCCCGGTGTGATGAAATTGTGCACTGACAATGGCATATCACTTACATTCCTTTCTCCTCATGGCAGATTTATCAGCAGGGTACAGGGCACGACGAAAGGGAATGTACTGTTGCGTAAAAAACAGTATCAATTGTCGGACGATGAATCTTGGTCGTTACATGCGGCACGGCTGATGATTGGCGGTAAGATTCAAAACTATCGTAATATATTGAGGAGATATATTCGTGATTATGGGGAGAATGAAGATGTCAATCAAGCAGTACAAGTGTTGGAGCATGCCAAGCGTGAAGCTTTGACAGCTCAAGATAAGACGACCCTAATAGGGTATGAAGGCATGGCTTCAAATGCTTATTTTGAAGTGTTGCCTATTTTGATACTTAATCAGAAAGCTGATTTTCCATTTCATGGTCGTAATCGCCGTCCTCCTAAGGATGCAGTGAATGCCATGTTGTCATTTGCTTATACTTTGATAGCAAATGAAATATCTGCAGCACTCGAGACTGTAGGTCTTGATCCCTATGTAGGATTTCTCCATACACTTCGTCCGGGGCGTACGTCCTTAGCATTGGATATGATGGAAGAATTTCGTGCCTATCTTGGTGATCGTTTTGTCTTGTCATTGATTAATAAAAGACAGATCACATCCAAGGATTTTTTGTTTCAAGGTGATAATGGGGTTGTTATGACAGATAAAGGGAAAAAGATTTTTATTTCTGCATGGCAGGCTAAGAAAAGAGAGGTGATAATCCATCCTTATCTTAATGAAAAAATTGAGATAGGACTTCTGCCTTATGCACAAGCTATGTTGATGGCAAGATATATTAGGCAAGATATTGATAATTATCCGGTATTTCTAATAAAATGATTTACGAGTATGTATATTCTTGTAACTTATGATGTGGATACTACGAGCAAGGAAGGAGCTCGCCGTTTACGGTGTGTGGCTAAGGCTTGCATAGATTATGGACAGAGGGTACAGAATTCTGTCTTTGAATGTGAGGTGACAGAAGCACAATATTGTCTCTTGAGAGGAAGAATCAAAGATATCATTGATATGTCTCGTGATAGTGTTAGATTCTATATTCTTAGTAAAAATGAGAATAGAAGGGTGGAAGTGATAGGTGTCGAAACTGCTTATAAAGTTAATAATGCTTTTATTGTATAATGTGTGCGAATGTGGAGTGTTGCAAAAAAAGTAGTATCTTCGCAACTCTTAATAATCAGCAGATTGGCTTGTTTATAAGGCGAATGCCGTTATTCAATTGAAATAAAAATGAGAATTCGCATATTAGTAGGGTTAATTTATTGATTTATAATATACAACTCTGTATACAGTCACACCTCATGTAGGTGTGTGGATTGAAACTGATGCTACATCCACCATGAGCATGGTATTTATGGTCACACCTCATGTAGGTGTGTGGATTGAAACACAATCACCTCAGCATTTCGGACTCCCGAACATAAGTCACACCTCATGTAGGTGTGTGGATTGAAACGAGCTATTGCAACAGCGAGTCAAAGATGTCGACGTCACACCTCATGTAGGTGTGTGGATTGAAACACAATCACCTCAGCATTTCGGACTCCCGAACATAAGTCACACCTCATGTAGGTGTGTGGATTGAAACGAGCTATTGCAACAGCGAGTCAAAGATGTCGACGTCACACCTCATGTAGGTGTGTGGATTGAAACCTCAGCCTCTCACCTCTTCACGCGACTCACCTCTGTCACACCTCATGTAGGTGTGTGGATTGAAACTACAGTTACATCTACAAACATTACTATAACGAATGTCACACCTCATGTAGGTGTGTGGATTGAAACCTATCAAAACATTAGGCTTAGCTGATTTGTTAAGGTCACACCTCATGTAGGTGTGTGGATTGAAACTAATGTGCAAGCTACGCCAGTAGGACCATTGAACTTACGCTACAGACGCTACTTTCAATCTTCCTCTTTTAAAAAAGAAACAAACTCGGGGGTGAGTTTCGTTCCTTCGGCAGCAAGGTCATCGTATGTATAGGAAAAGGGTTCACCGGTGGCTTTATCATACCAGCGACGATGCCGGACATGAAGATAGACAGGTTTACCACGCAGAGAAAACTCCTGAATTACTTTTTCATCTATAAAACCACTGGAAATGACAGTACCGCTCTTGTAATCAAAACGTTCCATATAATTCTTCTCATCAAGCCAAACTTCGATTTTTGAAGAATCGTCATGCCAACCGGATATATCGAAATATTCCATTAAAACTTCAGAGAAGATTATCCGAAGTAACTTATGCAGACTACGATTGGGATTCATTGGATTGGTTTGTTTAATTTAAATGCAAAAATAATGTTATTTGGATAATCTACACGGATCACCCACAGGATTTTCGGATTAATCCCTAATCAGGGAGCTGTCCGAAAATTCCGTTCTTCCTTTCATTAGCTGCTGAAATATCATGTTGGTGGGGATTCCGATAATGAATGGACATCCCGTGTTGTCTTTTCAGTCTCCTTTCATCTGTATGACTTTTTTTGATAGCGCAAATGCTGAAGGCTGATTTGGAGAAACTTGGCAAACGCCGCTGAAACGAGGATGAGGGGATGTCCTGTCATTCTTAACCGATTGATTATCTGGACGCTTTAATTAAAATGTAAGGATGAACGGGAACAAAGATGGTCGGAAAAGAAGGGATGACCGGCTTAGTGAGGGGATGATTCTATCTACCCCTACATGAAAAAGATACCGAGCTTTTTTAAAAAGGTGCTGAAGTTTTCTGAAAACACAACGACCTTTTTTAAAAACATCAAGGTCTTTTTGCAGCACTCAGCGTGAGCTGTATATTTTTAAATGTGTACGTAGGCACGCATCGGTCAATACATACGGTGGCATAAGCCCACACGTATATACGCATCGGGCTACACGTACGTATGCATGAGCCTATACGTATATATGTCATTGTGTCAGGCTCCGTCATATTCTGAGCCGGGATTGGATTAGTTTGTCTTCCCTCTTGACAAAGGCTTTTTTATGTTGTATATTTGTAGTTCGTCAAATCTAAAAAAAGTGCTCATGAATGTATTCGCCACTCTCAAAACAGTCTTCTTCGGAAGCAAATTCCTGTCCGGCCCTGTTCCCTCCGACGGAACGCCACGCCGTGACCTCGTATCCGCCCTCAACGGACTGATGCCGCTTTGTCGGACCATGCCCGGTGTACATCTGGCTGTAGATATCCGCGAAGGCCGGGTGGCTCTGGTGCTGGACTGGACTCCGCGCACCGACGGAAATGCGCTGGCGGGCAGTTACCACTACATCGTTTCCGATGAAGATGGAGTGAAAGAAGTGGACAAGTCACAGGTTCTTCTTGCTGAAAACGGCGAGGGAAATTTGTTGGAAAGCAGAGACGGTTTTTCCGGATGTCTGGCTGCCTTAACGGAAGAAACAGAGGAGGAGTCTGTACAATTGGAAAGTGTTCGGGAGGTTATGAATCCCATACACTCGAAAGACATTAAAAAGGAAGCCCAACCGATATCTTTGGAAGACTCCCGAAAGGAAGTCGGACTGAAATCCTCGAAAGATACTGAAAAGGAAGCCGCGCCAATATCTCCGGAAGAAACTGTTGGGAAGGCGAAATCACGTTCCTTGATGCAGGAAGTGACCGCTTTCCTCACCTCCCGCTACCGCTTCCGATTCAACGTGCTGACTGAGGAGACCGAGGTGGCGGGCGTGGAAAACGGCATTTCCGATGACCACTTGCGCTACGCCAAGGTAGAGGAACGCTGGATGAACTCGCTCAGTCTGGAGGCCATCGAAGCGGGCATAGACTGCTGGGACAGAGACATCCAACGCTTTGTGCGCTCGCGCCGCATCAGCGAATACCATCCCTTTACCGCCTACTTTGAGCGGCTTCCCGAATGGGACGGCACTGACCGGGTGTCGGCACTCGCCCGCAGGGTGTCCGATGATCCGGTATGGGTAAACGGTTTCCACCGCTGGATGCTGGGACTCTCCGCCCAATGGATGCAGTTCCGGCCGGATACCAACCGCGCCAACAGCGTGGCACCCCTACTGGTGAGCAGTCGTCAGGGACTGGGGAAAAGTACGTTCTGCCGCCTGCTGATACCCGATGCGCTGAAAGCCTACTATACAGAGAGTTACGACCTCGGCTCCCCGGCATCCGCCGAAGCCAGGTTAGCCGCCTACGGCCTGATCAACCTGGATGAATTCGACAAGTTGGGTGTATCCAAAATGCCCCTTCTAAAGAACTTGATGCAGGCTTCCGCACTGAATATCCGCAAGGCCTACAAACGCAGTGCTTCGGCACTTCCCCGCATCGCCTCGTTCATCGGCACCAGCAACCGGGAAGATTTGTTGGTGGACCGTACCGGCTCGCGCCGTTTCCTCTGTGTCAGTCTGGAGCACGCCATAGACTGCCCCACCTCCGTAGAGCATGAGCAACTGTACGCCCAACTCAAGGCGGAGCTTCTGTCCGGCGAACGAAGCTGGTTTAACAAGGAAGAGGAACAAACCATACAGCGTCATAACGCCCTGTTCTACAAGCATGTACCCGAAGAGGAGGTGTTCCGCCTCTGCTTCCGCTTTGCCACGGAAGAGGACCATCCTCAGAAGGTGCTGACCCTTTCCGCCACCCAGTTGTTCGAGCGGATGAAGTCCGCCCATCCCTCGGCCATGAGGGGTATGACGGCATACAGCCTGAGCCGCATTCTACCCCAGTTGGGCGAGCGGGTGCATACCGCCAAGGGGAATGTGTATCGGGTGGTGGAATGCTAGGCATACGCCTTTCTTCTTATTCAGATGGCCCCATTTCCACATATCTTTTCAAAGCGAATTAAACTTTTATCTCATAGACTGTTATATAATAAACAAATAAATATTATCTTTGTCAGTCAATAACAAGCGTTTACCAGATTATAAACAAAATAAATGAAAAGGAATAAAATAAACTGGAGAGTTCCTAAAGGAATGGAAATCACAGATTTAGATAGAAAGGTTCTTTATTATCAGGATAGAGGACATTTGGTTCCCACAAGAGAACTGATCAAAACGCCTGAGCAAATAGAAGGCATACGCCGAAGCGGAATCATTAATACCGGAGTTCTAGATTTAGTAGAAAAAGAAATTCATGCCGGTATGAGCACTCTCGAAATTGATAAGTTGGTGTATGATTACACCATATCACACGGTGGTATTCCCGCTACATTAGGTTATGAAGGTTTTCCCAAAAGCTGTTGTACCTCTATTAATGAAGTGGTATGTCATGGCATTCCTAATGAATTTGATATTTTGGAAGAAGGGGATATTATAAATGTGGACTGCACCACTATTTTGGATGGTTATTATGCCGATGCCTCACGTATGTTTATTATTGGAAAGACTACTCCTAAAAAAGAAAAATTAGTGCAAGTGGCCAGAGAGTGCTTGGAAATCGGCATGGAAGCAGCCAAACCTTTTGGATTTATAGGCGATATAGGTCATGCGATAGAGAAACATGCCAAAAAAAATGGCTTTTCTGTTGTGCGTGACCTCTGCGGACATGGTGTAGGAGTGGAATTCCACGAAGAGCCTGACGTAGAGCACTTTGGGAAAAAGGGGACAGGCATGTTATTAGTACCGGGCATGGTCTTTACTATCGAACCTATGATTAATGCCGGGACTTGGGAAGTATTTATAGATGAAGAAGATGGATGGACAGTAGTTACGGAAGACGAACTTCCTTCTGCACAATGGGAACATACATTCCTTGTTACTGAAGATGGTGTAGAAATCATTTCAAAATAAGAGTCAGATTTTCTGACTTTTTATTTTGTCAAATTTTCAATAACTAAATAATCATTAAATCATAA
>OJNT01002118.1_pt1 | contig 11751 bp, 7 predicted proteins | sample 1597981 | NCBI WGS metagenome assembly OJNT01 (sample SAMN01915211, study PRJEB22387) | human gut metagenome | isolation source: stool | host: Homo sapiens | place: USA
CTTTTTTTATTTCTGAATTGTTCGAATTGTAAATCATAAAATAATAAATAAAATCATGTTAAGAATCGCAGTACAAGCCAAAGGACGTCTCTTCGAAGAGACTATGGCACTTTTAGGAGAGTCGGATATTAAAATCAGTACAACGAAGCGCACCTTGTTGGTGCAGTCTTCTAATTTTCCTATCGAAGTTTTATTTCTTCGTGACGATGATATCCCGCAAACAGTAGCTACCGGTGTAGCTGATTTGGGAATTGTCGGTGAGAATGAGTTTATGGAGAAAGAAGAGGATGCAGCAATCATAAAGCGATTGGGATTCAGTAAGTGTCGTTTGTCACTGGCTATGCCCAAAGACATTGAGTATCCGGGATTGTCTTGGTTCAATGGTAAGAAAATAGCAACGTCTTATCCGGTTATTCTGAAAAACTTTCTGAAAAAGAACGGTGTAAATGCGGAAATACATGTTATAACAGGTTCGGTAGAAGTATCTCCGGGCATCGGACTGGCTGATGCTATTTTTGATATTGTAAGTTCCGGTTCTACATTGGTCAGCAATCGTCTGAAAGAGGTGGAAGTCGTGATGAAATCTGAGGCGCTGTTGATTGGTAACAAGAACATGACTGATGAGAAGAAAGCGGTGTTAGAAGAACTTCTGTTCCGTATGGATGCTGTGAAGACTGCTGAAGATAAGAAATATGTATTGATGAATGCACCGAAAGACAAACTGGAAGAGATTATCGCTGTATTACCGGGTATGAAGAGTCCTACCGTTATGCCGTTGGCACAGGAAGGCTGGTGCTCTGTTCATACGGTATTGGACGAGAAACGTTTCTGGGAAATTATAGGAAAATTGAAAGGGCTTGGAGCAGAAGGTATTTTGGTATTGCCCATTGAAAAAATGATCGTTTAATTATTATGAACTCTGAATTCTAATTTGACCGATGAAATTAATTAAATATCCATCCAAAGAACAGTGGGCAGAACTCCTGAAACGTCCGGCATTGAATACCGAGAATCTGTTTGATACGGTTCGTGCCATTATAAATAAGGTGAGGGCAGAAGGGGATAAGGCTGTTCTGGAATATGAAGCTGCTTTTGATAAAGTGACTTTATCTTCTCTCGCAGTGACTACCGAAGAAATAAAGAAAGCTGACGAACTGGTGAGTGACGAACTGAAGGCTGCTATATCTCTGGCTAAAAGAAATATTGAAACTTTTCACTCTTCCCAGCGTTTTGTAGGTAAAAAGGTAGAAACAATGAATGGAGTGACCTGCTGGCAAAAAGCAGTGGGTATTGAAAAGGTAGGTCTTTACATTCCGGGAGGAACAGCACCGCTCTTTTCAACAGTACTGATGTTAGCTGTTCCCGCTAAAATTGCAGGATGCAAGGAAATTGTACTTTGCACTCCTCCGGATAAGAATGGAAATATCCATCCGGCTATTCTTTTCGCTGCACAGTTGGCGGGAGTTAGTAAAATCTTCAAAGCAGGAGGTGTGCAAGCCATTGCTGCAATGGCATATGGAACGGAAAGTGTTCCCAAAGTCTATAAAATCTTTGGTCCGGGAAATCAATATGTGACGGCTGCCAAGCAGTTGGTAAGTTTGCGTGATGTAGCGATCGATATGCCTGCCGGTCCTTCTGAAGTTGAAGTACTGGCCGATGCATCTGCCAGTCCTGTTTTTGTCGCTGCAGATTTGCTTTCGCAGGCTGAGCACGGAATTGACAGCCAGGCTATGCTGATAACTACTTCTGAGAAACTTCAGATGGAAGTGATGGAAGAAGTAGAGCGGCAACTGGCAAAATTGCCCCGTCGGGAAATTGCAGCGAAGTCTTTGGAAAATAGTAAGCTGATTCTTGTAAAAGACATGGACGAGGCATTGGAGCTGACAAATGCATATGCTCCCGAACATTTGATTGTAGAGACCGAAAATTATATGGAAGTTGCCGAGAGAGTAACGAATGCCGGTTCTGTTTTCTTAGGTTCCTTGACTCCTGAAAGTGCCGGTGATTATGCGTCCGGAACCAACCATACTCTGCCGACAAATGGCTATGCAAAAGCATATAGCGGAGTAAGTCTGGATAGCTTCATTCGAAAAATCACTTTCCAGGAGATTCTTCCGGAAGGAATGAAGGCGATTGGACCGGCTATTGAAGAGATGGCGGCAAACGAGTTGTTGGATGCACATAAGAATGCCGTTACTGTTCGTCTGAGTTCCTTGAAATAAAATGATCAAGTAGTGACCGTAATAAAAGAAATCATATATGAAAACATTACAAGAACTGACTCGTCCGAATATCTGGAAGTTAAAGCCTTACTCTTCGGCACGCGATGAATATAAAGGAGTGACAGCCTCTATTTTTCTGGATGCAAACGAAAATCCATATAATATGCCTCACAATCGTTACCCTGATCCTATGCAATGGGATCTGAAAAAACTGTTGGCAAAAATAAAGAAAGTGGCACCCGAACATATCTTTCTAGGCAATGGAAGTGATGAAGCCATTGATCTGGTTTTTCGTGCTTTTTGTGAGCCGGGAATAGATAATGTCGTTGCTATTGATCCTACTTATGGTATGTATCAGGTTTGTGCGGATGTGAATAATGTGGAATATAGGAAAGTCTTATTGGATGATAACTTTCAGTTTTCGGCAGATCAGTTATTGGCAGCTGCAGATGATCATACTAAAATGATTTTCCTTTGTTCGCCTAATAATCCGACAGGCAATGATTTGCTCCGGTCTGAAATAGAAAAGCTTCTGAAAGAATTTGAGGGGCTGGTTATTTTGGATGAGGCTTATAATGATTTTTCGGAAGCACCGTCTTTCTTGGAAGAGTTGGATAAATATCCGAACCTGATTGTATTTCAAACCTTCTCTAAAGCTTGGGGATGTGCTGCTATCCGTCTGGGAATGGCATTTGCGTCTGTAGATATTATCGGTATTCTGAGTAAGATCAAATATCCTTATAATGTCAATCAGCTCACGCAACAGCAAGCAATAGCCATGCTGCATAAATATTATGAGATAGAACGTTGGGTAAAAACATTGAAAGAAGAGCGTGATTATTTGGAAGAAGAATTTTCAAAGTTGCCTTGCACTGTCAAAATGTTCCCTTCCGATGCAAATTTCTTTTTGGTGAAAGTGACAGATGCTGTGAAAATCTACAATTATTTGGTTGGGGAAGGAATTATTGTGAGAAATCGCCATTCTATTTCCCTTTGCTGTAATTGCCTGCGTGTAACGGTAGGTACACGCGTCGAGAATTATAATCTTATCGCTACTCTCAAGAAATACCAAGTATAACTTATGAAGAAGAAAGTCTTATTTATAGATAGAGATGGTACCTTAGTCATAGAACCGCCTGTAGACTATCAACTCGATTCGTTGGAGAAATTAGAGTTTTATCCGAAGGTTTTTCGTAATCTGGGATTTGTCCGTAGCAAATTGGATTTTGAGTTTGTGATGGTGACTAATCAGGATGGATTGGGAACCTCTTCTTTTCCGGAAGAGACCTTCTGGCCTGCTCACAATTTAATGTTGAAAACATTAGCAGGAGAAGGGATTACCTTTGATGATATTCTGATCGACCGCAGTTTTCCGGAAGATCATGCACCGACTCGTAAACCGCGTACCGGAATGTTGACGAAGTACATCGATAATCCGGAATATGATTTGGCAGGAAGTTTTGTAATTGGTGACCGCCCTACCGATGTCGAATTAGCGAAAAATTTAGGTTGTCGTGCTATCTATTTGCAAGATTCAGTGGCTGGTTTGCAAGAAAAAGGATTGGAAGAGGTATGCACACTTGCTACTACGGACTGGGATCGGATTGCTGAATTCCTCTTTGCGGGAGAACGGAAAGCGGAAGTTCGTCGTACTACTAAAGAAACAGATATTTACGTGGCTCTGAATCTGGACGGAAATGGAAATTGCAACATTGCTACCGGACTTGGTTTCTTTGATCATATGCTTGAACAGATAGGCAAGCATTCTGGTATGGATCTGACTATTCAGGTAAAAGGAGATTTGGAAGTAGACGAACATCATACCATTGAAGATACTGCTATTGCTTTGGGGGATTGTATCTATCAGGCTTTGGGAAGTAAGCGTGGAATAGAACGCTATGGTTACGCATTACCTATGGATGATTGTCTGTGTCAGGTATGTCTGGACTTTGGAGGTCGCCCTTGGCTGGTATGGGATGCGGAATTTAAACGTGAGAAAATAGGGGAGATGCCCACGGAGATGTTTCTTCATTTCTTTAAATCGCTTAGTGATGCTGCAAAAATGAATCTGAATATCAAAGCAGAAGGACAGAATGAGCATCATAAGATAGAAGGAATCTTTAAAGCGCTTGCACGTGCCTTGAAAATGGCATTGAAAAGAGATATTTATCATTTTGAGCTCCCGTCGAGTAAAGGAGTATTATAACTATCTTATGAGATTGCTGTATGATAGTCAATAATAAACGAATCTGGCTTAGTTTATTTATCGGGATAGTGGTTTCTTTTTCGGCTTTTGGTCAGAATATGACTGCTGAAAAGATAGCTGTTCCCGGTAGTAAACTGGATAATTTATATAAGATAGACTCGGGCGTATATCGTTCGGAACAACCGTCGGATACAGACTTTAAGGCTTTGGAGAAATATGGTATTCGTGAAGTGCTGAATCTCCGCAACCGGCATAGTGACGATGATGAGGCGGCAGAAACAAAGATAAAACTTCATCGGCTAAAAATGAAAGCGCATTTAGTCAATGAAGAACAACTGATAAAAGCGTTGCGCATTATCAGGAACCGCAAAGGCCCGATCGTTTTTCATTGTCATCACGGTTCCGATAGGACAGGGGCGGTGTGCGCTATGTATCGTATCGTATTTCAAGGAGTATCCAAGCAAAAGGCTATTCAGGAAATGACCGAAGGAGGCTTCGGTTTTCATCGCATTTATAAGAATATCATTCGTACCATTGAGAAGGCTGATATAGAACGTATCAAAAGAGAAGTATTATAATCTTGTGACATTTTTGATTTTCCCCGTATAATACTTAGAATAAATACAAAAATGTCACAGAAGAAAGAATATGAGTGATTATAAATTCTCAATTTCTTTGAGCCAAATCGCTGAACTTGCGTCACTTGGCATCCGCCAGTCGCCTCTCGGACTTATAGAAATACTACCCACTTTGGGACCGTCGGGCAGACAAGAACGCTTGAACTGCTGATTGAAGAAGCGTCGGAAGAAAGTGGACAACCATTTCTTGATCGTTTCTTCATCATATACTCCTTTGAAAGCAACATTAGCTAAATAGAAAATTTTCGAAGGACGGAATCCAAACCGCATAAAATAATAAAGGAAAAAATCATGCAATTCATAGGGGCCTACCAAGTCTTCAGTCTTTTGCTTGATCTCGCCGTTTTCATCCGCAGGAATCAGTTCCGGACTGATTGGCGTATCCACAATGTCCAGTAAAGTCGCTTTGGAAGTATCATCCACTCCATTTTCTGCCACCCATTGTACGAGGTATTTCACTAATGTTTTAGGAATGCTTGCATTGACGCCATACATTGACATATGGTCACCATTGTATGTAGCCCATCCCAATGCCAGTTCCGATAAATCGCCGGTGCCTACGACCATACCCCATGTCTGGTTGGCAATATCCATCAGTATTTGTGTACGTTCGCGTGCCTGAGAATTTTCGTAGGTGACATCGTGTACATTTATATCATGGTTAATGTCCTTGAAATGCTGGATACATGCTTCTTTAATACTGATTTCACGAATGGAGATACCTAAAGATTTCATTAAGTCCAATGCATTATTATAGGTACGGTCGGTAGTGCCGAAGCCAGGCATGGTAATTCCTAAAATATCTTTTCGGGATAATCCTAGTTTATCAAAGGTCTTGACGCAAACTAATAATGCCAGCGTAGAGTCTAGTCCTCCGGAAATTCCGACTACAGCTGTTTTTGCTCCGGTGTGTACCAGGCGTTGTGCCAGACCGGCTATCTGAATAGAGAATACCTCTTCACAACGTTCATTTAGCTCTTTCCCTTGTGGTACAAAAGGATGTGGATTGAATTTACGCGTTAAAACCAGCTCTTTGCTATTAACAAATTCTGTTGCAATAGAAATTTTCTTTTTATCTCCAAGATTTCCCTGATTAGCAGCAAAGGTCGTATTAATTCTACGCTCAGCTCGTATACGTTCCACATCGATCTCACTGATAATCAACTGCTCCTGCATGCTGAAACGTTCGCTACGTGCCAAGAGTGTACCATTCTCATAGATTAATCCGTTTCCTGCAAAAACGACGTCTGTAGTAGACTCCCCGAATCCACAGGATGAAAAAACATAACCTGCTATGCAGCGGGCAGATTGCTGGCTGATCAGTGAACAGAGATAATGATTCTTTCCAATACCTTCATTGTCAGCAGACATGTTAAAGATAATTTCAGCTCCTTGCAGGGCTAGTGAGGAACTGGGGGGAATGGTCGCCCACAGGTCTTCACAGATTTCAACTCCAAAAGTTGTATCTGAAGTCTCGAAAATTAAATTGGCTCCTATTGGAATTATTTGTCCGCATAGACGTACGGTATTTTCTGTCAACTGAAGTGCGGAAGTAAACCATCGTTGTTCGTAAAACTCTTTGTAATTAGGCAGATAAGTTTTAGCTGCAACACCTAATACTTTTCCTCTTTGAATTACGACAGCAGCATTTATCACTGTTGAGTTTGCGATAACAGGCATACCGACGATAGAAATAATATCTAATTGACGGGTGTTGTTTAAAATCTGCATTAATCCCATTTCTGCTTCTTCAAGCAAAATTTGCTGTCCGAACAGGTCTTCACAGGTATATCCGGTAATGCTCATTTCCGGAAATACAATGACTTGCACTCCTTTGCCTTCGGCTATTGCAATCAGACTCTCTATTTTCTCTACATTGAATTTGCAGTCAGCCACTTTAACGTGTGGCACAGCCGCAGCTACTTTTACGAATCCATAATTCATCTTGTACCTTATTTATATATAGTGGGTGCAAAAATAGGAAATATAATTGGAATTTTGTCTTTTCAGTAGTGAATCCTTAAAAATCACTCTTATAGATAGTTTTGCTAACTGTTGTTTAGACAATTAATTGATCTGACAATTTGAAATCTATTTTATGCCTATTTTGATATATATTCTTTGTTACACGTGAATTTTCGATAATATTTGGTTAAATAAACGATAAAAGGATATATAGAGGAAATTTAGTATAAAAAATGCGACTTTTAGTTTCTTTCATTTAACTTTTATAATTATATTTGTAACCGATATAAAGCAATTTTATAGGTTAATAACACCTAAACAAACGATAAGCACTAATATTTTATAACATAAGAGAGATGGATAGACACTTATTTAGCATTGACGCAGCAACAACACAAAAAATCTATTTAGACATTTGGCGTAATATTAAGAACCAGCCGAGTTAACTTATCCTATCCTAATTTATTAGAGATTAATAAAATAGCCTATTCTGAGGTGGTGGAAAAGGTATGCCTTCAAATCATCTCGAGGGGACGGGTGTATTATTACTTCATGCGTGAAGATAATGTACCGAATTCTTGTTTGTAGATCATTCTATAAAAATAAATCAATTTCATTAATTTAAATTCAAGTATCAAAGATGAGAAAATCAATTCTCTTGTTTGTACTCTTTGCTCTACTGAATATTCCTCTTATGCTATTTGCACAAGGTGGATATAAGGTAACAGGACATGTCGTTTCGGCGGAAGATAACGAGCCGATGATTGGTGTGTCTATATTGCAGAAGGGTACTACAAATGGTGTGATTACCGATATTAATGGTAATTACACTCTTGAGATTAAGGGGACAGCAAGTACTACCTTGTCGTTTTCTTACATCGGTATGCAATCTCAGCAACATGAAGTCAATGCCCGAACAGGCACACTGAATGTTCGTTTAGTTTCGGACGCCGCATTAATAGATGAAGTAGTGGTAGTGGCGTATGGAACTCGCAAAAAAGGAACGATTGCCGGTGCCGTAGCTACCGTGAAAGCGGAAAAAATGGAAAATGTACCGGCAGCAGGCTTCGATCAGTCATTACAGGGACAGACACCGGGCTTATCTGTAATTTCCAACTCGGGAGAACCTAGCAAAGCGGCTGTTTTCCAGATTCGAGGCACTAACTCTATCAATTCGGGTACGGCTCCGTTATTTATTTTGGATGGCGTACCAATTTCCAGTGCTGATTTTAATACAATTAGTCCGGGAGATATAGAGTCTATTTCGGTGTTGAAGGATGCTTCTTCAACTTCTATTTATGGTGCCCGTGCTGCAAATGGTGTAGTTGTTATCACTTCTAAACGTGGATTGGCAATGGATAAGGCGAAAGTGACCTTGCGTGGGCAATGGGGATTTTCACAATTGGCGTCGGATGATAACTGGATGATGATGAATACTCCGGAACGTATTCAATTTGAGAAAGAAATAGGTTTGGACGCAGGAAAAGACTATAACTTACTTTCTCGTACTGATGTCAATTGGTTGGATAAAGTATTCAATGATCGTGCTCCGTTGCAGAGCTATGAATTATCTGTAAATCGTGCAACTGATCGTCTGAACTACTACGTTTCAGGGGGATTTTACGATCAGGATGGTATTGCTCAAAGTTCAACTTTTCGCCGTTATAACATGCGCACCAATGCGGAGGTGAAAGCTAGTAACTGGTTGAAGATAGGAACTAATACAATGATGGCTTATGAAGAAGTGTCGCAGGCTGAAGAAGGAGATATGGCGCTTTTTTCTCCTATTTCCGGTTCACGCTTTATGTTGCCTTACTGGAATCCTTATAATGCGGATGGTTCTTTAGCTTCTGAAAATAATGGAACTTGGAAAGGAATAGGGCAGAATCCTATTGAATGGATGGCGAATAATCCTGTAAAACATGAAAAATACAAGTTATTGTCAACTGTTTTTGCAGATGTTACTCCTCTGAAAAATTTGACGATTCACGCGCAGTTTGGTGTTGATTATGCGCATTCTACATCTTTCATGCAATCTTATCCAAGCTATCTTATAAATAATAAGTCAGGTCGTGCAGGACGAAGCACGTCTGATATGCTTAATTTGACTGAAACTCTTACGGCAAATTATCGTTGGGCATTGAATGATGATCATTCTTTTAATTTTTTATTGGGACAAGAAGGTGTAGATTATCGTTCTGCCGGATTTCAGGTGGTTACGAGAGGACAGACCATTGACCGATTAACCAATATAGCTTCTGGTACTCGGGCATCTTCGTGGCAAGATGCCAGTACTGCCTATTCTTATTTATCACTTTTCTTCCGTGGAGAATACAATTATAAGGATTTGTATTATGCGGAAGTTGCAGCACGTACGGATGCTTCTTCCCGTTTTGGTAAAGACCATCGTTGGGGTGCTTTTTGGTCGTTAGGGTTTATGTGGAATATCAAAAATGAAGTTTTTCTGAAAGATGTGGAATGGTTGACCAATGCACAGATAAAATTGAGCACCGGTACTTCTGGTAACTCAACTATCCCTGATTACGATCATCTTGCGCTTGTTTCGGGAAATGCCAATTATTACGATCAAGCTGGTATTTACCCTATGCAGAGTGGAAACGAAGACTTAGGCTGGGAGCAGACTTGGGCAAATAATGTGGGCCTGAGTTTAGGACTCTTTAATCGTGCTAATGTAAATATCGATTTTTATCATAAGAAAACTACCAATATATTAATGTCTGTTCCCCAATCATACGCTGTAACAGGTGAAGGCAATCGTTGGGAAAATATTGGTGCTATGATGAATAGGGGTATTGAAGTAGCGATAGATGGTGATATAATCCGTATGAATGATTTTACTTGGAATCTTAGCGCTAATTTCTCATATAATAAGAATAAATTGCTGGAACTCTACAATGGGGTAGAAGAGTATGTAAACTCAACGACAGGTTTGAAGTATATGGTCGGGCATTCTGTGACTGAGTATTTCTTGAATCGTTATGCTGGTGTGAATCCGGCTAATGGCGATGCTCTATGGTACACTGCTGACGGAGAGCTGACAACGGAATTTCGCGAAGATGATAAAGTGATGACTGGCAAGACTTATGAATCTCCGTGGGCTGGTGGTTTTGGAACTACTTTCATTTGGAAGGGTATTTCCTTGTCGGCACAGTTCAGTTGGATGGCTAAGCGTTATGTGATGAATAATGATCGCTTTTTCGAAGAAAGCAATGGAATATATAGTACTTACAATCAGTCTAAGCGACTATTGTATAATCGTTGGAAAAAGCCTGGTGATATTACGGATATTCCTCGCTATGATGTACCAGCACAACTTGATGATCGTTTTCTTGAAAACACTTCATTTCTTCGTTTGAAAAATTTGACAGTGGCTTATTCACTTCCGCAGTCGTTGCTGAAGAAAAGTAATTTTTTCGCAGCAGCACGTGTCTACTTACAAGGACAGAATTTGCTGACTTGGACTGGTTTTACAGGACTTGACCCGGAAGTTGCAACTAATGTTTATAGAGCTCAATATCCGGCTTCACGTCAATTTACTTTAGGTGTTGAAGTTTCATTCTAAATAGTATACTAAAGAAAGATGATTAAGAAATTTAAATTATATATCCTGTTGGTTGCCGTGGCATTTTCCACCGTTTCTTGTTTGGATAAAATGCCTGATGACTCAATTCCTTTTGATGAGTCTATCCGGACGGTAGATGATGTGAATCTGGCAGTGATAGGTATCTATGATACATTCAAAAGTAGTGCCTTATACTCTGGAAATCTTACGTTGTTGCCTGATCTACAGACTGATTTTGTGTATGGGGTAAATGGAAATACGAATACTTACGGAGATATCTGGCGGTGGAAAGATATCCTTGCTACCAATACAAGTATTGAGGCGGTTTATGCCGCATTATATAATGTTATCAATCGTTGTAATTTTCTGCTCGATCGTGTAGACAGAGTCAGAAGAAATACTACTGATGATGACGACTTGGATCAGATTGACCAATGTTGTGGTGAAACTTATTTTGCCCGTGCACTTGCTTACTCGGAATTGGTAAAACTCTTTTGTAAGGCGTATGAGAGTGATGAGGACGCAGCCAATCAGTTGGGAGTTATCTTGACCAAACATTATTTGGGAGATGAAGAAATGAGGCGTGCTTCATTGAAAGATTCTTATCAGTTTATTCTTGAAGATCTTGATCGTGCTGCTGAGTTGTTGGCGTTGGACAAGAACTACAATCCGTCTACTGATGGTGCATTGTTTAATAGTGCTATCTATTTCAATGAATACACTGTTTACGCTCTGCGTGCACGTGTAGCTCTCTATATGAGAAAGTGGGATGAAGCTATTAAGTACTCTAGTAAAGTAATAGACAGTGATTATTTTCTTTTGTCCAGTTGTACAAAAAATATTTCTAGTGGTGTCAGCTATTATAAGTATATGTGGACTAACGATCTTGCTACTGAAGTCATTTTTAAAGTTGGTTTCACTGTCAATTCTTATGGTGGTGCTTTAGGGCAGATCTTCTTTAATTATGACTACAGCACTTTCCGTCCCGATTATGTACCAGCAGCTTGGATTATTAATTCGTATGATAATAATGACTTACGTGTGTCCACTTTCTTTCAGACATACACTACCGGTTATAGTCATGGTCTTTCCTGGCCTTTGCTGATAAAGTATTTTGGTAATGAAACAAGATCGGAA
>OJNT01002132.1_pt1 | contig 11709 bp, 9 predicted proteins | sample 1597981 | NCBI WGS metagenome assembly OJNT01 (sample SAMN01915211, study PRJEB22387) | human gut metagenome | isolation source: stool | host: Homo sapiens | place: USA
CCTCGGTGTACAGGCGGCGGACGATGTGGCCGGGGCCCTTGGGAGCGATCATGATCACGTCAACGTTCTTGGGAGCGGTGATGGTCTTGAAGTGGATGTTGAAGCCGTGTGCAAAGGCCAGAGCCTTGCCCTCGGTCATGTAAGGTGCGACCTGCGTGTTGTAGATATCGGCGCACAGCTCATCGGGCACCAGCATCATCACAACATCACCAGCCTTGGCAGCCTCTTCGACCTCCATGACCTTGAAGTTGTCGTGGGTGGCAGCGAACTCGGAGGCCTTTGCCCAGTGGGCAGAGCCCTTGCGCAGACCGACAACAACGTTCACGCCGCTCTCGGCCAGGTTCTCGGAATGGGCGTGGCCCTGGCTTCCGAAGCCGATGACAGCAACGGTCTTGCCGTCCAGCACACCGAGGTTGCAGTCGGAATCGTAGTATTTCTTGATCGCCATGGTAGTAGTCTCCTTTTACTCTTTCCTGTTTTATTTTTATATTTTGATTTTTATGGAAAACTGAGAGATTATGCCTTACTGCGGGCAATGGGTCCCGGGCAGGGGCAGCTGGGCTGCCCGCACCTCCTGCGGGGGCTTCTGCATGTGCTGGTGCATCCCGCCGCGCTCCAGGGCGGTCACACCGGTGCGGCACTGCTCAAGGATCTTGTAGTCCGCCAGGATCTTGAGGAACGCGTCCACCTTTTCAGGGCGGCCGGTCAGCTCCAGCACCATGCTGTCGGGCGAAAGATCAATGATCTTTGCCTTGTAGATGCTGGCGATCTCCCGCAGCTCACTGCGGTTGTGGACATCGGCAGCCACCTTGAGCAGCAGCAGCTCCCGCTCCAGCGAGTTCTCGTGGTCCAGCACGAACACCTGCCGGGTCACTTCCAGCCGCTCGGTCTGGAGGATGAGCTGGCTCAGCGCCTTTTCATCGCTGGTGATGGTCACGGTGATGCGGCTGACCGCCGGGTCGTTGGTGGCGGACACCGTCAGGCTGTCAATGTTGAAGCCGCGGCGGCAGAACAGGTTGGACACCCGGGCCAGAACACCGCTCTGGTTGTCCACCAGCAGACTGATGACTCTGCGTTTGGATTCCATGGGTCAGTCCTCCTTATTCCATGATGATATCATTGATGTCGCCGCCGCCGGGGATCATGGGCAGGACCTTTTCGTCCTTGTCGATGATACACTCGATCCAGGTGGGGCCCTTCTGCTTGAGGGCATCGGCAAATGCGGCCTGGAACTCGGGGAGGTTGGTGCAGCGGTAGCCCTTCAGGCCAAAGCCCTCGGCCAGCTTGACAAAGTCGGTGCGGCGGTGGGGGTCGGTCTGGGAGTAGCGCTTTTCGTAGAAAGTGGTCTGCCACTGGCGCACCATGCCCAGCACGGAGTTGTTGAAGATGACTGTGATGATGGGCAGCTCATAGCTGACAGCGGTGCAGGCCTCGTTGAGGTTCATGTGGAAGGAACCGTCGCCCGTGAACATGACCACCCGCTGCTCCCGGCCCAGCGCCATCTGCGCGCCGATGGCCGCGCCATAGCCAAAGCCCATGGTGCCCAGGCCGCCGCTGGTGATAAAGCCGCGGCTCTTGGTGTGGCGGATGTACTGGGCCGCCCACATCTGGTGCTGGCCCACGTCGGTGACATACACGGCCTCAGGGCCGCACTGGCTGCACACCTCGCCGATGACCTGATGGGGCATCAGGCGGGTGGGGTCGGACACAGGGTGATAATCCTGTGCCTGCCACTCGTGGATCATCTTCAACCAGTCGGGGTGCTTCTTCTCCTCAATGAGGGGGAGCATCCCGCTCAGAACGTAGCAGACATCACCGGCAATGGCAAGATCCACATCCACATTCTTGCCCAGCTCACTGGGGTCGATATCGATCTGGATGATGGTGGCGTTCTTGGCAAAGGTCTTGGGGTTCAGGGCCACGCGGTCAGAAAAGCGGGTACCCAGTGCGATCAGCACGTCACAGTCCGCGACCGCCCGGTTGGAGGTGTAGCAGCCGTGCATTCCGACCATGCCGATGTTCATCGGGTCACCGTAGGGCACAACGCCTGCAGCCATCAGGGTATAGGTGGCGGGGATCTCCGCCTTGTGGATCAGGTCACGCAGGGGCTGGCAGGAAGCCGCGCTCCGCACGCCGCCGCCAAAATAGACCAGCGGGCGCTTGGCCGCGTTGATGATATCGGCGGCCCACTTGACCTGCTGTTCGTCGTAGGTGGTCACGGTGCGGATCGGCTCCGGCTGCTTGGGGGTGAACTCACAGACAGCAGCGGTGACATCCTTGGGGATATCCACCAGCACCGGGCCCTTGCGGCCGCTCTGCGCAATGCGGAACGCCGCACGCATGGTGTCGGCCAGCTCTTCTACCTTGCGCACCGTGAAGTTGTGCTTGGTGATGGGCATCGTGATGCCCTCGATGTACGCCTCCTGAAAGCTGTCCTTGCCCAGACCGGGGGTCGGCACATTGCCGGTAAAGGCGACCATGGGCACGGAATCCATGTAGGCAGTGGCAATGCCGGTGACCAGATTGGTGGCACCCGGGCCGCTGGTGGCCAGCACCACGCCGGTGCGGCCCGTTGCACGGGCATAGCCATCGGCCGCATGAGAAGCGCCCTGCTCGTGGGCGGTCAGCACATGATGGATGCGGTCAGAATTCTTATACAGCTCGTCGTACAGGTTCAGCACAGCACCGCCGGGGTAGCCGAAGATGGTGTCCACGCCCTGTTCGCAGAGGACTTCAACAAAAATTTGCGAACCATTCAACTGCATGGTAAGTTGCTCCTGTTCCTTTTCCTCTTACACTCTCAACAAAATTTCCCTCAGACACGTTACTTTTCGCATCTCGCATTCCGATTTGAACGTTGGGTCAATTATACTATAAATCGGGCCTTTGTCAATCGACGATTTGTAAAGTGAATCAGCCGAAAGATGAAGATAATTGAACACGCCCTTGCGGACGGCCTTCTCTGAGTGTATAATCTGGTAAAAACCTCTCCGTCAGCCTGCCCGGTTCCTCTGACCGGGGAAGCAGGTGAAATGTGCCGGAGAGGTCCTGTCAAGAGGAGAGTCTGATGATGCAACTTCGTGAATGGAACGCCCGGCTCCACGGGCTCGTTGTTTTCCGTGCCCTGCTGGGCGACCCCGTTGTGGCAAAGCTGGCGGCGCTGACCGACCGGCTGGAAGCGGCCGACGACAGCATCGCCCCCCTGTGCGATGCTGTGGCCGCCTTTGAAGCTGCCCTGTTTGCCCACACCACCAATCTGGGCGATTATCTTTCCAACGCCGTGCTGGAGACCGAGACCTTCTGTGTGCGGCAGGCCGCCGCAGGCCAGCTCTCCCCTGTGATGGAGGCCGCCCTGAACAGTGAGCTGAACTTTTTGCAGAAGCTCTGCGGCCTGACGCTGGACGCGCTGCTGGAAGCCGCCGACCGGCAGAGCCGGGAGCTGGCGTTCCTGCCCCGCTGGGAGGCAAGGCAGCTCGACCTGACCGCCGCCTATAACCAGCGGATGCGGGAAGCCGGGAAGAAGGGCTACGGCATGTTTGCCAAGCACCACGTGTTCACAGTGGAGAACGGCCAGCTGGTGCCCGTGAAGTACCCCGACCCCCAGAAGCTCAGCGAGCTGCCGGGCTACGAGAAGGAGCGGGAAAAGGTCATTGCCAACACCCGTGCCCTGCTGGCCGGTTCCCCCGCCAACAATGTCCTGCTCTACGGCGATGCAGGCACCGGCAAATCCAGCACAGTCAAGGCCATTGCCAATGAGTACGCCGCCGACGGCCTGCGGCTGGTGGAGGTCAAGAAGAACCAGCTCTACCAGATCCCCGACCTGATGGATCAGCTGGCGGCCAACCCCCTCAAGTTCATCCTCTTCATCGATGACCTGAGCTTCTCCTCCAACGACGACAATTTTGCCGCCCTGAAAGCCATCCTTGAGGGCAGCGTGGGCGGCCGGGCCCGGAACATTGCGGTGTACGCCACCTCCAACCGCCGCCACCTCATCAAGGAGACCCTGACCGACCGCACCGGCGACGACATCCACGAAGCCGACACCCGGCAGGAGCTGATGAGCCTTTCCGCCCGGTTCGGCCTGACTGTCACCTTCCAGCGGCCCGAGAAAGCCCGCTTTGCCGCCATCCTGGAAGAGCTGGCAAAACAGCACCACATCCAGATGCCCATGGAAGAGCTGCTGGTCAAGGCCGAGGCCTTCGCCATCCGCGCCGGCGGCCGCAGCCCCCGCGTGGCCAAACAGTTCATCGAACAGTGCGAGAGCGGCGTGCAGAAATAATGTTTGCTTTTTCGTTTTTATGGATAAGAAAAAGCGCTGTGCAGTGAAATGACTGCACGGCGCTTTTTGCTGTTTTGAAAGAAAACTGCCGCCGCAGGCGGCAGATGAGGCGGTCAGAAAATCAAACGCGCTCGGCCACCAGCTGGAAGCCCTCTTTGGTGAGCTCCTGCCGGATCTGCTCGATCTGGGCATGGTCGCGGGTCTCCAGTGCCAGCTTGAGGAAACAGCTGGAGATGGGCATGTTGGGGTCAGAGCCGTCGTGCAGGACAGAGACCACATTGCTGCCGCAGCGGGAAACGATGGCGGCCACCCGCTCCAGCTGACCGGGCTTATCCTCCAGCGCAATGGTCAGGTTGGCCTTGCGGCCGCTCATCACCAGACCACGGGTGATGACGCGGTTGAGGATGTTCACATCGATGTTGCCGCCGGAGATCAGGCAGACCACCTTTTTGCCCTCGATGGGCAGCTTGTGGAACAGCGCCGCTGCCACAGGCACCGCACCGGCACCCTCGGCCACCAGCTTCTGGTTCTCCATCAGGGAGAGGATGGCGGCGGCGGTCTCGTCCTCGCTGACAGTCACGATGTCGTCCACATATTCCTCGCAGAGCTGATAGGTCAGCTCGCCGGGGGTCTTGACCTGAATGCCGTCCGCAAAGGTGGCCACATTTTTCAGGGTCTGATACTTGTGCTCATGCAGGCTGCGGTACATGCTGGGGGCACCCTCGGCCTGCACACCGTAGACCTTGACCTCGGGGCGCAGGCTCTTGATGGCAAAGGCCACGCCGGAGATCAGGCCGCCGCCGCCCACGGGCACGATGACGGCATCCAGATCGGGCAGCTGGTCAAGGATCTCCAGACCGATGGTGCCCTGACCTGCGATGACCTGTTCGTCATCGTAGGGGTGGATGAAGGTCATGCTGGTCTCGGCCTGCAGCTCCACGGCCTTGTCGTGGGCATCATCATAGGTGCCGGGCACCAGACAGACCTCCGCGCCCAGGCTCTTGGTGTTTTCCACCTTCATAATGGGGGCACCGTCCGGCATACAGACGATGCTCCTGATGCCCCGGCGGGTGGCGGCCAGAGCCACGCCCTGTGCGTGGTTTCCGGCAGAGCAGGCGATCACGCCCTTTTCGCTCTCCTCCCTGGAGAGCTGGCTGATCTTATAATAGGCTCCCCGCACCTTGAAGCTGCCGGTCACCTGCAGGTTCTCAGTCTTGAGGTAGAGGTGGCAGTCCTTGGAGAGCTTGGGCGCTTCAATCAGGTCGGTCTTGCGGGCAACGTCCTTGAGCACAAAGGCGGCGTGGTAGATCTTATCCAGAGTCAGCATGACGATACTTCCTATCTTCTATCCTTGATTTTTGCATGTGAATATGCATCCCAGTATAAATTAGCAAAAGTATTTTGTCAAATGAGCGTATTTCAACATTATGTTTGCTGGGGTGACCGCCAATGGCTACGCCCGGGCAGGCGGCCCTGCAGCCTGATGCACGCTCCACCTGTGCCCATGCCGTGGGAGCGGTTTCCCATGACCCAAAACGCCCCTCTCCGGCATCCGTGAGACCGGAGAGGGGCGTTCTCGTTTTTAACCTTTCATCGGCACAAATCCGACCAGATCCTTCACGACCTCGCCGCCGATGATGAGCCCGGCCACCGAGGGCACAAAGGCGTTAGAACCGGGGACCGAGCGCCGGATGGTGCACTTGCGCTGGGTGCCCGGGGGGCAGATGCAGTGGTTCTTGCAGCTGATGGAATCATCCTCGATGGGGGTCATGGCAGGCTCCTTGGAGTAGACGACCTTCAGGTGCTTGATCCGCCGCTTGCGGCACTCGGTGCGCATCACCTTGGCCAGCGGGCAGACGGAGGTCTTGTAGATATCCGTCACCTCAAAGCGGGTGGGATCCATCTTGTTGCCTGCGCCCATGGCGCAGATGATGGGGGTACCGGCCTCCTTGGCCTTGACCACCAGCGCGATCTTGCCGGTGACGGTGTCGATGGCATCCACCACATAGTCGTACTGGGTGAAATCGAACTGATCCTGCGTTTCCGGGGTGAAGAAGATCTTGTAGGTGGTGACCTTGATGTTGGGGTCGATCTCGTGGATACGCTGTTCGGCCACATCCACCTTGTACTGGCCCACGGTCTTGCGGGTGGCCACGATCTGGCGGTTCAGGTTGGTCAGGCAGACCTTGTCATCATCAATGAGGTCCAGCGCGCCCACACCGCTGCGTGCCAGCGCTTCCACCGTGTAGCCGCCCACGCCGCCAATGCCAAACACCGCCACACGGGAATTGTGCAGCTTTTCCATTGCTTCCTTGCCCAGCAGCAGCTGGGTGCGGGAATATTGTTCCTGCATAGATACTTGCTCCTCCATTTTACACTGTGCCGTTCGTTTTACCGGTTCGGCACAGCTGCTTCTGTTTTACTTTATCACTTTCCTGCAAAGCGCCTGAGCGGTTTATTCGACCGCCACAATCGTGCCGCCCCCCAGCACAACATCCCCCTGATACAGCACCACGGCCTGACCGGGCGTAGGGGCACGCTGGGGCTGGTCAAATTCCAGCCGGAACTTCCCCTCTCCTGCCGGGTAGACGGTGGCCGCCTGCTCGGTCTGGTGGTAGCGGGTGCGGGCCGTGACCCGCAAGGGCGCGGTCAGCTCCGGGATGGCGATCCAGTTCACCTCGTCGGCATAGACGATGCGGTCAAACAGGTTCTCCTCCGGGCCCACCGTAACGGTGTTGGCCTGCATATCCTTGGCGCAGACATACACCGGCGCACCCATGGCAAGGCCCAGGCCCTTGCGCTGGCCGATGGTATACCGCACCGCGCCATTGTGAGTGCCCACCTTTTTGCCATTCTCGTCCAGAAAATCACCTGCCGGGTAATGCTTGCCGGTGAAGTCCTCCATGAAGCGGGCGTAATCGCCGTCCGGCACAAAGCAGATATCCTGGCTGTCGTGCTTGCGGGCATTGATGAAATGCTGCTTTTCCGCGATTTCACGCACTTCGGCCTTGTGCAGCCCCCCCAGCGGCAGGCGCACATGGGCCAGCTGCTCCTGGGTCAGGTTATAGAGCACATAGCTCTGATCCTTGCCCTCGTCCAGCCCCTTTTTCAGCAGCCAGCGGCCGGTGGCCTCGTCCTGCTCCACCCGGGCGTAATGGCCCGTGACCACATACTCCATGCCATGGCTCTCAGCCCAGCGGAGCAGGTGGTCGAACTTCATATACCGGTTGCAGTCGATGCAGGGGTTGGGCGTGCCGCCCATCTCGTATACCCGGATGAATTTTTCGATGATCTTCTCCCGGAAGTCGGCGGTGAAATCCAGCACCTCATAGGGGATATCCATCGCAAAGGCCACCTCGGCGGCATCCTCGATATCCTTTTCGGAGCAGCAGGTGTGGAAACCAGACTGCCCCAGCGTCTCGTTGCGGGTGAGCCGCATGGTGATGCCGGTGCAGTCGTATCCTGCCTGCTGCATCAGCCATGCTGCCACCGAGCTGTCCACACCGCCGCTCATGGCGATGAGTGCCCCGGGGCGCTTCGTGTTCTGTGCTTCTGTCATATCGTCCCTCATTCAATAACACACTAAAACAGTAGCATAATACTACCGCAGCTTCTTTCTCTTGTCAAGACGCAGAAAATTGGGCCGCCGCAGCCAGCAGCGCGTCTTTTTCGTTGGGTGTCTGCCCGGTGATGACAGCCTCCAGCAGGGCGTTCAGCACCTGCCGCAGACCCGGGCCGGGTCTGACCCCCGCCGCCATCAGGTCACGGCCATTCACGGCCAGCTGACTCACCCGGCAGCAGGCATTTTCTGCTGTCAGCCGCTCCGCCTCGGCCCGCAGGGCAGCAAAGGCCCCGGTCTGTTCCGGATGCCGGGCACTGCAAAGGGCGGTCAGGCGCTGGATCGTCGGCAATTCATAGCGGCCCAAAAGGCGTTTGGCCATAAGTGTCTGGTCGGAGCCGGGCGTACCGGGAGCTTCCTCTTCGGACACGGGTGTCACGCAGGGCGTTTGGACGGGAGTGTCGGGAGTTTCTCCGAGGACCGTCCGCTGGGGTGGGACCCTGTTGCCGCAGGCAATAGGGCGGGCGATGGAATGGCCCGATTCGTGTCCGAGGAGAAAGCTCCCGGCACCCCCTCCAGCTTCCCTTTCCAACGCTGTCACCTCATCTGTGAGCGCGTTGGAGCATTTCAGTTTGCGCAGAGCTTTGCGGGCACCAGCTTCACCCAGCGGACAGAGAAGAGCCGCCAGCCGGGCGGGAACGTTCTCCACTGTTGGTTCGATCCGGTCGATGGTACGGCAGAGTTCCGCAAACCGTTCCGGCTGTTTTTCCGGTTCCAGCTCCGGCAGGATAACGGCCAGAACGGCGGGTTCCAGATAGCTTCCGGGCCGGGGGGCCGCCAGCAGCTTGAGTAGTTCTTCCTGGATGCGCTCCGCCGAAACGCAGTCCAGATGCGGCCCCAGTGCCCGGGCAGCAACACCGGTGGCTGGGTCGATGGCAAAACCGAACCGGGCCGCGAACCGGTAGAGCCGCAGGATGCGCAGCGCGTCCTCCTCAAAGCGGCGTTCCGGCTCCCCCACCGCCCGCACGCGATGGGCGGCAAGGTCGTCCCGCCCGCCAAAGGGGTCGATGAGCCCTTCCTCGGCGCTGTATGCCATAGCGTTGATGGTGAAATCCCGCCGGGCAAGATCCTCCCGCACCTCCGGCACAAAGCAGACGGCATCCGGGTGGCGGCCATCGGAATAGGCCCCCTCGGTGCGGAAGGTCGTTGTCTCATAGAGCCTGCCGCCCTGCTTCACCGTCACGGTGCCGTGCTGCAGGCCGGTGGGGATGCACTTCTCCTCCCCGAACAGCGCCATCACCTGCTCCGGGCGGGCGCTGGTGCAGAGGTCCCAATCGTGGGGGGCCAGCCCCAGCAGGCTGTCCCGGACACAGCCGCCCACAGCGTAGGCCGCATGGCCCGCCCCATGGAGCGCATCCAGCAGCAGGGCTGCACCCGGGTCAAGTTTGATCGTTGTCATGTTGCTTCCTCGTCATATTGCAGGATGATCTGTTTACCGTCAAAGCCGCACTCCGCCGCCGGGAATACCGCCTGCGCATTGGGCAGGACGGCTTCCGGTTCAAGGATCATGGGCGAATAATGCATCAGCCAGAACCGGCGCACGTCAGCCTTTTTTGCAATGGCCGCACCCTGCGCAAAAGTGCTGTGCCCCCACTGCTTTGCCTGCGCCTCCTGCTCGTTGTCGGGGTAGGTGGCATCGCAGAGGAAAAGGTCGGCGTTCTGCGCGGCCTGTTCCAGTGCCGGGCAGGGGGCGGTATCACCCGAGAACACGAACCGCAGACCCCGGCGTGCCGGGCCCAGCACATCCGCGGGAGCGACCACCGCCCCGTTTTCCAGCGGGATGCTCTGGCCCCGCTGGAGCAGCTTCCATGCAGGCACCGGAACGTTCAGTGCCCGGGCCTTTGCAGGGTCAAAGCGGCCCGCCCGGGGCAGGTCGAGCCGGTAGCCCCGGCTGGGCACCCGGTGCCGGGTGCGGAAAGGCGTAAGCTGCGCCCCCGCAGGCCAGCCGGAGGAAAGGGTGGTCAGGTCGATGGGATCTGTGTCCAGCTGCACAGCCCTGACCGGATACGGCAGCGGCCCGGCCAGGGTGCGCAGGGCGGGCCAGATTTCCCCCAGCCCCTCGGGGCCGTAAATGGTCAGCGGGCGCTCCCGGCCCTGACAGCCCAGCGTCTGCAGCAGGCCCGGCAGGCCGAAGATATGGTCGCCGTGATAGTGGGTCAGGCAGATGGCATCCAGCTTCATCAGGTTGACCCCGGCGCGGCGGGCCGCCGCCTGCGTGCCCTCGCCGCAGTCAAACAGCAGGGCATGGCCCCCGCATTCGGCCAGCGCGGCGGTCAGGGCACGGTCCGGCAGGGGCATGGTGGCCGCCGTGCCCAGCAGTGTAATGGTCAGCATAACAGTTCCTCCGTGATTTGTCGGTAACAGTGTACCACATTTTGCGTCCGCACACAATCGGCACAGCCCGGCATAGGATGGCGCAGAGCTCTGATACAAAGGGAGGTTTGACCATGCAGCGCAAAAAAGTCCCCGCCGGGCACCACCGCTTCGGGCTGGCCCGGCTTGTTTTGGTCCTGGCACTGCTGTTTCTCGTCGTGGCGCTCACCGCCGGGCTGGCGGGCTGCTTGTTCCAGCCCGTACTGGCCACCCGGGGCACGCTGCTGTTTCTGCCGGGGGCGTAAATTATTTTGTGAAAATTGAAACCACTTCTTGACTTCAGGACAATGACGTGATAAAATCCACCCAAACCAGTGAGAGGGCATCCTGCCTGCCCCCGAGAGCAGCCACGCCATCCTCTGCAAACAGAAAACCGCCAGCGTATCTCTACACTGGCGGTCTTTTTATGGGCGCGGGTGGATTACGCGAGCCGCGCATCTAAAAAAGCCCCGCAGGGGCTTTTTTCCCCGCCGGACTGTTCGGCGGGTCGATGCTGTTCGAATCCACCCGCCTAGCCTCCGGGAAGGTTATTACAAAACAGAAACTCCAGTACCCGGTTCGGATACTGGAGTTCTTGGTGGGCGCGGGTGGATTCGAACAAGCTCAACTATCACAATTCGCTGGATGCGCTTTGAAATTGTGATGGATTCATGCGTATTTTTTGAATGTCACCGAAAATCAATTATCGGCTATCACAACCATTTAGGAACAAAAACGGGTTACAAAGTGGGTTATTTCGCACGCGGAGAATACTCTGCCAGAGCATCTGAAACGGCCATTGCTGCCGTGTCAGCCCTGCCGTCAACGGCGTGACTGTACCAGCCGTAAGTATCCATACTTTTGCTGTGCCCTACCATGCGGCGCAGTTCTGCCGGGGACACGGCATCCTCGATGATGCTCACAAAGGTGTGCCGCAGCTCATACAGGCTGACCGGTGGGTTAATGCCGTTGCTGCGCTGGTAGAACTGCCAGTAGTTATAGAGGCTGTGCTCATTCTCCAACAGGAAGATTGGATCATCTCCCCGAAGAGGCCGCTCTTCCTCAAAGGCCCGCTGCTGCAGCTGAGCGTGGAGTTCCGCAGCCGCCAGCGGATGCAGGACCACCGTGCGGATAGCGTTTTCGTTCTTGCCGTGTGTTTCCTCATCAAAGGTATTGATGGCCCGGGCAAGATGCAGCCGGTTGCCCTCCATGTCGCCCACGCGCAGCCCCAGCAACTCCCCGGGGCGCAGGCCAGTCAGGACTGCAAAGCGATATGCATGGATATTGGCATCCTGTTCAACCTTTCCACGAACGATGCGTGTATCTACAGAAAGCAGAACCCGCAGCGCGTCCGGCTGAAGGATCTTTCGGCCCTTTGGACGTGCTCCCCTGGGTACTGTGAGACCCTCGTCCTCTGGCCGCAGGGCGGTGTATTTGTGCTGCCTTGCCCATTTCACAA
>OJNT01002164.1_pt1 | contig 11590 bp, 6 predicted proteins | sample 1597981 | NCBI WGS metagenome assembly OJNT01 (sample SAMN01915211, study PRJEB22387) | human gut metagenome | isolation source: stool | host: Homo sapiens | place: USA
GGAGGTATTGTTTTTCATAATAGAAATACTATCAGATTACAGTGATAACCAGCGAGACACTGGAGCCTGATTTCCGTATGGATATATATGCCTGCTACGGAAAAAGGCTTCGGAGGCTCGCTGGTCGCTATATTATAAATTATACTTTAATGACTGTTTCTTTCCGTTTACTTTCACTTCTACTTCCAATCCGTTTTCATTGAATGTTTTGTTCTTGAATTTAGCGGCAAATTTAGGGGCATCTGCGCTTTTCTTGACTGGATAGATAATGGTGATATAACGTATTGCGTCATCATTCTCTTTTTTCACATTGAATGAAACGTTCATACGTTTGTAACGTTTGCGGTATGCAGTGGAACACCATCCCGGTTCTTTTTTCAAAGTCATGCCGGTAGGGCCGAAGCATTGCAGTTTCATGTTGCTTCCATCTTCAAATTGGGTAAGGAAGGTCATGTCTTCGCGACTGTTGGCTATTTCTCCCTTAGGCATCTGATAGTGTAGGTTGACAGAACCTTTGGCGCTACCGGCCACCTCGTCTACGATAACAAAATAAGTATTGTCAACGAAGAATACAGAACGGCGGTGTTTTAGGTTTTTATAGCCGGGATTTTCTGTAACCAATGTTTGGATATTGCCTTCCGGCTGCCACAATTTAGTCACGGATTCTGTCGTTTCCAGATTCTTGTTATTTAATGTCACAGTATTGTGTACGGCAGTTTGACGATGCCAGTTGCGTTGTTCCATCACTTCACCTTCGCCTGCATACACATATGAACCTGAATCAGGGAAAAGGTTTTTACCGTTGAACCACAGTTCGAATGTACCATTATCCGGCTGGCAGTGCCAGAAGGCTTTAGGACCGGCTTTCACTACCATTTGTGTAGCGTCCGTTCCCCAAGAATTGCGGAAAACGAAGAAACCTGATTTCAAGAAACCTTTCGACATATAATCAGGCAATGCGCCTTCTTTACCTTCTGTTGCAAAATACTTGATAGCCTGGTTTTCAGGGAACAGTTTACTCCATGAACGGTAGTTACCCAACATCTCTTTTTTATTGGTCAGTTTGGCATCGCTGAAACATGGGTTGGTATAATCGGGGAAAGAGATGTTGGCATAGAACATGATCATCTTTTCGATTGTATCCAGATAGTCTTGCGGGAATTCATTACGGAATCCATTAACATCCGCAATACCCAGAGCTTTGCAGAAAATATTGATTGCTGCCAGATGGTAGTGTGGGTCGAGTTCGAACTGTCCGCCGTCATTATATACCTGAACGTTAACCTCACGATTCAGAATATCGATACCACTTTTTCTCCATGCAGGGGCATCTTTAAACTCAGGGAAGAATGCACCTGCATAGATCATACGCTGAGCTTCAAATAACAGGTGGTTGCCCTGATCCGAGTAGTTACCCAGAATGTGTACGGCATGTTTGTGATAGTTCACAAGGAATTCGGTTAAGAAGTCCGGCGTGAAAGAAGGAGAGGGGAGGAACAGCTGGAATTGTGAAGTCTGGTCTTGCAGACGATTGCTGACTTCCAGTGGACGCCATGCAAAACGTACATTTTCCAGTTCACCTTTGATTTTTCCGTCGCTTATCAGTTCATATTCTTTCTTATCCATTTTAACTAACGGATTTTTCTTGATCCAGTCGATGTATTGGTGCGCCCATTCTTTGGCATATTTTTCATCACCGGATACGCGATATGCTTTACCCATCGGAGTAAACCATTTGTGACGGTGGAGTTGCCAACGAAGTTCGTTATCTTTCACCGGCCAGTATTGCCAGTTGATATCTTCTCCGTAGTTATACGAAGGCTGATAGCCTTTGTGTACAAAGAATGTGTGCTGCAATCCGTCATCCGCCCATTTTTGTTCTTCCTTGCCAATGGTGATATTTTTCAGATTGATGTCCGGAGTCTTCACATTCGTGCGGGCACGATAATAGTCGAGCAATGCTTTGGCGGCATCTTCATCTTTACCTTCCTGGTGCAATGCCTTTACTTTCTCCAATCCCGGATAATCCAGATTGAGAAGCGAGAATACTTCGCTTTTCAATTCTTGTGCATACCCCTTGCCTACAAAACATGCAAATGCCAGCAGGACAATATATTTGATAGTTTTATTCATGATATAATCAGAATGATGGTTTTATTGATTAGATGTTTTGGTAATTGATACCTTTCAGGTCCATGAATCTCTTCAATGCTTCCAGATAGTAATAGTCAGCATAGTTCAATGGAGTATCTATTTCAGAGCCGTTAGGCAATGAACCTACAGAGTGCAACAGAATGAATCCTTGATTTTCACCTGCTTTGGCAAGATATGCATCGCTGGATAAACTCTTTAGTATCTTTTCTGCGTAATCCAGGTATTTCTTTCCATCGGGAACCATTGTACTCAGTTCAATGAATCCGGCAGCGGTTACAGCAGCAGCTGAAGCATCACGGGGAGTCTCTTCGGTAACTGGAGCGTCATAATCCCAGTAAGGAATGGCATCGTCTGTTTTTACACGTTCCATAATCATGTCAGCAATGTTCACTGCAAAGTTTAAGAAAGTGGTATCATTTGTTTCACGGTAGCAGGAAGTATATCCGTATACAGCCCAAGCCTGTCCGCGCGACCAGGAAGAATCGTCATTTTTTCCTTGGTGAGTTTGTTTACGCTCTACCGTACCGTCATTGTTGTAGCTGACTACGTGCCAACAAGTATAATCAGGACGGAAATGATTGTTCATCGTAGTGACAGCGTGTTTGATGGCAATATCTTTGTATTTGTTGTCACCGGTCCATTTGCTTACAGTAAACAGAAGGTCAAGGTTCATCATATTGTCGATGATTACCGGGAAGTTCCAGCTTCCGAAATCCCAAGAGCGGATAGCACCGATAGAATCATTGAAGCGTCCGCAAAGATTGTCTGCTGTTTCTTTCATGACAGCTTTAATAGTATCATTCGGAGCCAGACGTTCGGCATTGCCGTAGCTGCAGTTGATCATGAAACCCAGGTCATGTGTGCCTTTATAGTAGCGTACCGGATTCAGAAGATTAGTATATTGAATGGCATCTGCTTTCAGTGTATCGTTTCCTGTCAGCTCGTAGGCATACCACAGTGAACCCGGAAAGAAACCGCTTGTCCAGTCGTATACTACACATAAACGACGTTTGCCCATTTGTTCGGGAGTGGGTTGCGGGCGGAGTGAGTCTTGAAAGGTAGATGGATCTCTTTCTAATTGACGGCATAGAAAATCCATATCATATCCTGTACGGATAGAGCGTGGAAGCTGACCTGTTCCGTCGATTTCTTCTGCTGTAAGGTGTAATTGGGCAGAAGCTACATCCAACCCTTTTTTAATCCAACTGTAGTCTTCCTTTGGAGTTGTTTGGCACGACGCAAGTGCGATGGCAACTGAAGCAAAGAGAACAAGTTTCTTTTTCATGTTATTCATTTTAAGTGATTGTTTTTAGAAGTTTTGTAACTGATGCAAAAGTAGGTGATCTATTTAATTTTAAATGATACGAATGTTGAAAAGGACATTGAAACAGATTTACGACTATTAGTTTTGTTGAAAAAACTATTAAATTTGTCAAGTATACCCTTTTCAAGGGGGTTATGGCCCTGTTCTCGATTATTTAAAATGAGATCTTTTTTCTTTCTCCTGCATTGAAATGAGTCTTTTTTATACTGTTATTATAAACAATTTCGACGGTCTGTTCATATGGACTGGTGATGTTTGCAACTGTTATTTTTCCTTCTTTCCATTCCATATCTACAGTAAATCCACCTCTTGCTTTGAGTCCTTTGATATTTCCTTCTTTCCAGGTTGGAGGTAAGGCCGGAAGCAGATGGATATTTCCTTTATGACTTTGCAATAACATTTCCGCAATACCGGCAGTTGCCCCGAAATTCCCGTCAATTTGAAAAGGAAGCGCATTCAATAAATTGCGGTATAGTCCACCCCGATTTTCAGCTTTCATATGAGGGTCAATGTAATTGATAAGATTACTCAATGCTTCATAAGCATTCGAAGAATCGTATAGACGTGACCAAAGAGAGATTTTCCATGCCATACTCCATCCTGTAGTTTTATTTCCACGGTCATCCAGAGATTTTCGTGCTGCTTTAAATACTTCCGGAGTACTATCTGTAATATCACATCCCGGATACAATCCAAAGAGATGGGATACGTGGCGGTGTTGTGGCTCACTTTCTTTGTATTCTTTATCCCACTCCAGTAGTTGTCCCTTACTGCCGATCTGGTATTTTTTCAGTTTATTCCTTTTCTTGATTAGCTCAGAACGGAAATCCATATCGGTCTGAAGTATTTCTGCCGCTTGAATGGTATTTGAAAATAAAGAGCGGATAATGGCTATATCCATTGTACTTCCTTCACAAACGGATGCCGGAGTATGGTCGCCCATGAGATAAGCATTCTCGGGAGAAGTGCTGACAGGGGTTACCAGTTCACCTTTGCTGTTCTTGACTAACCATTCGGAACAGAAAGTGGCCGCGCCTTTAAGTATCGGATAGTATTTCTTCAGGAAATTGGCGTCTTTAGTAAATAAATAGTGTTCCCACAGATGATTACATAACCATGGACCGGACATATTCCAGAAAAACCAGTATACAAATCCATCTGACGGATATGCTTCTCTCCAAATAGATATATTATGATGAATAGCCCAGCCGTTCAGACCGTACATATCACGCGCAAGATCTTTTCCCTTATCTGCTATCTCTTCAATAAGTTTGAATAAAGGTTGGTGGCATTCTGATAGATTAGTGACCTCTGCCGGCCAATAATTCATTTCCAGGTTGATATTTAAAGTGTAGCCTGAGTTCCATGGAGGCAATATCTGGTCATTCCATAGACCTTGCAGATTTAAGGGCTGACCTTCACCCCGGGAGCCGGCTATCATTAAATAGCGTCCAAACTGAAATAATTGTGCGATCAGTGCCTGGTCTTCTTCATCTTTGAATCTTTTTAATCGTTCGTCTGTAGGTAATTCTTTTTGCTGTTTATTCGCAGGAAGATCGAAAGATACTCGGTTGAATAAAGCCTGATAGTCGGTGGTGTGTTGCCTCTTTAATTCTTTGTAGGTTTCTCCCTCACTGATTCTCCGATAGTTCATGATCGCCTGATGCGGATTTTTTCCTTCTTTGCTCGGACTTTTACGTGGTCCGTTATAACTGGTGGCTGCATACAACATGAGAGTCACTTCGCTGCAATTCCGGGCAGTGATCTGATTGTCTGAAATGGACAATTGTCCGCCTTTATGGGTTGGAAGTAGACATGCTTCAAAAAAAGTGCCTTTTCCATCCATTTCGTTTCCATAAATCACCTGTTTTTTCTGTATGATGTGTCCTGAAGCATCAAAGTATTCCGGATGCAAACGTTGAGTGTTAAAGCGTTTCATGTGGTCTGTGTCTCTCCGCTGGGCATGTGCAGGTGCCTGTCCCTTCAGATAAACTACTTGCGAATCGGACTCCTTGGTTACAGGATGTGGTGAAGCCAGATAGGCGGTGAAATTTAAAACAGGTTTGGAAGACTTCAAATGTATGACAATAGCTTGTGCCGGATAGGATGCAAAAACTTCTCTGCTTATGTCTACGCCGTTTTGTTTATAAGAAGTTGTAACCACTGCATTTTCCATATCCAGCGAGTGCATATAATCTGTAACAGCTTCTTTGGAATCAAAGTCGATATACAAATCTCCAAAAGGTTGGTAAGCTTCATTCAGCCTGCCAATCCATTTTTCTTGCATGATGGTGCCTGCTTCTGCATTTTTCCCTTCACCGAGCAACTGGCGTATATGAGCAAGATCAGGTACTATATTTATGTTTTTGGGCGTTTCCGGTTCTCCGCTATAAAGAGTATTCTCATTGAATTGTATTCTCTCTTTTTGAGTATCTCCAAAAATCATAGCTCCCAGACGTCCGTTTCCTACAGGCAATGCCTCTTCCCATGCTTTTGCAGGAGACTTATACCAGAGTGTCAGATGGTTTTGAGCATTGGTACCTGCTATGCCAAGGGAAACAATAAACAATGTTATTAATCTATTCTTCATATTAATTATCAGCTTGTTGTAATAAAAGCGTATAGTTTTCCCCACGGATAGTAGAAATGGTAATATAGGTTTTATCCTTTTCCCTGTCGAGGGATACTTCCACTGGTTTTTGAGGACTTTTCACATTGTATAGTCCATTGATTGTCAGCCGGGTATCATAAGGCTTCTCTTGTTGTATCACGTCCTCTTCCGTCAGTAGCCCCATATGTGCATGAGATATTCTTCTCATATCCGGTTCACAGACAGAGAGTTTAAATGAATTGTCTTTCTGCTTTTCCAGTATATAAGAAAGCGGAATATTCACTTGAGAAACCAGTTGCCCATCATACGTCTTTTGTGCATTGAAGAGAGCGCCGCATGTGATTTCTTTCGTTTTATGAGTAACGATATGCGCATCATTATCTTGAGCTATCACTTCTATCGGACTCTCATTGGACAATAACTGACGGGCTAATACTTTGTTTTTATTTTTGAGTATATAATAATGATATTTAGCTGCTTCCGGTGCATTCCCGTGTTCTATATAAGCTCGTGTATGTGATCCCTCACAAGATGTTCGGACAGCTCCTCCTTTAACTGCATACATGAGTGAAGGGTCTGTCAGGATATATCCTTCCGGTATTCTTTCTTCACCGGTATTTCTGCTGAATGACTGAAACAATGTAGTCACGGTCGGATATCTTTTATCTTTGGTTTGGATATCCGAGCCCAGGCAAAACAGAAAATCTTCGAATACAAATACAGATTTGTTGGCACGGAATGATTGATCATATGTGATGTCGTGCATTCTGAAAGAAAACATGGCGTTTTTATCAGAAGCATATACCCCTGTTAAGAATGTTTCATCAGAGAAATTGCGATGTCCGGAACTGGAGCCACCTTTGTCTTGTAATATTTTATCAGGTAATACTTTAGTAGTAGCTCCCGGAATATAATTCCAGTCAAAGTCAGGCTCTTGCGGGTTAAAGGATTTGTGTCTGTTTTTTAAGTCAAAATATTCTATTTGACCATATGCCAGATAACGTCCTTTGGTATTTTCTGTAGCTGAAGATTCAAAGTCCCATATATAGCGGCTGAATCCCTTGATATTAAAATGGAAAAGACTGTCTTTGGCAACCAATAATCCGGAATAAGGCATAAAGAGTGTACCGGTGACAGGTTTTTCTTTGGTAATGGAAGTTGATGCCAATTGAGCCATTAACTCAATTTCTCCTACGGTGCTGGTATATGCCAGATTGGAGTTCACATTGCTGATGTATTCTGTAATGGCCTGTTTATTATCACTGGATTCCAGTATTCGTTTAAAAGCGGCGGTCAATTCTTTATCCGGTTCTTTAAATGACAGAGCGGTATAGGCAAATGCTGGTAACAAAGTCTCTAGAATCTGTTGTCCTTTCGGAAAGCGTCCGACTGTTCCGGCAGGTACATCCAGACCGGCACAAAAGAAACGGAAAGTCAATAATCCTTGTTTCAGATTATGCAAGGTCGTTTCAGACAGTGCATAAGGAGTATCGTGTAACAAATAGGCGATTAATGCACCTGCGTAAAGTGCATGAGGGTAATAGGCGCTATTATAAGGCCCTCTGTGGTGATAGCCGGAGAAATCGGCTTTGAACGTTCCGAAGAATCCCGGTGCAATACCTAATGCGTTATCCATATAATGCTTGAATGCGGTCAGGGCAACTTCTCTTTCTTGTATTTTGTTTTGTGATAGAGTATATATTAGTTTGGGAATAGCCAGCGCGCGTAGGTTGTCTGCTACTTCGCCCGGGTGCGAAGGAAGTTGATAGCATATTCCGAACATGGTAAACCAGTTTAGTGACTGAAGTTCACGCTCTAATTGTTCAGGAGATAATTGATCTTTCAGCAGGAAGAATGAATGAAAATAGCCCGAACTTCTCAGCTTTTCAAAACATAAGGTTCCCATGCTGCTACCGTCTGCCCAACCTTGGTCGTTGAACCAGTCATAAATATAAAGTGCTTTTTTAAGACTTTGGGCATTTTTATTTTTACGGTAATCCAGTGCTAACGGGAGCAAGATGTTTTCGTTGATTGTTCTGAATTTCTTGGCTTCTATTCCATCTATGGTACTGGGTGCACCCATTGGAAATAATGGCTCTCCCTTAGGAGTACGATCTTCATTATATTGTATTTTAATTTTTTGAGCAGCTTTCAGACCATTTTGAATAAATACCTTTTCATTTTCTTTTCTCATTTTCACCCACTTTTCGGATGATTGCTGTTCGCTGCCAAGATACCATGCTGTTAGTCTGTTTGTAATTACCGTAATCTGATCATCTTTATCTGTGATTACTTTTTCTACTTTTGGAATAGCATTTCTATAGCCTGTAAAATCGGGAATTAAGCTGTAGTCAGTACGGTTCACTTTATATTGTGCATCTGACATATTCTGCCAGGAAACTTTAGGCGTAAATTCTAAAAGGTCGATGTAAGTGACTCCTTTTTGGGTATGTTGCGGAAATTGTATTTCGACAGACTGAATACTACTTTTAGATGGCATATTCATGTCTCCTTGAAATTTAGCCCAAATGCATCGCCAACCTTTAAAATTGAGTAGAAAGGGGAGTTGGCATACTTCTTTTTCAGCCTCATTTCTGAAAGAAAAGACTATCTTTTCTTTGATGGGGGATTCATTATAAATCCATACATTCATACCTCCATTTTTACTTTTGCATGCTTCGGAAATACCGGCAGGTGAGGGGATGGTAAGGATATCTCCTTGTTTCCAATTGATTTGGAGTGACTGAGTACCTGACTTATATTTTTCGGAGGAGATGCTGAGCGTCCCTTTATCCGCTTTCCAATCTTCGGGTACTATTCCATTCTCAAATGAATAGATTTGAGAGAATGCTGATTGGCTGATAGCTAAAGATATCAGAAGAATGGCTGTGCTAATATTCTTTTTCATGGTATATAGAAATCTGTGGACTGAATGATTAAATAAAAGCGTTACGAAAGAAAGGGGATTTCTTCGGTAACGCTTTCATATTATATTATGGTGAGGTTATTTACCATCCCGGGTTTTGATCAAATTGAGTACATATATCCATTTCCTGTTGTGGTATGGGGAGTAGCTCATTCTTGTTCTTTTTGGTATAATCGACACAAACATAATATCCGTAACCGCCACTATACCAATCCACTAAATCTTGAGATGTTTTTCTGATACTTTCATAATAGATTCCCCAGCGTACCAGATCTTGTCGGCGATGTCCTTCAAATGCCAGTTCGTAAGCTCGTTCATTACGTACAGCTTGCTGGAATTCGGTATAAGACATTCCGGATAAGTCTGAAGCACTGTTGTCGGTTTCTACCGGAAGACCAAAGCCGCGTCTGCGTACCATATTGATAGCTTTATACGCTTCATCGGTCGGTCCTTGTTTCCATTCATTCAAAGCTTCGGCATATAAAAGCAATACATCGGCATAACGCAATATGTACCAGTTAATGTTGGAAAGATTGGCATCAACCAAGTAGTTGGCACTGTTCACATATTCTTCTGTATCCCATTTTCTCGGGCATACGTTATCGATATACGCTTTCTTTAATGCGTCTGTTGCGTCGTCTTTAATAGCGTCTTCAATATTGCCGCTAGTATTGATTACGAGCTTGACTCCGTCTTCACCGGTTTCGGTGTTTTTACCATATTTGTAATCAGCAAAAGAATACTTCCATCTGTTATCGCTTTCACGATCTTTCCAGTCACGCAGGAAAGTTGGGATAACACGCCAGTTACCGGCATTACGAACGCTTCTGATACCGCTTGCCTGTACACCGTTCCATTTGCCAATACGTCCACAAGGGTCATTAGCTGATACTCCGGTAACAGTTGGAGCATAAAAACTTACTTCGATCAGACTCTCGTTTCCATCCCAAACGCCATTACAAGTGTTCTTCCATAATTGTTCGAAGTCGGAAAGCAGATGATGTTTGCCCGATTCGACCAGAATTTTAGCAGTCTTCGCTGCATTTTCCCATTTGCTTGTATCATGTACAGGGTAGCCTGCCCAAGTAGCATATACTTTAGTCAACAATCCGAGTGCGGCGCCTTTGGAGAGACGGAAACTGTTGTCGGAACGTATATTATCATCTACTGCATAAGGCAGGTTGTCGATGGCATATTGCAAATCTGCTTCTATAAATTTGTATACATCTGCCGGATCAGCTTGTGTGAAGGTAGATGGATGCTGACGGGATTGAGCCGTATTGGTAATCAATGCTACATTTCCGAACCAGCGTACTAACTCGAAATAGTACATGGCACGCAGACAACGCGCCTCTGCCATATAAACAGCTGCTTTCTTGTAGTTGCCTTCGTCATAGGTTCCTATTTTTTGTCCCAGTGTTTCGATAAAATCGTTCGCATCATAGATAGCACTGTACAGGTTAGCCCATGTTGTTGCGATTTCGGTCTGTGAACTGGTATAAGCATTAGAAGGAATCAGACGGAGTCCGTCAGTACTATTACCCGTTACTTTGGCTATATCACTGGGAATAGTAAAATACAAGGATAAGTGGAAACCGTAAATACCATCCTGAACCATGTCACGATATACACCCAGAAGCACATTCTCAGCTTCTGCTGCATTCTTCATGTAGTTTCCTTTCTCAATTTCTGTATAGCTGGTTTCATCTAACGAGCAAGATGAAACGGTGATTGCACAGGCTAATGTGCATAAGTAGTATTTGAATTTTTTCATTGTCTTTTTTGTTTAGAATTGAACTTCTACGCCAAATGTAAATACTCTACTTTTTGGATAAGCACCCCAGTCGAATCCTGGCATGAGCGGGCTGCTTTTCATATTCACTTCCGGATCATAACCACTATATTTAGTCAGGCAGAATAAATTCTGGGCCGTACCATACACACGTAGGCGGTTGATATATGCTTTCTTGGTCCACTTGTTGGGAAGTGTATATCCTAAAGTTACATTTTTTAAGCGGAGGAACGAACCGTCTTCAACAAAGCGTGAGTATAATTCATACTTCACATACCCTTTCGCAGAAGGCACGCGATTAGAAGCGTTTGTCGGAGTCCACCGGTCGGCAACTTCAGCCAATTGGTTACTGCGTTCGTCTTGCGATTGTGTATTAAACATACGTGTCGCATTATAAACGTCATTGCCATACTGGAACTGGAACATGAAACTAAAATCAATATTTTTTGTTCCATCAGAATTATGATGTATTGTTTTATATCCAGATATAATGGTAATTTTTTCGCAATCAAATACAGGAATATTGCTATAAAAATCTTCATCATCGATTGTAACATGTGCTTGTATTCTATCTGGTGAACCGCTCCAATCCCAGTTCCACCCTCCACCATATTCATCAAGATTCAAGGAATAATATACTTCGCTTGAATTACTTGAAATGTCATAAGAGGTTTCAAAAACATTAAGTTCAAAATAATGATGACCATTTGAACCTTCAACTACTAATTGCGCCATTTATTACTCCTTTCACATTAACTTACTTTGACTAATCTTAATCCACCT
>OJNT01002186.1_pt1 | contig 11478 bp, 6 predicted proteins | sample 1597981 | NCBI WGS metagenome assembly OJNT01 (sample SAMN01915211, study PRJEB22387) | human gut metagenome | isolation source: stool | host: Homo sapiens | place: USA
GATGGTAATCATGTTGTTGTGCATCCAGTAATGAACCATGTCGTCCCCTTGTGAAGCTACCGACTGTGCAATTTCGCATTCGTGGTGCGGGAAAATCAGGTCCATTCCTCCTCCGTGAATGTCGAAATGCTCACCCAGATACTTACGTCCCATAGCAGTACATTCGGCATGCCATCCCGGGAAACCGTCACTCCATGGCGAAGGCCAGCGCATGATATGCTCCGGTTGTGCTTTCTTCCAGAGGGCGAAATCGGCAGGATTGCGTTTTTCGCTTTGTCCGTCGAGGTCGCGGGTTGTATTCAGTACGTCGTCGAGGTTGCGACCGGAAAGTTTCCCGTAGTGATAATTCTTGTTATATTTGGCTACGTCGAAGTAAACAGAGCCTTCGCTTTCGTAAGCGTATCCGGCGTCCAGAATCTTCTGTACCAGCTGAATCTGTTCGATGATATGTCCCGAAGCATGCGGTTCGATGCTTGGTGATAATACGTTGAGTGCTTCCATTGCCTTGTGGTAACGGTTCAGGAAATACTGAACGACTTCCATGGGTTCCAGCTCTTCCAGACGTGCTTTTTTGGCAATCTTATCTTCTCCGTCGTCGGCATCATGTTCCAGATGACCTACATCGGTAATATTGCGTACATAACGTACTTTGTATCCTAAATGAGTCAGATAACGGAAGAGTACGTCAAATGTGATGGAAGGACGGGCATGTCCCAGATGAGCGTCACCGTAGACTGTCGGTCCGCAGACATACATGCCTACATGAGGCGCGTGAAGCGGTACAAACAGTTCTTTTTTTCTATCTAGAGTGTTGTAAATGGTTAGTTGATGTTCCATAACGTTTACTATTTGATTCTTCTTAGGAGCCACAAAGGTAGAATAATTCTTTGATATATGCTGTAAATCAGCCTGAAATCTGCTCGTTTTTACATGGGGCAGGATAGCTGAATATGTTTTTCTATGGCTACCGCTACTCCGTCTTCATCATTGTTCAGTGTGATGTCATTGGCCGCTTTCTTCACGGGTTCCTGTGCATTTCCCATCGCTACACCCATGCCTGCAAACTTGATCATTGACAGGTCATTGTATCCGTCGCCTATGGCTATGACTTCTTCCCGTGATACTCCTGTCGCTTCCAGCAGGACAGCGAGAGACAAGGCTTTATCAATTCCTTGCGGAACTAATTCCAGAAAATAGGGTTCCGAACGGAAAACATTGATCTTTCCTTGCAGGCGGATACACAGTTCAGACTCGACAGGAATCAATTGGTCGGCATCTCCTACGATAAGGCATTTGGCTACCGGAAGAGTGATGTCGGTCAGGAAGTCATTTGTTTCCCGTACTGCCATTTTATTGAGGAAGGCTTCTTTCTGTACATATGGGTCTTGCGAGTTTTCGGTCACTATCTCTGCCCCGTCATAGGTCAGTATGCTTAGATGATTGGTACGGGCGCATTCGTAGAGTACCGGAATCACTTCATTGGGAAGCACATTCTCGTACATCATTTCCTTGCTTTTCCAGTTGATGATCTCGCCGCCGTTATAGGACAGGATAAATCCGCCGAACTCATTCATACGCAGCTCATTGGCGAGCGGCACGATGCCATAGGTTGGCCGTCCCGAAGCGAGTACCAGACGGACTCCTTGTTCTTGTATGCGTATCAGTGTTTCCCGGTTGCGGGCAGTTATTTCTTTCTTAGAGTTGGTAAGCGTACCGTCAAGGTCGAGGACTACGAGTTTATATTTCATGTGATGTTGTTTTTAGGCTGCAAAGATAGGAGAAAAACAGGTTGCTGCAAGGAATATAGAACTATTTGCACTCTCTTAGTGCAAATCTTCTTAAATAATGCACTCCTATAGTGCAAATTTACTATTTTTGTCTAAAAAGAAAGCATATGGAGAAGTTATTTGAGTATTATCGGAAATTAGTGCGGGAAACTGATATTGAGTTTCATCGTTATATTTATTCCAAAATAAATTGGAATAGCCGTATGATAGGGCTCACCGGACCGAGAGGGGTTGGAAAGACGACCTTGGTACTTCAGCATATCAAGGAGAAACTGAATTTGAATGAGGCTTTATATGTTACGGCAGAAGACTTTTATTTTGCCAGCTATCGCCTCCTTGATTTGGCCGATGCGTTTGTGAAGATGGGAGGGAAATATCTGTTTATCGACGAAATTCATAAATACAAGGATTGGTCGAAAGAACTTAAATTGGTTTATGACTATCACCCTGAATTGAATATTGTATTTACCGGTTCGTCCGTATTGGATATCAACAAGGGAGCGTCTGACCTTAGTCGTCGTGCGGTTATGTATCAGATGCAGGGGCTTTCTTTCCGTGAATATTTACAGTTATTTCATCATATATCTTCCGAAGTGTATACTTTACAGGATATGGTGACGCACAAGGTTGATATTCCGGGTTTAGAACATCCGCTTCCGCTTTTTCATGAATACCTGCAAACAGGCTATTATCCGTTTGCTTTGGAAGATGACTACGATATCCGTTTGCGGCAAATCATTAACTTGACTTTAGAATCAGATATTCCTCAATTTGCAGATATGAATGTAGCTACAGGACGGAAGCTCAAACAGCTTCTTGCCATTATTGCTAAAAGTGTACCGTTTAAACCGAACTTTAGCAGTATCGCTAAAGTGCTGGAGATAAGCCGCAATAATATTTCAGATTACTGCCTTTATATTGAGGAGGCGGGACTTATAGCACAATTGCGGGATGCCACCGGTGGAGTTCGGGGATTGGGAAAGGTGGATAAAATCTATTTGGATAATACGAATCTTATCTATAATTTGGCTCAGGAAAACTCTAATATCGGGAATGTCCGGGAAACTTTCTTCTTGAATCAGACCAGAGCGTTTTCGGATGTCGTGACTTCTCCCGTTTCTGACTTTTTGATTGATGAGATGACTTTTGAAATAGGAGGTAAGAAGAAGGGGCAGAAGCAAATACAGGGAATAGAAAAGGGTTTCATCGTAAAAGATGACATTGAACAAGGTTTTATGAATGTGATCCCTTTGTGGCAGTTTGGTATGGGATATTAGGGTATACTTTATTAATCACTATTGCAGCAAGTCCGCCCACTGTTCATTGCTCAGTGCCGGCAGTGCGAAGAACAAAAAATAAATAAGCATTAATTTCTTGTTATTTAAAATAGTTTCTATAATTTTGTACCTAATTTCTAATGCCTAGTAAGTAGAGGCATTGAAAGGACATATTAGTAAACGAAGAGCGTTTGACATATTATCTCATCATGGAATCTCGACAATTTCACGGTCAGGAGGTAATAGGCAAGAACGCTCACGTCAGTGGTATATATTTCTGCTTTGCGGTAGACTATATAACATTCTGGCGTGGGCTATTGTTTTATTATCCTGATCGGGCAGTCGAGAGCCTCATGGTGGTAATAATTCAGTAGTTCCCACGCTTTTTACATTTAACCGCTAACGAGGGGGCTGTTAGCACTTCCAATGAACAAAACATGAAAAAGGTGTTAATTCCTTTCTTAGTTGCGGGTATGTTATGTACTACCTCGTGTACAGAATTATTTGAACCATCAGTTGATTATGGTGACCAGACCTATATCAATGATTATTCAGCTCTTGTGTCGGTTATAAATGACCTTAATAAGTCTATTAGTGAAAGATTTGAAGCGTTGAATAAGCTTCTGGATAAGAATTTGGCTGATATTAAATTGTCGGTAGACGAAAATACCGGTGCTATTAAAATTCTTGGAGAAAATGTGGAGAATGGTTTGTCGTCTATCAACAAAACTCTGTTCGATGGTTTCTCTGCATTGAGTACACAGATAGATGAAACAGGTAAGCAGATTGTATATGCAATCAATGAAAACGGAGAACTATTACGCCTTGAAATAGATGAAACAGGTAAGCTTATTTCTGCACAAATAGAGAAGTCAGCAACTAAATTGGTTGAAACTATCAATAGTTTGACAGCGACTTTATCAGAGAAGTTTGATGCGTTGACGATTATTACTAAAGCAGGGTTTGCTGAAGTATCTGTTAAAATTGACGATTTGGACAAAACGCTGGATGCACAACTTACCAATGTAAATACTAATCTTGGAACGCTTAATACAACAATGTTTGATGGATTCAAAGCGCTCAGTACAACGCTTGATGCGAATGGCAACAAGATTGTTACGGCTATGAACGAAAATGGTGAACTACTGCGTCTTGAGATAGATGAAACAGGTAAACTTATTTCTGCGGAAATAAAGAAAACGGCAGATGCTCTTGTTGCAGTTATCAATAGCCAGACTGCGACTATCAGCGAGAAATTTGACGCATTAACTGCGATGATAAATACTGGATTTGCTAATGTGACTACTCAGATAGGTAAGGTTGGTGACCAGTTGCATTTGGATATTCAAGGCGTTAATGAAAGTCTTGGAGCACTTAATACTACTATGACTAATGGTTTCACAACGCTGGGTACCAAGATTGATGCGAATGGCAATACGATTGCTACCGCTATCAATGAGCAAGGTGAGAAGCTGGAACTTGTGATAGATAATAATGGTAAGGTTATTTCTGCAGAAATAAAAGATTTCAAAGATGCTTATAATACAGCTGAAGCAGCAGAACTCGCTAAAATGGCAGAGATTATTGGTGCTGTCAATGATTTGACGGCAGCAAATAATACAAATTCTGCGAATCTCCTGGCAAAACTGGAACAGTTGCTCACGGATAAGGGTATTTATTATGATGAAAACAATGCCGAGCAGATGTATATGACACCGGAGAATTTCGCAGCAATTCAGGATGCCGGAGTAAATTCAAATGTTTATAAGCTTTATGCAGATCAATTGAATGTATTGTCTGTTACATTTACTTCAAAGCAGGTTGTGGATGCTACAGGAAGCACTCATGAACATGCGGTTTTTACTCCTAATACGGCAGCTGATGCTGCACCTGTACTTGTTGCATCGAGAGCTGAAATCGTAGATGGTATTGCTAATGGCAAGAAGGTGGTAAAGGTTGTCAAGACAGCAGTAAATCGTAATTATACCGTTACAATTACGACTGGTTGTAATTATCGCAGTATGTTTGCGATGAGGCTTACTGATGCTAATGGTACCAAGGATGTCACATTCACACCTACATTATCACATAGTTTTGAGTTGATAGTTTATAATGCTTCAACTAGTGTTATCAAGAATGGTATTAATGCAATTGTTTATTGTTGTGAAACAGGCACTAATAATACTTACTCATTAGTTGACCCCAAATAACTAATCTTTTCTCAAATATGATGAAATTAAAAAATATACTTGGTATAACCGTAGCCCTCATGGCTACGGTTACCCTCCAAGCCCAAACCTACAATGATAGTGTACGAATCCGCACTTGGTCTGTGTATATGCAAGGCGGTATCAGTAGTTATCACGGGGTGAGGAGTGAACTGTTCGATCATTCGAAGAGAACCATGGCGCCTGATTTAAATTTAGGCGTGAAGTACAATATTCAACCTTGGGTGAGATTAGGTGTAAATGCGGGATATACCATGTTGAAATCTAGCGGTAATCATAGCTTATCGATCACTACTACGGATCATAATTTTCTGATAGGTGATCGTACCGGTACGCTTGAATTGAAATCCGACCGATTGCAAAATCTCAATAACACGTATTTGGCGGGGGTGGATGCCAATGCGGATTTTAATATTCTTGAAATCTGGCCTAAGCGGAAATCGCAATGGCTGAATCTGTACGCTGGTGCGGGAGTGGGCTATATGCGTGGCTGGAATCGGAACTCACAGACATGGTCTTACAACGAAAGAGCGACAGCTACAGGTGACGCCTATTTTAATGGGTATAGCCACTCTTATTTGAAATCATCCGAAGATAAGAAACACTTCAATGCTTTGTATATACCTCTCTCCTTGTCATTAGAGTTTGACATACAGCGTCAGTTGACATTAGGCGTTATCGGTCAATATAAATGCATACCTACGAAATCGGATTTTAGTCCCAAAGGTATTTATAGTGCAGGCGTTGTCATACGATATAATTTTGTAAAGAGCAAAAGCAAGTTACAGAGGAAGCAGATTGCCGATTTATATAGTGAATTGGATGCCAGTCAAGTAGACTGTGCCAGTGCAAAAGCCACTCTTCAGCGTCAGTCCAGAGAAGAAATGGAGCGGCTGAAAAAAGAAGCGGATGAATTGAAACGCCAAATAGAAAGCATAAACAGTACTGCTGCCGGAAAAGGTGAAGAAACGAGTGCGATAATCTATTTCGAAAACGATTCATGGGAACTATCCTCAAAAGGTGGTGAACAATTGCAAGTGTTGGCGGAAAAGTTGAAGACCCATCCTGAAAAGAAGATTATGCTTATCAGTTCCGCCAATACGGTGGGGCATGAGAACAGAAATAAAAAGCTATCGTCCAATCGTTTGAATACTGTGAAGCAGTTTTTGCTTAGCCAAGGTGTCAGTGACACTCAGTTTAAGACTGAAGTAAGCCTTGGCGATTATGGAATGACAACTTCTTCAGATTGTCGACGTGTTATAGTTATCACCCAGCCGTAGGGTAATTAGTCTTTTTCAAAAGAAAAGGAACTTAAATCCCGGAATAACGTCGCAGAAGAGATTATAAGACGTTTGGATTTTAAGTTCCTTATTTTAATGTTTGGTGTCTATTGTTCGATTTGGCGTTATTAGAGCATTATTCCAGCAAGTCTGCCCACTGTTCATTGCTCAGTGCAGGCAGTGCGTCGCTGTCAGTGATGAATGTTTCCGCCAGTCTCCTTTTATCTTCCTGTAGTTGGAGAATTTTTTCTTCAATGCTGTTCTGGGTAATAAAGCGATAGGCGATAACCTGTTTATCCTGGCCGATGCGGTGTGCACGGGCAATGGCTTGTGCTTCGGCGGCAGGATTCCACCAAGGGTCGATGATAAATACATAATCGGCTTGGGTAAGGTTAAGTCCTACGCCTCCGGCTTTTAAAGAAATCAGAAAGGCCTGCACGTCCTTTTGTTCGGTGAAATGGGCGATTTCTGACGGACGGTTATTGGTGGAACCTGTCAGTAATGCATACTTCCAGCCTTGTTGGCGGAAGACATTGGCAAGGATTTCCAGATGCTTCACGAAAGAGGAAAAGATAAGTACTTTATGTCCTTCACTTCTCAATGTATCGAATGTTTCGATTATTTGCTCGGTTTTCCCGGATATCCCGTTGAAATCGGGAAAAATGAGCTGTGGGTGACAGGATAGCTGGCGAAGACGCAAGATACCGTTCAGGATACTGAACGTATGGAACCTGTCTCTGTTTTCGGGTTGTTGGAGCAATATGTTGCGCAGACTGTTTTTCTCCTGTTCGTAGCTCTCGCTTTGTTCTTCGGACATATCACAATAAATCGTTTCTTCAGTAAGCGGAGGAAGTTCCGGTGCTACCTCACTTTTGCTTCTGCGAAGAATAAACGGAGCGATTAACTGTTGCAGCCTTTTCTCCATGCGGGTGTTTCCTTGCTTGATTGGAATGATGAACTGCTTTTGGAAAGTGCTTTCTTCCCCCAACAGGTCCGGTTGCAGAAAACGGAACTGCGCCCACAGATCTTTGAGGGAGTTCTCGATAGGCGTTCCGGTCAGTGCGATCCGGTATTTGCTCTGCAACTGGATGACTGAACGGAAAGTGAGAGAATCATTGTTTTTGATATTCTGGCTTTCGTCGAGTACGATATATTCGAATGTGTAGGAGCGAAGAATATCAATATTATTTCTCATCATCCCATAGGTCGTGAATATCAGATGAAAACGCCTGAAGAACTTCTCGGGATGCCCTTTGGGGAATACCGTGCTGCTATTATATTCTGCTATCGATAGAGTGGTGAAACGTTTCGCCTCTTGCCTCCAGTTGTGGAGCAGGGAAGTGGGGACCACAATCAGAGTGGCGGGTTTACGGGAATTTTTTCCGTATTCTGCTCTTGGGGCGTCTTCTTTGGGTATGTTTTTCTCCCTGATTTTCCGCGCCTCCGGCAGTAACTCATCTTCGGAAGAGAATGAAAATAAGGAGAATTGTCCTTCGGCGTCTGCCGCTTGCTCTCTGGCAGGCGGAGTTCCGGCAGTACATTCCTTATCCGGCTGACTGTCAGATGCCGGGATTTCTGTAGATACAGACCCCATAGGAGCAGTAGCTGTATCGGTGGAAAACGGTTTGTATATATATTGTAGCAGGGTAAGCGTCTGGAGTGTCTTCCCAAGCCCCATGTCATCTGCCAGACAACCGCCGAATCCTTGTTTGTTCAACTGTACCATCCACGAGAATCCTTTCTGCTGATAGGGGCGTAGCTGTGCTTTCACTCCCTGGGGAACGGGGATATTGTGTATCTCTCTCCTGAAAGGCAGGTTTTGGGGACTGCTTTCTTCTAAAGCCGATTGTACGGCACCGACAAAAGTGGGCTTCAGGCGAATCCCTGTTTCTGTTTGCGTTCCTAATTCCAGCAGGTTTCCATATTTGCTGAACCATTCTTCCGGCAAGAGAGTCATGCGTCCGTCCGGCAGCAGAAATTCTCTTTTCTCTTCGAGGATATGCTTGCGGAAACGTGAGAAAGGGATACGCAGCTGCCCGATGACAACTGTGATATGCAGTTCAAACCAGTCCGGTTCGTCATCACAGCTTTGTTCGATGTGGATTTCGTCCAGACAGTAGGGAGTATTCCCCATATTTCCGGTCAGCAGGAAGGATTGTTGGAGCATTGCCCGATAGGTGCCGATCCATTCGGTAATTGTCTTTTCGGAGGCATCGGGCGACAGCTTGAAGTGGACGTCGCTGACCTGTTGCAAACCGGAATCCGTTAACATCCGGAGTTTCTCTTTTTCGGCATTACTATCCCGGCGGAAGAAAAATATCTCGCCGAAGTCGTTTCGGTAAATGATCTTCTTCATTTCGGTCACGGTGTCGGGAGTAAACGTCTGGTCGCCATAACGGAAACTGAGTCGCAACATTTGTTCGTCGTAAATGGTATCTTCGAGAGACAGGACGGCTTCGCATGCGTACGTCTTTTCAACGATATTCAGTCCCTGAGTTGTAATCTCATGATAGCGTGCTATCGGAATCACGATGTTATCGATATATTTCTCAATTTGGGAGGCTGGAACGCTGATCTTCTTTTTCTTGGTGAAAGGCAGGATGCGTACACTCTCGATATGGGGGAAAAAGTATAGTTCCATCCCCAATAAGAGAGCAGACGGCGAGGAAGTCAGCACGATGACAGGTTTCTGCTCACTCAGTGAGAGTGGCTGTCCGTCATAATAACATTGCAGCTGATAACGGAAAGTTGTCTCGTCAGCAAGAAACATGAAGTGAATTTCCACATCGTGAGGATGAACACGGTAGGCGTGATGGGCATATAGCAGTTTGCTCCCGACCTGTTTTTGGTACAGAGGAAGGTTGTGATAGCGTATCAATGCCAGCATCTCCTGTAGCTTTTTCTCGATGAATGGGCGGATATTGTTCTTTATCCGTTCCGGATCTTCGGACAATTTACGCAGAAAACGGGATACTGTTTTCTCTCGTGAGTAGACTCCCATCAGATATTTTTCTGTATAATGAGAGGCGATGTCGATGGCCTGCCGTTCAGCCTCGTTCATCCGGCTGATTGCTTCGGGAGAAGCGTGAAAAGCCTGCTCTATGAGTTGCCATGTGCCGTCGTCAGATTGCTCCGCCATGTAAGGTATCAGCAGTGTGCCGAACGTCAGATGCTCGGTTAAAACGATGATAACTTGTCCGGTAATTGCTTTCTCTTCCATTCTCTTCAGGCTTTAACAAACAAAGATACGGGAAAATCCTTAATTTTGCAGCATGATGGAAGAAAACAAACGAGTATTGTTGGGAATGAGCGGTGGTACGGATAGTTCCGTAGCTGCCATGCGATTGCTGGAAGCCGGATATGAGGTGACCGGAGTTACTTTCCGTTTCTATGAGTTGAATGACTCGACCGAGTATCTGGAGGATGCCCGTCACCTGGCAGGGCGTTTGGGTATTCGTCATATTACGTATGATGCCCGTGAGATATTTCGTGAACAGATTATTGAATATTTTGTGCGTGAATATATGGTGGGGCATACTCCTGTGCCCTGCACGTTGTGCAATAACTATCTCAAATGGCCTCTTCTTTCCAAAATAGCCGATGAAATGGGGATTTTTTATATTGCTACCGGGCATTATGTCCGGAAAGTAAAGGTGGATGATACTTATTATATCACTTATGCTGCAGATTCGGACAAAGATCAGACCTTTTTCTTATGGGGACTCAAACAGGATATTCTTCAGAGAATGTTGCTGCCGATGGGGGATATTACCAAAGTGGAGGCACGTGCTTTTGCTGCCGGACGGGGATTTCAGAAAGTAGCGGTGAAAAGGGACAGTTTGGGCGTTTGCTTTTGTCCGATGGATTATCGGAGCTTTCTGAAAAAGTGGTTGGTCAGCTTTGGTCAGCACCAGGTCAGCTTTGGTCAGTTTTGGTCAGCGCAGGTCAGCCGTGGAAGATTTGTCGATGAAAAGGGGGATTTTATAGCTTGGCACGAAGGCTATCCTTTTTATACCATCGGACAGCGGCGTGGCTTGGGGATTCATCTGAATCGGCCTGTCTTTGTGAAGGAAATCCGTCCCGAGAAGAATGAGGTAGTGCTCTCTTCCCTTCAGGCGCTGGAAAAAACGGAGATGCTGCTTAAAGATTGGAACATCGTTAGTCGGGAACGTTTGTTGGGACATCCCGATGTGATTGTGAAAATACGCTATCGGAAACAGGAAAACCATTGCACGGTAACGATCACACCTGATAATCTCCTGCATGTACAGCTTCACGAACCATTGACGGCCATTGCTTCCGGGCAAGCTGCTGCCTTCTATAAAGATGGTTTGTTATTGGGTGGTGGAATCATTACGGAGGCACTGTCTGCAACACATCAGCTTCATCAACAGAAGGAATAATATCGAAAAGCATTCTCTTATAGGACGGAGAAATGCGGCCGGTAGTTTCACGACTTGTTTCAACCGTTGAAACAATGTGTTTCATGCCTTGAAACAAAGTGTTCCAAGCAATGAAACAGAGTGTTTCACCGCATGAAACAAAGTGTTTCAAGCATTTGAAATTGTTTGAAACACTTTGGTGCCTGTTTTCAAGCCGGCACATTAGATTGCCCTGCGGTGAATACTTTGCGTAACACCGTAGGGAACCTCCTGTAAAATAATGATTTGATTACTCGAATAAGGTTTATTCGTTATTCAGCGTAAGCATTGCTTCGATATAATTGCGTGTATTGCTTAGTCTGGGTACCTTATGCTGTCCGCCTAACTTGCCTTTCTGTGCCAGCCAGTCATGAAACAGTCCCGGACGGGCTACGATCACTTCCAATGGCTGCAGGGCAATATCTTTCCAGCGTTTCGCCTCATAGTCCGAATTGACCTCTTTCAAGGTGGCGTCGAGTATGGCG
>OJNT01002192.1_pt1 | contig 11458 bp, 10 predicted proteins | sample 1597981 | NCBI WGS metagenome assembly OJNT01 (sample SAMN01915211, study PRJEB22387) | human gut metagenome | isolation source: stool | host: Homo sapiens | place: USA
TATTTGCAGAAAATTAGAATTAAAGCCGATGATATGGAGTGATATGTACATTACAGCAAATTCTGCAGACGGATACTATGATCTGCCCGAAAACACGGACTGCTCCAAATGGGAAAAACCGAAAAAAGATCTAGGATTAGTATATTGGGACTATTATCATGATGATACCAGAACCTATGAAAAAATGCTGGATATCCATGCGCAGCTTTCGGATAACGTTATTTTTGCAGGAGGATCTTGGATTTGGAACGGAATTTCCCCCAATTATTCTAAGACCTATGCGTGTACCAAAGCAGCTCTTTCTACTTGTAAAAAATACAATATAAAAGAGGTTCTCTGTACAGCATGGATGGATAATGGTGCAGAAACCCCGGTGGATGCTTTGCTTCCGGGACTTGTACTTTTTGCACACCTTGATTTTCACAGAGACTATGACGAAACAATCCTTAAGCAGGAGTTCAGGGACTGCACAGGCGGAGAATTTGATGATTTTATGGAACTTGACAATTTTGATTCCTTATTCTTAAATACGAAAGAGAATAAAGAGGCTCAAAATCCTTCAAAATATCTGTTATACCAGGATCCAATGTTAGGCATTTTTGATTATCATGTGAAAGAATCAGGTGTCAATACAAAATCTTACTACCAAAACATACAGAAATGTATGAAGGAATGTGCAAAAAAAACAGGAAAATATCAGCTTTTATTCTCATTTTATGAAAAACTGGCGGCGGTATTAGCTGATAAAGCCGATTTGGGCATGTGTATAAAATCAGCATATGACAGATCGGACAGAGCAGCGTTGAAAGATATCAGTCAGAATGTTATTCCTGGAATCATCTGCAATCTGACAGATATGAAATCATCAAGAGAAAAAATCTGGATGAACGATGCAAAGCCATTTGGTTATGAGATTCTGGATATAAAAATTGGTGGCGTAATTACAAGACTTAAAAGTACAGGATACCGGATTGACAATTATCTGAATGGAAATGTGCTTCGTCTGGAAGAGCTGGAAGAGGAAAGACTTCCCTATTTTACCAAAGGAATGGACAAGCGGGAGAACTTATGGAATCGCATCATCAGTGGATGTGATTTGAATGATACGATCTGATAAAGGTAAATGAAAGGAATCCGGCTACGTATGGAAACCAAAACTATTCTCACAGAATGGTTTTGGTTTCCTTTTTTGCTGTTACAAATCAGTTACAACTGCAATATAGAATTTAATGTATAATTAACCTGTGAAAAGATATTTATAAAAACATGTGAGGTAATAATCATGAAGGCAAGAATTCTTGTGATAGAAGACGAAATGTCAATCAATGACCTGCTATGTATGAATCTGGAGATTGCAGGGTATGAAACAGTAGGATATCTGGATGGAAATGAGGCATATGAAGCAATTATTCAAGATCATGCGTTTCAGTGTGCACTTGTAGATATCATGCTTCCCGGAAGAGACGGATATAGCCTGTTACCGAAACTGAAGCAGTATGAAATCCCCGTAATATTTCTTACCGCAAAGGGAGATATCGCGAGCAAGATAAAGGGATTAAAAGACGGTGCAGAAGATTATATTGTAAAACCATTTGAAATGCTGGAAGTGATGGTCCGTCTTGAAAAAGTACTGGAACGTAATGGCACTGTACAAGAACAGATTCAAATTGGTGATGTCATCATTGATACGGCTAGTCGTACTGTTACAAAAATGGGCATGGAAATCTATTTAAAGCCAATGGAATATAACTGCCTCATGGTGTTCGCCAAAAATCCGAATAAAGCACTGACCAGGAATCAGATTCTGCAGGAACTGTGGAATGAAGAGTTCTGCGGAGAAACAAGAACTGTGGATGCACATGTGGGTCGTATCAGGAAAAAGCTTGGCTGGCAGGATAAGATTAAAACAATTCCCAGAATCGGTTACAGACTTGAGGTGGATTTATGAAGCTATTTACAAAAATTTTTTTACAGGTAATCTGCGTGGTGCTTCTGCTGTCATCTGGAATTTTTTTCTATACAACTTACAGGTGGAAAAATCAGAGCATACAGAATATCAACAGTTATGAAAGCAGTATATTCAGAACAAATATCTTACAGTTTGAAAATAAAACAAGCCTTTCTGACAATCAGAAACAGAATGCCGACAACGAAATGCGCCCCCAAATAGTTACTTATGCTTTTCGGCAGGTTTTTCATGACAGCGCGGTTTTATATCTTGATGGAAAAATGATCTATAATGGAACTGTTTATGAATTCGATGTAAAAAAGTTAAGAGAATTATGTGAAAGTAAGGCAAACATGGTGGATCATGGCAGCAACAGTGACGGTCATGGCCCTATGGTCAGTCAGATAAATGGAAGGACACTTTTGTTATTTTACTATGGCAATGTAAATATGGGATATCAGATTGTTACTTATAAAGATATAACAGATGTAATAGAAAAAAGTCATCTGCTGTTTTTTCAGACGGGTGGATTTACTTTATCTTTGATCGTGGTGATGGGAATTATCCTTTATTTGAGCCTTCGAAAAATCACAGCACCGCTTACAAGCCTAAGAGAAGCTACGCTTCTTGTTTCTGAAGGTATTTATGATTTTAAAGTACCGTCAGAGGGCAATACAGAACTTGCGCAGGTAGGTGCAACCTTTAATTTTATGACAGGTAAAATAAAAGAACAAATTGAAAGTCTTTCTAACATAAACCGGACACAAAAACAGCTTATTGGAAGTCTGGCTCATGAGCTGAAGACCCCAATGACTGCAATCATAGGCTATGCAGATACATTGCTTACTGTGCGCCTAACCCCGGAAAGGCAGGAGAAGGCTCTTATTTATATTGAAAATGAATGTCGCAGGCTGTCAAGACTTTCTATGAAAATGCTGGAATTAACCGGACTCTACGAAGCTTCGGAAGACTCATTCAATCCAGCTGAAATACAGGTGGATAACTTTCTGAAAGAAGTAAAAGAACTCATTGATTGCAGGCTTCAAGAAAAAAACATCTCTCTTGATGTATTTTGTGAACCAAAAGAATTGGTAAAGAAGTTTGATCAGGACTTAATGATAAGTGTAGTGACAAATCTAATTGATAATGCAGTCAAAGCTTCCAGGAAAGAATCTAAAATTGTGCTTGAGGCAACCCCAGACCATCTGATGGTTCAGGATTTTGGAAAGGGAATACCGAAAGAGGATCTGGAAATGGTGACGGAACCATTTTATATGGTAGACAAATCTCGTTCCAGGGCAAAAGGAAGTGTAGGACTCGGTCTTTCTTTATGTCAGAAAATTATAGAACTGCACGATTTCCAACTGAAGATTGAAAGCAATCCGGGAAAAGGAACTACCGTCTCTGTTTTCTGGTAATCACACTAACGTTTACATATCAGTTACAAATCGCGAAAGATTTGGTGTAATGCTCGATGATATACTTATAACAACCTTAGAAAGGAGATATTACCAGAAATGAGAAAAAACATAAAAAAGTTTGCAGGAATAGTGCTTTGTATTGGAATGTTTACAGGATGCGCACAGACCCCGGATTCTTCTTTGGTAAAGCCAAAGGGGAGCAAGGCTGTAGATGCTTATACGGAAGCGGATGATGTTAGCGGTTCTAAAGGAGAAGCATCTGAAAGCAAGAACGATGACGGTTCAGAGTCAAAGACAACCATCAGGAATCTCATTGATGCTCCTCAAAATTATAAAAGCCATGTGGAAGATGACAGTGCCAAGCTCGTGGTAAATACAGATGCAAGCGTAGAAATTCCGGAAGTGGAAAAGATATCTGCTATTTCTGTCACCGCGGCAGAAGTTACCCAGGAGCTTCTCGACCGTATTACAAACGCATTCTTCTCAGAGGCAAAACTTTATACCATGGATAGTTATTACGTGAAGACAAAGGATGAAATTAAAAAAACTCTGGATGAACTAAAAGAAGACGTTGCAAACGGAAACCTGGACCCGTATAACTATGGAACAGATGATGATGGGAATTATGTCTATGATATCTATGAAGATATTGAGACATGGGAACGGGAATACGAAACTGCTCCGGAAAAGAAAACCCTGACAGAGGCAAAACCTGTTGCCGGAAATTTTTTCGATTGTATTGCACAAATGCCAGACGATTCACAATACTATTATAAAATATCTTCCGATGGCTCCGATACCTTGTCAGTCAAGATCAAGAAAGCAGCAAACAAGGGCGGGGAAAAAATACCGGAGGATGCAATGTGGTGTGATTACGGATATTCTGAAGAGGAAGAAAAACCCACAGAAGAATCTATCGGGCTGTCCCTGGATGAAGCAAAAAAACTTGTAAAAGAAAAAGTTGAAAAAATGGGCATCACAGATTTACAGTTTTCTAACTGGAATTACGCGGTGTGCAAAAGTTTTGAAGGCGATAATAGTTCAGGTAATTTTGGAAATGGATATAGAATTGATTATGCACGTACCATAAATGGTGTGCCGGTAACTCAGACAATTGCAGACGGTGGGGCATTGGAAGATATGGACAGCACAATGGAAACATGGTCTTATGAAAGTCTCTGTTTCTATGTCGATAAAGATGGCATAGAAAGCATGACTTATTCAAATCCCTACACAATTGGTAAAATAAAGACAGAGAATTTAAATCTTCTTTCGTTCAGCGAGGTTATGAAAATTTATGAAAAAATGATGGTGGTAACAAACGCTGATAATATGCAATATGAAAATTCCAGGGTCTATAATATTGATCGGATCGTTCTTGGCTATGCCAGAATATATGAGCCGTCTACTGACGCACACACAGGTATTTTGATCCCCGTCTGGGATTTTTTCGGCAGCATGACTTCAGAAAGTGAATATAACGGAGAAACAGAATCAAATACCAGTAAAGATCCGAATGAAAGTTTCCTTACCATTAATGCCGTGGATGGCAGTATCATAGACCGGAATCTGGGTTACTGACATGAGACAGGTATTTGGAATTGTAAGGTACAATTTCTTCGGATTTCTACGCAATCCCAAAGTTGTTTTTATATTTCTGTTAGAATTTGTACTGAGTTTCCTGCTTACAGGCAGAATCATGGTTGTAATGGAGACCTACGATACACCGGTACAGGCCATTGAACCATTTATCTGGACATTTGGGGATGGGATAGCAGTACTGTCCAGTTCGCTGCTCTTGCTTCTTATGTTTTCTGACCTGCCGAAGATGACACCTATTACTCCATACCAGCTGACCCGGACAACCAAGAGGAAATGGCTTTTAGGTCAATTCATTTATGTTATTCTTGTAACTGTTTTATATACGGTTTTGATGCTGCTGTTTACGGCCGTGCTGTGTATGAAAAAGAGTTATCCAGGTAACCTGTGGAGCGAAACTGCGGCCATGCTTGGTTATTCAGAATTAGGAAAAAACCTGCAGGTCCCTTCTACAGTAAGGGTCATGGAAAGTATCTCACCCTATGGCTGTATGCTGCAGGTTTTCTTCCTTCTGTTTTGTTATTCGCTGACCTTAAGCTTTGTAATCCTTGTAGGAAATCTCTATAAAGGGAAGACTAAGGGGATGATTTTTGGCCTTCTTTACAGTGTCTTTGGTTTTTTATTGGACCCGAAAGTACTGGCTGCAATTTTACATAAAGAAAAATACGAAATGTATCAGGTAAATGTATTAATCTGCTGGATCAGTCCTCTGAACCAGGCAGTATACGGAAAACATAACTTAGGTTATGACCCATTGCTTCCGAAAATCACGCATTCCTACATGTTTTTTCTGGGTATTTTAGTTCTTCTTGCAGTTTTTGCAATTAACCGGATGAAAAAATATACCTTTGAATTTCTTGGAGAAAAGACATGATCGGAAGGGGGAAAACCTATGTGGGGTGAAACAAAACGTATGTTTTTTAATAAGAATTTTCTGGCAGCATGGCTGATAGCCTGCATTTCCATAGCCATTGGACAGACTTATCCCAGCTTAAAAAAAGCACTGACATGTGGTACTTTTATCAGTATACTGGAAGGTTCTCTAAAAAGCCAGGCAGTATCTTTTGCCATTCCGGTAGCAGCCGTATTGCCATGGAGTGATTCCGTTCTGCAAGAATATAAAAGTGGATTTTTAAAGGAGATACTTCCCAGAACGACTCGCAGACAGTATATCGAAGGTAAAGTCTTTTCCATTATGGTATCTGGTTTTATGGTCTGGACGTTATCTATACTAACGGTACTTTTTATCAATTTTATTGTGTTCTATCCGCTGGAGATAAAGGGTGCTATTCAGAAAGAAGCACTTCTGGAATTACTCATGAAGGCATTTCGGACAGGACTTATCGGAAGTATCATAAGTACTTTCGGTGGAAGCTGCGGGATTTTATGGGATTCTGCTTACATGGCATATGGAATCCCTTTTGTAAGCTTTTATTTCGGAATTATCCTTCATGACCGCTATTTTAAGAATCAGATATGGTTTTATCCAGTAGAATGGATACTGGCTGATGAAAATTGGGGACCGGACAAAATAGGACTTTGGCTATTTCTACTGTTGTTTTTATTAGTAATGCTGGGAATTCTGGGAGGTGTTTTATATGGAAGATTGGAAGAAATCTGAAGGGACATTTAATCTGGCCTGTGATCCGCAAAGAGCAAGTGGAATGATGCAGAACACCTGTGTAAAAATAGAACACGTGACCAAACGTTTCGGTGAAGACATCGTGTTACAGGAAGTAAATCTTTCCTTGAAAACAGGGAACGTCTATGGGATTGTTGGAAATAACGGTTCAGGAAAGACCGTCCTTATGAAATGCATCTGTGGGTTTCTCCCTGTAACTACGGGCACTATTTTTGTATTTGGAAAAAAAATAGGCCATGATGTGGATTTTCCTGAAAGTCTTGGAGTTATTATCGAGACTCCCGGCTTTCTTACACAATATACGGGCTTTAAAAATCTGGAGATCCTGGCAGACATGAATGGCCGGATTTCGAAGGCCGATATCCGCATAGTCTTAAAAAGGGTAGGATTGGATCCGGACATGAAGAAACCAGTCGGAAAATATTCCCTTGGAATGCGTCAACGCCTTGGTATTGCACAGGCCATTATGGAAGATCCTCTGTTTTTGATCTTGGATGAGCCGTTTAATGGACTGGATAAACATGGCGTGGAAGAAATAAGAGAACTGCTGCTGGATTTAAAAGCAGCAGGAAAAACCATTTTGCTGGCAAGCCATAATGAAGAGGACATCAGAATCTTATGTGACCACGTATATGAAATGGATGGAGGAATCTTAAGAGAAAGGACTGCCTGATAATGAGAAATTTATTTGTAAAAACGGCATTAGTATTGTGTACGACAATAATATTTCTTCCAGCTACCGTTTTTGCCACAGAGCCTCAAAACACGGAGATTACATCTGCTGAAGAAGGATTTACGGACTCAGATCCGTCCGTATCTTATGAGAATGATAACTCGTTAACCCTTGATAAAAAAGAGGATGATTCTACGAGTAGCGAACCTCCGGCAGAGGATGAAAAGACTCCTGATAAAGCTGATACCGATAAAGAAAATCCGGATCCGGATATTTTTACATCAGGAGATGACTTTGGTGATGGTTCTAAATCGAATCCTTTTCATGTTGTAATAGACAGTGATAATCCGGAGGACGGTGACGCCCCGCAGATAACAGATCCGGTTATAGACAACGGAGGGTATTCGGGCGGTGGGGGAGGAGGTAATTCAACATCAGACTCATCAAGTGAAAAAATATTACATAAACCGCAGGTATTATTAGAAGACAGCAATCTTTCAGGTGGACGATTGGAGGCTGGTTCTACAACAGAAATGTCGCTGACATTTCGAAATAAAAGCTGCAGTCAAAATGTATTTGGTTTAAAAATTTCCCTTTCTACAGAGAACAAAGGAATCGAATTTGAGAAAAACTCTTTTTATGTACAAGTCCTGGCTCCGGGTGAAGCAATTACTTTGGAACAGATGATTACTATAACAGAAAACTGTGATCCTGGACAGGCTGTCATTACTTTTTCTCTGGATTATGAAGATTCAAAAGCAACGGCAACTACCGGTACAGAATCACTGTCTTTTCAGATCATCCAACCGGTTCGTGTTAAGCTGGAAGCTTCAGATATTCCATCTGTTTTATACACTATGGATACAGTAGAGATCCCGGTAAAAGCAATGAATCTCGGAAGAGACAAAATATACAATGCAAGTGTCAGCTTAAAAGCTGATGAATTAAGCTCAAACGATACTGCATTCTTAGGGACCATAGAGGCCGGAGATTTATCCCAGGGAAGTCTTCGCATATATGTAAAAGGAAAAACAGGAAAATGTGCAGGTCAATTAATTCTTACGTATGAGGATGCCGATGGCAAATCGTATGAGGACGAAATAAAATTTGATTCTGAAATCAAAGAAACCCAGATAAAGTCTTTAAAGGTAGAAGATGACCAGGAGAAAACCAATAACTGGTGGTATTCCATAGCTGCAGTTGTTGCAGTACTGCTTATTTCCATAATCCTGATTCTGGTCAGAAAGCTTCATAAGAAAAATATCCTTCTCGAAGAAGTGAGAAAGGCGGCTTCTCATTGAAAAGAAAAAAAATAGACAGCTTTACCTTATTTGTCATACTTCTGCTGACATTGACACTTACATTATTAGGAATGCTGCTGGCAGGCATGAAAGAAGAAAAACGGCAATTTACTGTGTTGCTCCCACTTGGAGATCTGGCTTATGATGAAGATTTTTTGCAGAAAGCGAAGAAGATAAAAGGTATAAAAGAAATCTGGCCAGTCATAGAAGTCCCGGTTGTCATCAAAATTGAAGATTATACGGAAACAACGACTTTTTCAGGAATTGATATGAATGCGTTTGGAAAAAATCCAACTCAGAATGAACTGGGGAAGATGCCGTTGTTATTGCTGGGAAATGGTTCCCTACGGGATATGAAAGACTATAATAATCATGCCATTTCAAAAAAACAACAGGAAAAATTTTTAGAGATGGGTGAAAACCTGAATATTTTTTATTCCCTGGATGAAAAAGAGAAGGATACTTCCAAAGCCACGGATGATCTTACCACTTTATCCGGCAATTCCGCAAGAGAACTGCAAACCTCATATATGCCCTGTAAAGCCGCTGTAGTAACAGAAGGCAACGAAATCTACATACCCATTTCCCAGGCACAGGATCTCTGCAGAGAAATAGGAGAGCCTTCTGAAATCAGTAAAGTATATCTAAAAATAAATGGAAAAAATAACCTGGAGAACGCAAAGAAAATACTTTCAGGAATTTAACATAATATTAATATATAGCAAGAATTCTCCTTCCTCTGCAGATGTGCAATGAATTGTAAAAGCAAAAAAGAACACTTGGTTGGTGCTGCAGTTCATGGTATAATAGTATCAGTTGATAACATAAATGATAAAAAAGCTTATTTTGTTAAAAAAAGGATCACAATGTACATTTGAATATCAGATTTACTGCTTTTTGATCATGTGGTTGTAATGTTCCGTGCATAGCCCAGAATGGAACTAAGTAAATTTATCAATGTCTGTTCCTTTTTCAAAATCTGAGATTTAATTGGCAGAAGTATATCACATGATAATGCTTATGGTATGGAAAAAAGCTTTCGTTGTAGCCTATGGTTCTGCATGGAAAGTTATTGGATAAAAATACTGATTAATACTTGGTAAAATGAGGGAGCTCACAAATGAAAAAAATTACAATTGCCTTAATTATGGTTATATCATTAATAGCACCAATTCAGACAATGGCGGAGAGTGTTACCCAGACCGGTACAATAATAGAGCCTTTGGAACAGAATATTGAACAGATCATCGATGAAATCACTTCTGAACCGCGTCCAATAAATTCTGATGCAATACAGAATGTAAAAGAATATATTAGTGAATATTTTGGCAATCTGGGATATGACAATATAGAATACCAGAAATTCGAATATAACGATGAAAACAATGAGAATGCAATAAGGCATTCCTCGCAGGCGGATGTGTTTCTGGCATCAACAGCCGAGAATGCAATTGTTGACGGCATTGGTGAAAATATCATTGTGACAAAAAACTCATCTATTGATACTACAAAAAATCTGATCATAAGTGCCCATTATGACAGTGCAGAAGATTCGGTGGGCGCCAATGATAACGGTTCCGGAGTGGCAGCAGTGCTTGAACTGGCAAGGATTTTAAAAGATACAGAGATGCCGTATAATATAAAATTCATCCTGTTCTCGGGCGAAGAGAAATATATGCTGGGTTCAAGATGGTATGTTGGTAAGCTGACGGAGGACGAGCGGAAACAGATCATCGGAGTAATAAATATTGATACTATTGCAGAAAAAAGTGATCTGGGTTATATGGCGATGATCGAAGGAAACAAAAGACCAGACAATGCGGAATATGATGATGAGGGATTGAAAAAACTGGCAGAATTAAATAAAAACAGTATGTCAGAACTATTTACACCCAGTGACAGATTTTTCCTGACAATGGCAACCAACAGTGACCATTATCCGTTTGCATTAGTGAATATCCCGGCAGTATCTATTGTCCAGGACTGGCAAGATGGTTTGAACGTGAATGATAGTTCTGATGTAAAAGAAAATATGGATATACAGAGAATTGTGGAAGTGATTGATCAGGTTATGGAAGTACTTCCAACGATCAATTAAATTTATATCAAAAATCTCCCACTAATAGTAGTGCCAGATAAAAAACATTGTAGAAGTCAGTAATATTAATGTTTTTCATGGTGCTATCACGGTGTGAAGTCGAAATAATCAAATACTGACAGAGACTAGGAGGTGGAATAATGAAAAAATGGATCGTGATGCTGGCGGTACTTGTTATGTTCTGTCTGGCGGGATGCGGGGAAAAGCCGATGACAGCAGTGTATTTTCATACAGATGATAACAGCTGGTATTTTGCGGATCTGGACACGGACACGATTTTCTCCGGAACGATACCGGATAAGCTTACGGATGAGAATGGAAAGAAGCTGACAGAGGAAGATATGACAGACGGAGATGTTTACCTAATCTATGGAGATGGTATCATGCTGGAAAGCTTCCCGGGACAGTATCCGGGAATCACAAAGATGGTACGGAAAGAACAAGGCAATCAGGAAAAGGCCGATCATTACCGGAAGGAGCTGCTTTCCATGATGCGTCCGGTGACTGAAGAGTGATAAAATAAAGCTTTTTTAGAAAAATATTAAAAGAAAATATATATCCATTTCTTCTATATTTTGATAAACTATATATTAAGACCACTGAGAAGAATAAATTTTAACAAATGTAGCAAGAATTCTCCCACCTCTTCAGGTGGTGAGATGAATTGCACATCTGAGCATATCTGCTCAAAAAAAATCTCTATAGTATAAAAGAAACACTCGTTCTCCCTTCCCTGATGTAGTATACTGAAAAAGAACAATTAGTTCATAAATACA
>OJNT01002200.1_pt1 | contig 11440 bp, 9 predicted proteins | sample 1597981 | NCBI WGS metagenome assembly OJNT01 (sample SAMN01915211, study PRJEB22387) | human gut metagenome | isolation source: stool | host: Homo sapiens | place: USA
TTTAAAAAGTGTTCAGTTTCGCAAAGCTGTAAGGAATCTATGCGGGTAGATTTTTTCCTTCGTATGTTAAAGAACGCTGTTCCGGTTTCAGGGCGCCGTTACGCGCTCCTGCATGTCGTTTATCCTTTCAGGGCGTTGAGGTAGGCATCTATCTCTTCCCCTAAGTGTCCCAGCCGTTTCAGGTCTTCGTCGCCCAGTTCGCGGCTCTGCCGCATGTCGACGTTCGCAATGGCGAATTTCAGCGCCGCCATAGACAGATAGTCCTGATCCGTCCAGTTCTTGAAGTTGTTTTGTTTTATTGCGGCGAGGTAACTGTTCACCTCCCGTTCGGCCAGACGGTACATCTCCTCTTTTTCGCTGTCGATATTGAGCGAATAGCTTTTGCCTGCCAGTTTGAGTGTTATCGCCTGTTGTGCCATTGTTCTCGTTTCGTTTTTCTTGCTGCCTCCTGTGCGTCCTGCGGCCTTCCGGAGCCTCTGCCGTAACGGTGGGGTCCCCTCCCGCTGCGGCTTTGCTATTCGGGCCTTCCGAGCAGCGCGATGCACTTGTCCACCTCCCGCATAAGACGGTTGACGCGGGCCCGCGCTTTGTCCCGGTTACGGCTTCCGCCCGCCAGCCCTTCTGTCAGTTGCATGCGTGACAATTCTCCGTCGAGTTCGCGGATCCGCTCCTGCAGGGTGCGGTTTTCGGCTTTCAGGCTGTCGCGCTGCGCCGTCAGTTCCGCACATTGATCCGACAACCGTTTGTGGTCGTCCATGAGCTGCCGGATGCGGTTCTCGATATTTGTTATCACACTTTTTTCGGCCATCGGGTCACGGGTAAAGTCCGTTTTACATCTCAAAGGTATGAAAAGGAACGCTAAAAAGCAAATTTTATTTCCCGGCGGCCCGGCCGTAGAGGTCGTAGTCGGCGGCGGAATCGATGCGAACGTCGTAGAAACGACCGCGCAGAAGCCGCTTTTCCGATGCCGGAATCAGGATCTCCTGATCCACTTCGGGCGAGTCGTACTGCGTGCGTCCCACGTAGTAATCGCCCTGCCGCGAGTCGATCAGCACCCGCTCGGTCCGGCCGACGCGACGCAGGTTGTTTTCGAGCGATATTTCGTTCTGAAGCGCCATGATCCGTTCGACGCGCTGCTGTTTGACCTCCTCCGGAACGTTGTCCTGCAATTTTTGCGCCGAATAGGTGCCTTCCTCCTCCGAATAGGCGAAGACCCCCAGCCGCTCGAAGCGTACGTCGCGCACGAACTGTTCCAGCTCGGCGAAATCGGCCTGCGTCTCGCCGGGATAGCCGACCAAGAGCGTGGTGCGCAGCGCCAGATCGGGGATGGCTCCGCGCAGGCGGCCGATCAGCGCATAGGCGTCGGCTTTGGTGTGGCGCCGCTGCATGGCCGAAAGCTGGGCGTCGGAGATGTGCTGGAACGGAATGTCGAGGTACTTGCAGATTTTGGGTTCCGAGGCCATGACTTCGATCACCTCGTCGGGGAATGCCGTGGGGTAGGCGTAGTGCAGGCGTATCCACTCGATGCCTCCGATGCGGCAGAGCCGGCGAAGCAGTTCGGCCAGCATCCGCCGGCCGTAGAGGTCGAGCCCGTAGTAGGTCGTATCCTGCGCGATCACAATCAGCTCCTTCACGCCGCCGGCCGCGAGTTTGCGGGCCTCCTCTTCGAGTCTCTCCATCGGGACGGAGACGTGTCCTCCGCGGATGAGCGGAATGGCGCAGTAGCCGCATTTCCAGTTGCAGCCCTCGGAGATTTTCAGGTAGGCGTAGTGTTTCGGCGTGGTCAGGTGCCGCTCGGTCTCCAGCGCCGGGTCTTCGGCCGCGCCCAGCGCCCGGACGATGCCGTCCCACGTGCGGGCGCCGAAGAATTCGTCCACTTCGGGCAGTTCGGCACGCAGCTCGTCGGCATAGCGTTCCGAGAGACAGCCGACGACGAACAGCCGTTCGATCTTGCCGGCGTTTTTGGCCGCGGCCGCCTGCAGGATCATGTCGATCGACTCCTGCTTGGCGTCGCCGATGAAGCCGCAGGTGTTGATCACGACGACCTTGGCGTCGGTGCGGTCGCTGTCGAAGAGCACTTCGTAACCCGCCGCGGCGAGCCGGGCCATCAGGTGCTCGCTGTCCACGGTGTTTTTCGAACAGCCCAGCGTTATGACGTTGATTTTTTTCATGCGTTTCGTATTTCCTCCGCAAAGGTATGGATTATTCCCGGATTTATCGCAAAAAGAGCGGCGCACTTTCGGTGCGCCGCTGCTGCAGGGAGTCGGTGGGATACTACCACATCACATGGATGCCGTATGCTTCGATGCCGTTGCCGAGCGAGGTCGAAGCGACGTCGACATAGCCCCAGAAGCGCGAGTCGGCCAGCATGAAGATCGTATAGGCCGGGCCTTTCACGACTTCGTGGACCTGAATCGCCTCGTTGGTATTCGCGGCTGCGGACTGCAGCGCGCCGAGCAGGTCGTTTTTCACGGTGCCGATCATCAGCAGGTTCTGCTTCTTGTAGTGGAGTCCGCTCAGCACGCCGTTCTTGCCGCCGAAAGCGTTGATCTGGTCGGCATTTTCGAAACGCGCCGTGTTGAAGCTGATGGCGAACGATACGTTGGTCGTGCCCGTGACGTTGCCGTCCTCGTCCTTGTCGGTGCGGGTGCCGTTGAGCGTCGGTGCGAAACCGGTGACGTAGCATCCCGAACCGGAGGGAGTGCCCTTGACCTCGGTCGTGGGACCGTTGAAATAGAGCATGCTGCCCTGATAGGAGTTTTTGTTGGCGATACGGTTGAATGCGAACGCCGTCCAGCGCTTGGTGTTGAGGGCCGTCTGCATCGTTTTGGGCAGGTTGGCGCCGTCGGCGCGGTCCAGCACCGTCAGCCACGACTTGCCGCGGCCTTCGAGCGTATTGACCATGTAGTTGTCGATGGCGGCGTAATCCGCATCGCTGCCGGCCAGCGCTCCGTCGGTCAGGCGGGTTACGAACTGAATCTCGGCATTGAACTTGTCCGAAGGGGGAGCGATCGTCTCTCCCGACTTGTACTCGTCCAGACCGTTGTCGCAGCCCGTGAAGACCGGGGCGGCAAGGGCGAGCGCCAGAAAAATGGATAAATATCTCTTCGTGTTTTTCATCTCTGTACTTTTTTAGCTGTTTGATACGCGCTTAATTCTTCAGTACGGCCGTGCCTGCGATGGGGTAGTGGTCCGAAATGACATTGAGCCGGTCGCCCTTGACGACTTTGTAGTCGCTGCAGCTCCATTTGCCCTGCGGGAAGCTGATGAAGTAGTCCAACTTGCTGTAACCGCCGAACGTGCCGTCGTTGTTGCAGAGCCGGGTGCCCGTCTTCTCATACTCGCGGATTGCGCTGGAGCTGGGGCCGCAGTTCATATCGCCCATGATCAGCACGGGGATGTTTTCGGCAACGGCCGGGGCGATCGCGTGTTCGATGACCTCTTTGGCCTGACCCAAGCAGGTCTCGTCGCCGCCGAAAGCGTCGAGGTGGGTGCAGACGATGCGCACCTTCACCCCTTCGGGTTTGGAGTCGGTCGGAACCAGAATGTCGGCCCAGCCCGCCGAACGCTGGTCGGCGCCGGTGTACATGCCCAGCAGCACCGAAGCCGAATTGACGATCGGGTATTTCGACAGAATGCCGTTGCCGTAGGCGCCGTTGTCCTTGTCGTAGGAGAAGACGAAGAACGGGAACATGCCGAGCGACTGTGCGCATTCGGTCAGCTTCTCGACCGAACTCATGCGTCCGGTCGCGGTTTCGAACTCGTTGAAGCAGACGATGTCGGGGTTTTCAGCCTTGATCTTTTCCATGGCCTCGGCGATTTCGAAATAGACTGCATTGGAGTTGTCGTCGTATTCGAACGACTTGATGTTCCACTCCATGCACTTCAGCTTGACGTCCTGTGCCTGTGCCGACGCGGCCGGGAGCATCATGCAGAGCAGTGCGCCTGCTCCGAGGATATATTTGTTGATTTTCATAATCGTTTCTGTTCTTAAATATGGTTTAATAACCCTTGTTCTGCTTCAGGTAGACCGTGCCGGTGAATGCCCGCTGCGGAATGGGGAACACCTTGTTGTAAGTCGGATTGAAGGTGCGGCCCGGATAAACTTCCACCTCTTCGGCAACGATCTGGCCGTTGACCTTCTTCGAAATGACGCTGTACAGCGGCTTGGCGTAGGTCGTCGTGGCGATGCCCCAGCGGACTACGTCGATGTGGCGGCTGGGCTGGAACTCGAAGGCCAGCTCGCAGCGGCGCTCGTTCATCAGCTGGGCCTTGGTGGCCTGACTGTTCTGCGGCAGACCTGCGCGGTCGCGGATCTGGTTGAGCAGCTGCTTGGCTTCGGCGTCGCCTTCGCCTTTGGTCCAGATCAGGGCTTCGGCCTTCATCAGCATCACGTCGGCATAGCGCAGCAGGCAGCAGTTGAGCGAGTTCCAGAGTTTGTCGCGCAGCGCGGACACCTCTTTGCCCTTGCAGTCGGCGCCTTCCCACGGGGAGATGAACTTGCGGCAGATCAGACCTGCCGATACGTGGCCGGTCGTGTAGTCCGAGACGCTTCCGTCGGTGTTGTAACCGCCGAAGGTGATGTCACGGCCTACGAATTTGACGTGCTGGCCCGGATAGAGGATCGTTACGTCGCGGCGCTGGTCGCCCTCTTCGAACGCGTCCCACAAATTCTTGCTCGGCGTGAAATACCCCCACGTGTTGTAGAGGCCCCAGCCTGCGTTGACGAAAGTTACGCCGTGGTAGCGGGCGCCGTTGGTATAGTCGCCTTCCAGCGAGAAGATGTACTCCTTGGAGTGGTTCTGCTCCTTGCGCCAGAGGTTGGCGTACGAGTTGAGCTTGTTCGACGGATCAATGTAGAGTTCGCGTTTGTCCGAACCGGTAAGCGCCATGATCTTGTTGCACATCTCCAGTACGATGTCGTAGTACTTCGCGTCGTACTGCGCTGCATAGAGGGCTGCGCGGGCTGCGTATCCCCAAGCTGCGGCCTTGTGCGGAAGTCCGATCTGCGAGGCGTCGAGCTGCGAAAGGTAGGGAAGCATCTCGCCTGCCGTGCGCATGTCGGAGATGATCTGGTCGTAGTTCTGCAGTACGTGCGCCGGACGCGGGGAGTCGATTTCGGCGGCGGGAGTCGTGTCGAGGATGATCGGAATGCCGCCGTTGGTGTCGTCGCCGTAGTAGGGGACCATCCAGAGCATCGAGAAACCGCGGAAGAAATAGGCGGTGCCTACGGCTTGGCTTTTGTATCCCTGATCCAGTTTCATGTCGGGGACCATCTTGATGATGTTGTTGGCCTTGGCGACATTCTGGTACATCACCTCCCAAACACGCGAGACGTCGTTGTCGTTGGACGGCGACATGCGGAATTCGCGGATTTCATCGACCGACGGACGGGCGCGGCCGATCAGTATGTTGTCGCTGGCGCATTCGAGCCACATATGGCCGCGGCCGCAGATCTCCTCGCTCCAATAGGGCGAGACGAAGTGGTAAAGGGCGTAGATAGCTTGGTCTACATCCTCTTTGGTCTTCCAAGTGGCGTCTTTGCCGTAAGGCTCCCGGTCGAGGAAATCGGAACAACCCGAAAGGCAGAAAGCGCTTATGGCCAGACAGAGGCTGAATATGGTTTTTTTCATGGTCGTAGTTGTTAGAAGTTGATGTTTACACCGAAGTTAAAGAAGCGCGACGTGGGATAGATACCGCTGTCGAGACCGTAGTTGCCTACTTCGGGGTCGGTGCCGGAGTAGCCGGTGATGGTGGCCACGTTGTCGATGCTCAGATAGACGCGGACCGAACCCTTCTCCATGCCGATGTGGCGGCTGATATGCTTGGGCAGCGTGTAACCCAGCGTGATGTTCTTCAGACGCAGGTAGTCGCCCTTTTCGAGGAAGATGTCCGAGAATTTGATGTAGTTGCCGTTGCTGTCGCCGCTCAGACCCAGACGCGGATACTTGCTGTCCATCGGCCTGAAGTCCCAAGTGTTGTAGACGTCGGTGGTCAGGTTGCCCATATCCTGACGGCCGTTCATTCCCAGCTGCTTCGTTCCGTTGTAGATGTAGTTGCCCGCAACGCCTTGGAACATGAAGCTGAAATCGAAGCCCTTCCAGTCGAACGAACCGCCGAACGAGAAAGTCTGTTTGGGAGTGTAGCTGCCGGTCAGTACGCGGTCGTCGTCGTTGATTACGCCGTCGCCGTTGGTGTCGATGAAGCGCAGGTCGCCGACCTTGGCGTTGGGCTGCAGCATCTTGACCTCGCCGGTTTCGGAATCCTTGCTGATGTGGCGGTCGATCTCGTCCTGCGAGCGGAAGATGCCGTCCGTGCGGTAGATATAGTAGGAATACCACGGATGACCTTTGCCGGAGTAGAGAATCTCGGTGCTGTTGATCGTGGGGTTCTTGTGCCTTACGAGGGGCTGGGGGCCGTAATCCTCTACATAACCCTTGTTGGTCGAGAAAGTGCCCCAGACATTGTAGTTGAACTTGCCTTGTGCGGCGCTGTTCCGATAGGATACGGAGAACTCCCATCCCTTGTTGATTACGTGGCCCATATTACCCAGCGGCGCATTCTCTACACCCATCTGCGGCGGAATCGTGAGGTAATCGACGAGGTCCTTCGTTTCCTTGTTGTAATAATCGACGCTGACTTCGAGCGTGTTGTGGAGCATTGTCAGGTCCAGACCGGCACTGGTCTGTACGGTGGTCTCCCAGCGTGCGTCCGTATTGGGGATGGTCGCCAGATAGGTTCCGTAATGGGTCGTGCCGCCGATAAGCGAACCGTCCGGGTAGATGGAGAGCGGAATGCTGGTCGGGTTGGGCAGGTTGTAGAGGTCTACGTTGCCGACCTTACCCCAGCCTGCACGGAATTTCACGAGGTCGAAGACCTTGTTGAGACCTGCATTCTGGAAGAATTTCTCCGAGGAGAGTTTCCACGATCCCGAAATGGCCGGGAACCAGTCGTAGTTCTTTGCTGCGGGCAGTTTCGACGATGCGTCGCGGCGGATGCTTCCGGTGAGGAAATAGCGGTCGTCGAACGAATAGCCCAGACGGGCGAGGAACGAGACCATCGAGTAGTCTACCAGATCCTCGTTCGGGTTCTTGGTCCATGAGCCTGCGGCGCCCCATACCAGATTGTGGTCGTCGTTGGAGCCGTAGCCCTGCGTGCGGAAGTCGCGGTAGCGGAATTTCTTGTAGTCGGTGGTGAAACCCGCCATGGCGCTGATGTGGTGGCGTCCGAAGACTTGCGCGTAGGTCGCCGTCGTTTCCCAAAGATAGTGGAAGTTGTTGTAGTTGAACTGCTCGCGGCTCGAAGTGCTCGATCCGCCCGGCACGTCGATGACGGGCGAGAATTCGTCCTCCTCGCGCATGTCGAGGTCGGCCGTGAACTCCGATTTCAGGGTCAGCGACGTGATCGGCTTGATTTCCAGCGAGGTGGTCGAGAATATCTTGGTGCGCGGGTAGCGGCGGTGCATGGTTTCGAGCTGGGCGACGGGGTTCACGATGTTGGGACCCTCGACGCCGCTGGCCATGTCGGCCGACGAAGCGATACCGCCCCATTTCGGTTTGCCGTCGTCTCCGTAGACGATGTTGCCGTTTGCGTCGCGGTCATAAACCGATGCGGAAGCGGGAAACCACATGGCGCCGTAGATGGGGCCCGTGTGCGAGGTGCTGATGTTGCCCTGTCCGTTGGAGTATTCGAAGTTTACGCGCTCCGACAATTTCAGCCATTTGACCGGCTTGAATTCCGTATGGAGTTTCGCACCCAGCGCTTGGCTCCATGTGTTGAGCAGGGTGCCTTCCTTTTTGTCGTAGGTTACCGAGAGGATCGACGAGAGCGTCTCGCTGCCGCCGGTAATCGACACGGCATAGTGCTGCGTCAGACCCGTGCGGAAGATTTCGTCGAGCCAGTCGGTGCGGGTGACGTTGGCGCCTGCATAGACCTGCGGGTTGGCCAGATTGGGCAGCGAGCTGCCCGGCGAGTTCTCGACGGCCTTGCCCCAGACGTCGCAGAACTGCTGCGCGTTGAGCATCGTCGGGAGGTTCATGGCGCGTTCGAAGCCGACCGATACGTTGACGTTGACGCGGGTTTTGCCTGCCTGCGCCTGACGTGTGGTGATCAGAATTACACCGCTCGAACCTACCGAAGCACCGTAGATGGCGGCCGAGGCGGCATCTTTCAGGATGGTGATCGTCTCGATATCTTCGGCCATGTAGGGAGCGCCGGGGACACCGTCCACAACGACCAGCACGCCGTCGCCCGAAGTCGGGCCGATATTGTCGCGGCTGTATGCGGCGCTCTTGTCCGTGCCGTCGTCGTTGCCCTTCGAGCCGCGGCCGCGGACGGTGAACGACGCTTTCTGCAGCGGGTCGCCCGACTGCTGGATCGTAACGCCCGGCATGCGGCCTTGCAGGAGGGTTCCGAGGTCGGCGGCGCGGCTGCGGGCCGCGTCGTCCACTTTGACGGTGGAGACGGCCATCGAGAGGTCCTCTTTACGCTGCGAGCCGTAACCGATGGCAACGACTTCGCCGATCATCGTGGCGTCTTCTTCCATCGTGACGTTGATTTCCGTGCGGTTCATGACGGCCAGCGACTGCGGTTTGTAGCCGATGAACGAAAAGTCGATCACGCCGTCCGGTTTCACGGAAATCTGGTAGCGGCCGTCGGCATCGGTGGTGACGCCGTTGGTCGTGCCCTTTTCTATGACCGAAGCGCCGATGAGCGGAGTCTGGCTGCTGTCGGTCAGCTGTCCGGACACCGTGACCCGATCCTGCGCATGGGCCGGAAGAATGAGTATGCTCAGCAGCAGACTCATCAGAAGAAAGCGGACGAGGCCCCTGTTCTTCTCCGAAGTTGTCAAATTCATTTTCATAGAGTTAAGGTTAATATTAATAGTAATTGTGTAGAGAGGCTCGGTAATTCTCGGTTTTGGCAGATATTTATTGAAATATTTTAAAAATAGGCGCGGTTTTGGTGCCGATTTGCAGTATGTGCAAAATCGATATTCAAAATTATGTATCTGTAAATTGTTGGTGGGCGTGGTTTGCGTATTTGAATCCTCAAATTGCGTATAATTGACTGCCGCGCCGGAAAAAACCGGACGATACATATATACAAAAAAGCTCCGGACTCTGTTGGGGAGTCCGGAGCGCGGATGTCTGTGCTTTTAATATATAGGTGTCGTTCCGATATGGCCGTCCGCCTATTGTGCGGAACCGCCGGCGGCCCGTCAGCTTTGGCCGGAGCCGTCGCCGAAGAGCGCCTTGACGAACTCTTTGCGGTCGAATATGCGCAGTTGGTCGATGCCTTCTCCGATGCCGATGTAACGGACCGGGATGTGGAACTGGTCGCTGATGCCGATCACCACGCCGCCTTTGGCCGTGCCGTCGAGCTTGGTGATGGTGAGCGAAGTGACCTGCGTCGCCTGCGTGAACTGCCGTGCCTGTTCAAAGGCATTTTGTCCCGTGGAACCGTCGAGCACCAGCATCACCTCGTGCGGGGCCCCCGGGATGACCTTGCCCATGACGTTGCGGATTTTGGTCAGTTCGTTCATCAGGTTGACTTTGTTGTGCAGGCGGCCTGCCGTGTCGATCAGCACCACGTCGGCGCCGTTGGCCTTGGCCGACGTCAGCGTGTCGAACGCCACCGATGCCGGGTCGGAACCCATCTCCTGACGGATCATCGTCGCCCCGGCGCGGTCGGCCCAAACTTTGAGCTGGTCGATGGCTGCGGCGCGGAACGTATCGGCGGCGCCGATCCAGACTTTCAGTCCGGCCTTGGTCAGCTGTGCCGCGAGCTTGCCGATGGTGGTGGTCTTGCCCGCGCCGTTGACGCCGACGACCATCACCACGTAGGGTTCGCCCTGCCTGGCGTCGAGCCCGAAATGCTTCTCCGAGCCGTGCGACTCCTCCATCAGCGACATGACCTCCTCGCGCAGGATGGACTGGAGCTCGGACGTATTCATGTATTTGTCGCGCGCCACACGCTCTTCGATGCGCCGGATAATCTTCACCGTGGTTTCCACGCCCACGTCCGACGTAATCAGCACCTCCTCCACGTCGTCCAGCAGGTCGGCATCGACCGTCGAGCGGCCTGCTACGGCACGGGCGAGTTTCGAGAAGATTCCGGTCTTGGTCTTTTCGAGCCCCGCGCTGAGCTCTTCCTGCTGCTGTTGCCGACTCTCCGGAATGTCCGCTGCGGCGCTATCCTGTTTCTTTTTGAAAATATCGAAAAATCCCATACTTATATTTATATATCCTGACAAAGATAATAAGAAAGTTTGGAAAAAAACGTTATATTTGCGCTATATACATTTCCTGCAATGATGAAAAAAACGATCCTGCTGCTGTTGGCAGCGTTTTGCGGCGTACTGACTGTCGCAGCCCAAGACCTGATAATCAAGGCTGACGCCTCGAAGGTCGAAGCGAAAGTGACGGAGATAACCCCCGAGTCCGTTCGTTACAAGCGTTTCTCCAATCCCGACGGCCCGACTTACGTCCTGCCCGTGTCGGAAATCAGCTATATCCAATATGCAAACGGCGAGAAGGAGTATTTCAAGGCTGCCGCGAGCATTCCTGCAACACCGTTGACCCCGGCCATCCCGGCCGAGGAGCCCGCTAAGGTTTCCGCCGCTCCCGCTGCGGCCGAGGCGCCTGCCGCCAGCCCTGCCGATGGGGTGAAGTATGTGGTCAAGGAGTACGAGATCGGCGAATTCTATAACCAGGACGGGATCAAGGGCGTCGTGTGTATGCTCTCCGACGACCGCCAGCACGGGCTGGTAATCTCGCTCGATGAGATTTACCTGCACTGGAGCGAGTTCCGCAAGCCCGACCTGCGCGTCATCGGTACGGACAACCGTTCCGACGGCAGTGTGAACATGGAGAAAGTTGCGGCCTACATCGCCGAGAACAACCTTTCGTGGGACGATTTCCCGGCATTCAAGTGGTGCCGCGAGAAGGGTGAGGGCTGGTACCTTCCGTCGATCGACGAACTGCTGAACATCGGCCATAATTACAGCGGCGGGACGCGTGTGCAGTCCAGCCGCCAGGCCCGTAACCGGTTCAACAACGCCCTCAAGAATAACGGCGGCAAGCGTATGGATCGGCTGGTCTACTATTTCTCCTCGACCGAGAAGGACGAGAAGTCGGCCTTTACGTCGCATATGGGTATCGAACCTCCCTATGTCGTCGAAATTCCCAAGTATAACAATTTTCTGGTGCGCGCGGTACACAAGTTCTGATTCGCCGGGAGAGAGCCGGAGAAATACAAAGGGCATCCGATCGGATGCCCTTTGTATTTAAGATTAGCTCTTAAAATACTTATTTCTTCTCTTCGAAGAATTCCTTGACCTGGTCGTTGGGAATGATGCCTTCCTTGAACATGTAAGCACCGGTCTTGTCCGACTTGACCATCTTGATGCACTTCGTAAAGTTCTTACCCGTGCCGGTTT
>OJNT01002226.1_pt1 | contig 11340 bp, 12 predicted proteins | sample 1597981 | NCBI WGS metagenome assembly OJNT01 (sample SAMN01915211, study PRJEB22387) | human gut metagenome | isolation source: stool | host: Homo sapiens | place: USA
GAGACGGTGGGGAAAAAAGAGCCCATCGTCCTTCGGGTAAAGCTGAAAAATGCTTCCCTGCTTCCGGCCTCCTGTGTGGCGGTTACCGTCGGCTGGCGGGATCTTCTGGATAACAGCACGGGCACCGTGGAAAGCATGGGAATGGCAGGTGGAAAACGGACCGGTGTGCTGGAATTTTGCATTCCGGTGAGGTATTCCGGTGTTTATGAGTTCTGGATCCAGTCGGCATCCGTGCGGGACTGGCTTCGGTTATGGTCAAAGAAGCTTTTGATCACAGACAAAAAAGTGCAGGTGTTGTCCGTGCCCCTGGTACATCAGGCGGAGGAATGGATCCCGCCGGCACAGCTTGCCTCCGGCGGGGATTCGGATCAGCATTCCCAAAAAAAAGGCGGGGACGATGGCTCGGAGGTATTCGAGGTCCGTGCCTATCGGGATGGAGATCCGCTGCAGAGAGTGCATTGGAAGCTGACTGCAAAGACCGGAGAAATGCTGGTGCGGGAATTCAGCCTGCCAAAGCGGGAGGTGCTTTTGCTGCAGGTGGATCTGTATCATCCGCCTCAGGAAAAGTGGGATCATGGTAAATTGGAACGGCTGCTGGAGCAGACAGCGGATTTTTGCTGGAGGCTTTTGGCGGCAGAACAGGAATATGAGGTATTCTGGCAGGAGCAGGAGCAGCTGTGCAGAATGCAGATTTCCAAAGCCCCGGAGCTGTGGGTCTTTCTCAAACGGATTTGTCTCACAGCCACAAAAGAGGAGCTGGAGCAGAAGGGAAAGCAGAGTCAAAAGCAAGCTGCCGGGAAAAATAAGGATTCGGCAGAGAGAAGCTTGGAAAAGGGCAGAGGCAGCGGTGTAACAGAGCCGGGAGCCGACGGGCAGCTTTGGAAAATAGATGCAGAAGGAACAGTCAGGCAGGTGAGAGGCAATGAAGAAAGAGCAGGAGCCGGAACAGCTGGATAAGGAAGCGGTAGGCAGGATCACCTGTCGGATGCTGCAGGAAGAAGGACACAGCGGTATGCCGCTCCAAAAGCTGTGGCGGCTGGCTGGTATGCTGATTTGTCTGCTCTGCATCACCGGTGGTCTTTGCAGCGCATTTCTCAGTGGATTTGGAATCCTATATGCTGTTCCTGTTTTTTGGATGCTTCTGGTTGTCTCGGTGCTGTTCTGGATCGGATTTTCCAGACTGTCCCTGGAAGGGGTGTATCGGCTCCTTGCAATTTTGGGGACCCTCATCGGCGTAAGCCTTTTACTGCTGTTGCTGCAAAAGGATGTGATTGCCGGGTATATGTCTGCTGTAAACGGAGTACGCAGCCGGTTAAATGAGGCTTATGACGGTACTCTTGCCCTGTATCAGGCGTCAGCATCTGCGATGCAGATGACGGTATTTTTCGGGTTTATCCTGTTTTTGCTGGCAGGGCTGTTATCTGCCGGGATCTGTTATCGGACCAATCCGGCAGTGGTTCTGGCAGGAGAATTTCCGGTGCTGGCAGGAATCGGAATTGCCGGAGGGACACCCTCTTTTTTCAACTTTTTTATGATCCTGTTGGGAACCCTTGGAATGCTCCGTGCCGCCGCTGTCAGTCGGGCGGATCAAAGGGATCAGGACAGTGCCCGTCAAGCAAGGCAGATGACAGAGCAGATGAAAAGCAGTGTCAATGTCTGGCTGCTTTTGCAGGCTGTAGTGCTGTCGCTGTTGGCGTTTGTGCTGGTGCGGCCCCTGACCAATACCCTGCTCCAGGCACAGGAGGCAGGGATGAAGACACAAAACGGTGTGCTGCAGGCAGTCTGGCAGCTGCTTCCGGCGGTTTCCGGAGGGAGGCTGAAGCTTTCCGTTGAGGGAGTCGGCGGAGGGGTATCGGATGGCACACTGACAGATCAGGATGGTTTTTATTTTGGAAAGGTACAGGCCCTGAAGGTCACGGTTTCGGAAAAACCCTCAGAGACAGTGTATTTAAAGGGCTTTATCGGCACGGATTACACCGGGACAGCCTTTGAGGAGGCAGACGGGGAGAGCTTTGTGCAGGCGGCATCCTTGTGGAAGCTGGATGGAAATGTATCCCTTGAGGTGGAAAATCTGCCCTTTCTGCGAACCTATTATGCGGAAAATGTGGTGTTTACCGGAGAGGGAGACGATGCAAAGCCGGAGCTTTCGGCAAATGCAGCCTCCTCTGCTGTGACCCTGCAGGTGGAAAATCTGGCGGCAAATCCGAGTTATACCTATGTTCCCTATGGAGCCTTTTTCAATGATTATTATCAGGTGCTGGGGGGTGACGGCGCGCTGGCAGGTCAGAGCGTCCAGCAGGATATTTTTTCCTGTTATCCCAGAAAGCAGCTGGAGGAAACATTAGAGGACTGGAACGAAACAAAGCAGCAGGAAAGCACTCTGGATCAGGCGGAAAGCGCCTATGCCGCCTATGTGCAGGCACATTGCAGCAGCCTGCCGGAAAATCTCAGTTATTTGCAGGAGGAATTTGCTCCTGAGGTGGAAACAAAAGAAAGCGCAGATCCAAAAGAGGCAGAAAAAAACTGGGAAAAGATCAAAACGGCAGTGGTTTCTGAGCTGGCAGGAAAGTATGAATTTGTCCGGGAACCGGAGGCTGTGCCCGAGGGGAAGGACTTTGTAGAATGGTTTTTAAAGGAATCCAAAGAAGGAAATTCCGTTCATTTTGCAGCGGCGGCCACCATGCTGCTGCGTGCCTGCGGGATGCCGGCACGATATGTGGTGGGCTATGCGGCACCGGCAAGTCTCTTTAAAGGACAGGCGGACGGCAGCTATCAGGCTGTTTTGGAGGATGATAACGCCCATGCCTGGGCAGAGGTCTACCGGGAAGGAATCGGATGGACCGTAGTGGAGGCGACACCGGGCTTTGCCGCTCTGGTAACAGAAAGTGACGGAGCCTCAGGTCAGAAGGAAGCAGACAGCCCGGACACCCCGGTGGAAGTCTTTGATCAGGAAGACACTCCGGAGGCGGAGACGCCCGGGATCGGCAGCAGAATATTCCGGGTGGTGAAAAAAGCACTGGCGGCGGTGGCTTTGACGATAGCTGCCTGTGGGATCGCAGCAGTCATCCGGAGGCATATCCTCTGTAAACGACGGAGAAGAGGAAGAAAAGGAGAAGCTCCGGGAGAGCAGATCCAAAGAATTTATCGAAGCTTTGCCGCACTGCAGAAATTCAACCAAAAAAGCGTATGCAGCTGTCAGAAAGAGGGTTTTGCAAAGCAGCTTGGAAAGAACTATCCGGTATTTTCGGAAAAGACAGCCCAGAAGCTGGCAAATATCGTACTGAAGGCATGCTATAGTGATCAGGGGCTGACAAAAAAAGAGTGTCAGTTTGTACTGGATTGCTATGAAACGCTTGCAGAAGCTGTATCAAAGGAGCTGTCGCCGGCAAAGCGTCTGGCGGGAAGCCTGATCTTTTGTTTTTGGTAAAGCGGAAGGGAGAAGTGCATGAAACGAAAAATTTTGACAGTCCTTGCCATCCTTCTTGGTCTGGCAGGGCTGGGTGTCCTGTTATATCCCTCCGTCAGCAACTGGATGGAACAGGCAAAACAGCGCAGGCAGATCGCAGCCTATCAGGAAGCACAGGCGCAGATGGAGCAGGAAAGGCGGGCTGCCCTGCTGGCAGAAGCCGACCGGTATAATCAAAAGCTGGCAGAGCTTGGCATCAGCTTCGATATGCTGGGAGAGGCGGAAAAGGAGGCACTTTTGATCGACGGAAAATCCTATGATGAGCTGCTTTTGGCAGAGGACAGCGGTGTGATGGGATATCTGGAAATCGAAAAAATAAAGCTGAAGCTTCCTATTTATCACGGAGTATCGGAGGAAGCGTTGGAATCTGGAGTCGGTCATCTGGAGGGAACCTCCCTGCCGGTTGGAGGCGAAACAACTCATGCGATTCTGTTTGGTCATCGGGGGCTTCCCTCGGCAAAGCTTTTTACCGATCTGGATCAGCTGGAGGCAGGAGATACCTTTCAGATCACGGTGCTGGATCGTGTGCTGGTTTATGAGGTGACTCAGACAGAGGTGGTGCTTCCGGAGGAGTTAAACGATTTGACAGTAGAGTCCGGAAAGGATCAGGTCACACTGGTTACCTGTACGCCTTATGGAGTCAATTCCCATCGTCTTTTGATCCATGGGGAGCGGGTGCAATAGATTGGAGATGCTGCAGCTGCAGCAGAAAGTGAGGAAGAAAATGAAAGGAAGAAAAATCCGGATCAGACAAGGGGTGAAGGGCTGGCTGCTTGCGCTGGCCATGGTATTATCCCTTTGCAGCGGCTGGAAGCAGGACGTCTGTGCACAGCAGAGTCAGAGCAGCTCGTCCAATTTGATGCAGGACGTGGACACGGACAAAAAAGGCTCCATCGAAATCCTTTTTGACACCATGCGAGACGAGCCCGTTGCAAATGCAGAGTTTACCCTGTATCAGGTTGCAGCAATGGTGGATCAGGGAGGATATACGGTGCTGGAGCTGACAGGGGGCTTTGAGGGCAGTAACGTGCAGCTGAAAAACCTGACGGCACAGCAGTCTAAGGAGGCTTCGGCAGCACTTTTGGAGTATCAGAAAGCAAATCACATTTCCGGGGATACGAAAAAGACTGATGCAAACGGAAAGCTCAGCTGGACAGGGCTGCAGACCGGTCTGTATCTGCTGGTTCCGGGTCAGATGCAGAAATACAGAACCGATCCGTCTCTGATTTCAATCCCGACGAATCTGAACGCCCAGCTGCTATATGACATGTCGGTGAATCCCAAGGCCGAAAGGATTCCGGATCCGGTATATCCGCCGGAAGAATCCGAGGAGCCCACTACGCCGGAGGTAAAAAAAACGCCGAAAAAGACAGAGATCATCGTTACACCCCAAATCACTCTGGAGCAGAAAACACCGGAGAAGCTGCCCCAGACAGGACAGCTGCGCTGGCCGATTCTGGCACTTTCCGCAGTAGGAGCCGTATTGCTGTTTCTTGGATGGTGGATCGGTCGAAAAAAAAAAGACTGTTCCAAGGCTCTGATGGGGCTGGGGATCCTTCTGGCAGCAGGAGCAGTGGGGATCTCCGCGTATAATATCTGGGATAGCAGCCGTGCCGAAGCTGCGGTGGAGGCGTCCTTAGAGGCCTATGAAGAAGAGCTGACTGCTGTGGAGCAGGAGTCGGAGGCGCTTCCTGTGGATGAGAACAGCGGGATGACCTTTGTGGAGGCAGACGGGCTTTGCTGGATTGGCGAGCTGGAAATTCCGTCCCTGCAGCTTACGCTGCCGGTGGCGGATCCCTGGAGCTATCCGTCCTTGAAAAAAGCACCCTGCCGCTACACCGGAAGTGCAGAGGAAAATTCCCTGATTATTGCCGCTCATAATTATAAACGGCATTTTGGCAATATCGGACTTTTGCCGGAGGGTGCAACGGTGAAGTTTACAGCGGTTTCGGGCGACGTATACGAATATGAGGTAGAAAAGGTAGAAACCTTAAATCCCTATGCAGTAGACGAGATGCTGTCCGGTGACTGGGATCTGACGCTGTTTACCTGTACCTATGGAGGAAGAAAGCGTGTGACGGTCCGGTGCAGCCTGGTTGGATGAAGAGGCAGAGAGATGGAAAAAAGAAGCATCCGCAGAAATCAGCGGCGACAGGCTGTCAGGGCCGCTGATCTCTGCGGATGCTTTTTGCATCAGAATGTTTTGAGGATTTCAGGAAAATACAATAGAATGCACCCCATGTGAGCATTCTATTGTCATGAATAATAGAATGCACGCCATGCGAACATTCTATTGGCATGAAAAAAAGAACCTCGATCTCTCAAGGTTCTTTCTGATAATCGGAGTGACAAGACTTGAACTTGCAGGGAGTTGTGTAAAACACCTGTATTTACTGGGATATATTTGAATCGTGTTGCATTTCGTGTTGCATGCTTTCGAAATAGCTGTTTGTTTTATTCGTCATCTGACTGCGCTTATCGTCTATGGTATGTCGATAGACATTTTTTAAGACTGCGTCGCTTCCCCAACCACCGCGCTCCATTATGTAAGCATCGGGAACTCCGATCGCGTGCATGATGGATGCGCAGTAATGACGGCAGTCATGGAAACGAAAGTGTGGCACACCAGCATGTTTCAGAACATGATTGAAGCGCTGGGTGATCATGTTTGGATTTAGGTCTGTTATCCTGCCAGGGGCTTTCGGTATTTTATCTATGATAAATTCAGGATAATCGATGAAGCGATCGCCAGCATATGACTTTGGCTGTTTAATTACATATTGTCTGTTTTCATCCATTACCATGCTGCGTTGTACATGGACGCGTGTTCCGGATATATCATCATATTCGAGGGCACATATTTCCCCGCGGCGCATCGGCCCGAATGCCGCAAGCAAGATTGGAATTTCCATTTTTGAGCCTGCGGCAGCGTTCATGACCTTTTTAATATCTTCGTCCGTCGGAACGTAAAGATTTGGTCTGCGTTTTTGCGGCAAGGTTGTGTTTAGGGCAAAATTAGGGCGGTACTTGCTTAGGACAGCAGTAATCAAAGCGTGATTATCCCGGACGCTTTTAGGGGCATGGTCTTTGCTGAAAGAATTGACATGTTGCTGAATCAGATCCTGCGTAATCTGTGAGATTCGGATATTGTTAATATCATCGTAATTTTTTATACAGCGGACGTATTCCCTGATTGAACCCGGGGATAATACGGGGCGGCGCTGGTCAATATACGCAGTCAGCGCTTCTTTGAAAGTCATATCTCCTTTAAAAGAAGATTGTTTTTCCACCATAAATTGAGCTGCCTTATATTCAGCTTCCTTTTTTGTTGGTGCGGTAAAAGACGTATAGTGTCGCTTCCCATTTGCGTCGGTATAATCATAGACTTGACATCTCCACGATCCAGACGGGAGTTTTTTTGCTGTTGCCATAGTTAATCCTCCTTTTTGGGTATAAAAAATACACCTATGCAGGTGCCGGAGGTTTGTGGTATAATTTCTTTTGTGTGAGAAGATTATACTGACCATCCGGTCTGCGTAGTTTTCTGAGAATGCCTCGGTGTTGGTAGCACCGGGGCTTTTTCTATCATTTTGTTGATGTTAACAAAATGTTCAAGTCCTTTCAATTATTCAGCAGATCATCAATGCAGATCTCCAGATCAGGGTAAATCGAAACAGCTACAGGCTGTGAGAACGTAAACATAACCGGCACATTATCCTCGGAAAAATCGCAGACCGTAGTGCGTTCTCGGATTGGATCGACGATCCAGTATACCCGAACACCGGCATCGAGATAGAGATTCATTTTTTTGTAATAGTCCATTCGGGAGCTGGACGGCGATACAATTTCCACGATCCAGTCCGGAGCACCGGTGCAGCCCCGATCTGTGAGCTTGTTGTGGTCACAGATAACGGAGATATCCGGTTCAACCCAGTCTTTATCGTCTGCATCCAGATTGACGGCAAATGGGGCGGGATAGACCTTGCAAGAGCCGCCGTGTTCCGCGATGTAAGAGCGGATTTTCCAGTGCAGGGCGGATAAAATTTCCTGGTGCATCCGATTGGGGGGAGCCATGTTGTAGAGCTGTCCATCGATCAGCTCTGCACGCTGACTGTCTGGTAAGTTCCAGTAGTCTTCAGATGTGTAGGTGTGTTGTTTCGGTAAAGGCATAAATGATCCTCCTTTCAAAGCCGCTATTTGTATAATAGTTGTTTTAGTTTCGCACGAAACGAAAAAAGAATAAACTTGCATTTCTCGAATATTCGGGAACTTAGTGATGTATTTGTTTGAAGAACATTAGCAGTTTCTTTTGAACTTGAATAATCTGTATCCAATTCAGGAAAATAGTGTCCTAAAATATTTGAGCAATCAATATACGTTGGACGACATGGAGCAATTGTTATTTCTTCAATCATAGATATAAAATCATGTTCAGATATAATTTTTGCAATTATGCATTGAGAATATGCGACTGATGCAATAACAGTGCTGTATTCTTCACGAAGCGAATACACTATCTCAGCAATCCAAGAAACTAAATGTGGTTTACCAGATGGTAATGAGTATCCATTTACATCGAAACAAATAGTTATTAAAAAATATTGCAGTGCATCGTGATTTTTTTCTTCAAAAAGTAATAATGCTATAGATAGATAATTATTGCGCAATGCAGGATAATTTTTTGAAAAAAAATATGTCAGTGTACGTTGATTTAAAATACCCCATATTACATCATTGGTAGATGGGATAAAAGTGGTAATACCATTTCGAAAAGAATTATATTCTACCTTAGTTATTTCGTATTTTGTTAATTTTTTTTGGAGATCTTCTTCGGAGGACAATATATTATCCTGTGCTCTGCGATCCCAATAAGCTTGCAAAAAGGTATGTCCGTATTCTGTAAGAACAAAATGTTTAGCACCAAAAAAATAAGAAAAACGTTCATTTATTCGATTAACTAATTCAGTTTTAGAGCCAGATGTTTTTAAAGATTCAGATTGCAGAAATTTTTTACATTCTTTTATGGTGGTTAGTTTCTCGTCTTCTGCGGGGGATGAGAAACGTATTAAGTGCTTTGATAAACAAAAGTCACAAAATGCTTTTCGATCAATACGAACAGAAAGTTCTCCAAAAAATTGGTCGTCAATATTACTTTTATTTAATCTATTTAGTGCTCGATATTCTATATCACTGAAAGCATCTAAAGAAAATGTTGATTGACAGTTATTTTCTAATGACATTCGCGCACATCCTTTGCCTTTTTATTTCATTCTTAGTTCAATCAGTTCTTTCGGATATCCGGTGCAAGTACAAAATTGGCTTTGCGTATATCCTGAATAGCTCTGAAGCATATCATCAGATATGAGTAAATAGGCAGCAAATTTATTTGCTTCCTGTTCTATTCCGGATGTTAACAGTAGTGTCTTATTTTTTATAAACGCACAGTTTTCTTTTCGATGTAAGAGGGCGTGCCCTAATTCATGTGCAGCAACTACTTCGAATAACGGGCTATCGACAGGGATGTTATCATTTATAAAAATCCAACGCTTTCGATTTATAAGTTTGTAGTTGCCTGCGATTTTACCGAGAGGTAGAATTACAATTCGAATATCTGCAGCCTGTGCAATTTTAACTGGGTCACGGCTGCCGGTTAAACGTTCATAATACCGGATTAGCCGAAAAATTTTGTGATCCATAGTTTCCAAACCGTATCACCTACTTTTTGTTCTTATTCGGATTATATTTCACTTTGTTTTCTTTTTTGGTTTCGCGCAATGCATATTCGATAGCGTTTTGTAGCAGGTTTATCGAAGCGTCGTCCATTTCTATTCCATTGTAATAAAGTGGTCCATTGTTACCTTTTTTGATTTCCGTCATGATTCTATTAAGGTCTTTAGCGATGTCCCTTTCGTCTTTTGGAGATAGTTCACTTCCAACTTTGCCAAGTAAAAAGTTCATATCTACATTAAATAAATCAGCGATCGCTTCAAGCGTTTCAAAATCAGGCTCTCTTTTCCCAAGTTCGTACATACCGACGGTTGATTTAGAGACCCCCAACTTATCAGCAAGTTCAGCCTGTGACATTTTTTCACGCACACGCAGATATTTGAGCATATCATTGAAATTTCCCATTTGAGTACCTCACTTTGCTTATCTATTTATAATATACACATAACGTGAACAAAAATCAATAAATAATTTACAAAACGTGATTGACAAACGATCACGAATCGTGTATATTACAAACAGATCACGAAACGTGATTGAAAGGAGATGATGATGTTGCAGATTGACACAAAGGCAATGGGCGAGAAGCTTATCAGATTAAGAGGGAAACGAACGCAGGAAGAGGTTTCGGAAGCTCTTGGAATTAGTAAATCTGCCTTGTCAATGTATGAGGCTGGAAAAAGGATTCCGCGTGACCCTGTGAAAATGAAATTAGCAAGGTACTATAAAAAGAGCGTTCCATTCATTTTTTTTAATGAAATAGATCACGAAAAGTGATCTAAAATTGATTCCAAAGGAGGGAACAGATGAAAGTAGTTACAGGAGTGGCGGTAACAATCTTGATGGTACATTTCATAAGAAAATATGTAGTGCCAGATATCAAGGAAGACCCTTTAAGAAATTTAGCAATTCCGGCAACCACAGCTCTTTTAACAAATTTGTTGCTATGGATGTTAGAAATGCTACGACAATAGGCGTCAAGTAACGATGGACGAATTGTTTATACCTGTAAATTCTGAATCGAACAGCCCTGTCGGTAAGAGAGTATGTTCCATTCGAAATAGGGCATCCTTCTTTATCCCGAGTGTTTTTATAATTTTGTGAAATGAGATCGTATTCTTTAAGTTTCCATAGTTGCAAAGAGAATACATCTCCTTTACGGGATTTATAAAACCTCAGCGAAAATAGTATCCATTTTTCACGCGGCGTAAGAAGAATATCCTCGAAAGGGACGCTTGATTGATTGAGCATATTATTTTCCTCCAAGTGTTCTGGGGCTCGACATAAGTATAAGCCTTGCTGCTACGGAAAGGCAAGATCGGATTGATTCCAAAGGAGGTGGAGAGAAGATGGGATATGCTTCAAAGAATGCCCAAAAGCACAATGATAGAATTTCTGACCAAGAAAAAGTTTATCACTGTGCTTATTGCAAGGGAGTTGTTCTGAAAACAGACCATTACTGTCAATATTGCGGAAAGAAATTAAGGAAACAGAGCTTTTTTGGCTGTTTCGCTCACTACATCAACGAGAAGTTGGCGAAGAGATTCACCAATAAAAGAGACGGCTTTTGAAACTCCTTTTCTATATTTGGCGACAGCAACGTAGTGGGAGTATCGGTTATCAGTTCAGGAATTGCTGTCTTGATTAAATCTTTGGATATTTCGTCTAAATCATCATCCAAAGAAAGCAATTCGACAGCATTATCCAGAATGTTTTGAGTCCAGGGATAAGGCGCACCACATTCGTAGCAGTAGAAAGGCTTGGTGTAATTACGGGGGCCTACCACAATGACGCCAGGGGTCTCCCAGAGACCGCGAAGCGATGCGCGACAGTTGAGACAACGAGAAAAGGTTTCCTTTCCACAAACAGAACAGTATTTTTGAGAGTTGGCCTGCGCTTTACTGACAATATGGCCGTTCAAACAAATTGTGGCTCCAGAGTAAGGCATATTAGGGTTCTCCTTTTGTCGATACTTGGCTCGGACATGAGCCTGTACACCGATTATAGGAAAGATAAGGAGAAAAGACAAGCGGGAAGATAATCATCTTTTCCAAACAGAAGAGTAGAGGAGGTGAGAGGGATGAGGAAAAAGCATACCAGATTAGAGAAACTTCGAAAAAAAGATAAGCTCCAAAGCATTGATAATA